>Ga0193706_1000880_pt1 | contig 14799 bp, 14 predicted proteins | sample U3c1metaG_FD_160130 | JGI IMG/M metagenome (GOLD analysis project Ga0193706, IMG submission 160130) | Soil microbial communities from a riparian zone of the East river system, Colorado, United States - U3c1 | ecosystem: Environmental > Terrestrial > Soil > Riparian zone | place: USA: East River... | reverse complement strand
CAGGGCGTACGCGGGCGCGCCGTCGCCGAGGCGGTAGGCGACGGTGGCCAGCAGCTCCTGCGAGGCGACCGGCTCCGCCCCCGTGTTGACGAGCAGGAAGCAGCCCGTGCCGTACGTGTTCTTCGCCTCGCCCGGGGCGAAGCATGCCTGGCCGAACAGCGCGGCCTGTTGGTCGCCGAGCACGCCCGCGATCGGCACGCCGTCGAGCGCCGTCCCGGCGCGCAGCTCGCCGTAGACCTCCGAGGATGAGCGGATCTCGGGCAGCATCGCGCGCGGGACGCCGATGAGGTCGAGCGCCTCGTCCGACCAGTCGAGCGTGCGCAGGTCCATCAGCAGCGTGCGGCTCGCGTTCGTCACGTCGGTCACGTGCACGCCGCCGTCCGTCCCGCCGGTGAGCTGCCAGATCAACCAGCTGTCGATCGTCCCGAAGAGGATCTCGCCCGCCTCCGCGCGAGCCCGCAGCTCCGGCCGCGCGTCGAGCAGCCAGCGCGCCTTGGGGCCGGAGAAGTAGGTCGAGAGGGGGAGGCCGGTCCTCGTGCGCAGGCGGTCGAGGCCCTTGTCCCCGGCGAGCTCGGCCACCAGCGGCCCCGTCCGTGTGTCCTGCCAGACGATCGCGTTTGCCACCGGCTCGCCGGTCGCACGGTCCCACAGCACCGTCGTCTCGCGCTGGTTCGTGATCCCGACGGCCGCGACGTCCGCCGTGCTCGCGCCGGCCGCGTCGAGCGCGTCGGCGATCACTCCGCGGACGTTCGCGACGATCTCCAACGGGTCGTGCTCGACCCAGCCCGCCTGCGGATGGAGCTGCTCGTGCTCGCGCTGCGCGCTCCCCGCGACCCCGCCCGCGCGGTCGAACAGGATGCAGCGGCTCGACGAGGTGCCCTGGTCGATTGCGGCTACGTAACGCGACACGTCCACCTCGCTCGTACGATGGGCGGGGATCCTAATGCGCGAGCCGCTGCCCCAACGCACCTTCGAGCGCCCGTTCGACCTGATCGTGATCGGCGCCGGCATCAACGGCGCTGGCATCGCCCGCGACGCGACGCTGCGCGGCCTGAGCGTGCTGCTCGTCGACAAGGGCGACGTCGGCGCCGGCACCACGAGCCGCTCGACGCGCCTCGTGCACGGCGGGCTGCGCTACCTGGAGCACTTCGAGGTGCCGCTTGTGCGCGAGTCGCTGCGCGAGCGCGAGCGGCTGCTGTACATCGCGCCGCATCTCGTGCATCCGATGTCGTTCCTGCTGCCGATCTACGAGGGGCACAAGCGCGGGCCGGCGCTGATCCGCATGGGGATGGTCGCCTACGACGCGCTGTCGCTCGACAAGTCGCTGGAGCGCCACCGCATGCTCAGCCGCGACGAGGCGCTGCGGCGCGAGCCGGGCCTGCGCAGCGAGGGCCTGCGCGCCGCCGCCACCTACTACGACGCGCAGGCCGAGTACCCCGAGCGCCTCGCGCTCGAGAACGCGCTCGACGCGCGCCGGCTCGGCTCGGTCGTGCTGCCCTACATGCGCGTGACGGCGCTCGAGCGCGGCGCCGCCAACCGCGTCACCGGCGTCGCGCTGCACGACGAGCTGCACGGGAGCGAGCACCGCGCGCGCGGCGGGCTCGTCGTCAACGCGAGCGGCCCGTGGGTCGACGAGCTGCTGCAGGAGGCCGACGCGGCCGACGCCGTCGACCCGGCCGTGACGGCGCCCCCCGCGCGGCCGGGCGGGCCGGCGCGCCTGATCGGCGGCACGAAGGGCAGCCACCTCGTCGTGGCGCCGTTCCCGGGGGCGCCGCGCGAGGCCGTCTACGCGGAGGCGCACGGCGACGGGCGGCCGTACTTCGTCGTCCCCTGGAACGGCCGCTACCTGATCGGCACGACCGACACGCGCTTCGACGGTGACCTCGACGACGTCGTCGCGACCGACGACGAGGTCGCCTACCTGATCGACGAGACGAACTTCCTGATCCCCGGCGCCGACCTGACGTCCGACCACGTGCTCTACACGTACGCCGGCGTGCGGCCGCTGCCGGCGCCCGGCGTCGGCGCGAAGGACAAGGAGCGCGACGAGGGCGCGATCACGCGCAGCCACGTGATCCACGACCACGCCGGCAGAGCGGTGCCGGAGGAGGCGCGGATCGAGGGCCTGCTGTCGATCGTCGGCGGCAAGATCACGACCTATCGGCAGCTGGCCGAGCAGACGGTCGACCTGGCGGTCAAGAAGCTCGGCCGCAAGGCCGACAAGTGCCGCACGCACCAACTGCCGCTTCCGGGCGGGACCGCCTACCCGTTCGAGGGCTTCCGCGAGCGCTTCCGCGCGTCGAGCGGACTGCCGGTCGAGACGGCCGACCGCCTGCTGCGCATCTACGGCACGCGCGCCGCCGAGGCGCTCGACTTCGCCGACGGCGCGCCGCACCTGCGCGAGCCGTTCGACGCCGACACGGGTGCGATCGGCGCGGAGGTCGTGTTCTCGCTGCGCACCGAGCTGGCGGAGACGCTCACCGACGTCGTGCAGCGCCGCACGCTCGTCGGCTACGGCGCGCACGTCGGGCTCGACGCGATCGACGCAGCGGCCGAGATCGCCGTCCGCCACGCCGGCTGGAGCGACGAGCGCGCTGCGCGCGAGGTCGCGGCCTACCGCGAGTCGGTCGCCGCGCTGCGTCCGCGGGCCGCGTCGTCGGCCAGCAGCTCGCGCAGGTAGCTGGAGATCAGCGCGTCGGCGGCGCGGCCGTGCCGGCTCGCGTCGGGGCTCACGGCCGCAGCCGTCGTCGTCGGGATCGCGACTGGCACGGGGACCGGCGCCGAACCGTCTGACGGAAGGGGGGAGGAGGAGGTGCTCATGCGGTCCACCCTCTCAGGCCGCCGCCGTGCGATGCAAGCCCGCCGCGGCGCGGGCATCCACTTGCGCCGGCAGTACTGCCAATCCGAGTCGCATGTCGCGAGGCCTCCGTTTCGTCGAGGGTGCGCCGACGGGGCGTCTAGCCAGAGCTTGGTTTTGCCATTTCGGCGCACGTCCAAACGACACGTGTCCGCGGACACGCGTCCGCGCGCTAACGACCCCGGGCCGTAGAGGCGACCGGCCGGTCGGCACGGCGCTGCGCCGACTCCGGCATGATGCGCGCGGGGATGCGGATCGGGGGGATCTACGAGTGGAAGCAGAACGCCCACTACCGGGTGCTGATCCCGCTGCACGCGCTCGGCCGCCGCGGCCACGACCCGGTGTTCGCCCGCGCCGGCTCCGGCGAGCAGGGCGGCGCGCTGGCGCCCGAGCGGATCGCCGGCTGCGACGTGGTGCACGGCTATCGGCAGCTCACGGACGACGAGGTGCGCGTCGTCCGGCGCCTCGTGCGGGCCGGCGCCGCGTTCGTGTGGGACACCGACGACGACCTGCGGTCCGTACCGCGCGGGCGCCCTCGCCAGCGCAGAGGGGACGGCCCAGGCGCCAAGGCGAGGTTCGCCCGCACCGTCGAGCTGGCGCTTTCGGCCGACGTGGTCACGACCAGCACGGAGCCGCTGGCGGAGCTGTACCGGTCGCACGGCGCCGCGCGCGTGGAGGTGCTCGGCAACTACCTCGACCGCGGCGCCGGGCGCAAGCAGCGCAAGCACGACGGGATCGTGATCGGCTGGCTGGCGGGGCTCGAGCACGCGGCGGACGTCGCACGGATCCCGGTGGTCGAGGCGCTGCGACGGCTGCTCGACGCGCATCCCGAGGTGCGCGTGGAGACGATCGGACTCGACCTCGGGCTGCCGGCGGACCGCTACGCATGCGACCCGCTGGTGGACTTCGAACGACTGCAGGACCGCATGGCCCGCTGGGACGTCGCGATCGCACCGTTGGTCGACATCCCCTTCAACCTCGCTCGCTCCGACGTCAAGCTGAAGGAGTACGCCAGCGTCGGACTCCCGTGGCTCGCCTCGCCGGTCGGGCCGTACGTCGGCTACGGCGAGTCGGAGGGCGGTCGGCTCGTGGCCGACGGCGACTGGTTCGAGGCGCTGGAGCGGCTCGTGGGCGAGCGGCGCGAGCGGGCGAAGCTCGGCAAGCGCGCGCGGCGTTGGGCGAAGACGCAGTCGATCGAGCGCCACGTCGAGCGCTGGGAGCGCGTGTACGCCGAGGCGATCGAGCGGCGTCAGCTGCGCAGATAGGCGAGCACCGCCAGCACGCGGCGGTGGTCGGTGTCGGACACGGTGAGTCCGAGCTTCCCGAAGATCGACGAGATGTGCTTCTCCACCGCGCCGTCGGTGACGACGAGCGCGGCCGCGATGGCGGCGTTCGAGCGGCCCTCGGCCATCAGCTCCAGCACCTCGCGCTCGCGCGGCGTCAGCTCGTCGAGCGGGCCGCCGCTCGTGCGGTGGCGCGTGACGAGCTGCGCGACGACCTCGGGGTCCATCGCCGTGCCGCCGCCGGCGACCCGCTCGACCGCGTCGACGAACTCCTTCACGTCGGCGATGCGGTCCTTCAGCAGGTAGCCGACGCCGCCGCGGCCGTCGGCCAGCAGCTCGGCGGCGTACGTCTCCTCGACGTACTGCGAGACGATCAGGACCGCCGTCCCCGGCACCCGCTCGCGCACCGCGAGGGCCGCCTTCACGCCCTCGTCGGTGAACGTTGGCGGCATGCGCACGTCGACGACGCAGATGTCCGGCTTGTGGCCGGCGGCGGCGCGCACGAGTGCGTCGCCGTCCTCGACTGCCGCGACGACCTCGTGCCCGTGGTCGCGCAGCAGCCGGATCATCCCGTCGCGCAGCAGCGCCAGGTCCTCGGCGATCACCACCCGCATCGCGCCATCCTACGCCCGAGAGGCACGGTGGCCGGCGCTGGACGCCACCCGGTGCCTCGCCAATGCAACCAGCATTGGCTTCGACACCGTGCGGCGCCCAGCATCCGCCCACCGTGCCTCTCGGGCGCAGGATGAACCTGGTTGGCCCTCCCTTGAGTCGGGCGGGCGGCGGGCGGCGGGGACCGGTGCTACCCGCCGCCCGCCCGCGGCAACTGAGGTCAGGCCGCTTAGCGGACGCCGCCGCCTACGCGCGCGTGCGAGTGGACCTGTCCGTAGGAGAGGGCGTAGGGGTAGATGGCGACCTCGTCCAGGCCGCCGGCGTAGAAGCGCCAGCGCGACTGCTTCGCGCCGATCGACAGGTCCGCGCGCTCGTCTGCCAGCTCGAGCCACGATGGGCCCTGCGCCGCCAGCCAGCCCTCGACGTAGATCCGCATCACGGTGCCGTCGTATGTCGCGGCGACGTGGCTCCAGCGAGTCGGGTCGACGCCTGTGCTCAGCGTGCTCCACTGCCCGCCGGCGTAGCGCGAGAAGGCCAGCTCGCCGTTTCTCATGCCGAGCAGGTAGCCGCCGTCCCGGCCCTCGCTGGAGAAGATCCGCCGCGTCACGTCGTTGCGGCCGCCTGGCTGCACCCACGCCTCGAGCGTGAAGGGAGCGCGGCCGGGGAACGCGAGGCCGTCGTCCTCGGCGACGTGCACGAACTGGCCGAGCGGCTGAGTCTGCAGGCCGTCGAGGTCGATCGCGGTGTCGGCGTCGCGCCAGATCTCGCCTGCGATCCCGAGCGTCGGCGGGCCGACGTAGGCGCCGGGATGCTGCTGCGTCTCGTCGGCCGCGACGAGTGCGCTCGGCTGCTCGCCGAGGCGCCAGTAGGCGGCGGGTCTGTGGGCCAGCACGACGGCGCGGTAGGGCGACGTGCCGGGGTGGTGGTGCGGCGGCGGGTCGCCCGTCGCGAGTGCGGGCGAGGCCGCCGCGAGCGCGAGCAGCGCGGCGGCGGCGGGGAGGAGGCGGCGGATGATGGGCATGGCGGGAATGAGATCCGCACCGGTCGCGGCGGGCCAGCGCGCCGCTCGCCGCGCGCGCCCGGGCCATCAGCCGAAAGCCGGACGATTACGTCGTAGCGGGCGCGCGCCGCATCCCCGCGCGGCCATGCCGAGTGCGCATCGTGGTCATGACGCCGGCCGGATCGCTGCCGGCGGGCGCCTTCACGCCGCCGGACCGGCCGGCAGCTCGGCGTGCAGGGTCGTGCCGCCGCCGGACGGGCTGACGACCGCGAGCGTGCCGTCCAGCGCCTCGACCCGCCGCTGCAGGCCGATGAGGCCCGAGCCCCGAGGGTCCGCGCCGCCGCGCCCGTCGTCGGCGACCTCGACCGCCAGCACGTCGTCGCGCAGTGTCAGCCGCACGAGCACCGCGCGCGCCTCGCTGTGCTTCGTCGCGTTCGTGAGCGCCTCGGCGACCACGAAGTACGCGGCACCCTCGACCGCGGCCGGCGGCCGCGACGGCAAGTCGGCCTCGATCCTCACCGCCAGCGGCGAGCGCGCCGCGAGCGCCGTGATCGCCGCCTCCAGCCCGCGGTCGCTGAGGATCGGCGGATGGATTCCGCGCGCCAGGTCGCGCAGCTCGGTCAGCGCCGTTCTTGCCTCGCCGCGTGCCTCGACGAGCAGCTCGCGCGCCTGCTCGGGGTCGCTCGCGAGCTTCTCCTCGGCCATCCCCAGCGACATCGCGAGCGCGACGAGCCGCGCCTGCGCGCCGTCGTGCAGGTCGCGCTCGATCCGCTGCAGCTCGGCCGCCTGGGCGTCGACCGCGCCGGCGCGCGTGCTCGTCAGCACGTCGACGCGCTCGGTCAGCTCCTCGCTGCGCGGGGGTCGCAGCAGCGGCACCATCATCGCCAGCTCGAGCGCCGTCAGCCCGCGCACGACCCAGCCGCAGATGGGCACGAGCACGAGCCCGACGCCGGCCGCCGCGAGCGCGGTCGCGAGCGAGTCGACGTCCCACAGGCCCAGCTCGACCGCCTGCGGAAGCGACCAGTACCACGCCGGCAGCGTCAGCAGCCCGAGCGCGACCGACCACAGCAGGATCGCCGCGAGCGAGATCGCGAAGCCGAGCACGCCGCAGATGCCGGTCCACGCGAAGTCCTTCCACGTCGCCGGGTCGGCGGCCGCCGCGCGCAGGCGCGCGAACCAGCCGGCGCCGTCGCGACCGCGCCGGTAGCGCTCTGGGATCGGCGCGCCCAGCACGAGCGCCGCGCGTCGGCGCTCGATCCGCGCGAACCAGCGGAACGCCCAGAAGAAGACGAGCGCTACCAGCACGCCGACGACGAGCACGGCGAGGCCGAGCGTCACGGAGACGCCGGTGACCCACAGCGTGAAGGCGACGACGCTCGTCACGAGCCCGACGCAGTGGAAGGCGAAGTCGCGCGCCCAGCGGATCAAGACGGTCATGGGGGCATCGTATGGCGCGGGTGGCGGACCGCCATGGCGCTCGCTTGCGTATCGGGGTGGGGATGGCCCCAGGGGCCAACTCCGCAACTTCCCCGCTCACGCTCGTTGATGCAGCGTCGGATCTCTCACCGACCTCTCTCAACGACCGGGAGGCAATTCAGATGTCACTCAAGACCGCGCTCGGCGCGGCCCTGGCGGCTGCCGCGTTGGCTGCTGTGCCGGCCGCGCCCGCAGGCGCCAGCGTCCAGGTGGGCGCGTCGGGCTGGCAGTGGGGCAACCCGCTGCCGCAGGGCAACACGCTGCGCACGATGGCGTTCGCCGGGACGACTGGCTACGCCGCCGGCGACTTCGGCACGCTGCTGAAGACGACCGACGGCGGCACGACGTGGAGCGGCCTTCCGGTCGGCACGTTCGCCGGGTTGACGACCGTGCAGGCGCTCGACGCCGACACCGTCCTCGCCGGCGGCGGCTGCGTCGCGCGACGCTCGACTGACGGCGGCAGAACGTTCACGGCGGTCCGCTTCACGGCCGTCGAGTCCGGCTGCAGAGTCGGCCTGCGCGACCTCTCGTTCGTCACGCGAGACGCCGGCTTCCTGCTGCTCGCCGACGGCAGCGTCTATGCCACGACCGACGGCGGCACGCAGTTCGCGCCGCGCACGGCGGTGCCCGCCACGCGCGCCGCCGGGGGCGCTGCGGCGCCGGGAGCGATCGCCTTCATCGACGCGTCGAAGGGCTACGCGACGAGCGGCGGAACGGTCTTCCAGACGCTCGACGGCAGCGTCTCCTGGAGACCGGTCGTGGCCGTCGACCGGGCGATCAACGAGCTGTGGTTCGCCGACGCCGCGCACGGCTTCGCGGTCGGGCAGAACGGGATCGTGCTGCGCACCGACGACGGCGGCGCCACGTGGGCCGCGAAGGACCTCGGCGCGGGCGGGCCGAACTACACGGCGATCCATTGCAGCGGTACGCAGCTGTGCCTGCTGAGCACGGCGAGCGGGACGCAGCTCGTGCGCACGGCCGACGCCGGCGACACGCCCGGCACGGCGGTGACGCCGTCGACCGACCCGATCTACGCGGCCGCGTTCGCCTCGCCGACGCGCGTCGCCGCGGCGGGCGCCAACGGCGCGACCGTGCGCTCCGACGACGCGGGCGTCACGTTCGCGTCGATCGGCGGACGGCTCGGCGGCCGCTACGAGGCGATCCGCGCGGGTGGCGCGGCCGACACCGCGTACGCCCCGGGCGCCGGCGGCGCGCTCGCCAAGACGACCGACGGCGGTCGCTCCTGGGTCACCGGCGACGTGCCGACGAGCGCCGACCTGATCGACGTCTCGTTCCCCTCGGAGCCGGTCGGCTACGCGCTCGACCGCGACGGCGGCCTCTTCCGCACCGCGAACGGCGGCAGCACCTGGAAGACGCTCGGGACGGGCAGCGCGCGACGGCCGCGGGCGGTGCTCGCGCCCGACGCAAGCGCCGTGCTGGTCGTCGGCCCGCGCGGCATCCGCCGCTCGACCGACGAGGGCGAGACGTTCGAGCCAGTGACGGCCCGCGTCGTGCGCAGCGCGCAGCTGAGCGGCGTGACGAGCGCGCGCAGCGGCGCGATCTTCGCGTGGGGGCCCTCTGTCGTGCTGCGCAGCACTGACCGCGGGCGCTCGTGGAGCGCGCTGCCGAAGCCCGGTCGCACGGCGCGGGAGCGCGGGCGGCTGCGGATCGCGCAGGTCGCCTTCTCGTCCGGCGGCGCCGGCCTGCTGCGTGACACCGCCGGCCGCGTCTGGCGCACGACGAACGCCGGCCGCGGCTGGGCGCTGCTGCCGACGGTCGGCACGGAGCGGATTACCGGCATGGCGGTCGCCTCGGCTCGCACGGCGTACCTCGTGACCGACGCGTTCGGGACCCGCTCGGGCGGCTTCCTGCTGCGCACCGCGGACGGCGGCGCGACGTGGCAGCCGCAGTTCGTCGTCGACGCGCAGATCCGCCCCGGCGGCCTCGCGACCTCGGGTGGGCTGGACTACGTGCTGGCGGGCGACGCGAGCCTGCTGTTCAGCGCGAGCGGCGGTGTCGCGGGCGCGCCGTCCGAGCTGACGATCGCGACGAGAGCGCGCCGGCTCACGAGAGCGCGCCGGATCACGGTCACGGGTCGGCTGCAGCCTGCGGCTGGCGGGGCGCAGGTCGTCGTCTCGGCGCAGCTGCCGGGCGGCGCGGGCTGGACGCACCAGACGGTCTCGGTCGCCTCGAACGGCGCGTTCGCGTCCGCCTGGCGCGTGCCGCGCGGCACGACGACGTTCGTCGCCCAGTGGGCCGGCGACTTCCAGTCGGCCGGCGCCGGCTCGCGGCCGCTGACGGTGACGGTCGCGAGACCGAGCGCGTCGAGAAGAGCGCGACGCCGCCGCTGACGGTCGTCGCAGACGGGCAGGAGGCCGCGCGGGGCGCGGGCGCACGATGCGCCCGCGCCCTCGCGGCATCCCGTGCGGCTCAGGCCGCGCCCGGCTGTGCGACCGGGCGCGGGCCCTCGAGGCCCGCCTCGGTCGTGACGAGGATCGCGCCCTCGCCGGAGGCGTAGGCCTCCTCGCCGTGCTGCGTGACGTCCATGCCGATTGCCTCCTCGCGCTCGGTGGCGCGCAGCGGCACCACGAGTCCCATCAGCTTCAGCAGCAGGAACGTGGCGACGAACGCGTAGGCGGGCGTTGCGACAGCCGCGAGCGTCTGCCACAGGAGCTGGTCGGCGTTGCCGTAGACGAGCCCGTCGGAGATCCCGTTCCAGTCGGCCTGCGCGAAGAAGCCGATGAAGAGGATGCCTACGAGGCCGGCGGTGCCGTGCGCGGCGAGCACGTCGAGCGTCTCGTCCACGCGCGTGCGCGGGCGCCACACGATGATCGCGTAGCAGGGGAACGTCACGAGCACGCCGAGCACCATCGCCCACGCGGGGGAGATGAAGCCGCCCGCCGGCGTGATGCCGACGCAGCCGACGACGATCGCCGTCGCGGCGCCGATCGCCGTCACCTTGCGGCCGCGGATCAGGTCGAGCACGAACCACGTCGCGAGCGTGCAGGCCGGCGTCAGCATCGTGTTCGTGAACGCGAGCACGCCCGCGTTGCCGGTGCCGAAGCCGCTGCCGCCGTTGAAGCCGAACCAGCCGAACCACAGGATGCCGGCGCCGAGCAGCACGAAGACGGCGTTGTGGGGGAGCAGCGCCTGGCGGCCGTAGTCCTTGCGCGCGCCGACGACGAGCGCCGCCGCGAGCGCCGAGAAGCCGGACGCCATCTCGACCGCGATGCCGCCCGCGAAGTCGAGCGTGCCACCCTCGATCAGCCAGCCGCCGCCGAAGCCCCAGTGCGCGAGCACGGAGTACACGAGCAGCGACCACAGCGCGGCGAAGATCAGGAACGGGCCGAAGCGCATCCGCTCGACGACCGCGCCGGAGACGAGCGCGACGGTGATGATGCAGAAGGTTCCCTGGAAGGCGAAGAAGACGAGGTGCGGGATCGTCGTCGCGCCGAACGGCTCGAAGCCGACGTCCTTCAGGAACGCGTAGCCGAGCCCGCCGACGAGGTCGCCCGTGCCGTCGAACGCGAGCGAGTAGCCGACGAGCGCCCACGTGATGCCGGCGACGGCCATCGCGCCGATGCACATCATGAACGTGTTGAGCGTGTTCTTCGAGCGCACGAGGCCGGCGTAGAAGAGGCCGAGCCCGATCGTCATGAAGAGGACGAGCGCGGTCGCGGTCAGCATCCAGGCGGTGTCGCCCGTGTCGACTCTCGCGGCCGCGGCGAGGATGGGTGTGAGCGTGTCCATGTTCACTTCACCACCGGGGTGACGGCGCTCTTGTCGGTCTCACCGGTGCGGATGCGCACGGCGCGCTCCAGCGGGACGACGAAGATCTTGCCGTCGCCGACCTCACCGGTGCGCGCCCCTTCGCAGAGCGCCTCGATCGTCGCGTCGACGAACTCGTCGGATACGGCGACCTCGAAGCGGACCTTGTCCGCCAGGCCCATCTTCACGGTGGTGCCGCGGTACGTCTCGACGCGGTCGAGCTCCCCGCCGTGGCCCTGCACGCGGCTCATCGAGACGCCGCGCACCTCGGCGCGATAAAGGGCCTCCAGCACGTCGTTGGCCTTCTCAGGCCGGACGATGCCGATCACGAGCTTCACAGTGCGCTCCTTTTCCGGACGCAGATGACGGTGTGCTTCACGTGATGACGGGCGGGAGCAGCAGGCGTCCTGTCTTCAGAGCCGCTCCCTTCGTGAGGCGCGCGCGAGCCTAACGAACCAGCCGGTCGGGCGACGCGGGTTCGCGCCCGTCGCCCGCCGAGCAGATGCTCCGCGCCCCGGTCGCGAGCGGTTCCCGCTTGCGACCGGGGTCGCAGTCGTCGATGCTCCACCACGATGAGCGACCCGGCCGGCCTCCGCATCACCCACGTCGGCGGTCCGACCGCGCTGATCGAGCTCGGCGGCTGGCGGCTGCTGACGGACCCGACGTTCGACCCCGCGGGCGGGAAGTACCGCTTCGGCTGGGGGACGGGGTCGCGCAAGCTGACCGACCCGGCGGTGGCGCCCGAGGCGCTGCTGCCGATCGACGCGGTGCTCCTCAGCCACGACCATCACGACGACAACCTCGACGCGGCAGGGCGGGCGTTCCTGCCGAACGCGGGGACGGTCGTCACGACGGTTCCGGGGGCGAAGCGGCTCGGCCGCGACGGCCTCAGAGCGGTGCAGGGCCTCGCGCCCTGGGCGACGACCACGCTCGAGACGCCCGGCCGCACGTCGATCGAGATCACCGCCACGCCCTGCCGCCACGGCCCGCCCGGCAGCAAGCCGATCGTCGGCGACGTGATCGGCTTCGCGTTGAGATGGAAGGGTGCGCCCGGCGCCCTCTGGATCTCGGGCGACACGGTGCTCTACGACGGGGTCCGCGAGGTCTCGTCGCGAGTGGGGGAGATCGACGTCGCCGTGATCCACCTCGGCGGGGTCCGCTTCCCGATCACCGGTCCGATCCGCTTCACGATGACCGCGCACGAGGCGGTCGAGCTTTGCGGCGCGCTGAAGCCGCGCACGATCGTCCCGCTCCACTACGAGGGCTGGAAGCACTTCCGCGAGGGACGGAGCGCGATCGAGCACGAGCTGGCCAGCGCGCCGCAGGATCTGCAGCAGCGCGTGCGCTGGCTGCCGATCGGCGAGCCGGTCGCGTTCGACGCCTGAGCGGCGTTGGCGCCGAGAACCAGAAAACCCCGCCTGAGCGGGGCTTTCATGCGGCTGAGAGGACTTGAACCTCCACGGGGATTTTGTATACCCCACACGGACCTGAACCGTGCGCGTCTACCAATTCCGCCACAGCCGCGCGGATCAACCTCGAAGATACACGGTCGCACGCCCACCTCGCCGCGCCGTCCGTCGCGCACCATGCCACCACTGCCTTGCTATCCTCGCCCCCGCAGGCCGCCATCGTCTAGGGGACTAGGACACCGCCCTCTCACGGCGGAAACCGGGGTTCGAATCCCCGTGGCGGTACTCACAGAAAGCCCCGCAAACGCGGGGTTTTCTGCGTTTCCGAGGGTGGTCGGGTGAGGATTTCACGCCGCTTTGTGCACTGAGCGTGCACATGGTTCGCTCGGCGAGTGCGGATCCCCGGTCGAGGTCAGGTCCTCGCTGGCGCGGGTCAGCTGCGATTGACACGGATCGAGCCGAAGCGTCGGAACGCTCGGCGTCTGGGTACACAGGCTGTGCCCGGCGGGCCAGCCGGCTGCACGGAGAGGAGCACGACATGGCCGATGACACGGTGTTCGTCTATGCGGCGGTGTACGCGGATCGAGCGGACGCGGAGGCCGACTACGACACGCTCCTTGACTTGCATGCGGCTGCGCTGGTGGGGAGCTACGACGTGGCGTTGATGTCGAAGGACGACGAAGGCAAAGTGCACGTCTCCAAGCACGAGAAGCCGACTCAGCACGGCGCATGGACGGGCGCAGCGGTCGGCGCGCTCGTGGGTGTGATCTTCCCTCCGGCGGTCCTGGGCTCGGCGCTTGTCGGTGCGGCGGCGGGTGGCGGGATCGGTCATGCGATGCGCGGCATGTCGCGCAAGGACGCGAAGAAGCTGGGCGAGCAGCTCGACTCCGGGCAGGCGGCGTTGATCGTGATCGGCAGGTCGCGCGTGCGGGAGCAGCTCGACAAGGCGCTCGCGCGTGCGGAGCGATCCGAGGAGCGCGAGATCGACGCCGACGCCAAGGAGCTTGAGAGAGAACTCGACGCGGCCTCCGCGTAGCGGCTGGCTGTGGCACCCGACTGCGACGCCGGGCATGCAGCGACTCACGTTGCGGCTGCCCGGCGGCCGAGGGCTCCATGTTCTCGGCGTTGATGATGCTGCGGCGTCTGCGGCATGCGCTCCGTTACGCGGTGCGCGAGGAGGGCTTCCTCGTGGTGTTCGGGGCGGGTGTGCTGCTGATCGCCATTGGGACGATCGCCTACGCGCTCGGGGAGGACTGGAACGTCGTCGACGCGGTCTACTTCGCGGTGGCAACGCTGACGACGACGAGCGTCTCAGACCCCGACCTCGTGCTCGAGCACTCATGGATGAAGGTGTTCACCGTCTTCTACATCCTGATCGGGATCGGGATTCTCGTGGAGGTGCTGCGCCAGCTCGGTACGGCGTTCGTTGCGGTTCGGGCGGAGGAGCGAGCGGCCCGGACAGCCCGGCGAGAAACGCGCAAGCGTCCGCCGCGGGAGTGACCGGATGGATTCGGGCGTCAGCTGTCCCAGACAACGATCGCGAGCACGAGCAGGCCCAGGACGATGCCGGCGATCGTGATGGCGGTCACGACGCGGTCATCAGGTCGGGCGAACTCGCCCCGGGCGAGGGCCCGCTCGATGTGGCGGTGGCGGACGGTGGCGTAGCCGATCAGGACGATGCCGAGCAGCGCGAAGCCGACGCCCGCGATTGTGTACGGCCATTGCGCGCCCTCGGTCAGCGCTGGCGCGAGCCGGCCGGTGCCGATGCTCACTGCCAGCGCGGTGAGTCCGGTTCGCCACCAGGCCAGGTAGGTGCGCTCGTTCGCCAAGCGCGTGCGGCGGCTGGAATCGGACGCCTTATCGGCTTCGGCGCGACCGGGGTCGGCATCGGTCACGGGCGATCGCCTCGCGTGATGCGCTTCATGTCGCGGGGTGGCAGTGATCGCCCGGACCGTTCGCGGCTATGCGGTCACGCCTTCCGTCCGTCCTTGCCCGCCGTAGGCGGCGAGGCCGTAGATCACGAGGATGTCGACCGCGAAGATCGCGAGCGACCAGAAGGGGTAGGCGGGGATCGAGAGCAGCGCGCCGATCGCGCTGAGGCTCGCGACGATCATCCCGATGACCATGCCGAAGGCGCCGCCGCGCCAGATCGAGAAGGCCGCGACGACTTGGAGCACGCCGATGATCAGGATGATCCAGCCCCAGGTGTTGAGGTTGCTGAAGATGTACTTCGTGTCGTTGACGAAGAACGCGGAGTCGTCGATTGCGGCGATGCCGTAGATCACGTTCAGGACGCCGACGATGAGGATCATGATGCCGGCGAACAGGAGCCAGCCGCTGCGTTGATGAGCCATGGTGTCTCCTTCGGTTGTCATGGGGTGTAGGGCTCGATCT
>Ga0193706_1000879_pt1 | contig 14802 bp, 18 predicted proteins | sample U3c1metaG_FD_160130 | JGI IMG/M metagenome (GOLD analysis project Ga0193706, IMG submission 160130) | Soil microbial communities from a riparian zone of the East river system, Colorado, United States - U3c1 | ecosystem: Environmental > Terrestrial > Soil > Riparian zone | place: USA: East River... | reverse complement strand
GAAGTACGAACGATTCTCCCGCGGGAGCGATGCGAGAATGTCGCGCGTCGGCTGCAAAGGGAGCGCGAACTCGCCCGCTTGTTTTTCCATTTTCTGCCCTGCCGCTGTCACCGGCTTGTAATCCGAAACAGCAGCGCACATCACAAGCAGATCGCAGGCGGGCGCGTGCGCATGCACGGCCTCATACAATTGATCGCTGGTCGTGATCGACACGAGTCGCGCGTTCGCTGGAGGCGTGAGCGCGGTTGGGCCGGAGATCAGCGTCACTTCGTGTCCCAGTTCAAGCGCGGCTTCCGCGAGCGCGTAGCCCATTTTCCCGGAAGAACGATTGCTGATGAAACGGACGGGATCGATCGGCTCGCGCGTTGGTCCCGCGGTGACGACAATTCTCACGCGATCAGATTATCCTGCCGGGCGAGCAGAAATTCCGCGCGCAACGCGATCTCATCCACTTTCCACAAGCGGCCCACGCCTTCGTAGCCGCACGCGAGCATGCCCGCTTCTGGTCCGATGAACTCTACGCCGCGCGCTTTTAATTTGGCGACGTTCTCTTGCGTCGCCGGATGTTCCCACATTTTTCCATTCATGGCCGGCGCGATCAGCATGGGCGCGCGCGTGGCAAGCGCGATGGCAACGAGCGGATGGCCGGCCAGACCGAGCGCAAGTTCGGCGACGACATTGGCCGTGGCGGGCGCGATGAGCAGAAGCGCGGCGCGATCGGCGAGCTCGATGTGGCCCGGCCGCCAGTTTTCCTTTTCATCGTAGAAGCTCGTCATGACCGGATTTTTGGAGAGCACCTGCAGGGTGAGCGGGGTGATGAATTCCGTCGCGTCTTGCGTCATGACGACAAACACTTCGTGACCTTGCTTCACGAGCAGGCTCGCGAGCTCGGCCGATTTGTAGGCCGCGATCGATCCGGTGACGCCGAGGATGACGGTTTGGCGCGGGCGCACGGGAGATGATTCGTCCACGAGTTTTCTTTAGCTCAAGACCAACCGGCGGCTGAGATAGCGTTCCGCGCCCATGATGTGGCGGAACTTCTGCAGATCTTCTTCCATCGATTTGCTGATGATGGTGTAGCGGTATTCACGCCAGAGTTCCATTTCGCGCGCGGCGTTCAGCAGCCGCAAATCAATCTGCTCCAGAGTTTCGGTTCCACGTTTCGTTAGGCGCCGCCGCAGCTCGTCCAGATCCGGCGGCATAATGAAGACGTCGCAGAGCGACCGGCGCAGAAATTCATCCTGAAAATTCCGAATTGCATCGGCGCCTTGCGTGTCGACATCAATTAAAACGTCGACTCCACTTTCGAGACTGGCGCGAATCGGCGTGCGCAACGTTCCGTAATAATGTCCGTGCACCTGCGCGTACTCGAGAAATTCGCCCTCGGCCACGCGGCGGCGAAAATCCGCTTCGGCCAGGAAGTGATAATCATCACCCTCGATCTCGCCCGCGCGCGGTGGGCGCGTCGTGCAGGAAACGGAGTAGACGAAATCCGGAGTTTGCCGGAGCGCGTCGCAGAGCGTCGTCTTGCCGGCTCCGGAAGGCGCGGAGACGACGAAAAGAATTCCGCTGCGGGTGAATTGTTTACTCAACGTTTTGAATTTGCTCCCGGATTTTTTCCAGCTCCGCCTTGCAGATGACGACGTGCTGGGAAATGCCGGCATCATTCGCCTTCGCGCCGAGAGTGTTCAAATGCTCGGCGAACTGCGCGAGATGACTTTCCAGCCGGGTCAGTTCCTCTGAAACATCCGAACGGTCGGCAAAAATTGCGACTTCCTTCAAGAGACGTTCGTCGTCGAGGGACAGTTCGAGGCCGGCCTGCTTGATTCGTTCAAGCAACGCGCTGCGATATTTTTTTACGACCTCGGGAAAGAGCGCGACGACTTCTTCGATCGCCTGACGAATTGTTTCCAGCCGCGCCCGAAGATCATCCGCGAGATGATTTCCTTCGCGTTCGCGCATTTTAAGCAACTCCGAAAGAGCGGTCGCGAGGGCTTCCTCGAGAGCGGGCCAGGCCTGCGCAAGATCGATATGCTCCTCCGTGAAGCGCATCACGCCCGGCGCCTGCAGGACGGCCGCGATCGTGATTTCTCCCGGCAGACTGAGCTCGGATTGGAGGGCGCGCATCGCGTCGTGATAGGAGCGAGCCAGGGCGGAATCGAGGGCAAGCTTGCGGTTGCCATTCGCTCCCTGCTCGCAGGAAACCAGAACAGTGGTGCGCCCGCGCGAGAGGTTTTCGTTGATCGTTTGCCGGATGCGCGGCTCCAGTTCCGTGAAATCGCGTGGCAAATTGAGCACGATGTCGCTCTGCTTCCGGTTCACGGAATTGAGCTCGACCGTAAATTTTACGCCGCCGTGGTCGACTTCGCCACGGCCGTAACCGGTCATCGAGCGCATGGCGTTTTCAGTGAGGCAGCGGGCGGCATCCGAGTGGTCGAAGGTAGGGCGGCGGGAAAGCGCTGCAAAGAATTTGTCGGGCTGGCGGCAAAGAGATGATCGAGCGCGCGTCGATGCGGTGATGGGAGCGGAAGGGAGGACAATTCGTCGAACGCAAACCAGCGACGTTGCGGGGGCGGGGCGAGGAATTCCCCGCCGCTGTAGACCGCGAGCGTGACGCGATGGTGAGTAAAGGGAAACTCGGTCGAGTGCAGAAGATCTCCGAGCGCGCCGCACCCATTGAGTCGAGGCAGAATCCACATTCCGCGCCAGCGCGTGTGCGATTGCTCGAGCAGGACGCGGCCTTTGCGGAGCGAAAAGCGATGATGCTCGGTGATGTACTTGAGCGCGGCGCGCGGTCGCTTGCGTGGGAGAAGGGCGGGTTCCTCCGCGCGGCAAAAAGGGCGAACGGGACAGAGCGAACATTTGGGCGGACCGGGAACGCAAATCAAAGCGCCAAGATCCATGAGCGCGGAATTGTAATCCCTGGCGTTGGTTCGCGGCAGCAGCTCCGTGGCGCGGTTCCAAACCGCATCGCGTCCCGCGGCAGAATCGATCCGGAGTTGAAGGTTCAGGAGACGGGCGAGAACACGACCTGTGTTGGCTTCGACCAGAGGGACCGCTTGATCGAAGGCGAAGCTGGCAACTGCGTTCGCGGTATAGCGACCCAGCCCTGGCAGTTGGCGCATCTGGTTTATGTCCATCGGGAAGACGGACCTTTTTTCACCGGCGATGATTTTTGCCGCCGCGTGCAAATTGCGCGCCCGCGCGTAATAGCCCAGCCCTTGCCACGCATGGAGAACGTCGGATTCCGGCGCGGCGGCGAGAGTCGCGAAATCCGGAAACCGGCGGAGCCACTCTATATAATAAGGGCGCACGGCCACGACCTGCGTCTGCTGAAGCATGATTTCAGAAACGAGGATTGCGTAAGGCTCCCGCGTGTGGCGCCAGGGGAGATCGCGTCCCTGCGTGCGATACCAGGCGAGCAAGCGGCGGCGGAAGGCGGGAGCGTCGATGGCGGGAGCGTCGATGGCGGAATGTTCAACGGCGAACTCGCAACGTCCAACGCTGCGCGCGGCAATTGAAACGTTGGACGTTGAGCGTTGCACGTCGGACGTTCCCGATCTTTCCCGGTGAACTCCTACACACATCCGCTCACCGCTGAGCAGGCGGCGAAACTCCGCGTCCTTTTACAGACCTTGAGCTTCACTTTCGCGCCGCGTCCCTACACCCTTTTCTTCGCGCAGAAGGACAAGCTCAGCGTCGCGGTCTACGAGAAGGGGCCGAAAATTCTGCTGCAAGGGAAGGGGATCGAGGAGTTCGTGCAATTCCAGTTGGAGCCCGAGATTCTGGGAGAAGCGAAGCTCGGGTACGAAGAAGTGCACGCGCCGGAAATGTTCGAGCCGCATTTCGGCGTGGACGAGAGCGGCAAAGGAGATTTCTTCGGTCCGCTGGTGATCGCGGGCGTTTACGTCGACCGCGGGATCGCGCGCAAGTTTCTCGACGCCGGCATTCAAGACAGCAAGCGGATTGGCTCCGATGCGAAAATTCACGCCCTCGCGGACACGATCCGACACACGCAGGGAGCGGTGCATGACGTCGTTGTTGTCGGGCCGGAGCGTTACAACGATCTCTACGAGAAGTTTGGAAATCTGAATAGCCTGCTGGGCTGGGGGCATGCCCGCGTGATCGAAAATCTCCTGGCCAAGCGACCGGACTGCCCGCGCGCTTTGTCGGATAAATTTGCCGACGCGCGCGTGATCGAGCGTTCGCTGTTGCAACGGGGACGGGAGATCCAGCTCGAACAGCGGACGAAGGCCGAGTCGGATTTGGCGGTGGCGGCGGCGTCCATCCTGGCGCGGGAAGGATTTATCGATTGGTTGGAGCGGACGGGGAGGGATTTGGGGGTGAAACTGGGGCGCGGGGTTTCGAGCGGCGTCAAAGATGCGGCGCGGGCTTTGGTGGAAAAACGCGGTCCGGAAACGCTCCGGCAGGTTGCGAAAGTGCATTTTCGGACCGCGCATGAAATCGCACCTGAGTACTATTGCGCACCTCCGCCTCGGGTCGCCTGGCGAAGGTAATGGAAGGCCGCGCCGGGTTTTCCCGGGCCTCCCGGCCTGAAACCTGGCCGTGCCCGGAGCGCGTTGGCTAAAGCAGAGCGGCGAGTGGGCAAGGTTCCTGCTGAGTATTCCCTCACTTTCGCTCCATCGTGGAAACCAGCCTTCTTATTTTAAACACGGACCCGGTCTTTCAGGATCGATCGCTCGCCATTTTTGATGAGATGGACGCGGTGGAAATTCGCATCGTCCGAAGCATGTCGGAAGCGATTGGGGTGCTGCTGTCGGAGAACTTCGACGGATTCATCGTCGAAGGGGAACCGACCATCGCCCTTGATCAGGCGACGAACGCCCGGCAGCATTTTCCGTCGCTCCGGATCGCCTGCGTCGTCCAGATTCCAGCCGCGGCCGAGTTTGCCCGGACCGCCGGACAACAAAAAATTGTCGCAACTGACGCGGTTCGTTGGTTCACTCGACAAACACCCGGGCGAAGCGTCGGAAGGGATCGACCCGTGCCATTCGTTGATTGGCAATTTGAATCAATTTTCCGCGGCCGAAATTCTGCAAATGAGTTGTCTTGGGCAACGCAGCGGGCGGTTCACCTTTAAATCGCGCCGGGGCAACAGTGAGATTTATCTGCACCACGGCTCCGTGCGGCACGCCGTCTTTGATACTTTGGAGGGAGAGCCGGCGGTGGCGGAAATTTTCCGCTGGCGGCAGGGACGGTTTTATTTTGAAGAAGGCATCATCAGCCAGGTGCAATCGGTGGATCGGCCCTGGGCGCATCTGCTGATCGATAATCTTCAGAAACTGGACGAGACACTCGAGCTCTCCGCGGAACGAACTTTATGAGAGACAAGAATTTGGAAATGCAGCTGCGGCTGCTCACCTTGCAGCTCGATAGCTGGAAGAAACTGCACGATCTCGTGACCTACGGTCTCGACAAGGCGAAGCCAATCATTTCCGCGGAACAGGAACGCCAGTTCACGGAAATTCGGGCGAATCTCCTCCAGGAAACCGAACACGTTTTCGGCGAATTGGGATTGCTCGGCGAACTTTCGGGTCGGGCGATGAATGTCTTGCAGCGCGGAGTATCCATGCGCGGGGTGCGGGATCTGACGAACGAGGAAGTGCGCCGTCTGGAGACTGAGTGGAACGGTGTTTTCACGAAGCTGGGTGTTTTACAGGGACAATTGAAGTCCCGGCGCAAAGCCCTCGCGGGCCAGACCGCACTGTCATACTTCCTGAGCAGGCTCTTCACCCGCCCGGTGACGAATTCCTAAATTCGCGCGGAAGGGCCGTTGCCGCAGCGGATTACGCATTGCGGATTTTTTCGGGTATTTGCGCGATTGGGCCACCTAAAGAGGAGGCGGGAACCGATATCTCTCTGCATATGGCAAAGCTCACCAAGCGAGACATTGTCGTCGCCATCAGCAATCAGACGGGAATGGTGCAACACCAAGTATTCGAGGTGGTCCAGCGAACGCTGGATCACATCACGGATAGTCTGGCCAAGAATGTGGCCGTGGAATTGCGAAACTTTGGTGTCTTTCAGCCCCGGCTGACCAAGCCCCGGGTGGGTCGCAATCCGAATGAACCGGGAAGCAGCTTCGTGATTCCTCCTCGCGCGACCGTGAAGTTCAAGGCCGGCAAAATCATGCGACAGCGGGTCGAACAGCTTTCCCGCGAATTGAAAGAAGCGGCGGAAGCGAAGAGTGCCGGCAGTCCGCTCCAGCCGGATGCGACCGCGACCGGTATTTAATCCGCCCGACCCCCGACGCTCAGCTTTTTTCGGAATCGGCCGCAGGCTCTAATTCCAGGAGCCCGTGAATGACCTCCTCGAGCCGCTCGAAATTAATCGGCTTGGTCAAATGGTCCGAGAAGCCCGCCGCGCGCGCGCGACTAACATCGTTTTCCATTCCAAAGCCGCTGAGCGCGATGCCACGGAGGTTTTTCAGGCTGCGCAGTTGCTCCATTAATTCATAGCCGGACCGATCGGGGAGCCCGATGTCGCTAATCATCAGGTCAAAGTCTTCCGCCTCGGCTTTCGCGGCCGCTTCGTCGGCGGAATGCGCGATCGTGACCCGGTAACCGCGCCGCTCCAGCATCATCTTCATTCCAGTGCAGGTATCGTGATGGTCATCGACCACCAGGAGCCGGGGGGCGCGTTCTTCGATGAGTGCTTTTGCGCCCCGCTCCCTTGGAGATGGGCCGGGGCGGCGCGTTGTTTCTGCCTTGGCGGGGGAAGCGACGGTCCGGAGAGTAACGGTGAACGTCGCGCCGGAATCCTTGCCATCGCTTTCCGCAGTGATGGCGCCTCCGTGCGCCGAGACCATGGCCTTGGAAATAGCGAGCCCGAGACCAAGACCGCCAAAGCGCCGTGTGATCGAACTCTGCCCTTGCTCGAAAGCGTTGAAGATCTTGTCCATTTTCTCGGACTCGATCCCGATGCCCGTATCCGTGGTCCGGATCTCGATCTGGTCGGGCGAGGGATTGAAAGTCTCGATAATGATCCGGCCTTGGGCGGGCGTAAACTTGACGCTGTTCTTGATTAGATTCCAAAACACTTGTTGCAGACGCGCGGGATCGCCCTCCACGTGGACAAACTCGGCCCGCAGGCGGAATTCCATGCGCAGGTTTTTGGCCTGGATGTCTTCACGGCAGATCTCGTAGGCCCGTTGCAGAATTTCGTGCACGCTCACGGTTTCAAAACTGAGCTGGAGCTTTCCTTTTGAAATTCGGGTCACGTCGAGAAGGTCGTCGATCAGGCGCGCCTCCAGTTCGACGTTGCGCCGAATGACCTCGAGCGCGTGCCGCACATCGGGAGAGTCGGGCTGGCTCGCCTCCAGCTCCGCCACCATGGCGATGACGGGCGAAAGCGGATTGCGAAGTTCGTGCGAAAGCAGGGCGAGGAATTGATCCTTCGCCGCGTTCGCGCCGATCAGCTCCTGCCGCAGGGTCACGTCACGAGTCTTGTCTTCCACCAGATAAAGCACGCCCTGGATGCGCTGCTCCGAACCCTGCAGCCGGAGGAGGTTGACGTTAACGAAGTGCGTCATGCCATTTCCGTCTGTGAAGGACTGCTCGATGAGCTGAAAGGGCGCACCGAAGGCCAGCACTTTCTCGATTGCCTCGGCGGGCGCGATCTTCACCTCATCGTAGGTGACATCATAGACGTCCGTGCCCGCGGCGAGGCCGCCGAAGGTCCGGGCCATGTTGGCGAAGGCCTCGTTCGCTTGCAGAAAATTGTGCGAACTGGGATCCACCAGCGCGATCCCGCTCGGCATGTTGGCGAGGATCTTTTCATTGAAAATGACTTCACGTTCGATCCGGCGGGCCGCTTCCGTCTGACGCCGCGTGAATCTGCCGGCCAGCCACGCGCCGACGGCGGTGAGCAGAATGAGCCACACCGCTGGAAACGTGATTTTGCCCAGAAGATCCCGCACGGGCTTGTAGGCTGCCGCCTTGGGCTGCTCCAACACCGCGACCCAGCCGTTCGATTCGATCAGGCTAAACGAGTAGAGCTTCTCGTAGCGTTCGAGGTGTCCGTTTTCCGCTTCCGAATTTCCTGGATGAGAACGTTGGCCTGCGGCGAAACAGGAGCGGTATTGGGTTGGAGATCGTTGGTGAAGAGGGCCGCGCCGGTTTGATCAATGACCTGGCAGATCGATTCGTCGGTAAAGTCGATCGAGGATAACCGGCGTCCCATGCGCTCAACCAGAACCGACACTCCGAGATAGCCGACGACCGCGCCGTCGGGACCCCGCACCGCGCCGACAATATCCGTCGTCATTCGGTTATCGGATAGACGCGGATGCACGCCTGAGACTTGTGCGCCGGGTGCCTGGTTGGCCTCGTCCCGCCAGCGGCTGGAGGGAAACTTGACCGCCAGCTCAGGCGGAATCGCTGGGATGGACGCGATCAGTCTTCCATCGGGCCCGGCGAGAAACATGCCGTCGATCCGCGGGTGCGCGTAGAAGGTTTGGTTTAACCACTGCTGCGCGGGGACTTCCGGCGCTGGATCAGTCAGGAGTCGAGCGACCTCGGGCTGGGTCTGATAGTATTCGATGATCCCGCCCGTACGATTAAAGTCGTCGCCCACGAGGTGCGCGATCAATTGCACGAAAGTCTGGCGGTCTCGCAGGATTTTCGATTCCAGCGTATTCGTTAGAATCGTATAGGAGACAACCAGCATCAGAATCGAGGGCACCCAGCCAGCGAGCAGGATGGCGACAACGATGTGGAAGCGCTCGAATCGGCCATGCTCGCGCTTCTGGACGGTTTTGCGCAGACCGCTGAGATTCAAGAGCGCCATGCGAAGGTCAAAGTCGACCGTCGGCCCCCCGGCGGCAAGACCGAATGCCTGCTTCATCCTGAAGCTGCGCGGCTGTCACGAAGCAATCGGGAGGCCCAGCGGCGACCGTTTCCGAGCCCTTGTTTTAGGGGTGCATTCGATCGGAGCAAGCGGCTCTGCTGAACCCGTTTCTAGAGGGAAAACTCCCATTTTTGATTTGACGCACGCTCGCGAAGCGGCATCATGTCGCCCTTGCCGGCCCTGCGTGGCCGGCAATCTCCCATCACCCGTTATGCAAGGAAGCGTTGGATATATCATTTGGACCAGCTGCTACCTGAGCGTGCTTATCGGTCTCTCGGCCTACGGCATCCACCGTTACTTCATCATTTACCTCTTTTTAAAGAACCGGAAACGGGAGACGATCCCGCTTTCCCACTTCGAACAATTGCCGAAGGTGACCGTGCAATTGCCGATCTTCAACGAAGTCTACGTGGTCGAGCGATTGTTGAAGTCCGTCAGTGAACTCGACTACCCGCGCGATCTTCTTCAGATCCAGGTTCTCGATGATTCGACCGACGACACACAGGCGCTCACGGCGCGTTGCGTGGACGAACTGCAAAGCCTGGGGCATAACGTTGAACGCATCCATCGCGTCGACCGGACGGGCTTAAGGCCGGCGCGCTCGAAGCGGGGCTCGCCTCCGCGGAAGGAGATCTTGTTTGCATTCTGGACGCGGACTTCGTTCCGCAGCCCGACCTGCTGCAAAAGACGATCCATTTCTTTACCGATCCGAAGGTCGGGATGATCCAAACGCGATGGGGGCACCTGAATCGGACGTATTCGTTGCTCACGCGCGTGCAGGCGATGTTCCTCGATGGCCACCTCTTGCTGGAGCAGACGGCGCGCAGCCGGAGCGGGCGCTTTTTTAACTTCAACGGCACCGCCGGGCTCTGGCGAACCTCCTGCATCCAGGAGGCCGGCGGATGGCAACACGATACGCTGACGGAAGATCTCGACCTCAGCTACCGGGCGCAGCTCGCGGGCTGGAAATTTATCTTTCTCCCCAACGTCATCACGCCCGCGGAGTTACCGGTGGACATGAACGGCTTCAAGTCCCAGCAGCATCGCTGGACGAAAGGCTCGATCCAGACGTGCAAAAAATTGCTGCCGACCATCTGGCGCAGCGAGCTGGCCTTTCCGCTCAAACTCGAGGCGACCGCGCATTTAACCTCCAACTTCGCATATCTCCTGCTGGCTTGTTTATGCGTGCTCCTTCATCCCTCCGTCGGCGGGCCGCAGTCGGGTTGGTTGCGCATGCTTTTGGTGGACGTGCCGATCTTCCTCACCGCTTCGCTCTCGGTCGCGGCCTTTTATATTTGTGCGCAACGCGAGCTGCATCCGCGCACCTGGATGAAGGAAATCCTCCTCCTCCCGGCCTTGCTCGCGCTCGGAGTGGGCCTTTCTCTAAACAACGCTCGAGCCGTGCTCGAAGCAGTTTTTAATCACAAATCCGATTTCGCCCGGACGCCGAAGTATGGAATTCAGCGGAAAAATCAGCCCTGGCGGAAGTGTAAGTACATGCCGCTGAAATCGCTTCTGCCAATCGCGGAAATGGGTTTCGCGATTTACTTCACTTACTTTATTTGGTTCGCCATCCGGCACGGCCAATTCCTCTCCGTCCCCTTTCTGGCCATGTTCCAGATCGGCTTTCTCTACGTCTCCGTCAGCTCGCTCTCGCAGTGGTGGCCGAAGTTTGGCACCGCCAATCCCCGCGCGGAAGCGACAATCCCCGCGTGACAAAAAGCTAGACTCTGGTAAGAAATAGCCGCGATGCTTCGCCCTTCCCTCCTCGCTCTGGCGTTTCTTCCTTTCGCATCCTCTCTCTACGCTATCGACCCCGCGCCGGTCACTAATCAGGTGATCATCAGCGTCCGGGAACAGAAGCTCATGCTTCTGCAAAACGGCGCCAAGGTCACCACCTACCCCGTTTCCACCTCGAAGTTTGGCGTCGGCGATGGTTTCGGACGAATGACTACGCCGCTCGGCACCATGGCTGTGGCGCAGAAAATTGGCGACCATGCGCCCACCGGCGCCGTCTTTCACAACCGCCGCTTCACGGGCGAAATCCTGCGTCCAAATGCGCCGGGACGCGATCCGATTATTACCCGCATCATCTGGCTGCGCGGCCTCGAGGCCGAAAACTCGCACGCCTTCGCGCGCGCCATCTACATCCACGGCACGCCGGAAGAAAAGAAGATTGGACGCCCGGCCAGCTATGGGTGCATTCGGATGAAATCCAAGGATGTGACCGCGCTCTACGGCCAGCTTCCGATTGGATCAGTCGTGCAGGTGGTGCAGGATAAATTGCCGCGCGTCCCGAAGGCGCGAGTAGTCTATCAAATCAAGGCTCCCGATGCGCCGGTCGAAGTCGGCCGGCCGGCACCGTTTGCCAAAACCCAACCCGCGGCTGTGGCGCATGAGAAAAGTGCTGCGACCGAACGAGCCCTTCGTCTCGCGGGCAATAATAGTTAGCCGGCTGGCGTTGGCGTCAGGGCGGTGCGCGGGTCGCGCCAGTTGACAAGCACGCGCCGCTCCGCGAGCCTCCACGCCCGGAAAATTTCCGTTTTCATCCCATGGCCAATACCAAATCCGCCTCCAAACGTGCTCGTCAGACCGCCACGCGTTCCCTGCGCAACCGCAGCGTCCTGACACGCCTGCGCAAAATGCAAAAAGCTGCCGCTCTGAACACGGGTGAGAAGGATCAGAAATCCGAACGTGCGCTCATCTCCGCCGTCGATAAAGCGGCCAAGCGCGGCATGATCCATCGGAATGCCGCGAACCGCCGCAAAGCCCGGCTGAACAAAGCGCGCACCGCTACGAAGTCCGTCACTGCCGCGGCGTAAGCGCGGCCGTTTTCGCACGCGGGTTCCGCCGGTTATCGAGCGGGCGTAGCACCCGCTTTCGAGACGCTCCCTCCGCTGCTGGGCAGACTGCGAGCGCAACAGATGTCGTTGCATATCGCGCCGGACTGTTGAACTATCCCCCCGATGATTCCCGCTTTTCTTCTTGTCCTGGTCGCCGTGGTCTATCGCATCGCCGCCGGCATTCTTGTCCAATCGGGTTCCGCGACCTGGCTCTCCAACTTCGCGCCCTTCGCAGCGATCGCTCTCTGTGGCGCCGCTTTCTTTCCCACGAGATACAAATTTGCCGTGCCGCTCCTCGCACTCTTCGTATCCGACCTCGTTTTGAACGCCTACTACGCCGCGCCCTTGCTCCATCCCTTGATCGTCGGAAGATATTTCGCTCTCCTCGTGGTCGGCTGCCTCGGCTGGCTGCTGCAGCACCGCGCATCCCTCAAGACGCTCCTGCCAGCGTCCGTCGCCGGCTCGGTTCTGTTTTACGTGATCAGTAATGGTTTCTCCTGGTTGAGTGATCCCGGTTACGTGAAGAGCGCGGCCGGTTTCGTGCAGGCTCTCACCGTCGGTTTGCCCGCCTACAGCGCCACGCCATCCTGGATGTTCTTTCGCAACTCGCTCGTGAGCGATCTCATCTTTACTGGACTTTTCGTCCTGGCTTTCAATTTCGGACGAGCCACCGAACGGTCTCGCGCCGCCACGGCGCTCCCACGCGCTGCCTGATCCGGCCATGCAGCCGCCGGAGCAACGCGACGAAGTCGAAATGCTCTCGCTGATGCTGCTGATCCGGCGTTTCGAGGAGCGCGCGAGTCAGCAATATCAAGCGCAGAAGATCGGCGGCTTTTGTCACCTTTACATTGGGCAGGAGGCCGTCGTCGTCGGCGCGGTCGCGGCCACTCGACCGGATGACTATTTGATCACAGCATACCGCGATCATGCGCATGCCCTCGCGCGGGGAACGAGCGCCGACGCCTGCATGGCGGAGCTCTTCGGGAAAGCGACTGGCTGTTCGCGCGGACTGGGCGGCTCGATGCATTACTTCGACCGCGAACATCATATGTACGGCGGCCACGCCATCGTGGCGGCGCACGTTCCTCTCGCCACCGGGATGGCCTTCGCCTCGAAGTATCGGAACGAGGATCGCGTCACGCTGTGTTTCTTCGGCGACGGCGCGATCAATCAAGGCTCGTTCCACGAGGCGCTGAATCTCGCCGCGCTCTACAAGCTGCCGGTCATTTTCATTTGCGAGAACAATCTGTTCGCCATGGGAACCTCCGTCGAACGTTCGACCTCGTTGAAGGAAATCGTGGATCGGGCGGAAGGCTACGACATCCCCGGTTTCGTCGTGGACGGGATGAACTTTCGCGAAGTCCGCGACAAACTGGCCGAGGTGATTGCATCCATTCGGCAGGATTCACATCCCGCCTTCTTCGAGATTCGGACCTATCGTTACCGCGGCCACTCCATGTCGGATCCGGCGAGTTATCGAACAAAGGAACAACTCGAGAAGTATCGCATGGACGATCCAATCACGCGTTTGCGCGCACAGTTAACGCGCGAAGAAAAACTGACGAACGAGCAGTTCGACCAGATGGATCAGGCCGCGAAAGCAACCGCGCTGGCGAGCGTCAAATTCGCGGAGGAAAGCGAAGAGCCGCCCTTGGAGAAACTGTACGACTACACCTACGTAAACGGGGAGCCCGCGTGAGAGAGATCACTTATCGCCAGGCGTTGAACGAAGCGCTCGCGGAAGAGTTGGAACGCGACGCCAATGTCTTTCTCATGGGCGAGGAAGTCGCGCAGTACAATGGCGCCTACAAAGTGAGCCAGGGCTTGCTCGATCGTTTTGGCCCCACTCGCATCGTCGATACCCCGATCAGTGAAAATGGTTTCGCTGGGCTCGGGATTGGCGCCGCCATGGTGGGTCTGCGCCCGATCATTGAGTTCATGACCTTCAGCTTCTCGCTAGTCGCGTTCGATCAGGTGGTGAACAACGCGCCGAACATGCTCACGATGTCGGGCGGCCAGTTCAACATTCCGATAACTTTTCGTGGACCAAACGGACCGGCGCATCAACTCGGCGCCACGCATTCGCACGCGACGGAATGCCTTTACGCAAACGTGCCCGGTTTAAAAATTTGCACCCCGGCGACGCCGCGGGACGCCAAAGGGCTATTGAAGACCGCAATCCGCGACAACGATCCGGTGCTCGTCCTCGAAGTCGAACTTCTCTACAGCTCGAAAGGAATGGTCGAGGATGAAGACGTCGAATTGCTCATTCCGCTGGGTGAAGCGGAAGTAAAACGCGAGGGCAGCGACGTGACGATCATCTGCTACGCCCAAACCGTTCCGCTGGCCCTGGCGGCGGCGGAAACGCTCGAGAATGAAGAGGAAATCAGCGCCGAGGTTCTGGACTTGCGGTCGATCAAGCCGCTCGACATGGAGGCAATTCTGAATTCCGTTTCAAAAACCCACCGCGTCGTGATAGTCGAGCAGGATCGGCCATTCTGCGGGGTCGGCGCCGAAGTAACGTATCGAATTCAGAAGGAAATGTTCGACGGCCTGGATGCACCGATCCTGCGCGTGGCGCAGGAGGATGTGCCGATGCCCTATAACGAGCGGCTCGAAATAGCGGTGCTGCCCAGCGCCGAAAAGTTAATCGCCGCCGTGAAGAAGGTTTGTTACGCCTAACGATTCGCCATGCCTGAAATTCAAATGCCCAAGCTGAGTGACACGATGACGGAGGGAACTCTCGTCGCGTGGAAAAAGAAGAAGGGCGACAAGGTTTCGACCGGCGACGTGATTGCCGAGATCGAAACGGACAAGGCGACGATGGAATGGGAATCGCCCGAGGACGGAACCCTGACGGAAATCTACGTCGAAGAAGGCGGCAAAGTGAACGTTGGCGACAGGATTGCGTTCATCGGGGGTGAAGGAGAGACCGCAGCGGCGAAGGAAGAAAAAAAGGAAGAGAAAGCGCCCGCCAAAAAGGAGAAACAGGCGGAGACCGAGAAACCCGCGCCTGCCGAAGAAGCGGAGCCGGAAACTGCTCCGCCGCAGGAAAGGAAGCCGTCGGCGGAGAAGAAGGCGGCGCCGCCCA
>Ga0193706_1000878_pt1 | contig 14829 bp, 12 predicted proteins | sample U3c1metaG_FD_160130 | JGI IMG/M metagenome (GOLD analysis project Ga0193706, IMG submission 160130) | Soil microbial communities from a riparian zone of the East river system, Colorado, United States - U3c1 | ecosystem: Environmental > Terrestrial > Soil > Riparian zone | place: USA: East River... | reverse complement strand
TTCACCGTGCCGTCGGGCAAACGCAGAAGCTGCATCACCGTGCCGATGGTGCCGACCGCGAAGATGTCTTCCGGAGAAGGTTCGTTCGTCTTCGCGTTCTTCTGTGCGGAGAGAAAGATTTCCTTGTCGCGGTTCATCGCCTCGTTGAGCGCGTTGATCGACCGCTCGCGCCCGACGAATAGCTGCGACACCATGTGCGGGAACACCGTGATGTCCCGAAGCGGCAACAGCGGGAGAGTGCGCCGCTTCGTTGCAGGTCCCGCACCTCCTTCATTTTTGAAAAACATGGCCTTCCGATCGGTGGTGCGGCAGGACCCGCTTAGCGGTTCAGCAAGAGAGCGGGAGCCATGCCGCGCGAAAATGCGGCGGCCGAGCTACGGTCAGGCGAGCTCGGCTTCTTTCTGATAGACGATGAGCGGGGGCTCTCGCTTCGTGATGACATCCTCGTTGATGACGACTTCTTTGATGCCATTGCGTCCCGGCACGTCGTACATGATGTCCAACATGGCGTGCTCGAGGATGGCGCGCAGCCCGCGAGCGCCGGAATTGCGGCTCAGCGCTTCGCGCGCGACGCCGACCAGCGACCCCTTGGTGAACTTCAGCTTCACCCCATCCATCTCGAAAAGCTTCTGAAACTGCTTGACGAGGCTGTTCTTCGGCTTGGTGAGAATGTCGACCAATGCCTCTTCGTTGAGCTCGTGCAGCGTCGCCAAAACGGGCAAGCGGCCGATGAACTCCGGAATGAGCCCGAACTTGAGCAGGTCCTCGGGCTGCACGAGCTCGAGCAGCTCGCCCAGCTTGAAATCCTTCTTCGACTTGATGTCGGCGCCGAAGCCGAGCGCGGCCTGGCCGACGCGGCGCTGAATGATCTGATCGAGGCCGACGAAGGCGCCGCCGCAGATGAAAAGAATGTTGGTCGTGTCGACCTGCAAGAAATCTTGCTGCGGATGTTTGCGCCCGCCCTTGGGGGGAACGTTGGCGACCGTGCCCTCGATGATCTTGAGGAGCGCCTGCTGCACGCCCTCGCCGGAGACGTCGCGCGTGATGCTGGGGTTGTCGCTCTTTCGGCTGATCTTGTCGATCTCGTCGATGTAGACGATGCCGCGCTGCGCGCGCTCGACGTCATGGTCAGCGTTCTGGAGCAGCTGAACGATGATGTTTTCGACGTCTTCACCGACGTACCCGGCTTCGGTGAGCGTCGTCGCGTCGGCGATCGCGAAAGGCACGTTCAGGATCTTCGCCAGTGTCTGCGCGAGGAGCGTCTTTCCGCTGCCCGTCGGACCGAGCAAAAGGATGTTCGACTTCGACAGCTCGACATCGTCGGCCGTAGAGCGCGAATCGATGCGCTTGTAGTGGTTGTGAACGGCAACGGCGAGGATCTTCTTCGCGCGCTCTTGCCCGACGACGTACTCGTCGAGGACCGCCTTGATCTCGCTCGGCTTGGGGATAGGAGTCGACCCCGCGTAGGGCTCGTCCTTCTCGACCTCTTCGGCGATGATGTCGTTGCAGAGCCCGATGCACTCGTCGCAGATGTAAACGGTCGGACCCGCGATGAGTTTTTTTACTTCTTTCTGCGACTTACCGCAGAAGGAGCAGCTCAGGTTACCGCTCTGGTGGTCGTCTCGTCTTCGCTCCACTTCTTAGCCCTCAAAACGAATGCCCACTAGTCGCCTACCAAGAGCCGCTTTGGTCGATTCTAGTGCCGCCGCCCCTGTACCGCAAGCTAACGGCAGTCGACGCCCGCGCCTGAAGCGGGGGTTGTAACCCCCCGCGACCATTTGCCTCAGGCCGAGGACCGTGCGCCCCAACCGGGCAGCACGCGCGTACGGTCTTTCGCAGCGCACCACTCGTTCAGGTGCGGAGCGACCCACGTTTGAAGACTTCATCGATGAGGCCGTACTCCTTGGCCTGCGCGCCTGAGAGGTAGAAGTCGCGGTCGATATCCCGGGTGATGTCCTCGCGCGTCTTGCCCGTGGCCTGGACCAGGATATCCGTCAGAAGGTCCTTCATATGGCGGATTTCGCGCGCCTGAATCTCGATGTCGGTCGCCTGGCCGCGCGCGCCGCCCATCGGCTGGTGAATCATGATGCGCGCGTTGGGCAGGGCGTAGCGCTTTCCCTTCTGACCGGCCGCCAGAAGGATGGCAGCCATCGAGGCAGCCTGACCGATGCAGATCGTCGACACCGGAGTGCGCACGTATTGCATGGTGTCGAAAATGGCGAGCCCAGCCGTTACCACGCCGCCCGGCGAGTTGACGTAGAGCTGGACATCCTTGTCCGGGTCTTCGCTCTCCAGGAAGAGGAGCTGGGCAACGATGATGTTGGCGACGTCGTCGTTGACGTCGGTGCCGAGAAAGACGATTCGATCTTTCAGCAGGCGACTGAAAATGTCCCAGCTGCGCTCCCCGCGGTGGGTCGTCTCGACCACTTGCGGATACGGGATGAAGTCGCGCGGCGGCTCGAGCAAATCGGCGCGCCCTCCCGCTTTCGTGCGTTCGAGAAGCTCGATGGCTTGCGTCCGATTCTCAGGTCGTCGGGGCATGGGGGGTTGTTCCTTTCAAGCTTCAGTGATCTTCGACTTGGCTTCGATGATGTCGAGGATCTTGTCCTCGATGATCATTCCGATCAGCATCTCACGCTTTTTCTGATCGCGGTACTCGACGCGCATCTTTGCGACCTGTTTGCCGGTCTGCTCGGCTAGCTCGACGAGCCCCTTTTCGATGTCCTCTTCCGAAACCTTGATCTGAGCCTCTTTGGCAATTTCCGCCATGAGAAGTCCCGCCCTCACTTTGATTTCCGAGTCGGCGTGGACCCGGGCGTGGAGCTCCTCGTGGCGCGGCACCGGCTCGCCCGTGCGGCGGGCCTGCTGCATGATCTCCTGCTCCATGAGCTGGCACTGCTGCTCGACGAGACTCGGCGGACAAGGGATCGGGTTCTTCTCGACGAGCTTGGCGACCAGCTGCTCGGCGACCGCGTCTTCTGCCCTTTGCTTCATGGCCTTTTCGAGCTTGCCTTTGATGTCTTGCTTGAGCTCTTCGAGCGTCTGGAAGGTGCCTATGTCCTTGGCGAAGTCATCGTCGAGGGCGGGCAGGACACGCTCTTTGATCTCTTGAACTTTGATGTGGAAGGCGGCGGGCTTACCGCGGAAATCGGCGCGTGCGTGATTCTGCGCGAACGTCAGCGAGGCGTCCTTCGCGTCGCCCACATTGGAGCCGACGAGCGCTGCTTCGAGCTCGGGCAGAACCTGACCGGAACCGAGCTCGAGCTGCACGCCCTCACCCGATGCTTCCGGGATCCGCTTGCCCGCGACTTCGACCGTAAAGGAGATGTCGATGACGTCCCCCTTCTTGGCTGGGCGGGGCTCGGCGGGGGCGGAAAGGGTCGCGTGCGCCTTGCGCAGCACTTCGAGCTCGTCCGCCATCATCGCGTCGGTGACGGCAATGCTCGGCCGCGTCACCTCGAAGCCGTCGTAGGTGACCGACGCAATCAGAGGCCGCACTTCGAAACGCGCCCGGTACGAGAAATTGGTGCCCGTCGCGAGCTTCTGCGGCTCGATGTCGGGCTGCGAGAGCGGCTGCACGTTTTTTTCGGTGAGCGCTTTGGAAAGCGTGTCGTCCACGAGCTTGCGGGTGACGTCCATGCTGACCCGCTCGCCGAAGAGGTGCGTGAGGATGTCGCGCGGCGCCTTGCCGGGCCGAAATCCCTTCACGCGCGCCGTCTTCTGCAACGCCTGGTACGCCTTGTCGACCTCGACTTTGACGCGATCGGCGGGAATTTCGACCTGGAATTCGACGAGGACCGGCGAAAGCTGCTGAACGTTGACCTGCATGACCTAGAGCTCTCCAAGAAGAAACGTCGCAAGACGGGAATTCGGCACGACCACCTCGAGCGGGGAACGTCCCGCGGTCGGTCCCCCCGGCGAGGGGGCAGAACGTACATGCAGCACGCGTCACGTCAAGCGTCATCCCACGGCCGCCGCTCGACAAAGAAGAGCCCCGCGTCGAGGCGTGACGCGGGGCTCGTGTCCCGGGAGGGACGTAAGTTTTTGCGAGAGTCAGGGACGGAGCGGGCGTGGTGCGCGAGGCGCCCCGCTACGCATCGTCGTCCGAGGCGTCGTCGTCGTCTTCTTCCTCGTCCGTTTCGTCGACGGAATCGAGGTGAAACTCCCCGACGCCGACTTCGGATTCGGCCTCGAAAGAAGTCTCCTCGAAGTCGTCGATGGAGAACCCGATCTTGAAACTGGGCCTGATCTCTTCGCGCTCGAATTCTGCCAACGTTTGATAGTTTCTCGGCGACTGCGGCATCCCGTCCTCCTCTGGTTTGGTGAGGTCCGCCTCACCGCTTCCGGACTTCTCAGGCCGTGCATCGGGCTACGATCGGCTCCGTCGGCGTCGGTCGCGACCGGCTCGGATGCCGTCGCGTCGTCGTCGTCATCTCCGCCTGCCTACATCTGACGACACTGTATGACACCCCAAGGTGAACACCCAAGAAAACGGGGAACTTGAGGTACGGTGCGTGAAGAGCTACCAAGCTTCCCTTCCCCCACCCCAGATGCAGACCCGCCCGAGAATCGTCGTCGTCGCCAACCAAAAAGGTGGCGTCGGTAAGACGACCACGGCGGTCAATCTCGCGGCCAGCGTGGCAGCGGCCGAAAAGCGGACGCTCATCATCGATACCGATCCGCAGGGCAATGCGTCGAGCGGCGTCGGCATCAAGCCGCGCACCTTGAAACGAAGCCTCTACGAGGCGCTCATCGGCAAGGCCACGCTGGAAGAGGTCATCGTCAAGACCGACATCGCGACGCTCGACATCATCCCCGCGACGCAGGATTTGGCAGGGGCTGAAATCGAGTTCGTCGAGCTCACCGATCGCGCCGAGCGGCTGCGCAAAATGCTGGCGGGCCTCAAAGGGCCGAGCGAAAACGGCTACGAGTACGTCTTCATCGACTGTCCCCCATCGCTCGGTCTGCTCACGCTGAATGCGCTGGTCGCAGCCGATCGCGTCATCGTCCCGTTGCAGTGCGAGTACTACGCACTCGAAGGGCTCACCCACTTGATGGCCACCATCGATCGCATCAAAGGGACGTACAATCCGAATCTCGCGGTGGAAGGTATCGTGCTGACGATGTTCGATCCGAGAAACAACTTGTCGCACGAAGTCGCGGGAGAAGTGCGGCGCCACTTCCATGTTTTCGACGCCGTCATTCCGCGCAATGTCCGCCTCTCCGAAGCTCCGAGCCACGGGCGCCCCATTCTGCTCTACGACGCGCAGTCGAAGGGGGCGCAAGGGTACCTCTCGCTCGCGCGCGAGGTGATCGAGGCGACGGAGCGATGACGGCGACCGAAAAACGTCGCGCGCTCGGGCGGGGGCTCGACGCTCTCTTGCCGGAAGCGCCCGCCATCATGTCCGGCGGCAAAGAGCAGGTGTTCACGTGCCCCATCGAGCGGCTCATTCCGCAAAAAGGGCAGCCGCGACAGCACTTCGACGATGCGCGGCTGGAAGAGCTGGCGCAGTCGATACGCGAACACGGCGTGCTCGAACCGCTCATCGTGCGCCGCGCCGCGGGCGACGTCACCGCGACGGCGGGGATGGACCGCTACGAGATCATCGCCGGCGAGCGGCGATGGCGCGCCGCGCAGAAAGCGGGGTTGCGCGAGCTGCTCGTCGTCGTCAAAGACGTCACGCCGAACGACACGTTCGAGCTGGCGCTCATCGAGAACATCCAGCGCGAAGACCTGAACCCGCTCGAGCTCGCCGAGGCACTCGATCGCTTGATCCGCGATCACAGCTACACCCAAGAGGTGCTCGCCGAGCGCATCGGCAAAGATCGAACGACGATCGCCAACAGTCTGCGGCTCTTGAAACTGCCGGCCAAGGTGCGCCGCATGGTGATCGAGGGCGCGCTCTCGGAGGGACACGGGCGGGCCCTTCTCGGCGCGGCGAGCGCGGAGGCGATGGAGAAGCTCGCCGAAAGGGTGGCGCGCACCGGCCTCTCGGTGCGCGAAACCGAGCGGCTCGTGCGGTCCGCCAAAGCCGGCGGACCGAGCAAAGAAGGAACGGGCAAAAAGAGTCCCTCCGTGCGCGATCTCGAAGACCGTCTCGCGCGGCATCTCGGGACGCGCGTCGAGATCGCGGACAACGAAGGTAAAGGGGCGATCGCAATCCGCTACGGATCGCTCGACGAGCTCGATCGCATCTTGGACGCCATCTTCAAGTGAGTCATTTGCCGCCTTTTTTGGCGGCTTTGCGCGCGGCGTCCGCTTGGTCTTTCGCCTTTTTTCCGATTTCGCTCTGCGGGGCCGCGGCAGCGGCCGCGTCGAACTCTTTGGCGGCTTGAGCGGCATTGCCCGACGCGAGCAGGGATTCGCCGAGGTAGTAGTGCGCGGGGCCGAACTTGGGATCGAGCTTGGTAGCCGCTTCGAAGTCGGCTTTCGCGCCGTTTTCGTCCTTCATCGAGTGCCGACACAGGCCGCGCCGAACGCGGAGCTCGACGTCGTCGCCCGAAGCAATCGCCTTATCGAGCGCAGCGACGCACTCCGCGAACGCTCCCGCCGATCCGAGCGAGCGCCCGATCGATGCGAGCAGCGCGCGATTCGATCCGGCCGCGGCGAGTGCGCCTTTCAGCTCGCTGGTGGCTTTGGGTTTGTTCCCCATCTCGAGGAGCAGCGTCCCGTAGGCAAAACGCAGGTCGGCATTGTCGCCCACCACCTTGATGGCGCGCTCGTATTCGGCGGACGCGCCCATCTTGTCCCCCTTGCCGCGCAGCGCGAATGCCATGTTGGCGTGCAAGGCGGGGTCGTCGGCACGCTTGGCGAGCCCTTTTTGCGTGACGGCGACGGCCTCGTCCCAACGTTTGCCGTCGAGGTAGATCGCGCCGAGGTTGACCGCGGCCTCGGCAACGTCGGGCGCGTTGGTCATCGCGTTCTTGTATTCCTGCTCGGCGGCTGCCTTGTCCCCGAGATTCTCGAGCGCGACGCCCATGTAATACGAAGCCATCCCGTTCTTGGGGTTCTTGTGGAGCGCCTGCTCGAGCGCCGCCTTGGCGCTGCGAAAATCGTTGGCTTTGATGGCCGCGATGGCGCGATCGACTTCCGGCCCGCCTTTGTCGGTCGGCGGCGGCGACGACGCGGCGGGCGCGGAATCGGCTGGAGCAGCGCCGCCCATGCTGGGCGGCAGCGCAGGTGCGGTGGGAGCGGGTTCTTGCGGCGGAGGCGCGCTGCCTCCGCACGCCGCCAGAGCCAGAACGAGAGCCGTACAACCGATACCGAGCGCCGTCTTCATCCGTGTCTCCCCTACTTGGCGAGGTCTTCGAGCACGCGCAGAAGACGCGCCCGTACTTCTTGTGTACGAGGACCGGACTCGATTTTGGAGCCGCCGGTCTCGGTCACGTAGAATACGTCAGCGACACGATTGCCTTCGGTGTTGATTTTGGCGACGCCGATCGAGAGCCCGAGCCCGTATAGCGCGTCGGCAAGGGCAAAGAGCAGCCCGGGGCGGTCACGCGTAACTACTTCGATAACCGTTTGATCCGCGGAAGCGCGGTCGTCGATAGCGACTTCCGTGGTCACCGCAGGCGCGGGGCGCTCGGCCCAGGGAGACGAAACGCGCGGCGCAGTCAGATCGCGCGGCGTCGATTTGCCCGTGAGCACCGCGCGCAGATCGCGCTCGAGCTTGGCCATCGCTTTGGTGGCCCCCGCCGCGCCGTCGCTGCGGTGCCGCACCCAAAAGAGGTCGACGGCTTGGACCGTGCCGTCAGCGAGGGTGCGCGAGTGAATTTCCGCTTTATGTACCTCGAGCCGGCTGGCGGCTACCGCCGCGGTGAGCGCCGCGAGTAGACCGGGGCGATCGGCGGCAATGATGCAAAGCTCGGCGGCCTCCGGATAACGCGAAGGGACGAGCCCCGCCACCACCGCTTGTCCTTCCGCTTTGCGCGCCAGCGTGGCGTGCGCTGCGATCTCGGCGAGCGAATTGGAAATGAGGTAGCGCTCCGGCATGCTGCCCATGAACGCATCGAGGAACGGCAAGGTGGCCGCGTCTTTCCATTCTTTTCGCACCTGCTCGGACACGCGCATCGCCCGCCCCTCTTCCTTCGGTTGACCGGAGAGGCGCGCATCGGTGGCGAGAAATAGATCGTCGAGCATCCGCGCCTTCCAGGTGGTGAGGGAGGTGGGGCTGGTGGTCGACAGGTCGGCGACCGTGAGAAGGTAGAGGTCGCGCAGGCCCTCGCGATCGGTAACCTCGCGCGCGAACTCGACGACCGTCGCCGCGTCGTCGAGGTCGCGCCGAGTGGCCACGTGGTACATGAGGAGGTGCTGCAGAATGAGGTGGCAGCCCTCCTCGCTATCCTCGGGAGACAGACCCAGCCGCGCGAGGATGCCGCGCGCCATGTCCGCGCCGCGCCGCGAATGATCTTTGCCGCCGATCGCTTTGCCGACATCGTGCAGGAGCGTCGCCAGAAAGAGGATCGCGGGACGCGTCACCTCGGCCGCGAGCCGGCAGGCGAGCGGGTACTCGGTGGCGATGTCGCCGCGGACGAGCGCCCGCAGGCGATCGACCGCGGCGACGGAGTGAACGTCGACGGTATAGACGTGGTAGAGGTCGTGGTGCACGCGCCCGACGACCGGCGAAAACTCGGGGATCATCGCGGTGAGCAGCCCCACGTCGTGCAGATCGGCGAGCACGGAGCCCTGGCGCAGGCGCGTCTCCTGCGCGGTAGAAACGAGCTCGACGAAGAGCGCGGCCGCCTCTTGGCTCTCACGCAGGGCGGCGCCGAAGCCCGGATCGCGCGCCACCCGCGCCATCGCGTCGCGCGCAAACGCGAGCACCGGCATGGAACGGGCGATCGCCGCGGCGTAGATGCGAAACGACAACGCCGGGTCAGTCGTGAGCTCGGCGGGATCGGTGAATGTGACTTGACCGTCGAAGGTCTTGAGCCCGCGCCCAATGTCCTCCTCGTGCGGCCGTTTGCGGCCCACGCACGGCGTGGCGCGGGCCACGATCTGCTCGCGCGCCCGCATGATGGTGCGCGCATGCCGGTAGTAGTCGGACATGAACGTTTCGACCATCGCGCCCGAGATATCGACGGCATCGTCGGAGAGCTTACCCACCCTGGCTTGGTAGCCCATGGCCCGGGCAATGGTTTCCTGCTCTTCGAAGGTGAGCCGGTCGCTGCGACGGCCAGCGTGGTGATGGAGGTGGTTTCGCACGGTCCACAGAAAATCGCACGCCACGTTGATTTCGTTGGCTTCGCGCGGAACGAGCACGCCGAGCCGAACGAGCTCGGTCACCCCCTTCACGCGCCAACGCGCGCGAGCGGCCCACAGCGCGACGTCGAGATCGCGCAGTCCTCCCGCTCCGTTTTTGACGTCGGGCTCGAGCAGGTACAGCGACGCACCGAAGCGCTGATGGCGCTGGCTCACCTCGTTGTCGAGCCGGGCCATGAACGTGTGCAGCTCCCCCTCGCTGAAAATTCCACCGAAGGCGCGTTCTTCGAGCTCTTGCCCAGCACTGACGTCGCCGGCGATGGCGCGCCAATCGAGCAGCGCGGTCGCGGTCGGCAGATCGTCGCGCGCCGTTTCGAGCGCGTCGCTCACGCTCACCACTTGGTGCCCGATACTCACGCCGGCGTCCCACAGCGGATAGAGAAGCGCCTCGGCGATCGGTGCCGCACCCTCCGGCGATTGGGTCGTCAAAATGCGCACGTCGAGATCGCTTTTCAGCCCCACCACGCTGCGGCCATAGCCGCCGACCGCGGCCAGCAGGACCGGCGCCCAGCGCTTTTGCTCCTTCATGGTCGCGAACGCCGCGGGGTAAAGCGCCGTCAGCAAACCGTCCATGATCTTGGCGTGACGGCAGCCGAGCGAGACCCCCCCCTCCCCTTCGGTGTCGAGCATGCGGGCGAGTTCCGACCGATGCCGATCGAGGTAGGCCCTGAGCTCCGGCAGCAGATTGGGGGCGACCGTCTCGAGCAGGGGGGCGTTCAGGGTGTCCACCATGCGAAAAGGCTCCCGCTTCTAATACCCACATGAAGGGCCTTAATCAAACGCGTGAAAGAGTCAAAGGGAGCGCAGGGAAAGACCCCTGTGCTAGTTTGGCCTGGTGCGGCCCCGAACTGCCATCCTCGCCACCCTGGCCCTTCTCGGGGGCGCGCCCCTCGCCGCCTCGATAAGCCTGGCGCCCCGCGTCGCCGAAGCCGCTACCGCCATCGAGCTCACCATGCCCGATTTGGTCGGCAACTCGACCCTCGTGGTCGCGGGAACGCCGCTCGACCGGCGCTCGCTTTGGGAGGGGGATGCCAGCACCTACGGGCGCCGGATCGTCACTTACACGCGTGTGCGGGTCGACCGCTTGATCGACGGCCCCGCCCAGTCGGAGGTGTGGGTCCGGACGCTGGGCGGCGAAGTCGACGACATTGGTCAACAAGTCGCCGGCGAGGCGGCCCTTCGCATCGCCGAACCATCGCTCCTGTTTCTGCGCGCTCGCAACGACGGCACCCACGTCGTCGTCGGCATGAGCCAAGGGCAATACTTGCTCGACGACCGCCCCGAAAGCGGCACGGTGCGCGTTCGCACACCCCTCGAAGGCAGTCACCTCGTGGTCAAAGCGGTCGCTTCGCCCTCGGCGCAGCGGTTCGCGCGCCTCGCTTTGGTAGGGCGCACCCTCGACGAAGTCGCCCAGCTCGTCGCCGCCGAGCGCCGCGCGCATGCTCCCTGAGGATGCACGCCTTGCGCAGATCGCGCCCGCACCGGCAATGACTTCCGAAGGCGAGACGCGTCCCGAAGAGGGCGCAACGGTCGTCACGACGCGCGCCGAGCTCGCGCGCGTCGTCAGCGCGGCGCGCGCGGCATCGCGCGTCGCCGTCGACGCCGAAGGTAACGGGCTTTTCGCCTACCGCGCGCGGCTCTGCACCGTCCAGCTCGCGTGGCAAGAAGGCGACGCTACGCAGATCGCCGTCATCGATACGTTGGCCGTCGATCCCGCGCCGCTCGGCGAGCTGCTCGATCGATCGGGGCCGATCAAGGTGCTCCACGACTTTACTTTCGACGTGAAGCTCCTCGCCGAGGCCGGCGTCGCGCTCGACAACGCTCATGACACGTCGGTGCTGGCGCGTATGCTTGGGCGCAAGGCGACCGGATTGGCGTCGCTCTTGTCGTCGGAGCTCGGCATCGTCGTCACCAAAGATCTCCAGCAGCACGATTGGAGCCGGCGACCTTTGCGGCCTGCCGAGCTCGCCTACCTCGCGTCGGACGTTCGCCACCTGGCGGCGCTCTACGACAAGCTGTCGCTCGAAGCCCGTGAGCGCGACATCGAAGAAGAGGTGCTCGTCGAGTGCGCTTTCAAACGCGAATCGGCGTTGGCGCCGCCGCGCGAGAGGCGGCCCGGTTATCTACGGATCAAAGGGATCGAGGCGCTCGATCCGCCCTCTCTGGCAGTGCTTCGGCGGCTCGTGATGGAGCGGGAAGCTATCGCCGAGCTCTGGGATACGCCTCCTTTCAAGGTGGCCGCCAACGAGACGTTGCTCTTCTTGGCGCAACGCAAACCGCCGAGCCTCGACGAGCTCCGGCGCGTCAAACGAGGCATTTCACCGAGGCTCACCGACTCGGGCGAGCGGCTCCTCACCGCTATCGCAGCGGGGCTCGCCGATGGCGCGGTGCCCGCGAGCGACCGCGCCATCGAAGTACGCCTCGACCGCGCCACGATGGCCGCGCGACGCACGCGCGAGAGGCGCTTGCTCGCGTGGCGGCGCACCGAAGCGGCAGCGCGCGGGCTCGACGAGCAAGTCGTGCTGCCTGGGCATTGCCTGCAGGACCTGGTGGCGCTCGATGTCCCCGACTTCGGCGCGATCGCCGAAATCCGTGGCATCGGCGCCAAGCGCTGCGCGTGTTACGGCGCGACGCTAAAAGCGCTACTCGAGGGAGAGCCCCCCGTTTCGACACAAGGCGAAGCGGAGATCGAGGCGTGACCGCCGCCACGGGCGCTGGCGCTTCGCGTGCGTCGGGGTCGGTGCTGATCGTGGCTGGCGAGGCGTCCGGGGACAGGATTGCGGCGCGCATCGCGCGCTCGCTGCAGCGGGACGGCGCGCACTGCGTCGGCATGGGGGGCCCCGCTTGCGACGCGGCGGGGGTGGAGCTCGTTGCCGACCTGCGCGAAACGGCCGCGATGGGACTCACCGAGGTGGTGGCGCGGCTTCCCGCAGTCGCGCGCGCGTTCGCACGCGTCGTCGCGCTTGCACGGGACGTGCGGCCAGCCGCCGCCCTGCTCGTCGACTACACCGAATTCAATCTGCGCCTGGGTACCCTTCTCAAACGCTACGGCGTGCCCGTGCTTTGGTGTGTGGCGCCCCAAGTCTGGGCTTGGCGCGCGGGCCGCATGAAACAAGTCGCCAGGGCGCTCGATCGTCTCGCGGTGATCCTGCCGTTCGAAGAGCCACTCTGGCGAGCGCAGGGGGTCGAAGCTCACTACGTGGGTCACCCCGCCCTCGACAACGTGCCGATCGATGCGGCGGTGGCGCGCGCGCGGCTCGGGATCGGCACCGCTTGTCCAAGCGTCGCGATTCTGCCTGGAAGTCGCCCCCATGAGATCCGCAGGCACGCACCCCCGATGCTCGCCACACTGAGAGAGCTCGCGAGGGCGGGAACGCCGGTGGAGGCGCGGCTCGTGCTGGCCGCCTCCCTCGACGCTGCGACGCGCCGCTGGGTGACGGCGAAAGCCGACGAGGCCGGCCTTCCGATTCTCGCAGCCGACGCCGATGCCGGCGCGGCCCCATGGCTCGGCGCTTTCGACGTGGCGCTCACCGCCTCGGGCACGGCGACGCTGGAGTGCGCCTTGGCGGGCGCACCCCCGGTCGTCGTTTATCGTCTTTCCCCGCTCACCGCGGCCGTTGCTCGCCGAGTCGTGCGAACCCGGTTCGTGGCGCTGCCGAACATCCTGCTCGGCACCGGCGTTTATCCCGAGCTCTTGGATCGCGAGGTCGAACCTTTGCGCATGGCCCGCGCGCTCTCTACGGTGCTCGAACGCCGCTCCGATTTCGAGCACCGGGCGGAAGAGCTACGCGCCCTTCTGGCGTGGAAAGCGCGTTCGTCCGGCGTTGGCTCCGCCGCCCCCGAGGGCGACACGTCGGCGGATCGCACAGCAAGCCTTCTCTCTCCGTGGCTTTCGCCCCGCGCGCGTCCGCGCTCGACCGAACCGAAAGTGTGGCCACGCCCGCGCGCGCACGACACGAGCGTCCCGCCGTGAACCGCGCCCCGCTGATCGGCGCGCTCGCCGCCAGCGCCGCACTGCTCTTCGTACGTCTCTACGCCGCCCAGCACCTTGGTTTCGGCGACGCAGAGGCACTGTACGCGTGCTACGCGCGCCACCCCCAGCCGGTGTACGTCGACCATCCTGGGCTCATCGGCGTACTCGCGCGCATGATCGGCGGAGGTTCATCACCATCGCCGCTCGCGGCGCACCAGCTGACGGCGTGGTTGTCGACCGCGGCCCCATGGTTGGCAGCGCTCGCCGCCCGCGCCGCCGGCGCGACGGCCATCGCCTCGGGGTCGGCTGCTCTCGCGCTCATATTGGCGCCCGAGATCAGCGTTGGTCTTTTCGGCCTCACACCCGATCTGCTGCTCATCGTCCTCTGGTACGCAAGCCTCGCCACGAGCTTGTGGGCGCTTTCGGGCGCACCCGGATCGCTGCGGGCGATGGGGGGCGCACTCGCCAGCGGACTTGCAGCTGGGCTTGCGTGCGACGCCAAAGTGAGCGGGGTGCTGCTCTTCGCGGGGCTCGCATGGGCCTGGGGCTCTCCGCAGGCGCGTGCGCACCGAGGCACGCTCACGCCGTGGGCCGGTCTCATCGCCGCCCTCGTCGTTGTCTCACCCGTCGTCCTCGACGAGATCGCGCGCGGTTTTCCCATGCTGAAGCACCGGCTCGTCGACACCCAAAAAGACGGCGGCTTGTCGTTGCGCAACGTGGGTGCGCTCATGGGGGGGCAGCTCGTCTACGTTACGCCTCCGCTGCTCTTCGGTGCCTTCGTCGTCGCCCGCGACCTTCACCGACGTCGTGACGAGGACACGGCATCGCGGCTTCTGTGGTCGGTGACGATCACGACCCTTCCGCTCGCGCTCCTCTGCTGCGTCTCTCGCGTCGCCGAGCCGCATTGGGTAGCGCCTATCTACCTCGCCCTACCGCTTCATCTAGCGCGGCGGGCGCGTGATCAGAGCCTCGTCAGCGGAGCGATTGCAAAGAGCGCGATCGTGACTGGCGCCATTGCCGTCGTGCTCGCCCACATTTGGGTGCTGTTTCCGATCGGGCCCTGGCTCCTCGGAGGGAGCTACGTCCCTCGCTACGATCTCGCCAACGACCTCTATGCGTGGGAGGCGGCGCTTCCCGTCGTCCGCACAGCGCTCGTTGAATCCGCCAACCCCGACCTACCTCCGACCATCGTCGTAGGCCCCCACTGGACGGTGTGTGCGCAGGTTCACGCGGCGCTCCCGGCGGAGATCCTCGTCGGCTGTGAGGCCGAGGTGCCCGACGACTTCGCACGCTGGCTTCCTTCGGCGATCTGGCAACGCGCGCCCGTGATTCTCTACGTCAGCGACGATCGCTTCGATGGGCGCGCCCAAGCCCTGCCCGATTACCGCAGTGATTTCTCCTGGCACGCCGACGTCAATCGCGGTGGCATGCGCGTTCGTCGCATCACCATCACGCGCTTGGTTGCCTCCGCAGTCGCGCGCTCCGTCCCAGGCAAGGGGCGTGGTTTTGACGAGAAACGCGTCCTTGATTTCTGATCCGGCAAAAAGTTTGCCCTTGGAGTGGAACTGGTGTCGAGTTCGCGTTCGCCGAATCG
>Ga0193706_1000877_pt1 | contig 14837 bp, 18 predicted proteins | sample U3c1metaG_FD_160130 | JGI IMG/M metagenome (GOLD analysis project Ga0193706, IMG submission 160130) | Soil microbial communities from a riparian zone of the East river system, Colorado, United States - U3c1 | ecosystem: Environmental > Terrestrial > Soil > Riparian zone | place: USA: East River... | reverse complement strand
GATCGAGATCACACCGGAGACGAGCATGCCGACGTAGAGGGCGCCCTCGACTTTGTCGGACTTGGTTTTGACCGAGAGCGCACCGACGATCGAAGCGAGGATCGCGACGGCGCCGATGACCAGCGGGAAGATCGCGACCTCACGGGCGTAGTCGGCGGTGAAGGTGAGGACGCCGAGCAGCATCACGGCGACCGAGGTGACCGCGTAGGTCTCGAAGAGGTCGGCGGCCATGCCGGCGCAATCGCCGACGTTGTCGCCGACGTTGTCGGCGATCACCGCCGGGTTGCGCGGGTCGTCCTCGGGGATGCCGGCCTCGACCTTGCCGACCAGGTCGGCGCCGACGTCGGCGGCCTTGGTGAAGATGCCGCCGCCGAGGCGGGCGAAGACGGAGATCAGCGAGCCACCGAAGCCAAGGCCGATCAGCGCATCGACGGCCTCTTTGTCGGTGCTGCCGGTGATGATCAGGGCGCCGTAGTAGCCGGCGACGCCGAGCAGCGCCAGGCCGACGACGAGCAGGCCGGTAACCGAGCCGCCCTTGAAGGCGACGTCGAGCGCCGGCGGCACGCCGCCGCGGGCGGCCTCGGCGACGCGCGAGTTGGCCCGCACCGAGACGTTCATGCCGATGAAACCGGTGGCCCCGGAGAGGACGGCGCCGATCACGAAGCCAAGCGCGGTCTTCCAGTTCTGAAGCAGCAGCAGCACGATCACGAGCGGCACCGCGACCGCGGCGATGATCGTGTACTGGCGGTTCAGATAGGCCTGCGCGCCCTCCTGCACCGCTCCCGAGATTTCCTGCATCCGGTCGTTGCCAGGGGACTTGGCAAGTAGGCGCTGGGTGACTATGAGTCCGTAGACGACAGCAGCGCCGGCACAGACGAGCGCGACAACTACCCCGTAATCGGTCAAGAAGCTGGTCAAGTTTTGTTCCTCCGGTGGGATCTAGAGCGGCGCGGGAGTCTATAGACGGAGGCGGCGACTTCGCCCCCAGCCGCTCTACGCCGGCTCCGCCGCCTGTTTTGCGTCCGCGTAGGTGCGCCTGGTCTCGGCCACCCCATCGCGGTATATGTCCTCGATCGAGACCCCGGCGTCGAGCGCCTCGCGGGCTCGCTCGGCGCCGTTGCGGTCCGGCAGCTGGAACTCGATGCCGAGCTGGGAGCGGGCCGGCTCGGTCCAGGCGTGGACGGACTCGAGTACCTCGCGTGCCTCCACCTCGGCGCCGCGCCGGAAGTCGATCAGCTTGCCGCTGAGGCCGTGGCGGATCGCCCGCCAGAGGTTCTCCTCGATCTCGCGGTCGGCCAGCGGCGCCCCCGCGCCTTCGTAGCCGTGCTCGTCGTAGTCGATCGCCGCCTGGGCGATGCAGGCGGCGATCAGCCCGGCCAGGGCGAACGACTCGTCGCCGCGAGTCTGGGCGTCGCAGATCCGCACCTCGACGGTGCCGAAGTGGTGGTGGGGGCGGACGCTCCACCAGAGCTGGGTCGACTCGACGATCGAGCCCATCCGCTCCAGTGTGCCGACGAAGCTCGCGTAGCTGTCCCAGTCGCGGAACGGCGAGGGCACCCCGCAGCGCGGGAAGGTGCGGGTGAAGATCTCCGTGCGCACGGTGTGCAGGCCGGTGTCGCGGCGGTCGAGGAAGGGTGAGTTGGCGGAGGCGGCGAGCAGCAGCGGCAGCAGCTCCCGCATCCGGTCGCAGACGGCAATCGCCCGGTCGGCACCGCGCACGCCCATGTGGACGTGGGTGCTCCAGGTGTTGTTGCGCTGCGCCACCCAGCCGAGTTCGTGACGGAGGCGGTTGTAGTGGGGCGTGTCGATGATCCGCTGGTCGAGATAGTTGGCCCAGGGATGGGTGCCGGTGGCGCCGAGCGCCAGGCCCATGCCGCCGACCAGCTCGAACAGCCGCAGCCGCCGCTCGCGCTGCCTCGCGGTCGCCTCGGCGAAGTTCGCCGAGCGACCGGAGCGGATCTCGACCTCGGCGGCGATCAGCTCGCCGGCGGCGGACTCGGCCAGCAGCTCATCCCCTTGGCAGGCCGCGTAGACGTCCTCGAAGCGGTGCTCCAGCTCCAGGCTGGCCGGGTCGAGAATCGCGAACTCCTCCTCGAGGCCGATCGTGAAATCGGTGGAGGACTCGAATCTCTCGCGGACGAGGTCGAGGTCTAGCGACAAGGAATCAGGCCAGGTAGAAGTAGAGCGCGTAGAGCAGGTCGACGGCGGGGCTGGACGTGTGGACCGTCACCTCCGGTGGCACCTGGAGCAGCTGCTCGGAGTAGTTGAAGATGATCTTGACGCCGGCCTTGACGAGGCGATCGGCGACCTCCTGGGCGGCGGCGGCGGGCACGGCGAGGACGCCGACGACGATCTCCTCGTCGGCGACGACCGCCTGCAGGTCGCCGAGATCGCGGACCGCCAGCTCGCCGATCCTGTTGCCGACCACGCTCGGGTCGCTGTCGAACACCGCCACGACCTGGAAGCCGTGGTCGGCGAAGATCGCCGAGCTGGCGATCGCCTGGCCGAGGTTGCCGGCCCCGAAGAGGGCGATGTTGTGCTGGCCCGAGGTGCGGAGGATCTTGCGGATCTCCGCGACCAGCGACTCGACGTTGTAGCCGACACCGCGCTTGCCGAACTTGCCGAAGCCGGAGAGGTCGCGACGGATCTGGGTCGGGTTGATGTGCGTGTACTCGGAGAGCTCCTGCGAGGAGATCGTCTCGCGACCCATCTTGCGGGCCTGGGTCAGCACCTGCAGGTAGCGGGAGAGTCGCGCGGCTACGCCGAGCGAGAGGCGGTCCCCTTCGACGGGGAAGCCCCCCGGAGCCTCGAACTCCTCGATCACCTCGGCCATGCCCCCACAGTATCGAGCCTGGCGCGCAGGCCGATTTCGTCCAAGACCAGCTCCGAGACGACCACGCCGTCGACCTCGACGACCGGAATTCGCTCCAGATGGCGGCGCAGCAGCAACTCGTCGCTCTCGATGTCGATCTCGTGCAGGCCGAAGCGGTAGCCCTCTCCGTGCAGGGCGACGATCGCCGCGACCGCCTCCTCGCAGAGATGGCACCCCGGCCGCGAGTAGACGACGACGTCGGTCACGCCGCTGCGCCGCTGGCGAAGGCGTCGTAGCCGAGGTAGGCCGGGTACTCGAGCGCGGTGGCGAAGCGGGCGGCCGAGCCGATCATCGCGGCGTTGTCGGTGCAGAGCTCGCGGGCGACCAGTTTCAGCCGCACGCCCTGTTCCTCGCAGAGCACCGCCACGGCCTCGCGCAGGGGGCCGTTGGCGGCGACGCCGCCGCCCAGGGCCACGGCCTCCCAGTCACCCCGCTTCAGCGCCCGCTTCAGTTTCGCGATCAGCTGACCGACGACGGCCGCCTGGAAGGAGGCGGCGAGGTCGGCGCGGTGCGCCTCCACGCCCTCCGCCCCGAGGTCGCGGCAGCGGTAGACGAGCGCCGTCTTGAGGCCGCTGAAGCTGAAGTCGAGGCCGGGGTCGCGGGCCATCGCGACCGGCATCTCGAACGCCTTGGGATCGCCCTCGGCGGCCAGCTTCTCCAGCGCCGGCCCACCGGGGTAGCCGAGCCCGAGCAGCCGCGCCGACTTGTCGAAGGCCTCGCCGGCGGCGTCGTCGAGGGTCTGGCCGAGGATCTCGTGCCCGGCGTGGTCGCGGACCCCGGCCAGCAGCGTGTGGCCGCCACTGGCGAGCAGGCAGAGGAAGGGCGGCTCCAGCGGCTCCGGCTCGAGGAAATTGGCGGCAACGTGGCCCTGCAGGTGGTCGACCGGGATCAGCGGCAGCCGCCGCGCCGCCGCGATCGCCTTGGCGGTGCTGACCCCGACCAGCAGGGCGCCGATCAGGCCCGGGCCCACGGTCACCGCCACCGCCTCGATGTCGTCGAGGCCCACCCCGGCCTCGTCGAGCGCCGCCTGCACGACCGGCGTCGTCAGTTCGAGGTGGTGGCGCGAGGCGACCTCGGGAACGACGCCGCCGAAGTGCGCGTGCGCCGCCGCCTGCGAGGAAATCAGGTTCGAAAGGATTCGCGGGCCATCGAGCACGGCCGCGCAGGTGTCGTCGCAGGAGGTCTCGATTGCGAGGATCAATCGAGCCACATGATCACGGCGTCCTCGCCGTTGTCGTGGTAGTAGCGGGGACGGACGCCGGCGGAGCGGAAGCCGAAGCGTTCGTACATCCCGATCGCCCCCCGGTTGGAGACGCGGACCTCGAGGGTGAACGGAAGCACGCCCCGCGCCTCCTCGAAGAGCCGCGTCAGCAGCCGCCCGGCGACGCCGGCGCGGCGCTGCTCCGGCGCCACGGCGATGTTCATCAGGTGCCAGACCTGGTCGTAGCGGGAGCAGATCACGTAACCGAGCAGCTCCTCGCCGGCGCTGGCGGCGAGGCAGATCCCCGACGGCTTCGAGAGCTCCAGCACGAACATCGCCAGCGACCACGGGGTCGGGAAGGAGCGGCGCTCGATCGCGATCACGGCCGGCAGGTCGCTGTAGGCGAGCCTGCGCACTTTCACCATGTCGCTCAGGTCACTCGGCTTTCTGGAAAGAATCTCGCTCACGCCACCTCTCCGCGTCGGGAGGTCTGAGATAGATCGGGGCGAGCGGGTCACCGCCTGGCGAGGCCGCCGCGAGAGCGCAGATGTGCCGCGCGGCAACCCGGTGGACGGGGTCGGCATCGTCCGCGATCCGGACGCCATGCCGGGCCAGCTCGTGACGAAATCGTATCGCCCCGGAACCGGCGGCCGGCGGCGGCGCGGGGAGGGCGACCAGCCGCTCCTCCAGCTGCTCGGGCCGGCAGACCAACGGCTCCCAGATCCGCTCGCCCCGCTCCGAGTAGAGGGCCGCAAAGACCTCGCCGCGGCGGGCGTCGAGGACGACCAGGCGATCACCGCCGATACCGGCCTCCCCCATCCACCGCCCGACCGCGTCGAGAGTGCAGACGCCCGCCACCGGCAGGCCGAGGCTGGTGGCCAGCCCGCGGGCGGTGGCGATGCCGATTCGCAGCCCGGTGAACGAGCCGGGACCGAGGCCGACCGCGAGCAGGCCCACCTGCCCCCAGCCGCCCGCGGCGCTGGCGCAGCGCTCGACCTCCTCGAGCAGCGCGGTCGCGTGCCGAGGCCCCCCATCGGAGGGCCCCAGCAGCGACTCCTGCAGAACCTCGCCGTCGCGCCAGGCGCAGGCGGCGGTGTCGGCGGTCGCGGTGTCGAAGCCGACGACGACCAGCGGAACGCCGTTTCTAGCCCTTGACCTTGAAGACGAAGGAGCCGACTATTTTGCCTTCGACGAACCAGGAGACGCGGTGCTTGCCGGGGATGGTCGAGGTGACCTTGTTGACGTAGAGGGTTCCCTGGGTCGCTTTCTGCGCCTGCGCGCAGAGGTTTTTGCCGCTTGGGAATTTGACGCAGACGCTGTAGTTGACGTCGCCCTTCAAGCTTTTGAAGAAGGCGCCCTTCTTGCTTTTCTTCGGGCAGACATGCGAAGGAGTGGCGTTGCGGGAGATTCCGCAACCGACGTAGTGCTTGTACGCCGCCGCCCCGGCCGTTGCGGGCGCCGCGCTGGCCAGCAGCCCCGCCATGACCAACACTGCTGAAAGCGCTTTCAGTCCCTTCATTGGGTCCTTCCCTTCGTGGATCGAATTTCCGCGGCCGATGCTACAAGTTGCTTCGCTGTATCCCGAACACGTCCTGCGACCGCAGGGTGCGGCGGCCGCGAGTCTGGGTGCGGCTACCAGTCGATCTCGGCGACGCGGTTCTCCTCGCCGGCGTGGGCGAGCCGGATCTCCAGCGCCGGCCTGCCCAGCCGCTCCACTCCGACCGCCGGCCACTCGACGAAGGCGACATCGTCGGGACCCAGGTAGTCGTCGAGCAGAGCCGGGTCCTCGCCCTCCAGGCTCTCCAGCCGATAGAGGTCGAGATGGGAGACGGGCAGGCGGCCGCCGCGGTAGCGCTGGCCGATCGTGAAGGTGGGTGAGGTGATCGGCTCCTCGATGCCCAGCGCCCGGCAGGCGCCGCGGATCAAGGTCGTCTTGCCGGCCCCGACCTCGCCGCTGATCACGACCACGTCGCCCGGCCGCAGGCGCTCGGCGACGCGCGCCCCGAGCGCTTCGGTCTCTGCCGCGGAGAGGCTTTCGATCCGCTCAGCCGGGCGCCGCCTTCTCTGCTCTCGCTCATTCGCACTCATGGTCACCGGAAGTCTTGCTCATTCGCTTCCGCGTCCGGGGGCGGCTAGCCGAACATGTCGAGCTGGTCTTCGGCGGGCGGCGGCGAGGGGCTCGACGCCGCGGGCTGCTCGGCGGCGATTTCCTCGGCGCTCGGTGCCGGGGCGGGCTGCGCGTGGGAAAGCAGGCCGGGAACGGTTGCGAGGTCTTCGCGCAACTGCTCCTTCATCGCCGGCGTGCGCAGCGCCGCGGCCGGGTGCAGCAGCGGCAGCAGGAAGACGGTGCGGCCGCCCAGCTCGTGCACCTGCGGCGTGCCGCGCACCTTGGTGATCCCGACCGGGCTGCCGCTGAGCAGCTTGGTGGCGAAGTTGCCGAGCGTGCAGACCACCTTCGGCTCGATCAGCCGCACCTGCTCGAACAGGTAGGGCTTGCAGGCCTCGATCTCCAGCGGCTGCGGATCGCGATTGCCGGGTGGGCGCGACTTCAGCACGTTGGCGATGAAGACCTGCTCACGCGAAAGGCCGATCTCCTCCAGCAGCTGGTTGAGCAGCTGCCCGGCGCGGCCGACGAAGGGCAGGCCCTGGCGGTCCTCTTCGGCCCCCGGCGCCTCGCCGACGAACATCAGCTCGGCGTCGGCATTGCCGGCTCCGAAGACGGTCTTGGCTCGGGTCTCGTGCAGCGGGCATTTCGTGCAGGCGGAGACCTCCTTGTAGAGGGCGACCAGCCGCTGGCGACGCTGCTCGGCGGTGATCGCGCTCATTTCGCCTTCTTCTTGGGCGGGTGCGGATTTTCGCCCCGCGCCCGTTTCTGGCGGGACTCGGCGATCCGGTCCACCCGCGCCGCTTCGCGCTCGCGCCGCTGCGATTCGCCGGAGCGCACCGCGGCGCCGCGCGGCTGCCGCCCCGGCGGCGAGACGCTCGACATCAGCCGTCGCGTGCGCGTCGAACCACACTCCGCGCAGGCGACGTCGACGGCTCCAGCGGCGACCAGCTCCTCGAAGCGAGCCCCGCACTCCTCGCACTCGAACTCATAGATCGGCATCGTGGCCCATCGTACGGCGCCGACGAGACCTGCATTTGCCCCCTATGACGTGGTCAATGCAGGTCTCGTCGGCAGCTGCTCAGGGCAGTGGCTCCCAGTCCCAGGCCTTCTGGGAGGTCAGGCTCTCCTGGTCCAGGTAGCGGCGGAACTCGTCGAGCTCGCTCGGCTCGACGCTGTAGACGTGGTCCGGTTCGGGGAAGTGGCGGGAGCGGACCTCGTCGCCGTATTTCTCGACCGCCTCGACCATCTGCTCGTGGACGTTGGCGTAGCGCTTGACGAATTTGGCCATGTGGCCGGTGGTGATGCCGAGCAGGTCGTGAAAGACGAGCACCTGGCCGGAGGTCGAGGGGCCGGCACCGATGCCGATCGAGGGAATCTCGAGCTTGGCGACGATCGCTTCGGTGATCGCGGCCGGGACCGCCTCGAAGACGATCGCGAAGCAGCCGACCGACTGCAGCGCCAGGGCGTCTTCGCAGAGCTGGATCGCGTCCTTGGCGGTCTTGCCCTGGGCTTTGTAGCCGCCGAGGGCGGTCGCGGTCTGCGGCGTCAGGCCGATGTGACCCATGACCGGGATGCCGGAGCGGACGATCGCCCGGGCCCGCTCGACGGCGATGCCGCCGGCCTCGAGCTTGACCACCTTGCAGCCGGTCTCCTTGACCAGCCGCTGGGCACTGAGGACGGCCAGCTCGTTGCTGGACTCGTAGCTGCCCATCGGCAGGTCGCCGACCATCAGCGGGGTCCGCAGGCCGCGGCGGACGGCCTTGCCGAGGACGATCATCTCCTCCATCGAGACCATCTCGGTGCCCGGGTAGCCGAGCACGACGTTCGCGGCCGAGTCGCCGACCAAGACGATGTCGACGCCGGCCGCCTCGGCCACGGTCGCCGAGGGGTAGTCGTAGGCGGTGACCATCACGATCGGTTCGCCGTTGGCCTTCATCTCGGCCAGCCGCGGCAGGCTCACCGGCGTGCGATCGGAGGCCGGCGGCGCGGTGTGGGAGCGGCCGCCAGAGCTCATGAGAGCAGCACCTCGGGATGGCTGTCGACGGCGACGGAGCGGTTCTCCTCGTCGACGTGGACGACGACCGGCGAGTAGCGCTCGAGGTCGCTCTCGTCGTAGGTGCCGAAGGAGGCGACGATGACCTTGTGGCCGGGTTCGGTCAGGTGGGCGGCCGCGCCGTTGACCTGGATCGTGCCCGAGCCGGGCTCGCCGTCGATCACGTAGGTGACGAAGCGCGACCCGTTGTCGATGTCCCAGACGTGGACCTGCTCGTTGGTGATCAGGTCGGCCTGGGCCATCAGCTCGGTGTCGACGGTGATGCTGCCGACGTAGTCGACGTCGCAGTCGGTGACCGTCGCTCGGTGGATCTTGGACTTCAGCATCTGTCTCTGCATGGGCTCTCCCTTTGCCGAGTTTTACGTTGTCAAGGTCGGATCAGGACGTTGTCGATGAGGCGGGCGCCGCCGACCTGGGCGGCGACCGCGACGAGCACGGGGCGGCCGTTCAACGCCGCCACCGGCTCCAGTCGCTCGGCGTCGCGCGCCTCCAGGTACTCGGGCTCGATGCCGGCGGCGGCCAGTTCGCGGCGGGCGGCCTCGAGGCCGGCGGAAAGAGATTCCTCGCGGGCGCCGCGCTCGGCGGCCTGCAAGGCCCGCGAGAGAGCGGTGGCGCGCTCGCGGGCGTCCTCGTCGAGGTAGGCGTTGCGGGAGCTCATCGCCAGGCCGTCGGCCTCGCGGACCGTCGGCAGGACCTCGATCCGCACCGGGAAGTCGAGGTCGCGGGCCATGCGGCGGATCACCGCCGCCTGCTGAGCGTCCTTCTGGCCGAAGTAGGCGACGTCGGGGCCGACGCTGTTGAAGAGCTTGGCGACGACGGTGGTGACGCCGCGGAAGTGCTCGGGGCTGCGGCGTCCCGGGTCGCCGTCGAGAACCCCGGTCAGATTGCCACCGACCGCGACCGCCGTGGCGAAGCCGTCGGGATAGACCTCGGCGGCGTCGGGCGCGTAGACGAGGTCGACGCCGGCCTCGCCGGCCAGCCGCAGGTCGCGGTCCTCGTCGCGCGGGTAGCGCTCGAGGTCCTCGCCGGGCCCGAACTGGGTCGGGTTGACGAAGAGGCTCATCACGACCAGGTCGCACTCGGCGCGGGCCGCCCGCAGCAGCGAGAGGTGGCCCTCGTGCAGGTAGCCCATCGTCGGCACCAGCCCGATCGTCAGCCCCTGGCGCCGCCGCTCCTCCAGCTCCGCGCGCAGCGCAGCCTTGGCGCGCAGCACGCGGACGCCATCGATCCGGGGGGAGTTGACGAGGCTGAGGTCCAAATTCATCCGGTCCATGCCCTTCTGGGTCACGGCCATTGGTCCCGAATTATAGGGACTTGGTGACGATTTAGTGACGGAATTGAATCGGCTTGATCACACGCGCGGGCGCTCCGGCGGCGATCGTCGCCTCCGGCAGATCGTTGGTAATCACCGAGTTGGAGCCGATCACGCAGCGCTCGCCGATCCTGACCCCGCTGGTGACGACGCAGTTGACGCCGAACCAGCAGTTGGCGCCGATCTCGACCGGCCCCTTCGAGGTGAAGCCCTGTTCGGTGATCGGCTTCTCGGGATCGTCGAAGCGGTGGTCGGCGTCGCCGACGAAGCAGCCGTTGGCGAACATCGTGTGGTCGCCGATCGAGACTCGGCCGTGGGCGGCGATCATCGTGTTGCGGTTGAGGAAGCAGCCGGCGCCGATCTCGATCCGCGCCTCGGGCGCCAGGGTCAACCAGCAGCCCGGCTCCAACAGGGTGCCTTCGCCGATCGTCAGCCGCCCCTCGTCGAGCGCCTCGAGCAGCTCGCCCTCGACCGGATAGCGGATGAAGAAGCCGCCGCGGGCCGCGTGGCGGTCGATCCGAAAGCGCCGCGACGGCCTGTGGTTGCGCTCGTACCAGCGCCGCTTCACCCACCAGGTCCGCCACCCCCGCTGCTCGCCGTCACTCATCACCGGCACGTTAGCCGTCACGCCGCGCGGTGCATTGACCACAGCAGGGAGTGGTCAATCGAACGAACGGCGCGTGGAGGCTTAGACTGCGCGCGTGGCTGAGCTGCGCGGTGGCATAGACCTGGGTGGGACGAAGATCCAGACGGCGGTCGTCGACTCGGCCGGCGAGGTCAGCGGCGAAGCGCGGCGGCCGACGCCGACCGACGGCGGCCCGCAAGGGGTCGCCGACGAGATGGCCGCGGCGCTGCGCGAGGCGGCCGAGCAGGCGGGGGTCGAGACCGCGGCGCTGGCCGGCGTCGGAGTCGGCTCCCCGGGCGACGCCGACGAGAAGACCGGCGTCGTCTCCACCGCCCGCAACCTGCCCGACTGGGAGGGCAGCTTTCCGCTGGCTGAAAGCTTGAAGGAGGCGCTGGGGACCGAGGTGCGGATCGGCAACGACGTCCAGGTCGCCACCGAAGCCGAGTTCCACCTCGGCGCCGGACGCGAGTTCCAGAGCCTGATTGGCGTCTTCTGGGGCACCGGCGTCGGTGGCGGGCTGGTCCTCGACGGCAAGCCCTGGCTGGGCCGCGGCGCCGCCGGCGAGATCGGCCATATGGTCGTCAAGCGCGGCGGCGCCAAGTGCCCCTGTGGGCGCAAGGGCTGCATGGAGGCCTACGCGGGCCGCTCGGCGATGGAAGCCGAGGCCCGCCGCCAGCACGAAGAGGGCCACAAGACCGACCTCTTCGAGCTGATGGAGAAGCACGACAAACCGCGGCTGACCAGCGGCATCTGGGAGCGCGCGGTCGACGCCAACGATCACCTTGCCGAGGACCTGATCCACCGCGCGATCGAGGCGCTCGGCACCGGCATCGCGTCGGCGGTCAACCTGCTCGACCCGGAAGCCGTGATCATCGGCGGCGGCCTCGGCATCCGCTTCGGCGAGCGCTACATGGAGCCGCTCACGAAGGAGATGGGCAAGCACCTCTTCCTCGACGAAAAGCCACCGGCGGTGCGGGTCGCCAGCCTCGGCGACCTCGGCGGCGCGATCGGCGCCTCCCTCCTTTTCTCGCGCTAGACCCGGCCGGAGCCCTGGCGCTGCTGGCGCGCCACCGCGTCGACCAGGACCGCCAGCAGGAGGACGCCGCCGGTGACCATGAACTTGACCGCCGAGGAGAGCGCCAGCAGGTCCATTCCGTTGGAGATCGAGCCGATCACCAGGGCGCCCATCAGCGCCGTCCAGACCGAGCCGCGGCCGCCGAAGAGGCTGGTTCCGGCGATCACCGGGCCGGCGATCGCCAGCAGCAGCAATTCGTTGCCGCCCGAGTTCTGGTTGACGGCGAGCAGGCGCGAGGCGGCCATGATGCCGCCGATCGCCGCCATCGTCCCGGCAATGCCGAAGACGGCGACGCGGATCGCGTTGACGGGAATGCCGGCGCGGCGCGCGGCCTCGGCGTTGCCGCCGACGGCGAAGACGTGACGGCCGAACCCCGTCCTCTTCACCACGTACTCCATCCCGACCACGAAGGTGAGCAGGATCAGCAGCGCCAGCGGCACGCCGCGGTCGGAGTTGAGCACGGTCGTGGCGACGATCGTCACCACCGCGACCAGGGCGAAGCGGAAGACCAGCCCGGACAGGCTCTCGCGGTCGAGCCCGGCGGCGACGCGGCGTCGGTGGCCGAGGAAGAGCACGGCGCCGTAGCCGCCGATCACGATCGCGGCGAAGATCCAGCCGACCGTGTCCGAGTAGAAGGTGTTGGCGAGGCCGGTGATCTTGGGGTCGGTCAGGTTGATCGACCCGGTCGAGCCGAGCACCTGTAAGAGCGCTCCCTGCCAGGCTAAGAGCCCGGCCAGGGTGACGACGAAGGAGGGCACGACGAAGCGGCTGAAGAGGGAGCCCTGCAGCACCCCGATCGCCATCCCGACCGCGATCGCGGCGGCGATCGCCAGGTAGGGGCTCCAGCCGTGCTTGACGCTGAGCACCGCCATCACCGCCGCGGCGAGGCCGCTGACGGCGCCGACCGAGAGGTCGATCTCGCCGAGCAGGAGGACGAAGACGATGCCGACCGAGATCAGCCCGATCGCGGTGATCTGCAGCATCAGGTTGGTCAGGTTCTGGGCGGAGAGGAAACGGTCGTTCTCGAACTGGAAGATCGCCCAGATCAGGGCCAGGCCGATCACCACCCGCAACGAGGCGAGATCGCCCTGGACCAGGCGCCGGATCGTCTCCTTGCGCCGCGGCAGGTCCTCCTCGCCGTCGGCGCTGGCGAGGGCCGCGTCGCTCATGCCTTCTCCTCTCCGAGCCCCGACTCGCCGGGTGCCGGGTCGTCCTTCTTCCTCTCGCCGTCGGCGCCGACCCCGGTGATCGCCGAGACGACGTGCTCCTCGGTGGTCGCTTCGGCGTTGAACTCGCCGGCCGCCCGGCCCAGGCGCAGCACGAAGATCCGGTCGGCGACCTCGAAGACGTCGACCAGGTTGTGGCTGATCACGACGACGCCGAGCTCACGCTCGCGCAGGCGCCGGATCAGCTGCAGGACCTGGGCGGTCTGGGCGACGCCAAGCGCCGCCGTCGGCTCGTCGAGCAGCACCACCTTGGGCTCGCCGAGCAGCGAGCGCGCCACCGCGACCTGCTGGCGCTGACCGCCCGAAAGGGTCCCCACCTCGCTGCGCAGGCTGGGGATCGTCACCGCCAGGTTGGAGAGCAGCTCGCCGGTCTGGTGCTCCATCCGCGCCTCGTCGAGCTGCCGCGAGAGGGTTCCGGTGCCCGGCGAGACCTCCTCGCGGCCGAGAAAGAGATTGGCCACGACGTCGAGGTTGTCGCAGAGGGCGAGGTCCTGGTACACAGTGGCGATCCCCAGCCCGGTCGCGTCCTGCGGTTTGGAGATCGAGACCTCCTGGCCCTCGAAGCGGATCGTGCCGTCGTCGGCCGCGTGGATGCCGGCGATCGTCTTGACCAGCGTCGACTTGCCGGCGCCGTTGTCACCGACCAGGCCGACGACCTCGCCGGCGTGGACGGCGAAATCGACCCGGTCCAATGCCTGGACCGGGCCGAATCGCTTGCTGACTCCCTCCAACTCGAGGAGTGGAGCGCCGGTGCTCATCTCAGCCCGAGATTCCCGCTTCTTTGCACGCCGCCGCGTATGGGCCGGTGCAGAGTTCGGACGCGGTCACGAAGCCGTCCGCGACCACCGTGCTCTTGACGTTGTCTTTGGTCACCGCGATCGGTTCCAGCAGCACCGAGGGCACGTCGGTTTTGCCGTTGTTGACTTCTTCGGTGACTTTGTCCTGCGGCACTCCTTCGCCTTCGGCAAGGGCCAGGGCGATTTCCGCACTGACCTTCGCCTGCGGGCCAATTTCCTTGTAGACCGTCATGAACTGCTGACCGGCAAGGATCCGCTGCAGGCCCGCCACGGTCGCGTCCTGACCGGTGACCGGGATTTCTTCGGGATCGAGGCCGGCTCCTTTCAAGGCCGCGATGGCGCCGCCGCCGGTGTCGTCGTTGGCTGCGTAGATGCCGGTGAAGCCGTTGTTGCCGAGGGCGGTGATCGCCTGCTGGGCCTCGCGCTGGGCGTTTTCGGCCGACCAGCCGGGGGTGTCATATTCTTTTGCGACTTCGACCCCGGCCGATTTGAACCCCTTGTTGGAGCCGGCCTTGAACAGGGCCGCGTTGGGGTCCGCCGGGTCACCGTTGATCTTGATGATCGGGCCGCTCGGGTTGCCGTCTTCTTTCAGTTTTTCCGACAGCGTTTCAGCTTGGAGTTCACCGACTTTTTCGTTGTCGAAGGAGACGTAGGCGTCGATTTCACCGTTTTCGATCAAGCGGTCATAGCTCAGCACCGGGACGTTCTGGGCCTGCGCCTTTTCGGCGATTGCCGCCGCCGATTTGGAATCCATCGGGTCGACGACGAGGACTTCGGCGCCCTGGGTCAGCGCCGCTTCGGCCTGGCTCTGCTGCTTTTCGGCGTCGCCGCCGGCGTTGCTGTAGAGCACGTCGCAGTCGTCACAGAGTTCTTCGACCGACTTTTCGAAGTCCGGCCGGTCGTTGGTTTCGTAGCGAGGCGTCTCGTTTTCGGGAAGTAGGAGGGCGATCTTGGTGCCGCCTCCGCCACTGCTCCCTCCACAACCAGCCACCACCAAGGCGACTGCAATCAACGCTCCCGCCGCAATCGCGAGCCGCTTCAACTTCACAGAATTCGACATGTTCTCCTCCGGTCTTCCCACAGTTCCGAACCTGCCGGTACCCAAACTCCCACATTTCATGCCCGCGGGGAGAAAACTTTTTGGCAAGCCGGCCGGCGGCAGTGGACGGGCTAAGCGGCGAGCGCTTCGCGGCGTTTGCCGCGCTTCGGCTTCGCCGCGACGACGAGGCCGGAGAGGAAGCGACCCGTGTAGGAGCCCTTGACCGCAGCGACCTCCTCCGGAGTGCCGGTGGCGACGATCTCGCCGCCCTCTTCCCCACCCTCGGGGCCGAGATCGACCAGCCAGTCGGCGGTCTTGATGACGTCGAGGTTGTGCTCGATCACGACGACGCTGTTGCCGGCGTCGACCAGGCGCCCCAAAACCTCGAGCAGGCGCTGGACGTCGGCGAAGTGGAGACCGGTGGTCGGCTCGTCGAGGATGTAGAGGGTGTCGCCGGTGGCGACTTTGGAGAGCTCGGTGGCGAGCTTGATCCGCTGCGCCTCGCCGCCGGAGAGCGTCGTCGCCGGCTG
>Ga0193706_1000876_pt1 | contig 14854 bp, 9 predicted proteins | sample U3c1metaG_FD_160130 | JGI IMG/M metagenome (GOLD analysis project Ga0193706, IMG submission 160130) | Soil microbial communities from a riparian zone of the East river system, Colorado, United States - U3c1 | ecosystem: Environmental > Terrestrial > Soil > Riparian zone | place: USA: East River... | reverse complement strand
GCCTGACGGCGGTGGCAGCGGCGGAGCGGCAGGTACCGGCGGCTTGGATGCGGGCAGCACGGGCGGTGCGGGTGCGTCCGGCGCGTCGGGAAGCAGCGGAACTGGCGGAACGGGGGGTACAGCCGGAACCGGCGGTACTGGAGGTTCCTCGGACGACGCTGGGCAGCCTCCCGATGCGGGCAGTGATGCCGGAGCGTGCGAAGCCGTGGTGTGCATACCCCCGGCGCACTGCGAGGCGACGGACGGGCCGGCGCGTTGCGTTTGCCCTCCCGGTACGATCGATACCAATGGCGACGGGTCGCGTTGTCTGAAAGACAACGGACAAACGTGTTCGAACAATACCGAATGCGCCAACGGGCACTGCATCGGTGGCACCTGCTGCGCGGTGGGGTGCGACGCGCCCGGCCTCTGCCAACTGATCGAAGGAACGACGTGCGCTGGTGGCACCACCTGCAGCTACGGGCGACAAGTGGACGGTACTGCGTGCGAGGAAGGCGACCTTTGCACCGCCAATGTCTGTTCGAGCGGCGCTTGTGTCGTCAATGCGCCCACCGACTGCAACGATAACGACCAATGCACGACGGACAGTTGTACGAGCCCGACCGGGTGCGTGCACACACCCGTCGACGGTCCCGTCTATTGCGACGACGGCAACCCGTGCACGACCGATTCCTGCAGTGCTGTGGCGGGTTGTCAGCATAGCGACAACAACACTGCGACCTGTTCGGACAACAACGCTTGCACCACCGACAAGTGCTCCGGCGGGTTGTGCGTCGGCACGCCCATTGATTGCACTGGCCTGAACACCGATTGCGCCGCGGGCGTGTGCGCCAATGGGACTTGTCAGGCGCAGCCGGCCAACACCAACGGCACTTGCGACGACGGCATCACCGCGTGCGATTCGTCCGGCAAATGCGACGCCAGTGGCGTCTGTGTGCTGAGCCACGATGCGTGCGGAGCCCTCGCAACATCATGTTCCACCTGCACGAGCGGGCCCGATTGTTTCAACGGGCGTCTCTGCGTATGCCAGACCGCTCCGGGGGGTACGACGCCCATTATCCTCGTCAACGGCGTGTGCAAGCTGGCCGGCGACGAGTGCACGGGCAATCCATGCGCTCCCAATGCCACCTGTGTCGATCCGACGCCCGACGGCACCGTCAACGGCGACGTTCGATGCACTTGCCCCACCGGCTACGAGGGTGACGGCAAAGTAGGCGGCACAGGTTGTACCGACATCAACGAATGCACGCGCACCCCGAATCCGTGCGGTACGGGCGTTGCCACGTGCAACGGGAGCTCACCGCCCGGAAGCTACAGTTGCACGTGCGCTGCTGGCTTTACCGCGATCACCACACCCACCGGTCCCACCTGCGTTTGCGATCTTGCCGGAACCTACGCGCTCACCTCGACCAGCATGATCACCTGGCCCACGGTCACTGGGCCTCTCAACATCACGGTCATCGAGGCGTCTCCCGCCGGCGGCGTGCCGACCTACCAATGGTCGCTCCGCCACCACAAAATCGAATCGAGCGGCGCGCTCACCGTACAGACAGTCTCGTGCGGTGGTACGGCGCCCGATTTCTGCAACGTCTACAACGGCGTGACCAACGCGCAGTACCAGTCGAACCAATTGTGGGGCAAATCGAAGGTCGTCTCCGGAGCCAAACCGATTTCGGCGAGTCTCGCCGGCGTCGTGCCGGGAGGCACGTATACCGAGCCGCAGACGATTCAATTGCTCGGCATCGCGCTCGACGATCCGAACGGCGTCTGGCCGCCATGTCGCGCCTGCGTCGGTGTCGCCGCGGGAGGCACCTGCAGCTGCGGGGGCACGACGACCACGGTTACCAACCATGCAGCGTGGGTCGACGCCGACGATGACGGTACTTCGGGCATCACGAATTTTCACATTCCGCGCGGCGGTCTCGGTATCGACGGCACCAACCCCGACCCGCCGTATGTTTACAGCGAGCCGACCGCGTGCCCCCGGCTGCGAACCCCACAGGGCACTTATGCCTACCAGGAGTGGCCAGGCGCGGTCGGTCTGACGCAATTCCGCACCAATCGGTGGTTCGTCGGCCAACGCACGACGAGCGCGCTCTCGAGCACGTCCATCGCGCTCACCAACAACCAATGCGTCATCACGGGCAACGTCACTGGCCCGGCCAGCGGCCGATCAAAAGTCGATCTGCGAATCCAAGGTTGCGAGATTTGCGCGTCGTCGAGCAGCACGTCGTGCGTGCCGGGTGGAGCGTGCAGCGCTGCGCAAGTCGACTCGTACGACTCGGTGACTCCGAACCAGGGCGTCGCCTCGCATACGTTCACCATGACCAAGATGAGCAACATCGATCTCGCCGCGATTTTTGCGATGGCTGAAGGCGCCCCCAAAGACGCCGCCATGAACCAGGCCTGCAACGAGATGCGCATGACATCCTGTCCCGCAGGCAAGAACTGCACGACGCCGTAGTCGCTTTGCAAAGGGGCAGCATTTCGGCTTTGGTCCGAATGCTGCCCCGGATGCGATCGTGCTAGGCGTGGGGTCAATGAATACGTCCATTGGCAGCAAGGCAGTGCTCGTCCTCGTCGCATGGCTTGCAGGATGCCGTGTCGAAGCGCGGCCAGTCCAAGGCGACAGCGCACGCCCCGCTTCTGTAGACGCGGCAACGCCGACGGAGCGCTCGTGTGGCGGCATCGCCGGTTTCCAGTGCCCTACCGGCACGTATTGCGCGTATGGACTCTTTCAGAAATGTGGCGCCGGCGACGCGATGGCCTCGTGCAAGCAGCGGCCGGAGTTCTGTACCGAGGAATACAAGCCGGTGTGCGGGTGCGACCACAAGGAATATGGTAACGCCTGCGCTGCGGCGCGGGCCGGAACCAGCGTGTTCAAAGAGGGCGAGTGCAAATAGTCGAGAGGCGGCGCGCCATGCGAGGCGAATCTCTCACAGCGCGCAGCCCGTGCGTCCTTCCGCCAGCAGCGCTCTTGCCGCGCTGCCCAGCGTGTCCCACGGCTGTGCCGCCTCTTGAAATTCGGCCCACGCCTCGCTCCGGTTGGCCTTGGCTATCGCGTACGCGTCGCAGACGACTTGTCGCTGGAGATCATCGGACAGTGGCACTTCGTGTAACTTCTGCCCCGCCAGCGCGAGCGCGCCGTCGTCGCCCAACCCGGTCACGGCTCGCCACACCGTCTGGAAACGCGTGACTGACTTCGCGTCGGCGAGGCGCGCGCGAAAAAAATCTTTCCAGCGCGGGAGCTGGTCACCGGAAACGGCGCTGTAGCCGAAACCGGGCGCCGCCTGGTAGGCCAATCGCGTGAGCGCTTGGTCGCGCAGCTGCAAGCTCGGTGCTCCGGTGACGACCGAGGAGAGCGCGTCGAGCGTGGCGGAGGGGCCGTAGTCGTAGCTCGACAGATAGACCAAGCGGCTCGCGCTGTGGGCGTCGACGCGCGGGGCGAGGTTCGTGAGCTCGGTGCCGAAGATGCGGGTCGGCAGCTCGATCTCGCAATTGGCGTAACCCGTCGACCAGGTCGTCAAGGAGGGCGTAGCCAGCACCGTTTCGAGCGCGGCGCCCCATGCATCACCGCGGTCGCTCTTCCAAGCAATGCAACCGCCGATCTCAGCGAGGCGGCGCGCCACGCTGGAATCGAGATCGGCGTAGAGCGTAGGGAAAGCGGCCGGCGCAACGTCCAGTTTGGCGGCGAAGCCAAGAAGCGCGTCGAGCGCCCGCTCTTGGTTCGCGGCCGAACGCCCGGCGAACGTTGCGCGAGCCGCGTCGCTCGATGGAAAGAGAAGCGGCACCAGTGCGGCCAAGTCCGCAGAAGTGGCGCTGAACGACGCCCACCACTCGGGGTGCACGTCGCGCTCGTCGGGCGCCAAGTAGCCACCCTTCAGAACCGGAATCGTGAGCGGAATGTCGGGAACCAGCGTGCTCGACGCCGGTCGGCCTTGCCCATCGACGACAGTGACCACGGTCGGTGCGATCATCGTCGCTCCCGGATCGGTCAAGCTCAGCGTGATCATCGTGGCGGCCCCGGGCTGGGTACGAATGGTCACGGCCGGCACGCGCTTCTCGTCGAGGGAGCGAAGGACCTTCTGCACCGTGCCTTCGTCGAGCGCAAACGAGCGCACGAATGCTTCGCTGTCGACACTGCCGAGCGCGTATTTCGCCAGCACCGCGCGCAGCGATTGCCAAAAGGACGTCTCTCCCACGCGGGCGCGGATCTGCGTCAAAAGCCAGCCGGCACGCGTGTAAGGACCGGACGTGTACTTGGCGAGCCCGACCAAACTTCGGTCGCGAATCGAGTCATCGGGATTGAAAGCAAACGCAGATCCGAAAAGACGTCCGCTGCCCTCCGCGTCGCGCCGCGATCGATCGGCTTCGGGTGCAAGCAACGTCGCCATGCCCTCCTTGATCCACACATCGTCGAAGCTCGCTACCGTGACCCAGTCGCCGAACCATTGGTGCCCAAGCTCATGCGCCTGCAAGGACGCGCCCGGATTCGCCTGACCCGACGACTCCGCCATGAACGTGATGGTGGTGTTCTCCATACCCCCAGAGAACTCCGGCAAGAGCACCAACGCGTACGTTGCCCAAGGGTAAGCTCCGAGAAGCTTCTCGAAGCTCGTCATCGCACTCGACACGAGATCGAGGACCTCGTCCGCATCGAACGCGAGCCCCCGCCGGTACCACACGCTCAGCGGGACTCGGCCGTTCGCGCGATCCTGATGTTCGAGCTCTCCCGCCGCGAATGCCATGGTGTAGGTCGGTATCGGATCGTTCATCTCATAGCGAACGACGCGCTCGCCATTGCGGACTTCGTCGGTCGTTCGTGTTCCATTGGCAACGACGTCCTCGTTGGCGGCCACCGTCAGCTCGACGTTCCACGTCGCTCGATCGGCAGGCCGATGGTTGGCCGGAAGCCAGTACATGCCAGCCAACGGCTCGGAATCGGTGTAGACGACGCGTGCCGTCACGGGGTCGTCGTCCCGGCTGTTCGACGGACGCAAAGCGTCGGAAGGCGATGCCTCGTATTCGATGGTGAAAGACACGGGTCCCGCAGCGGCGCCCAGCGGCGACAGGTCGATCCGCAGAACGGTGCCCTCGGCCACGAACCCGAGGTCCACCTCGCCCGCGTGAGCGCCACGGTCACTCTGATCATCGTCGCTCCCCCCCGCATCGGGTGCGGCAACTCCCGTCCCATGCACTCTCTTCACTTCCACGGCCGCGTCGAGCTCGACGATGTTGGAGCTCGTCGTTGTTCTCAAGATCGTCACCCGCTCAGTCGCGATGAGTCGCTGAAGCTCCCAATCGAACCGCCCGACGAGCTCGTACGATTTCGCGTCATAGCCGCGTCCCGACGCGCCGCAATTGTCGGCGCAGGTAGGTTCCGGTACAGGCCCGGAGCATTGCAGCAGGAGTGTGAAAACGGCGAGGGGTGGGATAGCGATCTTCCACACGCCCACTAAGGGTAGCGGTTCGAGAGCGTTCGCGCCGCTCGCACGATGGGGGGGGCGACAGGGTCGAAGGTCGGGCATCGCAGTCAAGCTCGAGTCGCGTTCGCGGTCGAGGTCGCGGTCGAGGTCGAGGTCGAGTTCGCGGTCGAGGTCGAGGTCGAGGTCGAGGTCGTGGGTCGGAATTACGGCGGGGTGGCAATTGGGGGTGCCGATTGGCCGCCCGGTGGCTGCGGTTGGCGACACGTCGTGGCAGCGCCGCCGCAAAGCGCGGGCCGAAGCCGCGCTTCTTCCTATGCTCATCGGGTGCAATCAAAACGTCCGAACGCGGGAGGAGCTTTCCTATCCGCGGCGACCAGGAGGCGAAGTATGTCGCAAGCACCTTGGAAAAAGTGGATGATGCGCGTCGTCTGGCTCGGCGCGGTCGTGCTCGTGACCGCGCTCATCGTGCGGCGATTCGGGTCCATGCGAACTGCGCAAGCCAACGAGGAGGTCCGCGTGCCGCAGAATTACACTCGCAATGTCGCCATCGTTCTCTACGAAGGAGTCGAGCTTCTCGATTTTGCCGGCCCGGGCGAGGTATTTGCCGCGGCCGCGAATACCGGTGCCGATCGCGGGCAGTCGGCGTTCAAGGTTTACACCGTCGCTCCCGTGCGCCAACCGCTGAAGAGCCAAGGCTTCGTCACCATTCATCCCGACTACGGCGTGGACGATGCGCCGTCACCCGACATCTTGGTGATCCCCGGCGGATCGTCGCAAACGCTTTTGCAAAGCGAGCGATTCATGACGTGGGCTCGAGCCGCCATGAAAACCGCCAAACTCACGCTCACGGTTTGTACCGGCGCCTTCGTCCCGGCGACCGCGGGTATGCTCGATGGGCAGAGCGCGACGACGCACCACAGCGCCTTCGACAGATTGCGATCGGCGGCCCCGCAGGTCACCGTCATCGAAGGAAAGCGGTTCGTGGACAATGGATCGATCATCACGACCGCGGGCGTGTCGGCGGGCATCGACGGCGCGCTTCATGCGGTGGCGCGCCTTCTCGGTCGCAATGTCGCCGACAATACCGCGAGCTATATGGAGTACCACTGGACCCCAGAGGCCTACCTTTCCGCATCGTACCCGTACCTCAATCCGAGCCTTGACGAGCACGGCCGCGAGCTGCAGCAGGCGAGCATCCACGAGGGTGCAAAAGATTGGGCGCAAGCCGAGAAGGTGTACCGGGCCGTCGTCGAGAAGTCCCCGCGCGACGGTTTCGGTTGGGTCGGGCTGAGCGGCGTGCTGCAAGCAAAAGGGGAGTGGGACGCGGCGATCGAGGCGGGTGAACGCGCCGCGAGCTTCGCCACGGTTCGATCCGACGCGCTCTTCAACGTGGCTTGCGCCTACGCGCGCAAAGGCAACAAGAACGAGGCTTTCAATCAGCTTCGTATGGCGGTGACGGCGGGCTTCAACCAAAAATGGCGGCTCGACGCCGAGCCGGATCTCGCCAGCCTGCGCGGCGATGCGCGCTACGAACAGTTGGTCAAAGCGCTTTGACGACGAGGGGCAGCTCGTGGCGCGCACCTGTTCGTAGAACGCGGCCGCCGCGCTCTTCTCACCGAGAGGCTTTCACTTCCGCGTCCCCGGGATTGCTACATTCCAAGATGGGTCGGAGCGGGAAGCCATCGGGACAGCGGTACTGCCCGACCCCCGAATCCTCCGGATCGGGGCAGTTGCCGGTCACGATCACGCCATCGCTGCAGCAAACCATTCCGGCGGGAGGGTTGCATGGTCGTTTCTCGCAACCGCATCCACACGTATCGAAGAAACGGTACCAAGGCGCGTCGCAGCCGAACGTGTTGCCGCATTGGCCGGGACGCCCGATGTAAAGCCGTTTCGGATCGCCGTAGTCGCAAATGCAGCCGCATCCGCAAGCGTCGGAGAACGCAGCGCTGGGACATGAGTAGCGAATCGTCGAACAAACGGAAGGGTCGGTACTGACGAAGACCTTGCTGGGATCGGTTCCGGCGTCGCAGAAATCCGGCGGGGGGCAGCTTCCACCGGTGCACCCCGAGCCAGCGTGCCCGCCTGCGCCCGCGCAGCTCGCGCCGGTACATCCGCCTGCGCCCGCGCAGCTCGCGCCGGTACATCCGCCTGCGCCCGCGCAGCTCGCGCCGGTACACCCGCCTGCGTGCCCGGCCGCTCCTCCGCAGCCTGGTCCGGTACAGCCCGAGCCGGCGCGCCCGGCTGCTCCGCCGTAGCTGCCGGCTGCGCCCGCGGAGTTGCCGCCCGCGCCAACGGAGCTGCCCGCTGCTCCGGCGGAGCTTCCACCTGCTCCCGCCGCTCCACCTGCTCCGGCGGAGCTTCCACCTGCTCCCGCCGCTCCACCTGCTCCGGCGGAGCTTCCACCTGCTCCCGCCCCTCCACCTGCTCCCGCCCCTCCACCTGCTCCGGCGGAGCTTCCACCTGCTCCGGCGGAGTTGCCGCCCATTCCTCCTCCGCTTCCCTCACTGGCGTCGATGCCCGAGTCAGAACGCGTGGTGGTCGGCTGATCCACGCCGACAACGACGTTGCCACCACAAGCGCCGAGAAGTGCGAGAACGGTGCCCAGCGATAGTCGATAAGCGGCGTCGAATTGCTGGGAGCGGGGAGGAAGTATCATTTTTCTCATGCTCGAGTAACGGGAAGAGCGGCGCCGATTTATGACACGCTACTTCTTCTGGCGAATAACAGTTTCGAGATGAGGCAAATAGGCAGAGCCGGCGAATCGCTGCCGAAATCGCGCCAAGCGACTGGCGGCGGCAGCGGTCGACCCCGCGTGCGCCAGCGCCTCGATCGCAATCACCTCAGCCTCCTGCACCAGCATGCCTGCCGGAAAACGCACTGCGTGTTCATCGACGAGCGCCAGTGCGCTTTGGGGATCGGAATCCACCCGCGCCTTGGCGCGCTCCAGCAGCAGGATCTCCGATTCAGGCGGGGGGGCTGGCGCTCGAGCAATCGTGTCCTCCGGCGCCGATGCGATGGGAGCGACGGGAAGGCTCCGCTCCTTGGACGTCGCTGCGACGCGCGGCGAGGAAAGGGAAGGGGAGGATGTGATCACATCCCTGACGACCGGCTCGGGAGCGAGCGGAGGCGCATTTCGTCGCGAAGGCTCGAACGCTGGCACGTCCACGGATTCTTGGCGGCTGCTCTCGATGGGCACTTGCGCGATCGGTGCCTGCCATGTCGGCTCTGTGACCTTCAGAACGGTCGCTGCCGTCACGGCGCCGAAGAGCGCCGGCCCGACGACGGTCGAAATCCACTGCACCTTTGCCGCGGCCACCGATTTTGCCGCGACGTTAGCCTGGCTGGCGGCGGGCACCAGCAGCGGTACAGGCGCGAGCCCCAACGCCGACGCGAGCCCCCGCAACTCTGGTTTCGACGGTTCGTCCACGTTGGCGTCGAGTGCCATCCGTAAGAGAGCCGAAGCTGTGGGGTCGCTGCGGAGTCTGGGAGGATCGTGGGTCGTCACCGTGTGTTCCTTTCCGCTCGCTCGAACACTTCGGCGACGATGCGTCGCGCCGCATGCAACCGCGAATACGCCGTTTGGAGCGGACAATTCACGACGGCTACGACCTCCGGCATGCTGAGCTCCTCCAACTCGTAGAGTACGAAAACCGCTCGCTTGTCGTCGTCGAGGCGGTTGACGGCGGACTGGAGCAGAGCGTGCGCACGGATCTTCTGCAGCTCTTCTTCTTGGGGAGCTTCGATCGTTTGTTCCGGCACCGGCTTGGCCAAGGTTTCTCGACGGACCCTCGCCGATCGACGATGGTCGGACGCCTCTCGGAGCGCGATGCCATAAATGAAGGGCCGCAACGCCGCGGTGGACTGAACGACTTCGAGATTTTCACGTAAGATGATGAACACGTCCTGCGCGATGTCGGGAACGTCTGCGTCGGGGATGCCCATCCGACGCAGGACTCTCCAGACGTAGCGACCGTAATCCTCGAACACACAGCGAAATGTAAAAGGTGGACCGTCGAGGCGCTCTTCCGTGTGCCGAAGCAAGGCGCTCACGATGGGTAACCGCGACAGAGGCGTCGGATTATGATCAAAACTGCGCACTTAGCAGAAGATCGCCTCCGCCGGCTACGACCGCCATCCGAAAGAGCGACACGTCCTCGGCACCCGAGCGTGCGTACACGAAATTCTGACGAAACAGCGGCAGGAGCCCATTGAGTCGCAGGCCCACCCACACCGGCCCTGCCATGTGAACCGCGCCCTGTAGCGACGCCGAGAGGCAAGCCGCGGGACGAGCTTCCGAACGAAGCTCGCTGAAACCCGAACCGAGCCCTTGGGCAACCATCACGCCGCCCTGCGCTCCTCCGCATATGCGTAACGCGTACCCTGGTTCGAATCGTGTGATGGGGCACAGGCGCGTTGCTACTTCGACGAGCGAAAGCATGACCCGACGATTCGGATCGACGCTGGTCTCTCGCGGAAACCACAAGGCTCCTCCGAGCTCGATCGTCGAGGGCCCGATCGCCACCGCTTCATTCAAGACAAGGCCCGTCGCAATGCCAGGCAGAAGGCCCATCGCCAGCCCGACGCCGAGCTGCGCATGACTTTGTGCGCTGCGGCGCTTCTCGGTGACTGGAGGAGGGGTCACGGCGATAGGTTCGCGGTTGGTCTCTGGAGTTGCCGGCGGAGTTACGAGCGGTGGCGGCTCGTGTACCTCCCCGGTCAATAGCAGCTGGGGATCGATGATGAGCGCTAACATCAGCGCGAGCGGCTTCGTCATTGCTTCGCAATCGATGTCGTCGTGGGAGATGTCACGTTCCCCCAGAAATTCACCTCCTGCGGTAGCCAACACGATGTGGGCGTGCCAGCCCGAGCTCTCCCTTCTTTTTTCGACGTACCCTTCGATGAGCACATCGGCGGTGGACGCCGGCACCCACGTCGAATGTTTCAGCCGCTCCTCGACTGTGCGCGAGAGCGGGCCACCTGCGACGCACGCCTCTGCGCCCGGCATGCGTGTCCAGCTGAGCGCGTAACTGACGTTTGCGGGCGGCGTCGCAGCACGCGCGGCGCTGACGACAAGAACCATCGCACTCACACCGCCCAGAGCTGCCCGCACCCGAATGCCATAGCTTCCGAGCTAGCATCGCACCAGAAAAAAGCGGGAGGCCGTTGCGGCGTAGCTCCGACGCGTTCGCAATGGCCTACCGCATAGAGGACTACATCTTCCGGTTGGCTGCGGCGTGCCGTCGCTTTCGCGCGATGCTCCTCGACGCCCACGCGAGACCGAGCAGGGCACCCCACGCCGCGCGCCCGTCGGAATGTCCGGTGCTCTGCGCAAGCCGGCAACCGCACCCTTCGCGCTCCTCTGCCGCGGGGGGCGTAGATGGCGGCGTGCCTGCGTCTACGCTGGGCGGCGGTTCGGTGCCGCCCCCCGGCATCGATCGTGGCGCCGGCATCGGGCGCCGCATCGGTTGCGCGAGCGGCGTCGATGGGCGGCGTGCGGGCATCGAGCGGCGTGCTTGCTTCAGGTGCCCCGGTGCCCCCGTCGAGCACGACGATGCCGCCCCCATCCGGATTGACCGGTGGGATGATGGGCACGCACTCTTCGGGCCCCGGAGGGACGAACACGGTGTTCATGCCGTCGAGGCAAATGACCAGCTCCGTCGGCGGCGTGCCGCCACCACCAGCGTCGGGCGCGGCGCCACGTCGACTATCCAAGGCAGAAGTTTGCAGTGTCGTGCCACGACGAAAGCGCACACCGCGTTGTCACCATCTCCATATGATCGGGCGGGGAGCTCGCGCCGTCGTCCGATCGGCGAATCAGTTCGAACCGCACCTTCGCGCGATCCGCGCGGCGCACGAAGCGGAACGCCGCTTGAGGCGTGCAGAGAAATGAGTCGGCGAGCGACGCGATCGCGAGGACCGGCATGCGTAGCTCGGACATGGCCGCGAAATGATCGACGGCAAGATCGTCGCTCATCCATCGATCGCGCTCCCAATTGCTGGCCCACGCTTCGATATAAGGAGCGGCTTCGTCGTCCGGTCCGATGCCGAGTGCCCGCGCGGGGAAATAGCCGGCGATCCTCGTGGCGGCGCGCATGACGCGGACCACCGCACCCTTTCTGGCGCGGAGGATCGGATTGGGCTCTTCGCCGGGCAGCCACACGTTGGTGGCCAGCAATGCGATCGCGTCGGCGTCGGCGAGGCCGGTCGCGGCGGCGACCATGGCGACTTGCCCGCCCAGCGAGTGACCGACGAGGGTGAGTCGGTCCTTGGGCCAGCGCTCGCGCACGGCGCGACAGAGCGCGGGAACGTCTTCGCGCGCCAGGTCGTCGAACGTCCAGCGGCCTCCGCGCGCCGCGGGCATACCGCTTTCGCCGTGCCCGCGAAAATCGAGCGCCAGCGTGCGCACCCCGTGCTCCGCGAGAACCCCGGCGAAACCGCCGTCCGTGGGCGAGCTCCAGATCCGCCGGGAGACCATGGTCGAATGAAGCAAGATGGCGGTGCTTCGCGCGTGCGGCGGCTCACGCATTTCGACGGCGAGCGTCGTACCGGCGGCGGTGGTCAGGTGAATGACTTCACTCGCACTGGCCGGCGGCGGCGTGGCGCGCAGCGATGACCAGCCGGCCGATGGCGACGCAGGCATCTCCGCTCTCAGTCGAGGGGCAGGGTGACGACTTCGTCGCCCGTTTTGAGGTCCAAGTACTGTGCGCATTCGGCGTCGATACCGACGCCGCGCTCACCGAGGTCGCGCAATTCAGTCATCACGATGCGGATGAAGGGCGAAATCGGGAGCTCCTTGGCGCAGAGCGCTTTGCTGGCTCCGGCAGTCCCGGCAGGAGAAATATCGGCGACGTGTGTACGGCGCGTACGCTGTACCAGCGTGATCTCGTCGGTGGGCGCGGTGAAATGCGGTCCGCCGTCGAAGGGGTCGATGCGGTCGGCGTAGCGAAAGCCAATGCGCTTCAGGAGCTTTTCTACCCCCCGGGTCTGCGCGCCGACTTTGCCGACGACGTCCTGAGCCGCGCGGGGAAGGAGCGATGCGTAGACGACGCCGTCCGGGAAAAGGCTCTTGATGAATTCCTTGTTCTTTTTGGAAAGAAAATCGGCCTCGGCGTAGGAAAGGCTGGTGAAGTGGCGTCCGATCGCCTCCCACAGGTAACTGGTGCCGTCGCTTTCGAGCGGCGGCAAAAGCTCGGCCAGGATTTCGTCGCGAAAAAGCGGCCGGCGCGAAGCGATGAAAAGAAAACGCGCATAGGAGATGATGCGCCCGAGTCGCTCGGGCGCCTTGCGGTATTGCGGCAGCACGATGAGGCCGCCGATCTCGGTGGGCCCGTTGTACGAATAGCCGATACGTAAAAGCGTATGATAAAAGTGCTTGTCGAGCGTGTGCGAATACTTCTGCTCTTCGATCACGTCGAGGTAGATGTAAGGCGCGTCGCGCCGCCCGAGCTGGGCGACGATCATGGAGGTGCCAACGAGGCGCTGCTCGCGCGTGTCGGCGAGCACGAAGACGTACTCGCGTTTTTTGGGATCCTTGACGTCGCCGCTGAAACTGCGCTGCGACAGATCGATGATCTCGCGGATGGCGTCGCGATCGTCGGGCAGGTTGACGGTGTCGAGGTGGCGCGCGACGTCGAGCAGCTGCTCTTCGTCGGACCGCTCGACACCACGTATCTCGTAAGTGATCATGATCTTTTCAGACGGAGCTATCGTTAGACAGCGCCTGGGTGACGTCGGTGGGGAGGAACCCGTACTCTGCCGCTTTCTTCAAGAGGGTTTCGTTGTGCGGGAGGGCGCTGAGAAAAAGGCGCGCATACGGCGTATTTTTGAGTCCGGCCAAACGGCGTGTGAGCGGCTCGAGACCGCGTTTGATGGCGTCGATGGCCCCGCGTTCGTCGCCCTCGGCGAGACACGCGTCGTAGAGGGCCAGAAAAACAGGACTCTCGTTGAGAAGGCTCGGCGCACCTTGCTCGACCAGACCGACGGATTCTTCGGCGAGAGCGCGGGCGCGCGCGTGCTCGCCGGCGCGATGCTCCGCCTCCGCCCATCGTCCCAGCGCTACGGGGATGAGATCGCGGTTGCCGGTCACGCGATAGGATTCGGTGGCGATCTTCAGCAACGCGCGCGCACGCGCCGTGGCTTCGGGCGCCGACGACGCGAGCCACTCGCAACCGCGGTAGAAGAGGATGCCGAGGTTGCCGCGATCGGGCGCCGCCCAGGCGCCGATCGCGGCATCGTCGGCATCCGCGCGAGCGTCGGCGAGCTCGGGGTCGAGCCGCGGGTCGGGCCCGAACGTCGCCGTCCATCCGAGGAGGTTCATGCGCGCGTGGCGGATGGCGCCCGGGCTGCCGATCGCGTGAGCCAGGGCGAGACCGCTATCGATCGCGCTGCGCGCTTCGTCACGCGCGCCGATGGTGGTGAGCGCGAATCCGACGTTGACCGAGAGCATCGCTTCGCGCTCTTTCAAACCGGCCTGGTGCGCGGCGCGCGCGGCGTTCTGCCGCGCTTCGAGTGCGCTGGCGAGCTCGCCGCGGGTCTGGCGCACGACCGCCAAGCTTTGCCAGGCATCGATGGCGGCCACCGCGATGCCGCGCGTTTCCGCGAGCTCGAGCAAGTAGTCGGCTTCGCGTTCCGCATCTTCGAGGCGCCCGCCGAAAGCATGCCGCGTGGCGAGGATGGCGGTAGAGCGGGCCTCCTCGTCAGAGAGGCCCAACTCGCGCGCTTTGGCGCGGATATCGGAGAGCCGCCCGACCAGATCGGTGATGCCCGTCCCGCGCGCGTGGTCGTAGCGGGCGCGCGCTCCGTCAGCGCGCAGCTGGCTCGACTCGTCGAAGATCGATTGCTGGAGGGCGACCACCGCCGTCTCGCGATCGGCGGCGCGTGGATCGAGGCGCGTCCACGCTTCGTCGAGCAGCTGGGCGCGGGCGAAGGTGACGGCTTTGCCTTCGGCATGCGCGAGCGCCGATTCGGCGAGCTTCACCGCGTCGCTCAGCGCATTGGTGGCGAGGGCGCGCCGGGCGGCTTTTTCCCAGTGAACTGCGGCCTCCGAGCAGCGATCGCCGATTTCGAAGTGCTTGGCGACCGTGGCCGCGTCTTCGCCCATCTTGGCGAGCCAAGTCCCGGCCGTGGCGTGCAGGTTCTTCTTCTGTGCATCGCCGAGCGATGCATAGGCGACGTCGCGCACGAGCGCGTGTTTGAAGGCCCACTCGCGCGTGCCGGCCAGCCGTGATTCGGCCTGCTCCACCAGCAGATCGGCGGCTGCGAGCTGCCGCAAAATCGATTCTGGCGATGACACCCCGAGCGCCGAAAGGCCCTCGTCCCAACCGGAGAGACCGAACACCGACAGTCTCAATACGGCGTCGCGGCAACGTTCTTCGAGGGCGTCGAGACTGACCTGAATGGCGGCTTCGATGCTAGGGGCGGAGTGC
>Ga0193706_1000875_pt1 | contig 14855 bp, 14 predicted proteins | sample U3c1metaG_FD_160130 | JGI IMG/M metagenome (GOLD analysis project Ga0193706, IMG submission 160130) | Soil microbial communities from a riparian zone of the East river system, Colorado, United States - U3c1 | ecosystem: Environmental > Terrestrial > Soil > Riparian zone | place: USA: East River... | reverse complement strand
GTTTGGGGAAGAGGGACAGGATTCCTAACAACTCCCTAACTACGCCAGGGTGGGGAAGTATGTACTTGCCGCACAGGTAAAAAGCCCGTACAGGCACGGGAGTTGGGTTTCGGTCGGTAGGCTGCCCCGCCTTGCACCGATCCATCACGCACAGGGAGAGCGATGACCATGGCGATGTACCTGATTTCTTACGACCTCAACCAGCCGGGGCAGGCCTACCACGCCATCGACAGGCGATTAGGCGAGATGAGTGCGGTCCGCGCGCTGCGAACGGTCTGGCTGGTTGACTCCGGCCTGACGGCCGAGCAGATCCGAGATTCACTTCTCGCGACCGTGGACCAGGGCGACTCGATTGTAGTCGCGCCGATTTCCGGCCCGCTCAGTCAGTGGAAGCTCCAGCCAGACGCTCGCGCGCTCCTGCAATCGAAGCGGATGTAGCGGCGGGTTCCGACTGCGGGATCAGCACGCCCGGCCCGCCCGTGAAATAGGCAAGCGACCCGTTCGGTCCGACCGCGTGGACGATGTGGCTGGAGACCTGGCCGTCTGCCGACATGACTCGGATAAGCAATGCCTCTCCGTCAAGCTCTAGGTCGATTGTTTGCATTGTTATGGTCTCCGGCTGTAGTCTCAGGCCTTCCGTACGGCAAGAACGATACAATCGGCACGCTATCATGTCAATTGTCACCATGACAATCCGAGCCTGCCGATTCGGCCGAATTCGAACAAAACCCTAACGTATGCTTCCTGGCAACCCGATGAATTTTGTACTTGACGCACAGTATCGGGTGCAGGAGACTAGGAAACATGGCAAAGGGACAAGGCAAGGCCGGGCAGGCAAAGAGCGCGGTTGTGGCGGAGATCCCGCTGGCGTGCTCGAACGAGGCGGCGGCGGTCGCGTTCTTCGAGGCCCGCCTGTGGAAGGGCTCCCCGCGCTGCCCGCGTTGCGCGTCCACGGAAGTCGCCCGAATCCTCTCGAAGGCTGGCGATCACGGCCCGCGCTTCCTGTGGCGTTGCAGGGGTTGCCGTAAGCAGTTCACGATTCGCGTCGGCACCGTGCTCGAAGACTCCCGCATTCCGCTCATGCACTGGGCCTATGCGTTCTGGGCCGCGTGCGCCTCGAAGAAGGGCGTCAGCGCCATGCAGATCCAGCGCCAAACCGGACTGTCCTACAAGTCCGCGTTGTTCCTCATGCACCGCATCCGCTTCGCGATGGCCGACGACGGCTCGAAGAGTCCGAAGCTGGCTGGCACGGTCGAGGTTGACGAAACCTACGTCGGCGGCAAGCCGCGCACGCGCGAGCAGGCCGAGCGCAGCTACCACGACCGCAAGACTCCGGTCATGGCGCTGGTCGAGCGCGGCGGCAACGTGCGCGCCTTCCCGATCCAGCGCGTCAACTCCAAGACTCTCCAGCTCGCGCTGCTCGCGCACATCGACCAGAGCGCGCGCATCATGTCGGATGAGCACACCGCGTATCCTGCCGTCGCGCGCCGCTTCGACGGCGGGCACTACACGGTCAAGCACAGCGCGGGCGAGTACGTGCGCGGCGAGGTCTACACGAACACGGTCGAGGGATTCTTTTCCCTGCTCAAGCGCGGCATGGTCGGGACGTTCCACTCGGTCAGCAAGAAGCACTTGCACCGCTACGTTTCGGAATTCCAATTCCGCTACAACGCGCGCAAGATTGACGACGGCGCGCGTACCGAGTTGGCGATCCAAGCCGCGCGCGGCAAGAAGCTGTACTACAAGGTGGCGGTCAATGGCTAAGGCACCGAAGAAACGCGGACCGAAAGAGGATCGGCTGATCCTGAGCGGGAGTTGGGAGAAAGCCATCGACAAGGCGCTGGCGAAGAAGAAGCCGCCGAATGGATGGCCTACGGTTGCGCCGCGCGCGAAGCCGAAGCGAAGCGGGAAGCAGCGCCCTTAGATCCACACCTGCATAGGATGCGCGCGCAGAAACCTGACAATCCGGCCACTTCGTTCGACCTTTGCAGTGAGGCGCTGGTATCGCGCACGCAATGCAAGCGGATGGCAGTGGTCGCGGAATGCGCGGCCCTCCGGGAGCAGGCGGTATATCCAGACACCATCCCCCTCCGTTCGCTCATAGAGCCCATCGTTCGCTATCAAAGAATCCGCACAACTCCAGAGTTCCGCGAATACCGCCTCTGGAATACCAGCGTGCGGACAAGCCCTAGCGAGCATGTCTGGGAAACCGTCCATGTAGGACGAAACGAAAAAGAAAAGCTCGCCATGGGCGATCTGGTGCCCGCCAACAACGGGAGTAACCCGTAGCTGCATCGCTCGCCACTTCTTCGCCTGCGGAGATTCACGCTCGCGCTCCAGCGCCTCCCAAAGCCGTTTTTCGTCCGCATAGCCACGCCAGCGACTGAGCGCCGCAGCAATCGCGATCAAGACGATGGCGGTTGCCGTTGCCTGCCACGGCACCGCCGCCAGCGCGTCTAGGTATTCCTTGACCAACCCAGTGCTCTGGGTGCTCTCTGGAACTCGCTTCAGCCATTCCGGTACGCTCACTGCCAGCCCAGCCAAGAGCCAGAGCAACGCCCAGTAGCCGCGTAGCCAACTCGGCTTTTGCGGCTCGTCCAGTGTGGGTGCCATCCCGCCGAGTCTGACGCCGCGCGCCTCTCGCCGCGAACGCTCACGGCACCCTCGGACCTGGGCCGAAGCCCAATTGCCGTGCCAAAAACGGGGCTTTTACCTGTGCGGTAGGTACATACTTCCCCCAGGGTGATTGTGCAGCCGGGCGCCACTCGTTAGGGTAACCCCGGCCCCGACAATGGTTTGGGGCGTTCCCTCGGCGCGATAGGGGCCCCGTCCAGCATGATCCTGCGCGACCTGATGCGTCTGCTCGGCTCCGCGAGGCGCGACGGCCGGAACCTGAGTTCCGACGAGGCTTACCGCGCCTTCGAGCTGCTCTGCTCGGGCGGCCAGAGCGAGATCCAGATCGGCGCTTTCCTGATCGCACTGCGCTGGAAGGGCGTGACGGTGGACGAGCTCACGGCTTTCGCGCGAGCTGCGCGCGCCCTGGCCACGATCCCTTGCCGCGGGATGGAAGACCTGGTCGTGGTCTCGCCGCCGCACGATGGATTCGATCACGTTCCGCCGCTGGAGACCGCGGCGGGAATCGTCGCGGCCGGCGCGGGGATCAAGGTCCTGATCGTCTCGGATCGCTGCGTTCCGCCCAAGCGCGGATTGACCGCCGCGAGCGTGCTCGAAGCCCTGGGCCTGTCGATGACCTGGGATCCGGCGGAGGCTGAGCACTGGGTCGACAAGGCAGGCTTCGCGGTGGTGTCGGCGTCGGGGATGCTGCCCGGGCTGATGGGATTGCGGCGCGTGCGCGGCGAGATCGGCGTGCGCACGCCCCTGGCGACGATCGAGAAGCTGATCGCGCCGCCGAATGCAGCGATCATCACCGGTGCCCAGGCCGGTCCGGTGCTCGGGATGGCGGTGGAGGTCCTCGCCAACCTCGGCCACTCGCGCGGGCTCGCGGTCCAAGGCGCGGAGGGCGGCGTGATTCCCTACTTGACCAAGCGCACGCGCGGGATCGAGCTCACCGGCTCGCACCAGGTGCCTCTGTCGATCGAGCCCGCCGATTTCGGACTCGACGAGTGCCACGAGCCCGATCTGCCGATGTTCGGACCCCCGGACGACGGCTACGGGACGGGCGACAATCCGCTCCTGGTCCAGGCTTGCGGCGAAGTCACACGCGCGGCGATCTCCGGAGAAACAAGTCCTGCCCGCAGCGCTACGCTCCTCGGCGCGGCCTTGATGCTCAAGACCGCGGGTCGTGCCCACACGGTGGCCGACGGCGTCTCTCTCGCCTGTGAATCGATCGACTCCGGAGCTGCGCGCCGCGTGATCGAGCGCCTGCGCTCCATGGCCTAATAGCATTGAAAACGTCGCCGATTCGACCTGCGCGCGAGTCGGCGAACCAGCGTCGGACCAATGCCGTGCTCAGCGGCCGAGGAACCCAGCCATGAAGAACTTCAGCCTGTCCTTGTTCTGCCTGTTCGGACTTGGCGCCTGCTGCTGCTGTCGAGGAGCGGCGCCGACGCAGACCCCGGCGACGGAAAAAACGGCCGACCAGGCACCTTCGAAAGCCGCGATGGTCGCGGAGCCGCCCGCAGCCGTCGGAGGCCCTGCGAACCTCTCGGCTCGAACGAAGGATCACGACGCTGCTCAGCCTCCCAAGGCAACCGCCCCTGTCGATGCCTCGCATGTTCGCACCGCCTACGGCGACGCGCTCCAGTGGCTCGAGTCGCATCAGCGCGACGATGGCAGTTGGGAAGGGGACGAGAAGGGAAAGATCAACCAGGTCGGCTTGACCGGCCTCGCGCTGCTCGCTTTGCAATCCGACGGCAGCACGACGAAGAGCGGCGCCCACGCCAAGTCCGTCGCGCGCGGCATCGATTGGCTGGCCAGTCAGCAGGATCCCGAGCTGGGCCTGATCGGCGCGCTCGTCGGGCATTCCTACGCTTACGACCACGCGATCGCGACTCAGGCGATGTGCGTCGCGCTGAGCGCCGCTCCCGACGACAAGCTGCGCAAATCGTCCCAGGAAGCCGTGAACTTCATCACGCGCATGCGCAATCCCTACAGCGCCTGGCGCTACACCTATCCGCCGACCGGCGACAGCGACACCTCGGTGACCGGTTGGATGATCGAAGCCCTGGTTGCGGCGCAAGCTGCCGGCCTCTCGATCGACCCGGAAGCCTATGTCGGCGCGAAACAATGGATCGAGGACGTCACCGATCCCGCGACGGCTCGCGTCGGCTACGACACGATCGGATCGACTTCCTCGCGCATCACCGGCTTGAACGACCAGTTCCCGACGGACCAGCACGAAGCGATGACGGCGTCGGGAATGGTCACGCGCATGAACACGGGCACGCTGGCCGATCCCATGCTGCCGAGGCACGCGCTGCTCTTGCAGAAGCATCCGCCGGAGTGGGACCCCGAGTCGAAGCTGGTCGACGAGTACTACTGGTACTTCGGATCCAAGGCGATGCATCGGCTGGGTGGGAAGAGCTGGGATACCTGGCGCGAGTCCGCACAGCGGGCATTGGTGACCGGCCAGCAACGCTCCGGCGAGGCCAAGGGTTCCTGGGACCCCGCCGGACCCTGGGGCTTCGCGGGCGGCCGCGTCTACGCGACCTCGCTGAATGCCCTCAGCCTGTCGACGATGCTGTGATCGACCTTTCCTGGCGTTTCGATTCCTGGTTCGACGCACTGCCGCGTTCTCCCAAGGAGCGCGGCAGTGTTCATGGTCTCGTGCTGCGCACCGGACATGGCCTGCGCGAGACGCCGGCGGAGATCGAATTGGTGAAGGGCGCCGGCGCGGTGGGGGATGCGTGGAGCTCCCATCCGCACAGCGAAGCGGGCAACGAGCTGGCCATGATCAATGTGCACGTGCTGCGCGCCGTGTGCGAAGGCGACGAAGCTCGCATGGCACTGTCGGGAGACAATCTGCACGTCGATCTCGATCTCAGTGAGGAGAATCTGCCAGTCGGGACACGTTTGGAAGTCGGCGAGGCTCTTCTGCGCGTGTCCGAGCTTCCGCATCGGCCTTGCAAGCACTTCGTCGAGCGCTTCGGAGCCACCGCCGCCAAGCGCGTGGCGCGTGCGAACCGCCGTGGACAGCGCGCGCGCGGCGTGCTGTGCACGATCGAACGCGGCGGCCGCGTGCGCCAGGGAGACCCGATCCGCGTGTTGCGCGATTTCACTCCGAAGTGAGCGGTCGAAGAACGAGCTTCTGACGAATCAGGCGGCTTGATTCAGGCCGACGCGCTCGGCCGCAGAATTCCAGGAGCAGTGAATCGGATTGTGCCCCTGAAAGCAGATGCCGCTTCCGATCCCAAGAACCTCGAGAAGGCGCCGGGCGTGATGACTTCACGTCAGGACCAGCTGCGCTTCCTCCTGTCGTACTTCACCGATCAAGCCAACTACCCGCTGATCCGCGCCCAGACCCCGACCGCGATGGGCCGGCTCCTGCGCGGCGTCGACGACTCGGCGGACTTCACGCTCCGGGCGACGGTCGCCAAGGCGCTGATCCAGAGCATCTCGGAGCACTCGACGGACGAAAACGCGGTCCAGCAAAGCGCCGTCCTGGCGCTGGGCGTGATCGGCGATTGCGACAACGATCCGCTGGACACCTCGATCCGCAGCGCGTTGATGCACGTGAAGGACACGCTGGCCGACCAGCAGTCGCGCCGCTTCGCCTTGATCGCGCTGGGCCAGTCGGCTGGTCGTCCGGGACATGGCACGGGCGATCCGATCCACGGAGTCAACACGCGCAGCTCGCAGGAGAATGCGCGCAGCTATTTGCTGGGTGAATTGACCCGCGACAAGGGCCCGGGCCGTCCGTGGGTGGGACTCGCGTTGGCGGTGCTCGAGCGCTCGCTCGACGACGCCAAGCAGGCCTCCTCGCCGGATGCGAAGCTCGCGCTGCGGACTTGTCTCACGGACGCGCGCTCGCCCGACGATCTGGGCGCCTTCTCGATCGCCTGCGGCGTGGTGGGCGACAAGGGATCGGGCGACGTGCTGCTCAAGCACCTCGCCAACGTGCGCGACGTCGAAGCGCGCGGATTCGCGGCGGTGGCCCTGGGTCTCCTGCACGAGAAGCTCGCGCTGGATCCGCTGAAGGACCTGGCCAAGCGCTCGAAGTACCAGGCCGAGCTGATGCGCAGCGCGGCGATCGCCCTGGGCCTCCTGGACGACAAGCAACTGGTGCCGGACCTGATCGAAATGCTCTCCACGGCGACGAGCCTTTCCTCGCAGGCGGCGATCGCCAAATCGCTGGGCACGATCGGTGATTCGCGCTCGGTGACCTCGCTCCTGGCGCTGCTTCGCAACGCGGAAGCGACCGACCTGGCGCGCGCCTTCGGGGCGGTGTCCCTGGGCATCGTCGCCGACAAGGAAGACCTGCCCTGGAACGCCAAGATCGGCGTCGGCAGCAACTACCGGGCGAACACGACCACCTTGACCGACGGCAAGGGCGGAATCCTCGACATCCTCTGAGCCCAGCCGCGGGACGAAGCCTGTGAAGACCGCACTCGGGCCCTCGATCCTGTTTCTGTTGCTGACCGCCGGCGCGGCAGGGGCCCAGTCGCCCTGCCACGCCGAATTCAACGGCAACAACTTCACCGACAACCTGAGCATGGGCGGTTGGCCGAACCTGGTCGTGGCGATCAAGTTCGTCGCGCCGAGCAGCTTCACCGCGACCGCGATCGAGGTCTTCACGGGCGAGGGAAACGGACAGGCCTCCGTGCAGATCTGGAGCCACGATCCCGCGCTCAACCAGCCCTTGAGCTCCCTGTGCACGGGCATCTGGAGCGTGGGAGTGACGAACTCCTGGCAAGGCGCGACCGTGGCGCCCGCGCTGGCGCTGAACGGCGGCACGACCTACTGGCTCGGCTGGGCGCCCGTCGTTCATTCGCAGGCGAGCGTCGACACCTCGATCCCGGGCAATGGCCAGGTCTATCAGGTCAGCCTCGACGGAGGCCTGAGCTGGAGCGGCGCGACCCAGGACAGCAACCACTGGAAGTTCCGCATCTCCGGGAACTGCCATCCGCCGACGGTCTACTGCACGGCGAAGACGAACTCGCTGGGCTGCACGCCCGCGATCAGCGGCGTCGGCATGCCGAGCACCACCGCTTCGAGCGGCTTCGAGGTGCGCGGATCCAACGTACGCAATCAGAAGGTCGGTCTGCTCATTTACGGCTTCACCGGCCGCGCGAACGCGCCCTTCCAGGGCGGGACTCTCTGCGTCGCTCCGCCGATCAGCAGGTCCACGCCCGCGAATTCCGGCGGCTCGCCTCTGCCGGCCAACGACTGCAGCGGCCGCTACTCGATCGACATGAATTCCTTCGCCCAGGGCGTGCTCGGCGGAAATCCGTCGCCCGCTCTGCTCATCCCCGGAGTCTGGGTCAACTGTCAGTGGTGGGGCCGCGATCCCGGATTCGCGCCGCCGAACAACTCGACGCTGACCGACGGTCTCGAATTCCAGCTCTGAGCGCCCAGCCACCCCCGTCCTAAGGATCGACCATGCGTCCCAACCTGCGCTCGATCCGCGCCATTCTGGCCCTCGCCGCCCTCGCTCCGAGCGCGTTGGCCGCGGACTGGTACGTCGACGCGGTCGGCGGCAGTGACGCGAACAACGGCACCTCGCCATCGACCGCGTGGAAGACGATCACCCACGCTGTCTTCGCCACCCCGCAAGTCGGCGCGCAGACGATCCACGTCGCCCCGGGCATCTACGATTCCGCCCTCGGCGAGGCTTTCCCCTGGTCGTGGCGTCCTTCGCTCTCGCTCGTCGGAGATCAGGGCAACGCGGTGACCCGCGTGGTGGGCTGGACGAGTACCCCGGTGATCCAGATGGAGTCGTACAACTACTCCAACGGCTGGACCTTTCCGAACGACACGCTGATCGCAGGCCTGACATTCCAGGGTGCAAGCACCGCCTTTTTGCTGAGGAGCAACTGGAACGCGGTCAGTCCGACGCTTCGCGACCTCGCGATCACGGGCATGAACAGCGCGGGCGTCAAGATCGAGACCTTCGCCATGCCGCAGCAAGGCGGAGGCTATGCGCATCCCGTGCTCGAGCGAGTCACCATCTCGAGCTGCGCGATCGGCTTGAGCATGAACGCGGGCGGCGGAGGAGCCGGGACCACGGCGACGGACTGCACGATCTCAGGCAGCACGAATAGCGGGATCCTCGTCTCCGCCGGTAGCACGACGAATCTGACCCTCGAGCGTTGTCGGATCGAAAATTCCGCGAGCTGGGGCATGGGGCTCTTCGGAGGCAACTACGGCAACATCCATGTGTCGATGCACGCCTCGGCGATCGTGCACAACGCCGGAGGAATCTGGGGCGGGACCGGGGCGCTGTACTTCACGACCCAGACGACCGCGACGCAGTGCACGATCGCCGACAACGGCAGCGTCGGCGTGCGCATGGACGTGGCATATCCCAGCTGGTCGGCGGTCTACCTCAAGTCGACGATCATCCATGGACATGCGGACGATCTCGCCACGGGCACGAGCCCGTCGACGATCAACTATTGCGAGATCGGCGACGGCGAGTTCGCGGGAACCCTAGGGAACTTCCAGGCCGATCCGCTGTTCGTCAATGCGCCCGCCGGCGACTACCACCTGCTCTCCGCTTCGCCCTGCATCGACGCCGGGGATCCCGCGCTGGCCCTCGAAGCGGATTGCAGCCGCGCGGACGTGGGAGCCCATTCCTTCGTGCACCCGCAATCGCAGCCGTACTGCACCGCCAAGCTCAACTCCTGCGGGGCCTTGCCTTCGATCACAGCCGTCGGAACGCCGAGTGCTTCGGCGGCGAGCGGCTACTTCGTCTCGGCCAGCGGCGCCAAGGCCTTGAAGCCCGGATTGCTGCTGTATTCGACCAGCGGGCCGGCCGCGACGCCCTTCGATGGCGGGATCCTCTACCTTGCCGCGCCGGTGCGGCGATCGACGCTGCTGGTTGACACCACCGGCAGCGCGGGACTGTGCAACGGTGTCCTGTCGCTCGACATGAACGCGTTCACGGCGGGCGCGCTGGGAGGCAATCCCGCGCCAGGGCTGCGCGTCCCGGGAACGCGGGTGGATTGCCAGTTCTGGGGCAGGGACAGCGTCGCCGGAAGCCTGCTCAGCAACGCCCTGGAGTACTTCATCTGCCTGTGATCCGGGCTCGGACGTCGATCCACCAGCAAGAGCAGCTTTCCTCGTTACTCTGGGATCCGGCAGGGAAGTTGGCAGCGGGACCTCAGGAGGGACCATGAACAAGAACTGTCGATCGGTGTGCGCCGTGTTTGTGCTCGCTGGCTTTTTTGCGTCGAGCGCATCGGCCGCGGATTGGTACGTCGACGCCGTTGGCGGCAGTGACGCGAACAGCGGCACCTCGCCCTCGAGTGCGTGGAAGACGACCACCCATGCAGTTGCCGCCACGCCGCAAGTCGGCGCGACGACGATCCACGTCGCCCCGGGGACCTACGATGCCGCGCTCGGCGAGGCATTTCCCTGGACATGGCGTCCCGCGCTGTCGCTCCTTGGCGATCAGGGCTACGCCGTGACCCACGTGGTCGGTGCGGCGGGAATCCCCGTGATCGCGATGGAGTCGTTGAGCGCTTCGCAGAGCCCCGCCATCGGGCCCGACACGCTGGTCGCCGGGCTCGGCTTCCAAAGTGGAACTTCGGCGATCGTGCTGCGCAGCGACTGGGGTAGGGTCAGTCCGACGCTGCGCGACCTGGCGATCACGGGTACGACCAGCGCCGGCATCGCGATCGACACCTTCCCGAACTGGGGCGAAGCCAAACCCGCGCTCGAGCATGTCGCAATCTTGAACTGCGCGGTCGGCCTCAGCGTCAGCGCGAACGGATACTCCGGGACTACGGTGAGGGCGACGGACTGCACGATCTCGGGCAGCACCGGGTGCGGGATCACGATTCTCGCCGAAGAATCAGCAGGGGTCTTGCTCGAACGCTGCCGGATCGAGCATTCGGGAAGCTGGGGTCTGCAGATCTTGGGTGGCCCCGGCGGAGTGGGCCATGTCCAGAACTCCTTGCACGCGACGACGATCGCGCACAACGTCGGCGGTATCTGGGGGGCGAGCGGGGTGCATAGTTTCCAGTCCCAAACCATCGTGACCCGCTGCACGATCGCTGACAACGGCAGCGTCGGCGTGCGCATGGACGGATTCGGCCCCGCGGCGGCCTTGCTCAACTCGACGATCATCCATGGGCATGCGGACGATCTGGCAATTAGCAACTCGCCGTCCACGGTCAATTACTGTGAAATCGGCGATGGCGAGTACGCGGGGTCGCAAGGAAACTTCCAGGCCGATCCGCTGTTCGTCAACGCTGCCGCCGGCGACTACCATCTGCTTGCAGGCTCGCCCTGCATCGACGCGGGAGATCCCGCCTTCCCGCTCGAAGCGAATGGCAGCGTGGTTGACGTCGGAGCCCACACCTACGTGCCGCCGAGCCTGCATATCTACTGCGCTGCAAAGCTCAATTCCTGCGGCATCCTGACCTCGATCGGCTCCAGTGGAACGCAGAGCACTGCGGCTGCGAGCGGCTATGTCATCTCGACCAGCGGCGCGAAGGCCTTGAAGCCCGGATTGCTCCTGTACTCGACCAGCGGGCGAGCCAACATGCCCTTCGACGGTGGGGTCCTCTGCGTTGCCGCGCCGGTGCGGCGATCGACGCTGCTGGTTGACACCAGCGGCAGCGCGGGACTGTGCAACGGTGTCTTGAAGCTCGACATGAACGCGTTCACGTGGGGCGCGCTGGGAGGCACTCCCGCGCCAGGGCTGCGAATCCCGGGGACGCGGGTGGATTGCCAGTTCTGGGGCCGCGACTCCCCTGGCCGCAGCCTGTTGAGCAACGCCCTGGAGTACTTCGTGGCCTACTGACCTTGCGGAGGGGACCTGCCCTTCAAAAACCGTTTCCGCAGTTACTCTGGGCGCGATCTGGAAAGTTAGCAGCAGGGCGCTGACGCCCTTCGCCCTCCTGCGGACGCTCTCCGGAGCTGCCTGGAGTCACCATGAGGAAGCTCTTCAGCCTCGGAGTCCTCTCCGCGATCGCGGCCGTGTCCGGGCTCGCGTCCGCCCACGGCGGCTTCTACTTCGGCCCGCCCGCATCCACGCCGGGCGGTCCGACCAGCGCGCCGCGCTCCCCAGCGGGCCCCAGCACCCCGGGGCCCGGAGACCGGGTGGAGGACGTGACCCAGTGGCAGCACTGGTGGGCCCAGAACCAGGCACCCTACCTGCGGCTCAAGGCGCACATCCGCTCCGGCGAGGTGGTCACCGGCTCGGACGAATACAAGCTCGGCAAGGGATCGAACCAGTCCGGGAACGACACCCTGCGCGTAAGCGCCTCGACGATCCGGACCGTGATCATCCCCGCGCTCCTCGAGGCGCTGCGGACCGAATCGTCCAACGACATCCAGTCGAGCTGCATGATCGCCCTGGCCAAGCTCGGCGATCCCGAGGGCCCTCCCGGCGGGTCGCCCCAGGCCCGCGAGGTGCTGCGCGAGATATCCAAGCGCCTGGTCTCCTCCAGCCAGGAGCTGGCGGAGACGGCGGCCGTGGCCCTGGGGATCTTCGGCAGCCGTGAGAGCATCGCGCTGCTGACGGCGGTGCTCGAGAACGACCTCCCGAAGCTGCGCGGCTTCGACCTGGCCGCCAAGGACACGCTCAACGTGCGCACCCGCGCCTTCGCGGCCTATGGCCTGGGGCTGATCGGCTGCCGGGTGAGCGAATACGACCGGCTGGTGATCAACGCGACCCTGCGCAGGCTGCTCGAAGGCGAGGGCAAGGGCATGGCGAGCCGCGACGTGCCGGCGGCCTGCCTGACCTCGATCGGCCTGACGCCGCTCGCCATCGACAGGCAGGAATTCGACTTCCGCAATCCGAAGAAGGGGCGTGCTTCCGGAGCGATGACCTCGCGCCAGGATCAGCTGCACTTTCTGATCTCGTATTACACCGACGAGGCGAACAACTCGCTCACCCGCGCCCAGGCCCCGACCGCCATGGGTCGCTTGATGCGCAGCGGGGACGTGCCGACCGATTTCGCCCTGCGGCCCGAGGTCGTCGCCGTGTTGCAGCGCAGCCTCGCCGACGATTCGAAGGACGACAACGCCATGCAGCAGAGCGCGATCCTGGCGCTGGGCATGATCGGAGACTGCGACGAGGACGCCCTGGACGTCTCGATCCGCGCGACGCTGATGCGCGTCAAGGCCAACCTGGTCGATCAGCAGTCGCGGCGCTTCGCCTTGATCGCCCTGGGGCAGGCCGCGGGGCATCCCGGATTGGGGTCGGGCGATCCGATCCACGGCGTCAACACGCGCAGCTCGCAGGACAACGCGCGCAGATTCCTGCTCAGCGAATTGACGCGCGAGCGTGGGGCGGGCCGTGCCTGGGCCGGTCTGGCCCTGGCGATCCTGGAGCGCGCGCTCGACGACGCCGATCAGGCCTCCTCGCCCGATGCGAAGCAGGCCTTGCGCACCTGCCTCGCCGAGTCGCGAGGACCCGACGACCTCGGCGCATTTTCGATCGCCTGCGGCCTGGTGGGGGACCGCGGCGCCGTGGACGTGCTGCTCAAGAATCTGCGCACGACGCGCGACGTGGAAGCGCGCGGCTTCACCGCCGTCGCCCTCGGGCTCTTGAACGAGCAATCGGCGATCGAGCCCATCGAGGAGATCGCCCGGCACGCAAAGTTCCAACCCGAGCTCATGCGCAGCGCCGCGATCGCCCTGGCCCTGCTCGACGACAAGCAACTGGTGCCCGAGCTCATTCAAATGCTGTCGGCGGCGTCGAGCCTTTCGTCTCAGGCGGCGATCGCCAAGGCCCTCGGAACCATCGGCGATTCGCGCTCGGTCGACGCGCTGATCTCGCTCCTGCACAGCAAGTCCGTGACCGACATCGCCCGCGCCTTCGGAGCCGTGGCCCTGGGCATCGTGGCCGACAAGGAAGACCTGCCCTGGAATGCGAAGATCGCCGTGGGCAGCAATTATCGCGCGAACACGGACTCGCTCACCGACGGCAAGGGCGGGATCCTCGACATCCTCTGAAGCGGCCCGCCGCGAGACTCAGGCCAGGTCGAAGAGCAGGATCCGTGGCGACGTCGGCGCCGGAAGGTCGCCGCGTGGGCCACGCGGGAGCGATCATTTCCGCCGGCAAGGGCACGGCGATGGACAGTTCGCGGCCCTCGAAAAAGCCGGAGCCTGGGTCTCGGCGACGAAGCGGCCCTCCGCGAGTTTCAGGCCAGGTCGAAGAGCAGGAATTCCGCGGCCGATTTCGCTCGCACCTCGAGCGATTTCTCGTCGCTGAGCGCGACTCCGTCCCCCTGCTCGAGCAGCTGACCGTTCGCCTCGAGCTCACCGCGCACCACCTGCAGCCAGCCGTGGCGGCCAGGTCGGAACTCGTGCTTCACGCTGCGGCCGGGATCGAGCACGGCCGTCCACAGCTCCGCATCCTGGTGCAGACTGACCGCATCGCCCGACGATTCCGGCGCCGCGATCAATTGCAGTCGATTCGTGCGGCCTTCGACGGGGAAGTTCTTCTGCTCGTAGCTCGGCTCCAGTCCGCTGCGGCTCGGCAGGAGCCAGATCTGCAAGAGCCGCGTGCGCTCACTCGGCGAGGGATTGAATTCGCTGTGGCGAACTCCCTTGCCCGCGCTCATGCGCTGCAGGTCGCCGGGGCGGATCACCGAGCCCGTGCCCAGGCTGTCCTTGTGCTCGAGCGAGCCCTCCGCAACCCACGAAAGGATCTCCATGTCGCGGTGACCATGGGTGCCGAAGCCCTGAGCGGGCGCGATCAGATCGTCGTTGATCACGCGCAGCGAGCGAAAGCCCATATGCTCGGGATCGTGGTACTCGCCGAAAGAAAACGTGTGGGCCGTGTCGAGCCAGCCAAAATCAAAATGGCCGCGGTCGCTAGCCTTGCGAAGCGTGAGCATCGGATGGTCCTCGCAGTGAAGGCGCGTTCATACGACACCTGTCCTCGAAGTTCAATGCGGCCGCGCACCGGACCTTCACGCCATTTCAAAGACCATGATCTCGGCGTCCTGGCAGGCGAAGAGCGACAGGCATTCCTCGCGCGAAACCGCGGCACCGTCGCTCTCGGTCAAGAGGTGACCGTTGACCTCGACTACGCCGCGCAGCACCTGCACCCAGACGTGCCGATGCAGCGGAAGCGCGTGCTCGAGCCGGTCGCCGTGCCGGAGCACGGACGCGTAGACGAAGGTGTCCTGCTGGAGCGCCAGCGAGCCTTCACGGCCGTCGGGCGAGGCGACCAGCTTCAACCGACCGCGGCGCTCTTCCGCCGGGAAAGGCAGTTG
>Ga0193706_1000874_pt1 | contig 14857 bp, 11 predicted proteins | sample U3c1metaG_FD_160130 | JGI IMG/M metagenome (GOLD analysis project Ga0193706, IMG submission 160130) | Soil microbial communities from a riparian zone of the East river system, Colorado, United States - U3c1 | ecosystem: Environmental > Terrestrial > Soil > Riparian zone | place: USA: East River... | reverse complement strand
CTCGAAGTCGAGCGCGGCGGCGAGTAATTCCTCGATCGGGTCGCGCGCCTCCGGGCCGAGCCGGGCGACGAGCTTGCGCCGCCCGTCGATCGGCCCGGACAGCAAAGTCTCGAGGAAGAGATGGGGAGTCGCGTAATCGGCCATGTCCAGCATCTTCCGAAGGCCGTCCAGGGTCTCGGCGATCCGCGCCTCGAATGCGGGTCCATGCTTTTCGGCCTCGCCGCCGAGCGTTCGGAGGCGCGCCCAGAGCGCCCCCTCCCGCCTGAAGGCGGCGCCGAACAATTCCTCCTGCGACCAGCCGAACAGAGGCGAGACGAGCAGCCCGGCGAGATTGAGATCGTCGAGCGGCTGGATCGCGAAGCGGGCCGCCGACAGCAGATCCTGGACCGCCAGAGGCGCGGTCAGCAGCAGGCGATCCACCCCGGCGACGGGCACGCCCTCGGCATGGAGCCGGGCGACGATCAGGGAAGCGAGATCGCCGCGGCGGCGGACCAGGATCAATATATCCTCGGGGCGGAGCGGCCGGCCCCTGCTCTCGACCGTGAAAGGCGAGTCGAGCCAGCGCCTGATCTGCCGCGCCAGCTTTCCGGCGTAGCGCCGCACCGTGTCGCTGATCCAGCCTTCCTCGCCCGCCTCGTCCTCGGCCTGCATCGCCTCCTCGGAATAAGGCCGCCAGAGCGTCACCGAGCCGGAACGGCCCTCATGCGTCGTCTCGTGCCTGTTGGGCGCGCGGGGGAGGCCGAGCGCTTCATGGCCGAGATCGGCGATGATCCGGTCGACGACGGCCAGGATCTGGGGCGAGGAACGGAAGCTCCTGTCCATCGACAGGTCGAGGAAGTCGGGAGGCAGCCGATCCTGGGAAAGATCGAGCGCGATGGCCGAGTCCCGGACCGCGCGCGCCTTGGCCTCGAAATAGGCCTGGGTCTTCTCGAACTCGCGCGGATCGGTGCCCTGGAAGCCGAAGATTGCCTGCTTGAAGTCCCCGACCGTGAAGATGGTCCGAAGCCGGCCGCTCGCGCCCTCGCCCGCGAAAAACTCCTCGGTCAGCGCTTCGACGATGTGCCATTGGCGCTTGTTGGTGTCCTGCGCCTCGTCGACCAGGATATGATCGGTCGACTGATCAAGCTTGTAGCGGACCCAGTCTCCCATTCCGGGTGTGAGCAGAAGCTGCTCAGCCCAGCGGATCAGATCGTCGAAATCGACCAGCCCGGCCGCTCTTTTGGCCTCGCCATAGGCCGCCGCGAAGCTCTGGCCGGCACGAAGCCCGGCCGCGAGCGCGGACACGAGCTCGGCGGTGCGGCGAATCTGCAGAAGCCGGCCGCAGCATTCGGCCAGAGCCGCCGCATGCTCGGCATAGTCCGGATCGGCCTTGGTCAGCCCGGACGCGATCGATCGCGCCTCCCCGTCCTTCTTGAGCACGATCCCCGCCAGCGCCTCGAGCCCGGCGCCGCGCGCCGCCGGGTCGCCGGCCAGCCAGGAAGCGATCCTGTCGCAGCAATCCAGACCGGTCGCGGTGCCCCATGCCCGATTCGCGGAAGAGATCCGTTGCAGCAGATCCGTATCGAATTCCTCGTCGCGGCAGGCCGAGGCGAGGATCTCGTCGATGTCGCCCGCGGGGAGCCCGAATGCGCGCCGGAGCCTTGCCTCGATTCCCTCGCGCGGTCCGAGCGATTCCATCGCCGCCGGCGCCCGGGCGCAGGCGAGGAGCATCGCTTCCGCTCCGCCCTCGCCGAGCCGGTGGCTGAGCGCCTGCAGGTCGCGGACCAGGCCGAGATCGCCTTGGACCTCCGAGCGCACGAGCAGATCGGCGAGCGTGCGCCGGGCGAGCAATTGCTCCTCGCGCCCCTCGAGCGGCCGGAACCCCGGCACCAGCCCCGCCTCGGCCGGAAAGGCCGCGAGCAGGGATTGGGCGAAGGCATGGATGGTCATGATTCGAAGGCCGCCGCCGGCCGCGTCCAGCACCCGGGCGAATAGGGTTCGGGCCTTGCGGAGATCTTCCTCCTCCCGAGGCTCGCCGAGCGCGAACAATTCCTTCTTGAGTTCATTGTCTTTGAGCCGGACCCAATGCGCCAGGCGGGTATTGATCCGCTCCGCCATTTCGGCCGCGCCGGCCTTGGTGAAGGTGAGGCAAAGGATGGCCGACGGATCGACGCCATGAAGCAATAGCCGAAGCACCCGCGCGGTGAGCACATGGGTCTTGCCCGTCCCCGCCGATGCGGAGAGCGCCGCGTGGCCGGCCGGGTCGGAGGCGCGCTTCTGCTCGCCTTCGAGCCGGTCCAGGAGCTTCAGCCGCTTCGTCATCGCCCGCCTTCTGGCATGGCTTCGGCCCGTGCGACAGTGTGACTATTGTCACATCGCACCGCTCAAACCTGCCCTAGCAACTGCTCGTGACGAACTCCGGGGCAATCCCGGCCGGCTAGGAGGAGCAGGGTCATGAAGAAAGTCTATGCAGCAGCAATGGCGACCAGCCTGTTCACATGGGCGTGCGTCGGAACACCTGCTTGGGCGCAGGATGGCCCCGCTGTGGGTAGCCCCGCTTTGTCATGCCCATTCGACTACACACAGGACGTTCGAATCCTCGGCAGCATGATCGGGGTGAAAGAATGCTGGCCGACAGTCGTCGACGACGACAGCCAGCTCTACCTGAACGACCTTTACACGCGATGGATCGTGGAGGAGATCGGCGCCGACCCTTCGCTTTCCATGGCCCGCGATTATCACGCCGAAAAGCATTCCGCGATCGAGAGGTTCTTCGTCGGCCGGAAGCGCGAAGCTACGGTCACCGTCAAGATCCGCATGCGCGATCCCGACGTCGACTTCACCATTCCCCTGCTTTCAGTCGATTATGACGGCCGGCGAGGCCAGGGGCAGTCGTTCACGACGCTTGTGAGCCGATCGGACATGAGTCTCCCGGCCTTTCGCATCACGCCCTCGACCAGCGCGAGCCTGGAGACACAGGCCCGATCCTCCAACCAGATCGACATGCAGGCGACCGGCATCGTCCTGAGCGCTCTGAAGGACACGCTCTCGATCGCCTCGCCCGCCTCGTCCTTGCTCACCTCGATAAACCGAGAGCAGGTCCAGCGCACGGCCAACGCCTACGACACAGCGCTGTCAAAGCTCCTCTCCTCGACCAAGGCGGAGACGATGACTACCAGCCGTCTCCTCAGCGAATGGCAGCAGGGCGCTTCGTTCCTGATTTCGGTGGACGTTCCGGCGAATATCCGGACCACGAACTCGACGGGCGCCGACCGCCGGCTCTGGTTCAGGATCAAGATGGCCTGCCCCAGATTGTCGGCGTTCGACACGCTCAGCGTCTGCGAGCTTTCCGACGGGAACGTTCTTACCCTGATCACGTCACCGCATCTTCAGGACGACTTCGCCGGTCAACCGGGCGTCGCCAGCGCGACGTACCGGACCGCTGTCGACCGGCTTCGCGGGCGGATAAGTCCCCACCAGATTCTCTCCTTCCCGCTTGGGCCCGGGAAAACCGTGCGGCAGTTCCTGACCGAGCAGGAATGGTTTATCTCGCTGTCGAAGAAGGTTCTCACGGCGCCCGCCACCGTGAACCGAGACGCGGCGAGTGGCGCTACTTCTGTCGCCATGACAACGGAACTCGGCAACGCGAGCACCACGAGCGGAGGAGGAAGCGCCGGAGCCGGTAATGCCACGCCGCCGGCCGAAGGTCAGCGTGCCGCGCCTCCTCCCGAGGATGCGGGAACGGTCACCGAGAACACGCTGGAGGCCAACGAACTCTGCGAAGCGATCGCCGAAAAGCTTTACTCGGCGGGGCTTTCGAGACTCGACGCCAACATAGGATTGTGGGCCGCGATCACCGGAATGCCCGACTTCACCAATTCGAGGGGCATTTTCCAGAATGCCGCGTCCTGTCGCGAGCATTTGCCGAGAGATACGGCGGCCTGGCGGTTCGAGACCCCCATCCCGAAGGCTCGCGCGACGACCAGCCGAACCCGAGCCCGGAGACGCTAGCCGCGGTGGCGTAGCGGTGGCTCCGGGTGGAAGACCTTCCGTTAACCACCCGGAGTAACCGCAATCAAAGCTTCGCTCGCTAAGGCGCGTGCATGCGTACAGGCGTTCAGGCGACGGAAAATCAATTCCGGCCCACCCGCTGCGCCCGGTCCATGACTGGGCTCGGCGCGCCGCGCACCGCGTGGATCGCCGATCTGCGCAAGAAACAGCTCAGCCTGGCGGGGGCCGGATTCGCCTTCGCCCTGGGCGCGCAGCTGCTGGCGGCGGCGATCGTGATGGGCGCGGCGCTGAGCGCCGGCCGCCCGATCCTCGTCATCGTCATCGCCTCGGCGCTTGGTGCAACGGCCGGCCTCGCCGCCTTCCTGATCCTTTCGGCCGAGCAGTTCGCCAAGCTGGCCGTGGGCACCCGGATAGCAATCCTTCTCGGCGCTTCGATCCTGTTCGGGGTCGCTCAGGCGATGGTCAGGTGGGAGGCCGTGTCGCTGACCACCGGGGCGATGACGAACGCCGCGATCCTCGCCACCGCGGCGTCCCTTACCATCGCACTGGTCGCTCTCCTCCCGGTCCGGATCGCCGCGCTCGGCTTCGCGGTCTCGAGCTGGCTAGCGATCGCCGCCCAGTCGGGCTCGGCTTCGGTGATCATGCTCGGCGGCCTGTTCATCCTTTGCCTTGCATTGCTCCTCGGCAGGCTGACCGCGTTCGACCTCGTCCAGGCGGGCAAGAGGGCGAAGATGGAGGGCGAGACCCTGCTCGCCCGCCGGCTGGTGCGTGAATATGAAAATCAGGGTACCGGCTGGTTTTGGGAGACCGATCGCCGCGGCCGGATCACCTACCTCTCCGGGCAGGTCGTCCGCGAATTCCAGGTGCCGCGCGAGCAGATCGTCGGCCGGCAGCTGACCGAATTGTTCGAGATGGACAGCGAGGCCGCCGACACCGAGCGCACCCTCACCTTCCACCTCTCCTCGCGCACCTCCTTCTCCGAATATTCGGTCATGCCCGTCGGCGGATCCAGGGACCGCTGGTGGTCGATCTCCGGACGGCCGATCATCGACAATATCGGCCAGTTCCGCGGCTTCATCGGCACTGGAAGCGACCTTACCGCGAAGCGCCGCTCCGAAGCGGAGATCACCCGCCTCGCCTTGTTCGACAGCCTCACCGGCCTCGCCAACCGCCAGCGCATGCGGCTTTCGCTCGACCAGACCCTGACCCAGCACAGCAACGGCTACAGGCCGACCTCTTTGTTCCTGATCGATCTCGACCGGTTCAAGGCGGTGAACGACACGCTCGGCCACCAGGTCGGCGACGAATTGCTCAAGCAGGTCGGAGCCCGTCTCCAGCGCGGGATCGGCGACGCGGGCCTGGTCGGGCGCCTCGGCGGCGACGAGTTCAAGGTGGTTCTCCCCGGCGAGAACGACCGCGATAAACTGGGCAAGCTCGCCAAGTCGGTGATCGTCGCTTTGTCCCAGCCTTATGCGATCAGCGGCGCGTCCATCTCGATCGGCGCCTCGATCGGAATCTCCGTCTCGCCCGATGACGGCGAGACCAGCGAGACCCTGATCCGCAATGCCGACCTCGCGCTCTACGCCGCCAAGGCCGACGGGCGCGGAGTCCATCGCTTTTACCGCGAGGAGATGCTGGCCGGCGCCCAGAGCCGAAAGCAGCTCGAGGACGATCTTCGCAAGGCCGTCGCCGGAGGGCATTTCCACCTCGCCTATCAGCCGGTGGTCAGCACCACGGGCGCTCGGATCGTCGGTTTCGAGGCGCTGATTCGCTGGACCCACCCGACCCGCGGTGCCGTATCGCCGTCCGAATTCATTCCGGTGGCCGAGGAATGCGGCCTGATCGAGAAGATCGGCGAATGGGTGCTTCGAACCGCGTGCGTCGAGGCTGCCAGCTGGCCGGACTGGGTGCGGGTCGGAGTCAACGTGTCTCCGATCCAGTTCGCCAATCCTACGCTTCCGCGCCTGGTCTCGGACGCCTTGCTTCGCTCGAACCTCGCGGCGGGACGGCTCGAGCTCGAGATCACCGAGAGCGTGTTCGTCAACGAAAGCGCCTCGACCGACCAGATGTTCGCGGAGCTGAAGGCGATCGGAGTCCGGCTCGCGCTCGACGATTTCGGCACCGGCTATTCTTCGCTCGGTTATTTGCGCAAGGCGCCCTTCGACAAGATCAAGATCGACCAGAGCTTCGTCCGCGGCGCCGCGATCGAGGGCAGCCGCAACGCCGCGATCATCAAGGCGATCGTCACCCTCGCCAACACGCTGGGAATGGAGACGACCGCGGAAGGCGTGGAGCTCCAGGACGAGATCGAATTGATCCGCGAGCTCGGCTGCTCGCATATCCAGGGCTTCGTCTACGGCCGGCCGATGCTGGCGATCGACGCCCAGAAGCTTCTCGAGACCGAGGGCGGCCAGGCGAGCGCGCTCGGCCACAAGGTCAGCCGGGCCCCGCGCAACAAGATGCTTCGCTCCGCCATTCTCGAGATCGGCGGGGTCCAGCATAGCGTCCGGATCCGCAACATCTCGCGCACCGGCGCGATGATCGACGGATTCGAATCGGGCCAAATCGGAGACGAGGTGCTGATCGAGCTGATGGACGACCAGATGTTCCGCGCTCACCTGCGCTGGATGCAGAACGGCAAGGCCGGCCTCGAATTCGCCGAGGCTTTCAACCTCGAACGGCTGAAGACCGCGCCCGAACCTCGTCCGGCTTTGTGGCGGGTTTGATCGGGGCCGAAAAGGCGTAACGGCCACTCAGCGCTGGCGGGCGCGCTCCGCTTCCTCGCGCAGGAATCCCGGCTCACGCTCCGGGACCATCCAGCGGCTCTCGTAAATCTCGACCGTCTCGAAGATTCCGGGATCGAAATAGGGATCGCCGGCCATATAGGAGTCGAGGGCGGCGCGGTCGGGCAGGTCGAAGATGAAGATGCTTCCGATCATCCGGCCGTCCTCGATCAGCGGGCCGCCATAGACGATCTGCGACTGGCAGCCTTCGACATATTCGAGATGAGCGGAGCGATGGCAGGCGCGCGGCTCGCCTCCGGGCGGATCCTTGCCGATGACGACGAAGTTCATTCGGCGTCCCTAGCCCGACACCGGCGCGCTTAGAAGAGCGTTCGCGACAGCCTCAGCCGGCTCTTTCCCGGGTCGAATCCAGGTCGATCGCGCCCGCCGGGTCAGCTTCCGAAGTCTCGCCGCGGGCGCGGTCGTCGGGCGAGGGATCCTCGCCCTTTTGGCGCGCATTTCCCGCCACGTCCGGCACGTCCTGCTCGCGCTGGGGAGCGGGCCCGCTATTGATCGTCTCGCCGTCGCCGCTTGGTCTGGCCATTTCTCGTCTCCTGTGCCCATCCAACGAACCGCGCGGCCGACGGTTTCGGCACGCCCCTGCGGCGGCGGATGGTCTTCAGAAGATGATCGCGCCCGCGATGAAGGCGATTGCGGCGATGACCCAATCCTTCTGCTGCATGTTCCTGACAAAATCCATTTCGGCCTCCTCTTGCTGTATTGTGCACATAATACACCCGTTCATTGGCTTCAAGGCCGGGTACGGCACGCCTTCCTTCATGCCCTCTCCATCCCTAGATAACGCAGATCGTACCGAATTCTGGAGCCTGAAATGCCGCGCACCCCCTCCTATCCGGAAGATGCACCGGTCGATCCGCCGGAGCCCGCCGCCGAGGCGGTGCGCGCGGCGGAGGCCAGCAAGGCGGTTTCCTCGACCCGCACCCGGCACCTCGTGACCGGCGCCGCGATCGGCGTCGGATCGGCGGCGATCGTTGCCGCCCTCCTCTACGCCAACCGGTCGCGCAAGCCGGACAAGAGCTAGGGTCCGGCCGGCTGAATCGCCTGAAAATTCTGCGCGTTAAGCCTGAACCTCGCCTGTCGGGCGGGTTCAGGCCCGACTCAAGCGACTCGGCCTAAACCTCTCCTCACACGAGTAAGGAGAGTAGACATGCGTAAGATCATTCTGGCCCTTTCGGCCGCCACGCTGACCGTGCCGATGATGCCGGCGCCGGTCTTCGCCCACGACACCGGCTATCGTCACGTCCACCGCACGGACGGCTCCTACCAGGGCCGCACCTGGCGCGGATCGAACGGACGCGTCTATTGCCGCAAGCCGAACGGAACGACCGGCCTGATCGTCGGCGGCGCTGCCGGCGCCCTCGTCGGCCGCGAGCTAGACGGAGGCCGCAGCCACACGACCGGCACCGTCCTCGGAGCCGCGGTCGGCGCTCTCCTCGGCCGTCACGTGCAGCGCAACGTGATCAGCAAGGGGCGCTGCCGCTAACCTCTTCCTCCGATGGAAGAAGCAACGCCCCGGCCCGCAGGGCCGGGGCGTCCGCGTTTGCGGGAATGCGGTGGCTCTGCTAGTCTGCGCGCCTCTTTCTCCTCCAGAGGATGGAGCGTGAAAATGGCCGCTTCCCCTATGCTCCGCACCCTTGTCCTTTCCTCCCTGCTGGTGGCGCCGGCGACGGCGCTTGTCGCGGCCGCTTCCGGCGGAAGCGGCGGAAGCTCCTCGCCGAGCATGAGCGCTCCGCAGTTCGATGCCGCGGCCGAATATCGCAAGGGCATAGAGGCGCTCCAGGCGCAGCGTTTCGCCGAGGCCAAGAGGTCGTTCGGGCGCGTGCTCGAAGTCGCGCCGCGCGACGCCAACACCAATTATCTGGCTGGCCTGGCCGATGCCGGACTGCAAGACCTCGCCAACGCGCGCAAACATTATGAGAAAGCGGTGAAGGCCGACAAGGACATGGTCCTGGCCCACCGCGAGCTCGGCATAACCTATGCGAAGCTCGGCCAGCGCCCCAAGGCGGAAGCCGAGCTTGCGCTGCTGACCCAGCTCAACACCGCCTGCGCCGGAAGCTGCGCAAAGACGGCCGACCTCGCCGCCTCGATCGCCGCGGTCCAGGCTGCCCTCGCCTCGGCGCCGACAGCGCGGCTGGAGACCCGGCCAAGCCTCCTTTTCGCCAGCGCGAGCGGCGGCGACCGGGCGTATCTCGACGCGGTCGGACTGATCAACGAAGGCCGCTACGAGGAGGCGATCGCCTCGCTTCAGGCCGCCCGCGCGGCCTTCGGCGCCCATCCCGACATCCTCACCTATCTCGGCTTCGCCAACCGCAAGCTCGGCCGCTTCGAAACGGCCGAGACCTATTATCGCGCCGCTCTCGCGGCCGCTCCGACGCACAAGGGCGCGACCGAATATTATGGCGAGCTGATGGTCGAGCGGGGCGACCTCGAGGGCGCCGGATCGATGCTCGCGAAGCTTGAGACGATCTGCGACTTCGGCTGCGCCGAGGCCGATGAGCTGCGCCGATGGATCGAGTCGGGGCACGCACCCGCTTCCTGATCGCTTCGGCGGCCGTATTGCTGGGCGTGGGTGCATCGCGCGCACCGGCGCTCCCGCTTCGCGAGCTCAACTGGGTCGCGCCGGAGGCTGCCTTTCGGAGCCTCACCCGCCAGCCCCGCGAATGCTTCGCCCCGCTTGAAAGCTGGGAGGCGCGGCGGTCGGCCGCGATCGGCCGGGCGGCGTTCCGGACGCCTTTGCTTCTCGGTGGACAGGCGGCGCGCGCCGGCCTGAGCTGCGCGAGCTGCCACCGCAACGGGCGCGACAATCCGAGCTTCCTCTTCCCGGGCCTGTCCGGAGCGGCGGGGACGGCCGACGTCACATCCTCGATCATGAGCGAGCATCGCGGCGACGGCACGGTCAATCCGAAGCATATTCCCGATCTTGCCGGCCCGGCCGCGGCGCGCATCGTCAGCCGGGCACCGGGCAGCCGCGCCCTCGAAAGCTTCATCCGCGGCCTGATCGTCGAGGAGTTTGACGGGCCCGAGCCGTCCCCGGCCGTGCTCGACGGCCTCGCCGCCTACGTCCGCGGAATAGGCGCGGATCCGATCACCTTGGCCGCGAAGCTCGACGAAGCCAATGCGGCGGTCGCCTTGTCGCTGGACGCGGATCGCGAGACGAAGCGATTATTGATCGCTTCCGCCCGCTCGACCCTGGGCGAGATAGACGAGAGGTTTCGGCTTCCCGGGCTCGAACGGAGCCGGGCGCTTCTGCGCGATGCGGACGCGGAGCTTCGCTCGATACGCGCCGAAAACGGCGACGCTTATGCATGGCTCGGCACATGGCCGGACCGAAGGCGTAGATTGCTGATCGAAGGAAAGCGCTCGCTCTACGCCCCGGCCGTGCTTCGCCGGGCACTGGCTGAGCGCCGCTAGAGCATCGTGCGGAAAAGTGGGCACCGGTTTTCCGCTTAAACGATGCGGCAACAGGGATTTAGAGCAGGCGGCGCGATTCAGAAATCGCGTCGGATGCTCTAGCTTATCAGCCGCGCGGCGGCAGAGCGCTCCCGACGATCAGGGGCGCGTGTATCCTGCTCTCCACCGGCGCGGCCGGGAATCGGATCGACCCGACGGCGGCGAGGATATGCTCGATCCCCTCGGCGGTTGGGCCGCCATCGACGCGGGCAACCCGGTCGAGCAGAAGCCGGACGCTACGAACCTCGCCCGACGGCTCGACCATGATCCTGAGCACGAGCGGTCCGTGATAGGCCGGATCGCCCTGCGAGAGCGCGCTGGCAGGCTCGGCGAGCGCCAGGGTGAGCGCCTGGCTGACCGCATCGAGCGGAAGCGGCCCATCGACCAGAGGCCCGCCTTCGCTGATATGCCCGTGAAGCACGAACCGCCCTTCGAGCGGGTCCATCGAGCCTTCGACTCTCTGCACGCCGTGCGGCATCCGGTCGTCGAACATGGCCAGCCGGTTGAAGCGCGGCTGGATCAGGTCGTAGAGGCCAAAACCCGCCGCGCTGCTGGTCAGATTGGCCCGGAACAGATCGCCTTCGCGAAGAACGATCGTCTCGCCGCCGATCGTCTTCCTGTCGTCCCAAGTCAGCGAATAGACGTAGCCGAAGCGGCCGTTGGTCGAATCGTTGTGAAGGTTCTGCTGGCAACCGTCGATATAGAGGCTGAGATAGGGCCAGGTCACCCTGCCCATCCCCAGGGTCTCGCGCGCCCATTTCTGCAGAGCGGCGTGGAACCGCTCCACGAGCGGCCGGGCCATGATCTTCTCAGGCTGGGTGCGAAGATAGGTGTAGAGGTCCGGGACGTACCAATAGTTCCAGCTCTGATGAGTCTCGGGTGTGTGCTTGTGCGGCTCGGCGAAATGGTCGTCTATGCCCTGCCGCATCTGCTCGGCGAGCGCGATCGGCAGGAAATCGTCGACCGCCATGTGCGGCGCGGTGATTGGGCCGAGCATGGGCCAGCCGGTCAACGCGCCGCCCTGCTGCATCGCGAAGCCCGACTGCCCGAAATTCATTCCATCCCCCCGAAGATCGCCCTCGTCTCAGATTGATAGGGGTGCCCCATCCCCTTGTCCAACCTCGACATCCTCTTCCCGGCCATACCATTCGTCGAGCCGCATCAGCTGATCATATTCGCCATAAGGCGAATATTCGGGGCGAAGCCTGGCGGTGAACGGCTCGTCCCCGGTCAGCCAGCGCGCGGCCGCGCCCAGGAAGTTGCGCGCGGCGAGCTCGGTGAAGGTCTCCGGGTCGATCCGGTTCTTCCCGACCGGGCTCGAAACATGTCCGAGCTTCCCCGCCTTCTTGGCAAGGGACCAATATTCGAAGGCGGCGGGAATGCCTTCAACCCCCTCGAACCCCTCGCGCTCGGCGATCAGCCCGAGCAGCCCGAGCTGCATCGCATAGCCTTCCGCCACCGCCTTCGGCCCGGGCGGGGTCCCGGTCTTGTAATCGACGATGGCCAGCCGCCCGTCGGCCAGCCGGTCGATCCGATCCGCGACTCCGTGCAGGGTCAATCCATCCATCTTTATCTCACCTCTGGTCTCGGCGCGAAGCGGGCGCCGCCCGGCCTCGCGGTTGCGCGCCATCTCATCCGCGATCCAGTCGATCGCCTCGATCAGCCTTGGCTGCCACAAGGCCCGCATCAGAGGGTGGGCGGAGGCCTCGCGAAGCAGGGCCTCGGCGCGCGGACGAAGGCGCTCGGGGTCGCAATCGTCCTCGTTCATCCACTCCTCGAGCACCCGGTGAACCGCGATTCCCCGCCATGCCGGGCTCGGATCCGAGTCGATCGAATCGAGCGCCGAGAGCTGAAGCATCTTTCGGGCGTAGAAAGCGAAAGGGTCGGCCTTGAGCCGATCCACGTCGGTGACCGCGATCCTGGTCGGGCGGAGCGCGCGTTCCGGGCGCGGCGCGGGCCGGCCGGCCGGGCGCTGCAATCCGGGGCGGTCGATCGCCCGAGCCCATTGGCGGTGGCGATGGGATCGGGTGAGCCCGCCGGTCATCGCCTCGAGCCTCAGCCAGAAACGGGAGGCGACCGCGGGCGCTCGCGAATCGCGCCTGGCTCGGGTCACCAGCACCTGCGGGCCGCCGAGCGATGCCGCGAAATCGTGGGCGTTCAGCCCGATCCGCCGCTCCAGCCCCGGAAGTCCGAGATCGTGCCTGAGCCTCGGCGCAAGCCAGGGGTCGGGCGCCGGCAGCTGCGGCCAGACGCCCTCGTTCAGCCCGCTGACGATGGTCGTATCCGCCTGCTGCAGCCGGGCCTCGATCAGGCCCCAGATGAAGATTCGCGGATGCTGCCCGTACGGGGGTCGAACCGCGACCGAGTCCATCAGCCGCTCCAGCAAAGCCGGAAGGCTCGCGGACTCGACCCTGCGCGGACCCAGAGCGGCGGCGGGCTCGACCGCGGCGAGAAGATCGGCCGCCGCCCTGCCCGCCGTCCCCGCCCAGGCCTCGTCGCCGCAAAGGCGGGAGGCGCAAGCCGAAAGCGCGGCCAGCTGGTCGGCCAGGCCTGCCTCGTCGGCGAAAGCGCGTTCCAGCGGCTCTAGCAAAGGCCGCGCTTCCTCCCACCAGGAGGCCGCGCGCGCGCGCAGGCCGCGGTCGCGTCCGCTGCGGTCCGCGAGCCACGCCCCGATTCCTTCGAGCCTGGCCGGCGGGCGCGGGCCCCGCAAGGCGAGATCGAGCGCCCGAACGCCGTCCAGCCAGTCCAGCCTCGCCTCGCCCTTCCGCACCAGCGGATGCTTGAGCAGAGCCAGCAATGGCACCGGCGCGAACTGCTCGGCCGCGGCCGCCGCCAGTGCCAGAAGCAAGGTCCCCGGCGGCGTCCGCGACAGCGGAAGGCCGGCGCTGTCGTCGGCCTCGATCCCCCAGCGCTTCAGATGCGCCGAAACCCGGCGGGCAAGGCCGCGATCCGGAGTGACCAGGGCCGCCGTCCTTCCCGGCTCCTCCAGGGCCTCGCGCAAGGCGAGCGCAACCGCCTGCGCTTCCTCGGCCGGATCGGCGAGCTCCAGCCCACGGACTCCGGTGAGCCGCCGCTCGGCCGGCTTCAGCTTTTGCCAGCGGGCGGTGAAGGCGGCCGGGGCCATTGCGTTGGCGATCGCGCGGCTTCGCGCCGCCGGCGCATCGCGGCCTCCGCCCCAGCGCCATTGCCCGACCTCGCCGCGCCCGACGCTCATCCGGTCGAGCAGCATCTTCAGGTGGAATTGCGGATGGGTCTCGATCGGCGGCCGCCGCCTGCCTGGCTGCGGATCGGGCTCATGCGGACCGAGCGCCTGCCACTCCGCCTCAGCCATGGACAGATCGAGGCCGGGCAGGACGACCATGCCTTCCGGCAGCCGAGCCACGGCGGCAAGCAGCCGCGCCACTGCGGGCGCGGTCGTGGTCACGCCCGCCGCGACCACGAAGCCCGAGGGCGACAAGGCGCTCCATCGCCGCGCGACGGCGCCGAGCAAGAGGTTGCGGCGCACGGCGAGGTCGATCCGCCCGCGTGCGGCGAGCAAAGCCGGCCAGCGGTCGAGTATGATCGTCAGCCGCTCGAGCGACGTCTGCCAATGCTCCGACAGCTCCGGGAGGTCGGCCACGAATTCGCGAAGGCGCCCCGGCGCCACCTCCTCGATCAGCAACTGGTCGAGCGTTCGCGCCAGATCCTCCGCCAGCCGAAGCGCTTCGGCCGCGTCCACGTTCGGCACCTGTTCCTCGACGAGCCGGGCGAGCAGGAACAGGCGCTCGATCGGGTCGATGGCGGGGGGGATATCCTCATCGATCGGCTCGAGAGCGCCGCCGATCCGCTCGCCAAGCTCGGGATCGCCGATCGGGATCATTCGTGGAAGAAGCAGGCCGCCCTCCGATCGCCGGACGAAAGCGTCGGTCACCGCCCGCGCGGCACGGTTGTTGGGCAGAAGGACGATGCCCTTCGCAAGGCCCGTTTTCTCCCGGCCGAAGCGCGCGATCAGCCCGGCCGCGAGTGCGTCCGCGAAGGCGCGGTGCGGCGGGATGGTAAAGACGGCGGGATGGGCGGCGCTCACCGGCCGAGCCTAGAGCATCGCGCGGAAAAGTGGGAACCGGTTATCCGCCAAACGGTGCGACAACAGGGATCCTGAGCGGCGGAAGCATGGGAAATGCGCGGCTTCAGGCGAAGCCCAGCATCTCCTCCGCCTTCTTGATGTTCGCGGGCGCCCCGACGTCGAACCACAGCCCTTGGTGGACGGTCCCGAAGCATCGGCCGGCCGCGATCGCCCGGTCCCACAATATGTTGGTTGAGAAGCCGCCGGACGGCAGATCGCCCTCGAGAAGCCGCTTCGATATCATCTGGATTCCGGTGAAGACGAACGGCGCGACGCTTCGCGCCTTTCGGCGGCGAAGCGCACCGCTCGCGTTCATGTGAAAATCGCCCTGGCCCTTGTGGCAATTGGCGCTGGCCAGCGGCACGAGAAGCAGAAGCGCATCCATCCGGTCGTCGTCCCAGCCCGCGCTGAGCAGTTTCAGCGAATCGACCGGCCCGTCGATCCACAGATTGTCCGAATTGACGACCAGGAACGGATCGGAGTCGATCAGAGGCAGTGCCCGGACCAGGCC
>Ga0193706_1000873_pt1 | contig 14876 bp, 18 predicted proteins | sample U3c1metaG_FD_160130 | JGI IMG/M metagenome (GOLD analysis project Ga0193706, IMG submission 160130) | Soil microbial communities from a riparian zone of the East river system, Colorado, United States - U3c1 | ecosystem: Environmental > Terrestrial > Soil > Riparian zone | place: USA: East River... | reverse complement strand
AAGCTGGTAAGACAGGTGATTATGTATTTACACTGCCTACAGCGAACGGAGCGAATAAAACAGTTAAGGCATGGGTTAAGCGTGCTAAGATCAATAAGGCAATATCCTGGCATAACAGCCGTCATACGTTCGGAACGAATTTGATCTATAATGATGTTGATATATTAACTGCATCGAAACTCTTGGGACATACGAGCATGAAACATACACAACGATACGTAAAAGCAAGCGAAGAAATGAAGCAGGTGGCAACTGATAAGATAAATATTCCTTTGTAAAAAGACCGAGATAGAGAGAAATTAAAAACATATAAAATATTATGATGCCCAACATGCAGACGGTCGCTGAAAAAAATTTTTATAAGGGTATCAATAAAATTGTACTGGAAGAAGCCGAACAACTTAAAAAAACTAAGGAAGGTGACTACACTTTTAGTGATATTAGATATAATAGATTGACTGATTTGCTGGATGATTTCTTGCGAGAAATCAGAGATACGATAGCCGGTTTAAGCATTCAGGGGAAAAACTCAATCATTGATGATTATTTGCGTGAAGCTAAGCGGTTTAAGGACGGATGGGTAAAAGATATGAATGACTTTTTTATTCAAACCCCAGAGCCTCCATTCAAAATAAAACGACTTAATCTTAGGAAACCATTCACCGAACTTAACTTACTCATTATAAACAAACTTATCACCAGGCTGGAAGAGCGTAAAACAGAAAATCTGAAAAAAACTGCTAAACCCAGAAATGATAGAAAGCTAAACCTTCAATCAATCTTCAATGAAAAAAATAATGCTTTCGAAGTTTGCAAAGGCTTGCTTGAAGACCTCGAAGTAACAGTCGATGGAAAACCAGCCATGAAGCCTGGACGGGCTGGAAACTTAATGGGAGGTATCATGGCGATTAAAAGAACGTTTGGAATGTTAAGAACAGACTATACAGAGCAACAACTCCTCAATTATTTTAATGCGTATTTGGACACTAAATATAAAAGGGCTACAAAGCGAAGCAAGAGTTTTGAAGAGAATTTTGATACAGCAATGCGATATATAAAACACCACTTCCGAAATTAACACGTGTTAGTTATGCGTTAGTCATGTGTTACTTTGACTTCCTTTCCTTATCACTTCATTGACCTTTGTCCTGTTAACAGGTCGTCGACGATCCATTTCTTAAATTTTAATTTATTAAAAATGGAGACCACACAAAACAAGGTATTAACCTTCGAACAGGGCTGCATGTATTTAGGCTATGCAAAGAGTTATGTTTATAAGCTAACCAGCGCCGGTATACTGCCATTCAGTAAGCCGAACGGTAAAAGCATTTTCTTTGATCGGGAAAAACTGGAACTATGGATGCTCTCCAATGCAAGTCCTGGTAGAGCAGAAAGAGAAATTAATGCAGCTACGTATATAAGTACCCACAATTAAAAACCCCGAAATTATGCAAGCACATAACAACGGGGTGATTGATCCGAATCATCATCCCAAAGGTACAGAAATTAACCAATCCAGTATTGAGGATTCATTATTAATGGCAATCCAGAACCTGGATACTCCAATCGACAATACTGGTTTATTTAAAGTCAAAACCAGCAACCAGTGGTTACTTGATGCAAGTTCCAGACCAGTACCCAAAGCCTTATATCAGTCTTTATGGTTTGAAGATGAAATATGTGTATTATTCGCAGAAACGAACCTGGGAAAATCAATACTGGCGGTACAGATTGGCGTTGAAATCGCCGCCAACCAAAAAATAATCTACTTTGATTTTGAACTAACTGATAAGCAGTTTGAACGCAGGTATTCAGAAGATTTTACAAACCATTACACATTCCCAGAAAATTTTTTGAGGGCAGAAATTGACCCTGAAGAGGTAGAATATGCAATAGCTGGCTTCAAAACAATGGAAGACTATCTAATTAATTCCATTGAGAGGGTAGTAATTGAAACCGGTGCAAAAGTCCTGATAATTGACAACCTTACTTATTTGCGGACAGAGACTGAAAAAGCAAAGGATGCCTTGCCGTTAATGAAACAAATCAAAGCGTTAAAAAATAAATATTGGTTATCCATACTTTGTCTTGCCCACACCCCAAAAAGAGATTTATCAAAGTCAATAACGCAAAATGATTTGGCTGGCAGCAAGATGCTCATGAATTTCTGCGACAGCTCCTTTGCAATTGGGTCAAGTACTCAGGACAAAGCAACCCGGTATATTAAACAGATTAAAGTAAGAAATTCTGAATTTCTATTTGATTCCGAAAATGTGGCTATTTATCAGATTGAAAAACCGTTCAACTTTGTTCATTTCAGTTCAAAAGGATTCTCATCTGAACGTGAACACTTAAAACAAATGACAGAACAAGACAGAGAAAACATAATACGAAAAGTTAAAGAGTTGAGTGTCCAAGGCCTCAGTCAAAGAGAAATAGCAGCTAACCTCTATATTTCAGTCGGGTCAGTAAATAATTATTTAAAAAAGTAGTGTTCAATTTCTCAGAGCCTATAAACCTGAACATCATGAGCAACCTGAACACTCTTGAACATGATGAACAGGTTGAACAGGTTGAACACCTAAATATTATTAAATGAATACTCATCAAATTACCTTGCAGCCTTATCAAGGGATGTCATCTCGTTATACCTGCCCACAATGCGGTCATAAACACAAATTCACCAGATACATTGATGTTGCTACCGGTAAGCATATCAACGACAAAGTTGGAAGATGCGACCGGGAAGACGACTGCGGGTATCATTACAAACCTAAGCAGTTCTTTACTGACCATCCTGTCAGGGAGAGCCAATCCCACAATTGGAAGCTGCCAGAACCGAAACAACTCATATCCAGTCCCGTCGAATATTTACCACATACCATTCTTGAAAAATCTGTTTTAAACCATGAACAGTGCAACTTATATCAATTCCTTTTCAAACTGTTCAGGGAGAAAGTCGCAAAACAATTATGTGAGAGGTATTTTATTGGTACAAACAAGAATGGAGACACAGCTTTCTGGCAGGTCGATTTTAAGGCCAAAATAAGGCAGGTAAAAATAATCCGGTATAATCCGTCAACAGGCAAAAGAACCAAAGAAAAACCTCCCTACTTTGCTGGCAAACGGCTAATTGGTAAGGACGATGCAAACCTGCAAATGTGTTTCTTTGGAGAACACCTTTTGTCCCAGGCTGAAAACACAAACAAACCTGTTGCAATCGTTGAAAGTGAGAAGACCGCTGTGATAGCCTCTGTTTATTATCCAGCTTTTGTTTGGCTTAGTACTGGCGGTAAGCATGGTTGCAATTGGACACAAAAAAGTGTTTGCCATGTTTTAGAAGGCCGGAAAGTGATTTTGTTTCCTGATCTGGGTGCTTATCATTGTTGGAGTGAAAAAGGCAGTTTGCTTTCGAAAGTTGCAGGATGTAAAGTCTTCATAATTGATTTACTTGAAAAGTGTGCTGATGAGAATGAAAAAAAAGGCGGATTAGATATTGCAGATTACCTATTAAAAAAACAGGATGAAAGTGGGCTTGCTTTAACGGATCGTGGGTACCCTGTAATTTGGGATTATGAATTAAACAACTCAATGCCGGGACTGAATTGATGGAAGTGGTTTTATGCGATGCAGAGATAACCCATTTAGGTCTTTGCATACCGGTAATTAAAAAACTTGCATTACATTTAAGTAATATTCTTTAGTAGCTTAAAAATGGCACGACAACCTCGAAATTTTAAGTCAGATAATTATTCGTTAGCCTTTTGGGAAGCAGAATGCTTTCTACATATTTCGAAGATGGTGAAAGAGAAAACTTATTTAAAAGAGTTTACCCAAAAAGAAATTGACCGAAGTATTAATTTTCAATATGCTACACACGTCAATCATGCTTATGCATTTGAATTATATTTAAAATGCATTATGATAATTGAAAATGGAGAATATTTTGAAGGACATGAATTATTGGAACTTTTCAAGTTGCTCTCTGAAAAAGCAAAAAAAAATATAGAAACCAGATACACATCAAATTTCTCTGTGTTTCGACGCAATAGGACTTACTTAGGTTTTTTTGAATCTCCCTCAGTATACGATCTACTTGAAGAAGCAAATAAAGCATTCACTGATTTTAGATACCTCTTTTCAAGAAAAAACACTCCGACTTATGAACTGGATGATTTAATCGAATGTGTTCGAGAAGAAATATTTCAACTGAAGTTTGAACTAAAAGATTCATGGTAAATTCTACTATGAACATAGGTTTGCATATTAGAATCGTAAGGAAAATATTATAACCATGCACAATAAAATTGTAAGGATTTTTAATTTTTTAAATGATAACCAACATTACAATTCAGTAGTACAAAATAATTATTGGCATAGTATATTAATACCCTATAAAAATAATACGGAAAGGGCATATTCAATGTTGCACCACACATTTTATTCACAATCGCAGGCAAAATTAGATAAAGCAAAACGGTATTTTGAAGCTATATACAGGAATCAAAAAGCATTGAAAACATTTAAAGGCTTTTGTGAATACCATAAAGTAAAATCTGGAGAAAATCCATATAAATCACTTTTTAAATCTTTAGTAGATCAAGAAGGGTGGGGTGAAAAAACAAGTGCCCTATTTATTAAAAATATTTTTCAATTGCATCATCATTCTCAGCAAACTAATCTTAGGTTTTGGGAAGATGTCCCAGTGCTAAGTAAAGCAGACAAAATTTATCTCCCTGTTGATGCTGTAATAATTGACATCTTTCAACGAATTGATAGTAACTTAAAGACCTTTAAGAATATTAATAATTATATAAATCAAAAGGAGGAATGGCGAAACAAGATACTTTGGGATGATTTGTGGTTTTGGGGCTATATAACCCAGAAGGGAAGTAAAAGTCCAAGAGAACTGGTAGTAAATGATGCGAAATACTGGTCACAGATTTTTTTTAATAAAGACCCAAAGGAAATGCAAACTATTAAACTAAAGAGTAAGCAATTTATCAGTATTTTGAATAGAAAATGAAAGGTAAAGCTATATTTACTAAAGGTGAAGCTAACGCTATAATTGCCTTAATAAGAGGAAAATTACTGGCGGATAGTAATGAACAAAAAAGAATACGAGATAAAATTAGGGCAAAAGGCTTTTATGCTTCTGATTTTGGAATTGGTAGCGGGTATAACGAGCAGGATTTTTTGAGAGTTGTAAAAATTGTAGGAGGCACTATAATTCCAGTTGTAATATTGAAAAAAAGTAAAAGTTTGCCAGTTGCCATAAAACAAATTACTGGAAAAAGTAAACGAAGTAATAGTGATGAGGAGTATATCATTGATTTGTGTGATAAAGTTTTGAAGTTAAGGGCATATAGGCAACACAGGTTTGATTTTTTAAGAGGCGATTCCGGAACACTATTGCCGGTAGATGCTTTTTATCCGACAATCAGCTTGGCAATTGAGTATTGTGAAAAGCAACATACTGAAGAAGTGAAATTATTTGATAAAAGGCAAACAGTAAGTGGTGTAAATCGTGGAAAGCAAAGAAAAATATACGATCAAAGAAGAAGAGATTTATTACCCAAAAATAATATAAAACTAATTGAACTTGGATATGATGAATTTGAACATAGTAAACCCAAAAGGCTATTAAGAAATAGTGAAAAGGATATGTTAATAATCAGGAAGAAGTTAAAATTATTTATCAAAAAATAAACATGCCTTGTGAGCATAAATTTATTAACGACTTGCAACTCCAGTATGTAAATTGGGAAGTGAAGACTTTGTTCATCGGAACATTTAATCCCGGTTGGGCAGAATGCCCTAACAACAATGCAGATTGGTTTTATGGTAGAACACAACGAAATGAGTTTTGGTGTATTCTTCCAGCTATTCACAGACTACCTTCCTTATTAGAGGGTAATAGAAATACCTGGATAGAGTTCTGTCGAAAAAATAAAATTGCAATTACTGATATATTGAGTCTAATAAATGATGCTGATCCTGAATTAGAAGAACATAGAAATACCATTTGCAAGTTCAAAGATGAGGAGTTAGAGAATCTTGAAGTCACTACCAATAATATTCCTGCGATATTGGAAAATTATCCCAACATAAAGCAAATTTGCATCACAAGGCAGCGACCGCTCCCAAATTTTTGGGAAGAGTGTTTTATAGATATGTTCCAGTTTATTAATGACAATCCCTTACGAGAAATAGAAGTAAAGTACCTTAGATCACCGTCAAGAGGTGCAAGAAGAGGTGTTGCTGGAAATTTTTGCGAGTTTATTGCAAATCGTTGGCTGCAACAGGGATATTTGATTATCCCTTAAATACTACAATAAAAAATAATTATGGCAGAATTGTATTGCGTAAGAGCAGAATTTGGAAAATATACCGACCACTTTTTGAACGGCAATTATATAGCTATCGGTTGGTTATCTGACACTGATTTGACTGAAATAAAAACAAGAGATGAGTTATATCCGATTTATAAGGAAGAGCATCCGGAGGATACAAGTAATGTGGTAATTGGGCAGCAAGTCGGCCAAATAGCAAGGTTTCTTTTAGAAATTAAAGCAGGCGATTACGTAATAACTCCGAGCAGCGATACGGAATACATTTATTATGGGGTGGTTGAAAATGATCCATCCTATTTTTATTCTGATGGTGCTGATCGTTGCCCCTTTCTGCATAGGAGAAAAATCCAATGGAATAAAACGCCAGTTCAACGCAGCATCTTTTCTGTTCCGTTCCAAAATACAATTCGTTCTTCATTAACTGTTTTTAATATTTCCCACAAAATAAATTTCTTTGAAACTATTGGGAAAACTGAATTAGTTCCTGCTAAGGAATTAAATACTGAATATGATTATTATAAAACAGTATTAAACAGGATTCTGGAATTAGATGATAAAGAGTTTGAAATACTGATTACACATTTATTAACTGCCTTGGGTTTTGAAGGTGCTGAACACACTGGCAAAGTTGGTGACGGAGGGGTTGACGCAACGGGCGAACTGGATGTCTCAAACCTTGCCAAAATTAAAATTTTCGTTCAGGCAAAACGCTATAAACTTGAGGCAAGAATAAATGCTAACACTGTAAAAGCATTAAGACAGAATATACCTTCAAACGGTCAGGGTGCTTTTATTGTAACGTGTGATTTTCAAAGTGCAGCTAAAGACATTGCCTTAGAACCAGGATTCCCAAGAATTGGGCTGATAAATGGGAAACAACTTGTTGATATTCTTGTTCAACATTGGGAAGATATTCCTGTTGAATTTAAAGACAAACTCAATTTAAAACTTGGACTTGTGATTTCATAAATTTTCAATACCTCAATGATGCGAACATTAAAGATCAAAAGCTATCAATTTCCTGAAAGCCCATTCTGCTGATTAATCCATAAAGGCAGTATACAAATCAAAATGTTGGATATTCTATACAAATATTTTAATTGGAGTGATCTTGGTTCTCGTAAAATCCTTACAGAGCAGGAAATCTATTTTTGTAATGCAAAAAAATGGAAAAATTATGGTGAATTTGATTTTACATTTAAAGATATTAATCCTGAGTCTTTAAGAAAAGAAATTAAATACAATGTTGAAAGGATGCAATGGGAAAATCCTAAACAACATGAAAAGTGGTTTAATGTTCATTTGCATAAGTATAAAATAGATTTCAGCAAATATTCCACCTTGCAACCAGTGGAAAAAGACTTGTACGAAGCAGAGGTTCAGGAAAAAATCATTGACAGAAGAGTGGGTGATATTATCAATAATCCTGAGATTTATGAGAGGAATACAAGAACCTTTTATTTTACAAGAACGGGCATATTTTCAACTTCCTTATCCAAAGAGTCGTCACAACTGTGGGGGTGGAAACAAAATTATAATGGGACTAAGAATGGCAATGCCATTTGTATTGGGCTGGATTTTGATAAACTTAAAACAATATTAGATACTGTTGGGAATTATACATTGGGGTCAGTAAATTATCAAGGAAAGCAAAATGAGGTCGATTTTATAGGAACGGGAAACACATTTTTAATAAATCGTTTAAATAGTATTACATATACTCTACCCGAAGATGCAGTTGAAAATATCGAAGAACAGCAGGAAGTAAGAATTTTAAAATTTCTTACAAATGATACTTCTGATAAAAGCACAGAAAGATTTTTGAAATTAAAATATGATTGTATTAAGGAAATAATAATTCATTCAAATACTTCAAATGATACTCAAGATGAGATACGTCAAATTGCAAAAGTTATAGGATGTGCAAATTTGGAGTATTCCAAATTATAATATCAAAATAAAATGCCTGAGCCAAAATGCTCAAAGAGATGAAAAAACATTCAATAAAGAAGGAAACATTATTCAATATTTATTCGAAAAATCTTTCGTGGGTTAAGGAACATCCAAGTATATCATTTAAACCTGACTTTGGAGAAGCGTATCTCTGCCCTCTTTGTTTTGATCCATTTACAAGAGAATCCTTAAATCCCGCTTGTGCAAATCCATTGACTTTTGACCATAATCCACCAGAGTCTCTGGGAGGAAAACAAGGTGTCTTGACCTGCAAAAACTGCAATTCCAAAGCAGGTCATGATCTGGATAATCAACTTCTTGCAAGGCTTAATGAATTAGACTTTATTGAACTAAACCCAAATTCAAAAGCAAGAACAACTCTTGAAAGTGATAACTATAAAGTGACCACAGATATTTTTATTGATAAGGACAAAACATTTAAAATAAATATAGATAGAAAAAATTCGAATCCTAAACACGTAGATAATTTTTTAGCCAACAAAAAATACACTTACAAGGGTATAAATTCTTTCCTTGAAAATGATAATTTATTAGAATCCGGACTTAATTGGCAGTTAAACTTTAAAATGAAAGTGCCAACTAAGTCAATCGAAAGGAATGCTGAAATTGCGCTCCTGAAAATCGCCTATCTATATGCATTTCAAAAATTTGGAAATGGTTTCTTAATAAATGGCGGTCTCTATAAGGTGCGTGAACAAATACTTAATCCTGAAAAAAATATTCTTCCAAAAGTATTTTGGCTAAAGTATGACTTTCCAGAAGATGCTATTGGTTTGAATATAGTTAGTAATTCAAAAGATTTGCAATGCTTTCTTGTAATCTTTAATCTTTCCACTAAAAGCTGCAAAAGACAATTTGCCATTGCTTTGCCCGGTGCAAGTGCGCCTGGTGTAGAAATCTATAAAAATATTGAATCAATCCTTTGTCAAAATAAAGAGGGCTTTTCCTCTGTAAAGCTGGAACATCTATGTGACAGAGATTATTTAACTGAAAAAAGGTTTGCTTTCGCATCACATCTATTATGGAAAAAATTAACCAGTCCGGAATGAGGCTTTCTTAATTTGCTTTTGGCATTTCGCTTTTTTATCTTACCTTATTTGACGAGTACAACTTTGGGAATACAAATTGTTGAATATTGTTTTATGAGAAAATATTTTATTTTAATATTATTCACTGGACTTTTTTCCTGTAATTCATTCAGGTCAAAAATAGAATTTCGTGGCAAAGGTTGTGACACTCAAATCCCAAATTCACAAGACGTTTATCTTGTCAATACCTCGACAACTAAGAGTATAAAAGTCACCGTGCGCAATACACTAATATTCGATGATAGTAGTAAAGATTACCAAATTCATATTTACAAATTAAATCCGGGAGATGAGAAATACTTAGGTTGTACAGACGAAAGTTATCCTATTGAATATGATAAGAAAAATAAATTAGTTATTGGCACTTACGAGGATTTTAAGAAAAGTAAAGACTTGTCTATCCGACTACTTGTAGAAATAAAAGGTATGCGGGACACGATAATTCACGGTGAAAAGAAACAATACTTCTATGACGTTGAAAATGATTTTTCAAAAATACTAAAACATAAGTCTAAAAAGTTTGAGTATGCTATAACTGGTGAAGTTTTGACCACTAACGAATAAGTTTAAAAAGTAAACGAAATGAGCGAAAAAGCAGAAAAAGGATTATTGGAAAAATTTCAGAAATATAAAACCGAGTTAATTCGAAATACTACAAACTCTATCTTAGAATCCACAATCCAATTCTTTTATGACAATGAAAAAGGAGAACCAGCACCGACTGGTAGCGGCCTTTTAATTACTTTGGCAGGCAAATATTTTATGCTCACAGCTGCCCATGTTATAGCAGAGGATTATAACAATATTTATATAATACTTCCTGACAAAGAATTACGACTTGGGGGAGTTTTACATTTTACACCACTACCTGAAAGCGGTAAAAGGGAAGATGATAAAATTGATATTGCTGTTATGGAATTAGAAGACAAAGTTATAGCAGAAATATCAGCTGCTTTTAAATTCATAACAATTGAAAATATACAAATTGGACATAAAATTATTGAAATGCCATACTATCTCTCTGTAGGTTATCCAGCCACTAAAACAAAGAAGATTTGGGGTAAGCCTGAAATTTCAGCCATTCCATATCCATATCAAACAGAACCTGAGTCTGCTTTCAATTTTAAAAAATTCGGTTTCAAACCAGCATCACATATTGCAGTTAAATTCGACGGGAAGGCAATTTCTGAAAAAAATATGCGTATCCATAAAGCACCTGTACTTAACGGAATAAGTGGAAGTGGACTTTGGTTTTTGAAAGATTTTGCTAACCCCGATATGCTAAAGAATAAGCAACTTGTAGGACTTGTAATTGAAGGGATAAAAGCGCCAGGTAATCAGGTAATAATTGCAACTCGAATTGATTTAGTAACAGAGTTTATTAGACAGCATTTCAACTTAGAGATTCCAAAATCAACCTCAGTTAAAGTAAATCTTAAATAATGAATTTCAGAACGTATGTCTGATTTATTCAAAATTAATTAAGCATCTCATCATATGAAAAAATTATTGCCACTCATTCAATGGATATTAGGAATAATACTTTGTCTATCTTCACTTGGCGGCTTTGCCAATGGTGATACAGCAATGGCATTTTTTGTGTTACTATTGGGACTTTTTTTGTTGCCTCCTGTTATGACTGCTCTATTTAAAAAGAAAGAGTCTTCCTTAAAATCAACAAAAGTAAAGACTGGATTAATTCCAATATTACCTACTGCAATTCAGTCTAAGGATAAAGAATATAAACTTCCAGAAAAAATTGAGGCTAAAGGTATAGTTATAAATCCTGGGACAAACTTTACACTAACCCTATATAATGCCCCTACTAATATTATCCAAGAAGTAAAAAAAATAATTGCCGATGAGAATACCTGGAATAAAGAACTGCTTTTAATGCCTTTGTTTACTCAATACAATATCAAATGCAGGGAAATAGATGATTATATTGAAAAGTATAAACCAATTTATCTCAATAAAGTTGAAGAACTAAAAAATGCGTCTATTGAATTTCAGAATGCTTCTGAAATGGACAAACTTGATATTGAAGATGAGTTTTATCAGAAAGCAGCAAATTGTCTTTATGAAAAAGCCGCTTGTGACATTGATATGCTTTTTGCATCGGATGATATTGATATTACAGTCGATGATGATTTAATAAAAGCCTATAGCTTTGAAACAATATCAAAGTACATAGGCTTTGCATATGATATTGACAAAGTTCGTATTGACTATGAAAGAAAAGACTTTGAAGATTTATTAAATAATGGCCTTGCGGTTTCAGGCGAAGAAATCCCAATTACGGAAATATTAAAACAGCAGACATTAAAATCACTTAATAAAATTGCAAATAAGGAAGAAAGTTTTTTTAAACGAAAAGAAAAAGCAATTGAATTTATTTTGACGGATGACATTCTTAAAAATAATATCGGCAAACACATTGCACTAAGGAGGATTTTTAAATTAAAAACCCTCCCAGAAAAGTTTAGCAGGATCAATCTTAATGAATTGTCAACTTCATGGGCATTTATAAAAGAACAAATTAGACTTATTGTGGACACTTGTCGGGATTCTAAAAGATATACAGACGATATTAAAGGAGATATATCTTGGATAAAAAATTTTACAATTGAAAAACATGAAGATTTTGATTCAGAATTTATATGTCTTCGTGCAAGAGAAGTATGCAAAAAAAAGTACTCAAAAAATAATCCGCCAAAATTACCTTTGCATATTGGATGTAATTGTGATTTACGTATGGACACATAAACTATTCAAATATGCTTTGGACTTTTATAATAATAGTGGCTTTGATCTTAGTAAGGTTCATTCTTTATTACGATAAATTGAATAGGATTAAAAAATATTTCAAACTTTATAAAGTATATCTTGATACACCCGACTATAAGTTTCATAAATACAAATCACAAATTGTTCAGCTATTTAAAGATGCGGATTTACCAGATTTTGGTATTCAAAGACTCGAGCCAGCAGGCTATGGACAATTAAAACAAATCAATGCTGGGGGTTATCAGAATATCACTGTACGGGAAAATGATATTGTTGCAGCTGTTACAAGCAGATTCCATGAGGCAGAAGGAGTTTTTAGATACCGTATGTTGCAATCAATTAATCCATTATTTTGGATTGAGTTTGTTTTTAAATTACCGCAATACTTATTGGAATTTGTTGGAGTATTGCCCGAAAAAATTGTTGTAAAAGTTGCTCTAATTCTATACTGGTTGATTGTATTACTATTCGGCTTGAAAAAATTTGATCTTTTGGAAAGCATCGTTAAGTAAAAATCATCGCTAAAGGTATCTAATCTCACTTTTTCACATAAAGCATCGTTGCAATTCACATTAAGTTATATTTTTACCCAGCTAAACTAAATTCAGTAGAGTGCAATATGACGTTTTTATATGCCATGCAAGTGAGGACAAAGAAGATTTCGTTCGTCCCTTAGCTGAGTTATTAAGGCAACAACACATTGATGTTTGGTATGATGAATTTTCGCTAACCATTGGTGACAGCCTCACGCAGAAAATTGATGAAGGACTTGCCAAATCAAGGTTTGGGATAGTTGTCCTTAGTCCAAACTTTTTCAATAAGCCTTGGGCAAAAAGAGAATTGAATGGTTTAACTGTAAGAGAAATGGTTGAAAAAAGGGATTTAATTTTACCTATTTGGCATCGAGTCAGTGTACAAGACGTAATGCAATATTCACCACCGCTTGCAGATAAAAAGGCTGCCTCTTCCGCTGATGGTATAAGTTCTGTTATTAGGGATTTAACAAAAAAAATTAATCCAGAGAATAGTCCATTATTAATTGCACGAGATCATTTAATTAAATATGATTTAACTCCACCGCCAATATCAGACGAATGGTGGTTAGACATGATTGAATATAAAGAGTTCCTCAAATACCCTGATCTTAATTCGCACAAACGATGGATTTTTCCGTTACCATATCCAAATGAGGATAATGGGAAAAAAAGGGGGCTTAATATTTCATCTACAGCACTTCAATTAGATTGGTCATTTGAAGGTGAGGAATTAGACATATCTCCTACCACTCACCCTGATAGAATACATGAATTTATTCATAGATGGCCAGGTCTGTACGAATGTGCGAGGAAAAACCCATACGTTTTGGCATTATATGTTCCTCAGTTAACTATTCCTGGATTCGATGCTGGGTTTGAAGATGTATTTGACAAACTTCTGAAACAGAGCAGTAATAAAGCCAGTAGATTTTTTTCTTATGGTAGGCCTGACACTATTGATGGTAAAGAACCTTTGTGTGGGGATATTGTTGCTCTCAGGCATCCAACCTATGGTAACTATACTGAGGAGGAATTGGCGTATCGGTATTTTTATGCCCATGATACGAGCTATATGCGCTGGCTGGGAGATGCTTTTGAAGGATTAGTCTGGCTTTTAAGTAATGATTCTGCTTGGTTGCCTGAGAAATATCACCAGATGTTGGTTAGAGGTCTTTCTATGCGAGATCGTTGGTTAACCGATAGCCACAAATACTCTAATCCATTTGTTCAAGCAATGTTAACAAAAGAACGCAAACAGTTCAAGTTGACTAAATCTATAAAAAGTGGTTTGAAAAATCTTATTGAGGAAGCAATAAAAAATTTGGGAATTTCTCAAGATTCAAATCAAATAATTCAAAAGTTTATAGAAACTGACATATTTAATAAGTGTTTTGATTACCGAGAATTATTAGATGAAAAAAGAGCAAACAAATAGTAATTTATGCATGCATCACGCTTCGCATTTCGCTAAATTATTTCAAAATGAGACCACAAGAAAATATAGTAAAACTTATCGTAAACAAGCATGTTGATGTTTTGGAAGTTTCCAGACTGGCGACAGGCATTGGTGTCAACATTGACATCTTAGATCAATTAGATTTACTTGACCTTGCTATGGATATTATTGGTTTTCCAAAGCACAATATATTGGAGTTCGATATAGACATAATATTCAATAATATTTCAACGCAACCTGATAAACGAAAGGACTTTGAAAATATGTTTGATAGAGATAAATATAAGGAAGGCGAATGGGACTTAAGCAAAGGCGGAATTGATAATTTTGTAGAGAAATTATATAGCGATTTCGATGAACTAATTCTATCACGTCCCCATTTTTTTGTAAAAAAATAAGCAGATTTATACCCTCAAAATAAAAATGTATGCCAACCAATAAACAATTTGTAGAATTTAATGACATTAACTTACAGGCCTTTTTTGAACAAACGGGAATGAAAGGACAAGATTTTCCAGACCAATATCGTTCCTGGGCGCAACTGAACCTGTTAGTTGAGATACTTAAAAGTCTTAGAAAGATTGAAGTAAAATTTGAGGCTGACTCTTGATATGATACAAGCAGGCTCATTACTTAAGCAAAAAGACTGTCAAAAACCGGCGCTGTAAGTTAAGAAGCCAAG
>Ga0193706_1000872_pt1 | contig 14882 bp, 9 predicted proteins | sample U3c1metaG_FD_160130 | JGI IMG/M metagenome (GOLD analysis project Ga0193706, IMG submission 160130) | Soil microbial communities from a riparian zone of the East river system, Colorado, United States - U3c1 | ecosystem: Environmental > Terrestrial > Soil > Riparian zone | place: USA: East River... | reverse complement strand
AGCGCGGACCCGCGCAGAAGGACATCGTCGCCGCGCGCATCGTCGCGATGGGCGGCAGGATCGACACCATGTTCCCCGATGGTTTCCGCTTCGTGGCGAGTCTCAATGCCGAGATGATCCAAGCCCTCGCGGGCATGGACGAAGTGGCGTTCATCGACCCGTGGGGCGCGCCGGAGAACGACATCGACCTCGCGCGCCAGATCGGTGGAGCGACCTACATCGAGCCGCTCGGCAGCCCTGCATTCGATGGAACAGGCGTGCGCGGCGAGGTCATGGATGGCGGCGCAGAATTCTCGCATCCGGAATTCGCGAACACCGCGGGATTCCTGCCGGTCCTGCCCCACGGGAACAACGTGCCTGTGGATTGGCACGGCACGTGCACGACCGGTGAGATCTTTTCGCATGGCACCGTCAACTCGCTGGCAACGGGGCTCTGCTACAAGGGACAGGGATTCGTCAGCAGCTACCAGACAGTCGTTAATCGCTACACGCTGACGCAGGAGCTCGTCGATCCGAACAACGTGTACAAGTGCGTATTCCAGTCGAACTCGTGGGGCGATCCGCAGACCACGCAGTACACACCGGTGTCTGCCGAAATGGACGACATCATTTTCCTGAACGACATCGTGATCTGTCAGTCGATGTCGAACACGGGGTCTCAGAATGCGCGGCCTCAGGCGTGGGCCAAGAACATCGTCTCCGTGGGCGGTGTCGACCATCTCAACACCCTGCAGAAAGCGGACGACAACGTCAGCGGCGCGACCTACGGCCCCGCCGCCGATGGTCGTCTCAAGCCCGAGTTCTGCCATTTCTACGACAATGTGCGCACGACGGAAACCGGCGGCGGCTACACCCAAGTGTTCAATGGGACATCGAGCGCGACTCCGATCATCGCCGGTCACTTCGGCTTGTTCTTCCAGATGTGGTCGCAGCAGGCGTTCAACAATGTGGTGCCCGTTCCGGGCGGCACCGTGTTCGAAAACCGCTGCCATGCGATGACCGCGAAGGCGCTGATGATCAACAACGCGAGTCCCTACGACTGGACGGCCGGAGGGCCAAACGGTGGATTGACTCGCGTCAAGCAGGGTTGGGGACTCGCCGATCTCAAGAACGCCTACGATCGCCGGCTCAAGACCTTCGTCGTCGACCAGACCGATCTGCTGTCGAACCTGCAAACGATCGCCTACAACATCAACGTCGGTCTCGCGACGCCCGAGCTTCGCGCGACCCTGTGCTACCTCGATCCGAAACCGTTCGTGCCGAACAGCCAGGCGCGCGTGAACGACCTGACGCTCAAGGTCACCTCGCCGGCCGGCATGATCTACTTCGGCAACAATGGATTGACCGCGGGTCTGTGGTCAACGTCGGGCGGTGTCGCCAACACGAAGGACACGGTCGAGAACGTCTTCATCCAGAATCCGATCGCCGGCTCGTGGCGTGTCGAAGTGATCGGCAGCGACATCAATACCGACGCCGCAACGAACGACCCGGGTGTCAATGCTCGCTTCGCGCTGGTGGTGACGGGCGGCGACCTGGGCGTGCCCTGCAATGCGCCGACGACCTACTGCACGGCGAAGCTCAATTCGCTCTTCTGCCTGCCGACCATCAACTCCGCGGGCGTCGCGAGTGCGACCTCGCCTTCGGGCTTCACGGTCTCCGGCTCCAACGTGCGCAATCAGAAGCCCGGTCTTCTGCTGTACGGAGACAGCGGCCAGGCTGCAACTCCCTTCCTCGGCGGCACGCTGTGCGTCGCCAGCCCTGTCCGGCGCTCGATCCCGCTGAATTCCGGCGGCTCGCCGAGCGGCGACGACTGCACGGGCGTGTACTCGATCGACATGAACGCCTTCGCGACGGGCTCGCTCGGCGGAAGTCCGCACCCGTCGCTCTCGGTCGCGGGGAACGTGATCGACTGTCAGTTCTGGGGCCGCGACAACGGCTTCCCCATCCCCGGCAACGTCACCTTGACGAACGGCCTGGAATACACCATCTGCCCGTGAATCTGGACGGCGCGTCGAGAGCTTCTCGAGGCGTCCGCTGCTGAGCTCGATGGGGCTGGCCGCCGGGAGGAATCCCGGCTGCCAGCCCCGATCCATGGTTCTGCTACTCGGTCGAGCGAACCTCCAGCGGACATCTGGCCGGCTGGACGTCACGGCGATAACCTGCTCGGTTCCAATTCGGGCCGCATCTTCCCCGCGGCCTTCCCCCCAGAATGAAAGCTCGGACGCGTGTTGCGAAGCCCAGGCGCCAGAGGTCCGAGGACTCTGGAAGCGACGATCTGCTGCGGCCGTCGCTCGAGACGGAGTTCGACGTGCGCAGTTTTCGGCCGCTGATCGACCCGAACTCGATCCTGTGGGCTTGCTTCTTCGGAGGTCCGCTCGCCGGCGGTCTTTTGTTCGGCGCGAACTACCGCAGCATGCGCATGCCCCGGGCTGCGGCGCTGGCCTGGGCCGGCGGCTTCGCGGTGATGCTGCTCGCCATCGCGATCTTCTTCCCGATCCTCGCCGACGGCGGAGCCGACGCAACATCGAGGTCCACACGATCCGGTTCGCGCATGATCGTTTCGATCGTCAGCGTGGCGCTCGGCTCGCTGGTCGCTCGCCACCAGCTGCGGCCCTTCAAGGCCTTTGTCAACGCCGACCGGCGACCGCGGCCGCTCTTCTGGCACGCGCTTGGCGCCTGCGTGATCGCGTGGATCGTCGTGATCGCGATTGCCGCCGCGGCCACGCGGCTCTTCGGAGCGCACGGCTGATCCATGGCGGAGCCCACGAGTCAACGCGCCTTCGCGGAACGGTCGGAGGACCCGGCGGAAAACGCCCTGCGCCTCGCCTCGCGCTACAACGACGTGCAACGCTGCGAGCTGGCGGAGCGCGAAGCGCTGCGCGGACTGGCCGCGGCGCCGGAGAATGCAGACCTTCAGTTCGAGCTCGCGCGCAGCCTCTTCGGACGCCAGCAATGGCGTCGCGCGGACAAGGCGGCCGAACGACTGCTCGCGCTGGCGCCGGAATGGCCCGCGGCGCTGAACCTGATGTGCTTGCTGCGCGCGCAGCAGGGCAGCTACGGCGAGGCCGAACGGCTGATCCTGGACGCCTTGCGGATCGCTCCCGAATCGGCCGCGCTCTACGAGACCTACGGCGACCTGATGCGCAAGACAGGTCACGAGGCGAAGGCGGTGCGTCTCTATGAGCGGGCGCGAGCGATCGACCCGACGGACGTCGACGTGCATGCGAAGCTTGCCCTGGTCGAGTCCAGCCGGCGAAGGGCCGGCGTCGCTGAAAAGCATGCTCGCTCCGGACTGGCCTGCGATCCAGAGGAGTCGCTCGCCCATGCTGCGCTGGGCACTGCGATGCTCCAGCGTGGAAGGCCCTATGCCGCGAGGCGCCACTTGCGCGAGGCGCTGCGCCTCGAGCCCGGCAACGAGAGTTACGAAGAAGCCTGGCTGGAGGCGGATCGCTACTGCCGTCTGGTCTACCTGCCCATGTATTACTGGTGCCTGTTGCTGTCGCGCATTCCCGGCAAACAGTTCATGGTCTGGGGCATCGTGATGGTGCTCGTGGCGCTGGCCGGATCGCTCGGCGTCCCTCCGGGCGTGACCGGAACTTTCATGCTGGCGTACATCGCCTTCTGCCTCTATACGTGGCTCGCCTCGCTGATCTTGAGGCTGTGGCTGCGACTGCGCCCGCCGAATCTCGACATCGAGGAAGCGTGATGAGCGCCAACGCCTTGATCGATGCCCTGGCTCAGGCGCTGCGCGCCGATCCGCGCAATGGGCCGCTTTGGTTGCATTACGCGGAACTCTTGCGCGCCGAGAAACGCGATGCGGAGGCCCTGACGGCTCTGCGCACGGCAGCGGAGATCACGGCCGTGCGCGACGAAGCGTTGTTGAAGCTGATCCCGATGCTGCGCAACGCGGGCCAGCTCTCCGAAGCGCTGATCCGGGCCGAATCGCTGCTCGAGCGCAGCGACAGCTTGCAGCTGCGGACCGAGCTCGAGGCGATCCACGCGGCGCGCGAGGGGCGGGCAGCGGACAGCCCCGCCGCCGCGCCGACCCCGACCCCGCAACCCTCGCGAACTCCGGAGCCCGGCGCTGCGCGCAATCTGCTGTCCAACGCCCCGGCGCGCGCCGACGACGCCGACTGGGCCGCGCAGTTCGATTGGGGCGACTTGCGCATCACGCTCGCCGACGTCGCCGGCCTGGAGGACGTCAAACGCCAGATCCGTCTGCGGATCCTCGCTCCGTTCCAGAAACCAGAGATCTACACCGCCTTCGGGCGCTCGGGAGGCGGCGGTCTGCTGCTCTACGGGCCGCCGGGATGCGGCAAGACGTTCATCGCGCGCGCCACCGCCGGCGAGCTCGGCGCGCGATTCGTGTCGGTCTCGATCCACGACATGCTCGACAAGTATTTCGGGGAGAGCGAGAAGCTGATCCACGGATTGTTCGAGCATGCGCGGCGCAAGAAGCCGACGGTGCTGTTCTTCGACGAATTCGATGCGCTCGCCAGTCCGCGCGGATCCTCGGAACAGCAGTTCTGGAAAACGCTCGTCGATCAACTGCTGCAGGAGATGGACGGCGTGCAATCGCGCAACAAGGACGTGCTGCTGCTCGCGGCGACGAACGTGCCTTGGAACGTCGATCCCGCCTTCCGCCGTCCGGGCCGCTTCGATCGGGTGCTGTTCGTGACCCCGCCCGACGACGCGGCACGCAAGCTGATGCTGACCAAGGCGATGGAGAGCCTTCCCGGCGGATCGCGCATCGACGTCGGCCCGTTGGTCAAGCGCACGCAGATGTATTCAGGCGCGGATCTCCGCGCGCTGTGCGAGCGGGCGGCCGAGCCCGCGCTCGATCGCTCGCTCGAGGACGGTGATGTGCACGAGGTGACCGCCGCCGATTTCCAGCGAGCGCTGACTCAAGTTCGCTCCAGCGTGCTCGAGTGGATGGCCTCGGCGCGCAACCACGCGCGCTATTCCAACGAAGGCGGGCAGTACGACGAGCTCGCCGAATACCTCAAGCTGGTCCAGCGCTGGTAGCCGGCCCCGTCCGGCCAGCGGCCCTTACTTCGCGACGGAGTGCTTCGCCCAGGCCGCGTCGGCTCTCGGCGCGAGATCTCCCGCCTTGGCGAGCCATTTCGCGCGCGTGTCGGCGAGAAAGCCCTTGTAGAACAAGAGCAGGCGACCGTTCTCGATCAGGAAGGACTTCGGATCGACTTCGACGTCGTCGCCGTCAGCCATGGCGTAGGCGCACCAGCCGCCGTACTTCGGACGGTAGCGCGCGGGCTCGGCAAGGAACCACACGCGATGGGCCTCGCTGGCGAAGCGATAGCGCGCGCCTTCGAAGAGCGCGTCGATTTTCGCGTCGCCTGATTTCGGCGAGCTGCCGCCTTCGGGGAAATAGCTGACCGGATCGAAGCCTTCGATCGCGAGCTGGCTCTTGCCGAGATTCCACTTCACGCCCACCCGCGCGTCGTCGCTCGCCAGGCCGCGGGGTTTCTCTCCGCTGAGCTTCAGCCAGGCTTCGTCAGCGCTGGCAGTGAGCTTCGGGTCGAAACCCGCGGCGAGCGCGGGATCCGCGAACACGAACAGGCGCGATCCCATCCAGCGGAATTGCTTCGGATCGGTCGGCTTGCGCTCGCCGGCCGCGACCTTGGCTGCGTCGAACCCGCCATAGGCCGGTTCGTAACGCGCCGGCTCGGCATCGAACCAGGCCTTGTGCTCCGCGCTGGCAAATCGATAGCGCGCCGTCCCGAGCTTGCTCTCGAACTTCGCCGAGCCTTCGAGCGCCGCCGCGCCTCCCGCGGGGAAGTACCCGACGGGGTCGAAGCCCGCGAGAGCGAGGCCCTCGGGCGAGAGGTTGCGCAGTCCAGGCTTGTCCTGGGCGTGCGAAGGCAATGCGATCAGCAAAGTGGAGACGGCGATCAAGAGCAGTGTCTTCATGGACGGTCCTCGGTGGCGACGGGTCTCGAGCCCAAGCGTACGAATTCGCGTCCGTCCTGTGACCGCTAGAAAAACTGCACCGTGGCGATGGCATTCGCCGCGAGATCGATCGAGATCTCGCTCCAGCCGGTTTCCGGCCCGAAGACGGCGTGGCAGGGATGGAACGAGAGCTCCTCGAGCACCTCGCCCAGCAGATCGGTTCGCACCGCGCGCGTGATCCGGCCGGCGACGCAGAGCTTGGCCTGCGTGTCCTCGCCATCGAACTCGACGAGTCGGACCGCGAACACGGTCTGGTCGCCGCTGCCGAGCGAGTTCTTCAGGCCCTCGCGCGATGCCGGCGGCTCGCGCCAGAAGGCGGTGACGAGCACATTGTGCGGCACGATGTTCAGCGCCCCCATCGACGCTGGCAGCGAGCCGCCGCCGCGGATCTCGGCGCTCTGCACGAAGCGCGGATTGCCCAGGGTGCACTCCATGGCGCGGCGCATGCGCTCCGCGTCGCTCATCCCGGCATGGGGCACGATCCACATGTCCGCCATCAGGGCGCTCTCGAAGGAGCCTTCATCGAGCGGATCGACCGTGGCGAGCGCGTGCCGGACACCCCCGTCGATCCTCGAGAAGGCCGGCGAGCCGTCGTGCACGTAGAGCAGACCGCGCTTGCCGTCCTCGGCCGAGAGATCGACGAAACGCAGCGCGGTGAAGGGCCGCGGCAGCACGTCGACGACTTCGCTCGCCGCTGAATTCCCGGGACGGCGCCGCTCGCGATCGACGGGCGCGCCGACCTCGCTGATGCCGTAGGGATGATCAGCGCGCAGGCGCACGGCATCTCCCAACCGCGGTCGGAGCTCGAAGCCCAGGCCGGCGCGGGCTCCAGGATCGGGACGGGGCAGCTCGTCGGATTGCACGCGGATCCAGACCGCGTCGAACAAGGGCTCGATCGCGACCTGGATCGTCACGTTGACTCCGCCGCGACCCGTGCGCCGGATGGTCAGCTCGTCGGTTTCCTCGTCCTCGGTCTCGGTCTTCACCACTTCGACGTCGGGGAAGCGCTCTTCGCGGCCGCCGCGCAGGAGCGACAGGTCGAGCAGCGGGTGCTCGGGATCGAGCACGCCCTCGGGGAACTCGCGCGTCGAGATCTGCTCGATCACGCCGCCGCGGCGATCGACTTCGACGCGCATGCGCCCGCGAACCAGGGCGATGCGATCCTCGTGCTCGCGCACGCGCACCCGCCCGAGCGGCGCGACGTCGAGATCGTAGGGGTCGACCACGCGGTAGCCGAAGGCCGGCACGGTGCGCGCGACGCCGCTGTCGTGCAGCACGTCGCGCACCCAGCCGAGGGGATTGAGCACGAGGTGGCCGCCCTCCAGGCCTTGCACGTTCTGGCCGAGGTGGAACAGCGTGCGCTCGTGAACTTCCTGGGCAAGGGCCAGCGAGCGCTCGATCGAGCACTCGGCGACCGCTGCCAGGCGTTGCTCGCGAGCAGCGATCGCGTGGTGCTGCGCGACGCACAGCTCGCGCCAGGATTCGTCGAACTCCCAGGCCGGCCAGGCCGCCGACTCGCCCTCGACGCCCGGCATGCGACCGAGCAGCGAGACCAGCGATTCGGCGGCCAGCAACTGCTCCTCGCACCAGGCCACGCCGCGCACGAGCAGGTCGCCGTTCTTAGCCGGCGCGTTGCCGTGGAAGAAGTCGTCGACGGAATAGGTCACCGGATCGCCCGCGCCCGAGCTCTCGAATTGAGCCGCCAGGGCCGAGAACGAAATCGGCTGGAAGTCGAAGCGCGGGTCCGCGCGCAGCGCGTCGAGACGTTGCCAGGCCTTCTCCAGGCGCTCGGGCTCCAATGGCAGCCACACCAGCAGAGTCGCGGGAGACTCCTGGGCCAGGGCTGCGATCAAGGCCTCCTCGAGAGCCTCGTTCGCGAAGGCCACGGACAGACTGTTCGCCGCGAGCGTGCCCAGGCGCGTTCCATCGTGCCCGCTCCAGGCGAGCCAGGTGCGGGGCTCGGGCGGGACTCCCACGATGAATTCTTCCGTCGCAGGCAAGAGGCACAGGGCTTCGACGCCGAGCGCGCGCTGGATCTGCGGCAGCTGGGGACAGAAGTTCGCCGCGCCTTCCCAGACCGCGCGCACGCGCTGGCCGAGCAGACGCTGGACGGCGCGCGCGCCGAGCACGCGCTGGCGCAGGTTGGACTCGCCGCCGTGCAGGCTCGCGCAGGGCTGGGCGTAGCTCGCGCCCGTGATCTCCAGCCGTCCGGCGACGAGGGCGGCGCGCAGACGCTCCAGCACGCGAGGAGCGCGGGCAGCCAGCTCCTCGAGGCCGCGGGCGTCGAAATCGATCGCGCAGCTCGCCCCGTGCCGCTCGCTGGACTGGATCGCGAGATCGACGGCCCGTTCCAGGACATTGTCGATCGAGGCCCACTGCGAGCCGGTCCAATGTGCGTGGACGCCGAGAACCACGCGAAGCGCTTTGCCCATGCAGGCACGATAGCCGCGGGCCGCGCCTCTCCCAACTGCCCCGCGCTTCAGCGAGCGCGCAGCGTGGCGGGATGGGACTCCCGAAGTGGAGCGACCAGGCGCCAGATCGCGATCTCGGTGTGCTCCCAAGAGTCGAGTTCTGCGGGTACGCGGCGCACGAGCTCGAAGCCTGGAATCGGATCGGCCCCCAGCAGATCCACACCTTTTTCTCCGGAGCGATCCCCGCCGGATCCGACGATCGAATGGTCGGGGGAAGGCATGGGCCAGGCTGCGACTCGCTCGAGATCCTCGATTCTGTCGCCGTCGCGCTTGGTGGCGATCACGTAGAGCGCGTTCAATTCGGTCATCCGCGCCAGCAAATCTTCCTGCGTCCACCGAAGCATCGCGAGGGCCGCAGCGCGCGCCGAAGGTGTCACGTCGGCGCCCGGAAGCAGTCCTCCGCACACCGGACGCCGCGCGTGGAAGACGATCACACCCGCCGCGCGAGGGTTGGCAAGGATCGAGTAGGACTGCGCTGCTCCAGGGTGATTCCACGCTCCGCTCGAAACGGTCGCCGTCCGCAGCTCGCGCAGGGTCTGGATCATCTGCTTCGAGTAGGTCGAGTCCTCGCTCAGAGCCGCGGCGAAGCAGAGCAGCCCCGCGAAGCCGACCCCCAGAGCGCGGCGGAACAGGCGATCGGTCTCTGCAGCGAACAACCAATCGGCCCACGCGACGAATGCGCAGCCGGCGGGAGCGAGGGGCGCCGCTGCGAAGCGTGGATCGATCACGCGCAGCACGAAGCTTGCGACCAGGACGGCGCACAGCGCACGGCAGGCGAGGCTCTTCCGACCCGCGAACACCAGCCAAGCGATCATCAGAATGCACATGCCCTGGATGCAGGGGTCGGCGATGACACCGGAATGCAGCTGCCAGTCCGGACCGAAGCGCGGCCACGGCGAAGCACCGGCCGGCCAGGTCGAGCGCAGGCCGAACACGGCAAGCGTGCTGGCCACGAAGAAAATCCCCGAGCGCAGGGCATCGCGGCGCGCGCGCTTTTCGCCGCCTCGAACGCACAGCCACAGCGAGAAGACAGGCGCGAGCAGGGCCGGCCAGACGAAGGGATCGTTGAGCAGAGCGATCCCGGAGATGGCGCCCACCCCGATCGCGATCCCGAGCTGGTCGATCAGCTCTCGCGGCCGCGCGAGCGCTGCCGCGCCCCCCAGGTTGATCGAGACCAGGATCAAGCCCCACACCGGAGCGCGCACCGATCCGCCGTCCATCGAGGGCGCGAGGGCGAGGGCCGCCCAGGCAAGCGCGGCGATCGAGGTCCCCACGAAGGCCCAGCCGCGCGCGCCGGCGACTTCACTCGCGAGAAATCTCCTGCCTGCCCAGGCCATGGCGATCGCTGCGAACCAGGCCAGGACCAGCATCAAGCGCGCCGCTCCGTCCGCGAGGGCGTCTTCGTCGAAGTTGTCCTGCTCGACGTCGAGGGCTGCGCGCGGCAAGAGGCGCCCGAGCACGAAGGCGCTGGCCGAGGTCGCGAAGGGTCCGTAGGGCAGGTCCACTCCCGCGCGCGGCTCGAGCATGCGGTCGTGCACGAGGCTCTCACCGCTCGTGAGGGCCAGCTCGCACAGGCGCATGCGGTACGCGCCTTCGTCGCTGCGCAAACCCGCGGCTCCGCGGCTCGAAGACTCCAGCGGCGCCATCCACAGCGCGATCGCGACCAGGATCGCGACCAGCGCGGAGGCGAGCGGCTTCATTTCTTCGCCTGCCCGGCGGGGCTCTGCGCGGGAAGCAGCGCGTGGATCGAATCCTGCAGCCGCTTGGGGAGCTCGAATTCCGCGATCAGCGGAGTCGACGGCGCGTCGAGCCACCAGGTTTTCGATCCGGCGATCGGCTGCGAGAGCTCCGCACTTCCACCGGGAGCGAAAACGATGCGCGGAACCGCGCCGACCAGACTTCCGGGATTGCCAGGAGGACTCGCCAGGATCACGACGTCGGCGGAGTAAGGCCGCGCCGTCGTTCCGTAGAATCCCATCGCGAGCCGGCCGATGGAATCGCCGCGCGCGACGCAGATCAGCGGCTGATCGTCCAAGTCTTCGCGAGCCAGGGCGGCATGGATGCGATCGAAGAGTTCCTTCACGCTGCCCTCTTCCCCCGCGCCCCGCGGCAGGTGCGTCGAGAGCACGCGGAAGCCGGGCCACTTCCACGCAACGCGCGACAAGGCTGCCTCGGGCGGCTCGGTCGATGGACACAGGAGCAGCAGGCTGGCCTTCGGTTCGCCGGGCCCTTCGACGCGCCAGAGCCACTGCGGATCGCTGCCCTCCCCCAGGAAGGCCATCGACCAGGGATAGGGAACGCTCGGGCGCGGTACCGATTCGAGCCGCGCAAGTTGATCCTCGAGCTCGACCCCCGCGAGGGTGCGCATCCCGCGCTGCGAAGCCAGGGCGATCAAGCGCGCCAGCGGTCGGCGTGGATCCTCGGGCGCTCCCAGCTCGTCGAACAACGCGTGGCTTCGATCGGCGAGACGCGGCACGCATTGGATCTCGACCGGCGCGCCGCGCGCGACGAGCCCTTCGCGCTCGAGCTCGACCGCGAGTTTCCACGTCCCGACCTCGCTACCCGGAGCAGCGACCTCGACGCTGAAGCCCTGGGAATCGAAGACATTCGACTTCGCCAGGCCGCGGTATCCGAGCTGGGTCTTTCCGTCCGGCCGCGTCCAGAAGAGCGAGAGCGTCGTCTGCAGGCGCTCCGCGGGCGCGTAGAGCGGATACACCACCACGCGCACCAGCTGGCCCTCGATCGGCGCTCCGGCGTTGAACATCCCGGGCGTCGGTTGCAGATCGAGCGCGTCGACCAGCTCCTGCAGTCGTTCGTTCGCGAGCCTGGCTGCCTCGTCGCTCGCCGGCGGCGCGGGGTCGAGGGCGCGCGTGGCCTTGGCCACCGCGAAGCTCGAGCTCGGCGCACCGCTGGGCGAGCCGGGCGAGCGCAGACGCTCGAGGACCGCGCGCGCTCGCGCCCGGGCCTCCGCACGGGCCTGCTCGTAGCGATCGAAGAACTCGAGCTCGCGCTCGGAGCGCGCCACGGCGAGGTGCGCTTCCATCGCCAGATCGATCACGCTGCGCGGCTCGCTAGGAGTCTGCGGCGCGGCGACTTGCGCCAGCGCGGCGAGCAGGAGCGCGAGAGTCATTGCTTGGGATAGGTCTCGAGCACCCAGACTTTCCAGGCGCTTTCCAGCTGCAGCGGCGTGAGCCCGAAGGCCGATGCGAGGGCTTCGCGCACCTCGATCTTGGCGCGCAGCTTCTTGCCGAAGGCGTCGAATTTGCCCGGATCGAGCTGCAGCAGGTAATCGACCAGGCTGAACGCGACCACGTGCTCGGGCAGCTTCAATTGATCGGTGTTGCGCGTGATCACGTCGGACACCGGCGGCGCCTTGTCCTCGACGAGCATCTTGCGCATGGCCACGCGGAATTTCCCGCCCTTGAAATCGACGTTCGAGTTCTGCTCTTCGTAGCAGTAGGTGTCGCAGATGCCGAAGAGCCGGTCCTCGAACACGTGGGCCAGGCCTTCCTCGACCCAGCCGGCCTTGAGGTTGCCGATCCACGTGCTCGGATTCTCGTGCGCGAACAGGAGGTGGGTGATCGCGTGCACGATGTTGCGGTGCAGTCGCTCGTCGGTGGTGAAGAACTGGCGGTTGCCGCAGATCGAATAGGCGGACTGGTCCCCCATGAGCTTCACGCCGTTCTGGGCACCCTGCTTGCAGAAACGCAGGGTCGCCTCCTGCTGATCGCTGACCAGCCACCAGACGAAGACCTTGTGGCGCAGGGCGAAATCGCCCGGCCGCGCCTTGACCAGCTCGAGGTAGATGTGCATCAGCTCGTGGGCAGGCACGATGCGCTTGCCGACTTTCAGGCTGTCGATCTCCCAGACCAGCGTGAAGTGCGGGGAGACGCCCTTGCGCAGCTGGCGCCCCATTTCCGCGTCGTACTTCTCGACTTCGATCCGCAGCGCGGCGATCTGCTGGATGTGCGCGGCGAGCTGCTTGTCGCTCGCCACGTTGCCGCAATCCCGGCAGTCGATGAAGCCCGTGCCCTTGCACACCGGACAATCCGCGATGACGCTGCAGAACTGCGCGCTCTTCTCCCAGACGCACTCCTCCTTGGGATGCTCCGTGCAGGGGATGGTTCCGGTCGACTTGCAGGTCTTGCAGGACGGCGCAACCTGAGGCTTCGGCGGATCCTGCCAAGCACAGGCGCGCGAGCCGGACGTGAGACTCGCCGCGACGATCGCGAGGAACAAGGTGAAAGCACGCAGGTTTTGCATCAGATCAATTCTTCCACGATCTGGCGAGCGGGATCGAAACCGCGCAGGTGGATGCGGGCGGCCACGGCGGAGCCTAGCGCGGCTCGCGGTGCGAGGCCGACCAGCTCGCTTTCCAGGATCTCGATGCCGCGCTCGGCGGCGAGCTTCTCGATCTCCTCGTACACGCGCACCAGACCGGTGCGCGTGAAATCGCACACGTTCATGGAGACCTGCGCGCACTGCAGATCGTCGAGGAAGAAACCCATGGCCTTGATCCCGGGCAGTCCGCCGTCCTTCTCGCGTATCTTCTTCGCGATCTCCTTGGCCGCGGCGGTGTCCTTGCTCTTCAAGTTGACGTTGAAAGCGATCAGGAACTGGCGCGCGCCGATCACGACCGCGCCGGCGGAGGGATGCAAGCGCGCCGGCCCGCAGTCGGGCGCGCGCTCCGGATCGGTGGCGACGGCCTGCAGAAGCTTCTCGAAACCGATGTTGCGCACGTCGGGCAGGTTGCGGCGCGTCGGACGCTTGGCGGCGGCTTCGTAGAAGTAGACCGGGATCTCCAGCTCGCGCCCCACGCGCTCCCCCAGGGCGTGGGCGATCTCGACGCAGCGCGCCAGGCTCACGTCAGAAACCGGCACGAAGGGCACCACGTCGGTGGCGCCGATCCGCGGGTGCTCACCGCTGTGGGAGCGCAGATCGATCTCGCGCTGCGCCTCCCCGATCGCACGGAAGGCGGCTTCCCCGACGTCGCGATCGCTCCCGATGAAGGTGACCACCGCGCGGTTGTGGCCCGCGTCCATCGAGCGGTCGATCACACGCACGCCGGGAGCCGAGGCGAGGGCCGCGACGATCCGATCGATCACCTCGGGCCGCCGGCCTTCGCTGAAATTGGGAACACACTCGACGAGGGACATCAGGGTCTGTGGGGAGGATCGCTCAGCTGGTCGGCGCCGCGCACGACGCGACCGCGGACGATCACGGCACGCACCGGGCTCGCGCCGAACTCGGCGACGAGCTGGCGCAGGTTGGAACAGGAGAAGATAACCAGATCCGCGCGTTTTCCCGGCTCCAGCGACCCGATCTCTTCGCCGCGGCCGAGCGAGCAGGCGGGATTCAGGGTCGCGGCGGTCAGGCACTCGGCGGCGCTCATGCGGTAGCGCAGCGCTGCCCAGGTCATGACTTGAGGCAGGCTCTGCTGAGGGCAGGAGCCCGGGTTGAAGTCGGTGGAGATGGCCAGCGGCACCCCGGCGTCGATCATCCGCCGCGCCGGCGCCTCACGCTCGACGCGCAGGTACAGCGGCACCAGCGGGCAGAGGACGGCCACCACGCCGGCCTTGGCGAGCGACTCGATTCCCGCGTCGCTCACGAATTCCAGGTGATCGGCGCTGTCGACCCCAAGCTGGGCCGCGAGCTCGGCTCCGCCCAGACTCGAGAGTTGATCGACGTGCATGCGCAGGCCCAATCCGAGCGAGCGCGCCCGCTCCATCAGTCTCCGCGACGCGTCGAGGTCGAACACATGCCGTTCCGTGAACACGTCGGCATATTCCGCGAGCCGCGATTCGGCGACCCGCGGCAGCCACTCCTCGAGCAGGAGGTTTACGTACTCGTGTTTGCGCTCGCGATACTCCGCGGGAAACTCGTGGGCTCCCAGGAAGGTCGGGGCGATGTCGACGATCCCCCGCCCCCCAGCCTCGCGCAACACCTCCAAGGACTTGAGCTCGGCCTCCAGGGACAGGCCGTAGCCGGTCTTGGCTTCCAGCGTGGTGGTGCCCAGGTCGACGAAGCGCTCGAGTCGGGCGACGAGCAGCTCGAGCAGGCGTTCCTTGGAGGCAGCGCGCACGCCGCGCACGCTGGAGAGGATTCCCCCGCCGGCGGCAGCGATCTCGACGTAAGTCCGGCCCTGGGTGCGCAGCTCGAACTCGTCCTCGCGCCCGGCGACGAAGACCGGGTGGGTATGGGCATCGACCAGGCCTGGAAGCACCAGGCCGCCGCGCGCATCGAGCTCGTGTCTTGGCCGGAAATCGCGCAGCAGCTCGGCGCTAGGGCCGACCGCGATGATGCGGCCGGCATCGACGGCCACCGCTCCTCCTGCCAGCTGCAGGATCTCGCCCATGCGCTCCCCCGCCCGAGGCGTCGAGCCCAGCGCCGTGCACAATTCGCCTGCCGAATGGACCAGCAGGTCGATCGGCTTGGAGGTCGGCG
>Ga0193706_1000871_pt1 | contig 14883 bp, 13 predicted proteins | sample U3c1metaG_FD_160130 | JGI IMG/M metagenome (GOLD analysis project Ga0193706, IMG submission 160130) | Soil microbial communities from a riparian zone of the East river system, Colorado, United States - U3c1 | ecosystem: Environmental > Terrestrial > Soil > Riparian zone | place: USA: East River... | reverse complement strand
TTGATCGGTTTGCTTGTCACGCGGCTTGGGGTACCAGCACGCACTTGATGCACTCGTCCTGTTTGCGGGCGAAGATGCGATACGCGTCGGGCCCGTCTTCCAGCGCCACGCGGTGCGAAATGATGGCTTTCGGAGTTATGCGACCGTTGCGGATGTGCTCGAGCAGGTGCGGCATGTAGCGTTTGACGTTGCACTGCCCGGCGCGGATCGTCAGCCCCTTGTTCATCGCGGTACCCATCGGCACCAGATTCCAGGGTGGACCATAAACGCCGATCAGCACGACCGTTCCACCCTTGCGGACCGCGTTGATGGACCAATCGATGACGGTGGCAGCTCCGGCTTGCAGCATGGCAAGACCCAGGGCTTTTTGCATGAACGAGCCGGACGCTTCACAGCCCACGGCATCGATACAGATGTCCGGCCCGCGGCCGTCCGTGAGCGTCTTGAGGCGGCCCACTACGTCCACGCGTCCCTCCTGATCGAAGTCGAGCGTTTCGACGTTCGCGAAGCGGCGCGCAAACTCGAGCCGGTAGTCGAGGTGATCCACGGCGATCACGCGGCCCGCCCCCATCAGCCACGCTGACTGCATGGTCATGAGGCCGACCGGCCCAGCGCCGAAGACGCAGACCGTGTCGCCTTCGGAGATCCCGCCCATTTCCGCTGCTTGATAGCCCGTAGGTAAAATGTCCGACAGGAAGAGCACGTCCTCCTCGTGCATGTCGCCGGGGATTTTCATGGGTCCCACGTCTGCGTAGGGCACCCGCACGTACTCGGCTTGGCCCCCGTCGAAGCCACCCGTGGTGTGTGAGTAGCCGTACACCCCGCCGACCATGTCCGAGGAAGGATTCGAGTTGTCGCACAGGCCCGTGAGCTCCCGTTGGCAGAAGAAGCAGGTTCCGCATGCGATATTGAACGGGACGACCACGCGATCGCCGCGCTGCAGCGAGGTGACCTCCGGGCCGACCTCTTCGACGACGCCCGCAAACTCGTGACCGAAGGTGGAGCCGACTCGGGTATCGGGCACGAGGCCGTGATAGAGATGTAGATCCGACCCGCAAATCGCAGATCGGGTGACGCGCAACACGATGTCGTTCGGATGTTCGATGCGCGGATCGGGTTTGGTCGCCACCTTCATGGTAGATGGCGCGCGGTAGGTGAGGGCTTTCATGGGCTGGGCAGGTGCAAAAGCTGCGCCCCAGGAGCGCGCCTGCTTACACGGGCAAATCGAGCGCAAGCAACGCAGGCGCGCGCGATCGAGCGTGGCTAGACAACACGCTCGGCACATCTGCCACGGCGCTCGAAAGTGCGGATTTACGCGCGGACGGTGATCCTGCACCGCGCATTTCGATCTTGCGCCGGGTCGACTAAACCCGACCCCGAGTGGGGTCAAATGCTGCTGGGGAAAAGACAGGCGCTCCTGTGGAGCTTGCTCTTGGGAGCCGGGCGCGTCGCTGCCGAGCCGCGCGCGCCCGACGGCGACTACTACGAGCTGTGGGTGCAGAGCGAGACGCACGCCGAGTTGTTTGGCCGAGCCCTGTTGCCGGGGCCCAACGGGGCTCTCGTTTCCAGCGACACAGTTGCTCCGCTCTATCAATACGTACGCCTGCGCGCGCGCGATCTGGACACGAGCTGGCGGCAAGACAGTCTGGACGTGGAGCTTTCCCTATGGGGCAGATTCTGGATCGGGGAGCGGGAGTACGAATCCACGCTCGATGGGGACGTACAGGTCGCGAACGTGGGGTACCGCCACGGCGCCGCTCTGCTCCGAATCGGCCGCCAGCAGGTGGTTGGGGGCGCCGCACGCTATTCGCGTTTCGACGGCGCACGCGCGGGCTTCGAGCTCGGAGCGGGCCTCCACGCCGAGGCCTATGCGGGCCTCACCGTGCTCCCGCGTTGGGACAGCCGACACCACTACGCGTATCTCGGCGCTGCTGCCGACTCCGATCTGCGCGGGCAGGGCGCAGTAACGGAGCGCGATCGCGTCGATAACGCGCTCGCCGGTGCGAGGCTCGAGGGCCACTGGGGCGACTTTCAAAGCGCCGTGTCCTTCCAGGAGCAGCGCGACGCCGGCGGCCTCGGTCGCCGCAGTTTCGGCCTGGACACACGCGGGCGCGTCACCCGGCGTGCAGACGTGGGCGGCAACGCCGTCCTCGAAATCGACGCTCGCCGTTTTTCCGACGCGCGCGTGTGGACCGACGTACGAGCCACCGAGCAGCTCGACGTGTCGCTCGAGTATCTGCACACCGAGCCCGCCTTGTTCTTGTCGCGGCAATCCGTGCTCTCCGTATTCAGCTCGGACGCGTACGACGAGCTCGGCGGCACGCTCAGCGCACGCGCCACGTCGCGCATGAGCCTGGACGGCGGCGGCTTCGTCCAGCGCTACGAAGAAGACGAGCTCGGCGCGCGCGGCGAAGTGACGGCACGCTGGCTGCTCGAGCAAAGCCGGCGCACGCTCGTGCGCTTCACCTACACGCGCGTTCAAGCGCCGGACAACGGCTATCACTCCCTGCGCTCGTCGCTGGCGCGCGAGCTCCTGCCCAAGCTCCGCGGGACCGGCGAGGTCTATACGTACTTCTATGACGAAGCGATCCGTGGCTATCGAACCTCGAGCGTGTTCGCCGGCACGTTGTCCTTCAAGCCGAGCGAGCCACTGGAGTTCCTGTGCGGAGCCTCGGTCGTGCGCTCCGCGTACGCGGAGCTCGATGCACAGGCTCTGGTGCAGCTGCGAGGAGACTTCGATCTCAGCCGACACGGAGGGCCACCGTGAGCGTGCAGAACTCCTGGCCGGCCAGCGTGATCCTGATTTTAGCGATGAGCGTCGCGGTGTGTATCGCAGCTTGCCGCGAAACAGCGGCGCCTCCGCGCTTTCCGCACGCCGTTCATCTGGTGGGTCTCGAGTGTGGGAAGCCGGGTCAACGCGCGTGCCTCAGTTGTAGCACCTGCCATTCCCCCTCGCAGCGTGAGCGTGTCCACAAGCTGCCCGACGAACGTCTGTGCGCGCGCTGCCACCGAGACGATGCGCACGAGCTGCGGCGCGTGCTCGCAATCGTACCCGATCGCCCTTACGGGAATATCCGCTTCGACCACGATCAGCATCTGCGCATGAAGGGCGTCGAGGGGCAGTGCGTGGGCTGTCACGCGGGTGTAGTGCGTCCCAATCAACCCAATATCCCGCCCATGAGCCAGTGCTTCTCTTGCCACGAACACGAGGCCGAGTGGAACCGCGGCGAGTGCACCCCCTGCCACTCGAGCCAGGATCTGCGGCGGACGATGCCTCAAACCTTTCTGCGCCATGACAGCACCTTCATGCGCAGGCATGGACAGCTTGCGTCGCTCGACCAACAGCTCTGCGGCGCCTGCCACAGCGAGGCGCAGTGCAACGACTGCCACGACATTACTCAGGACCTGACATTCGAGCGACGGCGTCCGGAAAGAGTGTCCCGCACGTTCGTGCACAGCGGTGATTTTCTGACCCGGCACGCCCTGGAAGCTACGTCGCAACCGGCGCGCTGCGCGCGTTGCCACACGCCTGACTCGTGCGAGTCCTGCCATCTGGCGCGCGGCGTGAGCGGTGCGCGCGTGAACGGTAGAAACCCGCATCCGCCGGGCTGGGTCGGCTCTACACTGGGTGCGCCGAGTCTGCATGGGCCCGCGGCACGCCGTGACATTTACGCGTGCGCCAGCTGTCACGAGCAGGGCCCGCTCACCAATTGCATCCGCTGCCACAAAGTCGGCGGCTTCGGCGGCAATCCGCACCCGCGGGGCTGGCGTAGCGCGCGCGGCGCAGGCGAGCAGATGTGTCGGTACTGCCATGGCTGAGTCGAAGCATCCGAAACGACGCACCCGCTGGTCGTCGAGGGCGGCATTGCTCGGGGCGCTGAGCGGCGCGCTCGCCATCGGCCCGCCCGGCTGCCTGGAAGCCCGCGACCTCGGCAAAGCCGCACGCAGGCAGACGAACTGCACGAGCTGCCACGGCGATGGCGAGCGCGGCGGAGACGCACTACAGCGTTCCGCGCCACCCGCGGATCTGCTGGCCGTCGCCGATACGAGCTATCCCGGCGTTGGTGCACACGTGCAGCATGTGTACGCGTCCGCCACGCACGCAGCGATCGCGTGCGCCGAATGTCATATCGTACCCGAGCGCACGGATTCGCCCGGTCATGCCGACGACCCGCGGCCTGCCGAGGTAGTGTTCGGTGAGATCGCCAAGAGCGGCGAGCGCTCGCCGAGCTACGACCCGATCGCGCGGACGTGCCAGAACAGCGCGTGCCACCGTGAAGCACAGCCGCTCTGGACGGAGCCGCACCTGTCGGACGCCGCATGCGGAAGTTGTCACGGCTTGCCGCCCCCGGCGCCGCATCCAGAGTCCCGCGAGTGCGCCACGTGCCATGCCCAAGTCATCGACACGGAGCGGCGTTTCGTCAGCCCCGAGTTGCACGTGAACGGCGCGGTCGAACAAGACAGCGATCAGCCGTGTAACGCATGCCACGGCGGCGAAAACCCGGCGCCTCCACGCGATCTCGGCGGCGGCACCAGCACGACGTCGAGGGGTGTCGGTGCCCACCAAGTGCATCTTGCGGGTTCTCTGCGCGCGCGCGCGGTGCCTTGCTCGGAGTGCCACCGCGTTCCGGAAAAGGTCGCAGATCCGGGCCACATCGACCTTGCCTTGCCCGCGGAGGTGATCTTTTCCGGCGCCGCTACGGCGTTCCGCGGAGCGGCCACGTACGCCGAGGGCAGCTGCCGCAATACGGCGTGCCATGGCGCTTCGTTTCCCGACGGCAACGATTCTGGGGGCACTCACACCGAGCCGCGCTGGATGGACGTGGGCGGGGGCAGCGCGGCGTGCGGCTCATGCCACGCATTGCCGCCGCCGCGCCCGCACCCCTCTGTCGAGCTCAATCCGGTATGCAGCAACTGTCACGAGAACATCGCCCCCGACAACGCGACCTTCGTGCGGCCGGAGCTGCACGTGGACGGTAGCGTCACGTTCCGAATTCCCTGACCCGTCAGCGCGTTTTTACGAACAGATGGCAGCTCGAGCAGCGCGGCGCTTCGGGGAAGTGTCGCGTGCGATCGGTATGACACGTCAAACAGGCTGCACGCGCGGAGCTGGGCGGATCGCCGTGCCCGCCGTGGCAAGTCGCGCACGCCGTGTGTTTCGGAATCGCGTGCAAGCCCGGCAAATTACCGGGCTGGTGGCAGCTGTTGCACGCCGGCGCCGACGTCACCGCACCGGGGGCATGTGCGTTGTGACACGTGCCGCAGCCTTGCGGGATCGAGCCGTGCCGCGCTCTTGCCTGCTCGCCATGGCAGCTATTGCACGATGCTCGTGTCGGTGCCCCCGTGTGCGGCTGATGGCACGCGCTACATTTTTGATGGCCGGCGGGCGCGGTTCGATGCTGCTCCGCGTGGCAGGATCCGCATGCCGTGACGACACCCCCCGAGTGTGGCTCATGGCATTTCAAACAAGGCTTGTGACCGGCGCGTGCTTCGCGGTGCTCAGGCGTGTGGCAGTTGTCGCAACCGAGCGCGCCCGTGGTGGGGCTGTGCGGAAGACCCCCGTGACAATTCTGGCAACGCGCATGCCCGGCGAGCGCACGCGTGTGGCTCACTTGCTGCGAGTGACACGACTGACAGACGGTTTGTCCGGTGTCGTGCAAGCGAAATGCGTGCGGTGCATGGCACTGCGTGCAGGCCGAGCCAGCGTGGAACGCGCGTTCGGAGCTCGCCGCTTGGTGACAGCTGCTGCAATTGCGCGCTTTGGCGTGCCCGGCACCCTGTTCGGGGTGCGGATCGTGGCAGCCGACGCAGCCTCCCGCCTTGCCATTGCGCGGGTGATCGGCATGTACGTTCTCGTGGCAATTCGCACACGCCTGCTCGGCAGTGGTGCGCACCGCGTGCGGTGAGTGACAGCTCGTGCAGGCGTCGTGGGCCGGCACGCGGCCAGCGGCCAGTACGTGCACGTCTTCGTGGCAAGAGCGACACGCAACGGCCTTCTGTCTTTCGAAATCGTGCGGACGGTGGCAGCCGACGCATTCCTGATGGCCGTCTGCGAAGAGCGCTGTGGCCGGCACGATGGGTTTTTGTTGGGAGTGACAGGACTGGCAGGTCCTGAGCGCGTCCCGGGCCGGGGCGTGCAGGTGCTCGTGGCACGTGGTGCACACGGCAATCGCGGACTTAGCGTGGCCTGCATGCGTCGTGGTCACCTCTTGGTGGCAGCCGGCGCACGCGCCGGGCTCCGGCTTTTTGTCGTCGTGTGGACGGTGGCACTGCGTGCACTCGCTGGTGCCGTGAACGGCGACTGCGGGCGTGTCTCCCTGCCGGCTTGCGTGACAGCGCGCGCACTCGCGCGGCTCGAAGACGTGCAGCGTCAGGTCGTCGTCGGAGCCCGCGTCGTCCGGGCCGGAATCGCCGCTCCATGTTTTGCGAACTTCCTGCGGCCGAGCTCCGGCGTCCGCGTGGGGAGCATCCAGTGAAAACGCGTGACACATCGTGCAGTCGGCCCGGGTAGAGCCACCGAACCGTGTGCGTGCCTGCTCGCTGGCGTGTGCGATGCGAGCCTGTTTTTCGTGACACGCGGCGCAGCGACCCGGCACGACCGGTCCCATGGCGTTGCCGGTGAGCTCATGACACTTGGTGCAGGCAATGCGTTTCTGCACCACGTGCTCATGGTGCCCGGTCACGCTGCGAGCGCTATTCCAGACGAGCGGCACGTACACGCCGTGGCCCGGGGCGCCGCCCGGATGCTCCGGGGCCTCGGCGCAAGCCGCGGCCAAGGCAAGCAGCAACGCCAATCCCAGCGCGAGTGCGGAAAACTTCTGATCGGAGTGCAGACGGCCCCTCCACGTCCTTGACCCGGGCCGCATCGTTGCACAACCCCATGCGTCATGCGGTGATTTCGTCGAACGTCGCCCCTCAGGTGTTGGGGGTCCGCGCTGCGGGGAAGGCGGCCTCGGCGCGCGCGCAACGATTGACTTGCAGTAGCCCCGCGAAAGCTCGCACTATCTCCGAGTGGGGACGGGTTGGCTCGGAATCGTAACGGTGGCTGCGGCTGCGATCGCGGCGGCCATTCTCATCACCTACCTGGTGAGAAAGCCGCCTCTCGATTTCAGAGTCAAGCTCTGGCTTTTGATGGGACTTGGCATCTTCCCCGCAGTCGCCGCTGCGTCTTCGACGGTGACGGGTATGCAAGCCACGACCGAACGCGAGTTCTGCGGCTCGTGCCACGTGATGGGCGCACACTACGCCGATACGCTCGACCCGAAGTCGCAGTCACTCGCGGCGCGCCACTCACGAAACCCCTACTTCGGCGATCACAGCTGTTACGTGTGTCACGCCGACTACGGTATGTACGGCTACGCCATGACGAAAGCGGGCGGCCTGCGGCACGTCTACTACTACCACTGGGGTGGCTACGGCGAGATGACGCTCGAGGAAGCCAAACAGAAGATTCACCTGGTAAAACCCTACGATAACGTGAATTGCCGACAATGCCACACCACCACTTTGCACGACTGGCGGCGCGTTCCCGATCACGAATCATTGAAGACAGAGCTCGAGTCGAATCGCGTGAGTTGTGCCAGCGCGGGCTGCCACGGCTACGCGCACCCGTTCACGAAACACGGAGCATCTGCGGCCAAAGCTCACGCTGAACGGGCGCGCGAGCCGCCTTCCCCCGTTCGATCCAAGGATCGCGATCGATGAGCCTGTTCTCTCGCGTGCTCCAGCGTTCCGTGCCCGAGTTGATCCGGGCGGCCTGCGTGCTCGCGCTCGTGGGCCTCGCGTTCATGGTCTACTCCGTGTTGTCACCGGGCGCGCTGCCCGTGATTCTGGCGATGAGCGTGGGGCACGGCATTGGCGGGCTGGCCGTGACGTTTTACATAATGGCCGTGATTCTCGACGCACGTGGCCGCCCGCCGCCGGACGCTTCCGAAAAGTGAGATCGCCTCGCCCACGCGGAAGTCGCGGGCCAGCAGCTGGGGCGTCGCGATCGGCCCGCTGCTTGCGCCTCACACGCTTCCGTCGCTGCTTCTTTTGACTCTGGATCTCTCGCGCGCATTCTCGCGCCAATTGGGTGCCCGCGAACGCGGCGCGAACGCGGGGGATCTTCACTGAGCCGCGCGCAAAACTGCGCTTCGATATCCGTTCGCTGCAAGTCTTCGCAACTTGACGGCTGCATCCAAGGTGCGCACGTTCCCCCGTTGGGGTCGCATCGCCATGGGGGCGAGATGCGCACACAGGGCCGAGGGAACACATGTCGAAGCTGTCGGAGCTCAATCGAACGCTGTGGCTGAGTGGGCTCGCCGCCGGCGGTCTAGCGGCTGCGTTGGCCAGCTGTTCGGGTGACGATGGTGAACGTGGCGCTCCAGGTCCCTCTGGTGCGCAGGGTCCTCAAGGACCGGCTGGTCCGGCCGGACCGGGCGGAGGGGACGCCGGCGTCATCGAGGGCGGGCTCACGAGCTCGTGCATGTCGCCTTGCCACGGCTTCACCGGGCTCGTCGAGCAATGGAAGACCAGCACGCACTTTTCGGCGTTCATTGCCAATCTCGGTGGCGAAGAAGTGGAATCGTGGACGGGCGCCCGCGCGTGCGGCAATTGCCACGCGATCGACGGCATTCAGCAACGCTTCGAAAGGAACGTGAATCCATTCTTCGGCGACGGCGGCCCTCCCGACCCGCTGCACGTGGCACAAGGTCAGATCAACTACGCCAGTCCCGCGGCGGCCGAGGCGAATTACGCGGGCAAAGCCACGGTGGCGGTCGTGCACTGCACCACTTGCCACACCGTGGACGCCAACAATGACCCACACAAGACGGGTCAGGACTACACGCGCGGCTCGTTCCCGCTGCGCGTGCCGTCCGGCGCGAACGACGAAGCCTGGCTCGAAAAGAGCTCGGCTATCGGTACGGTGGACGGCACCGCTGCGGGCAAATACGGGGTCGGAAATGCCTGCATGTGGTGTCACAAGTCACGCAAGGACGTGACGAACTACATTCCGAGCACGAGCACGAACGTGAGGATCACGAGTGTTCACTGGGGCCCGCATGAAGGGCCGCACGCCGATATCTACACGGGCAAGGGCGGCTACCACTACACCGGCAAGTCGTATGGCAACTCGTCGCATCAGAATTTCACGAACGGCTGCGTGCGCTGTCACATGCCGGAATACTCCGTGCAGACGGGTGGCCAGGCCGTCGTTCAAAATCAAGGTATAGGAAATCACTCGTTCTACGCGCAACTCAGCTCCTGCAAGTCAGCTGGCTGCCACGAAAATACCAACACCTTCGATGTCATCGGTGGGCAGAGTCTGACAATCTCCCGGATCCAAGAGCTGCGCGTCGCCTTGAACGACGCAGGTCTTCTGACGCGCGCCGAGGCAGCTCCGTATGCGACCCTGACTGCGGATGAGCTCATCGATCAAGATTTTACGCTCGATGAACCGCGCCCGCAGCCCGCAGATCCGCCCGTTTCGCCGGACAAGGCCGGAGCGGTCTACAACTATTTGATCATCGCTCGTGGCAGCGCCGGCGGTATCCACAATCCGCTCTACACACGTCAGCTGATTTGGGACTCGCTTCAGGCCATCGAGGGAGCGGCACCTTCGTATCCGCGTCCGGGTGGTCCGTAGCGCTCTCCCGACGCCTGCGAGACGGACGCGGACTGCGGCACGTTCTCGTGTTTGGTGCCGATGTCGGTGAAGGCTGCATCAGCGCGCTTCAGCGAGGTGGGTGTGGCGATGTGCACCGGCTCACGCAACCGCCGGCCGCTCATGTTGCAAAGAGTCACGATCGAGGCCTAGACTCGTATCGGGGTCTACGTGGCAGTCGAGACGGCACCAACGTCCGCGAGAACAAAAGTCCTGCTGGTTGATGACGAACCGCTCGTTTTGCGCTCGCTCGCGCGAATGCTAGCGGGCGGCGCCTACGGCATCGAAACATCCTCGACGGCGGAAGAGGCGGTTACCCGCGTTGCGCGCGGAGGTGTCGACGTCGTAGTGAGCGACGTTTCGATGCCGGGCATGTCCGGCCTGGATCTGCTGCGCGCGGTCCGAACTTACGACGGCGATCTGCCAGTCGTGCTCGTCACGGGCCTGCCTGCCGTCGAAAGCGCGGTGCAGGCGGTCGAATACGGAGCGTTCAGGTACATCCTCAAGCCGATCGATGCCGAGATGCTTCGTGACACGGTGGATCGCGCCGCTCAGCTGCACCGGCTCGCGCGCATGAAGCGCCAAGCGCTCGACCTCTTGGGGGTGGGCGCCGGAGCTGCGGACCGAGCAGGGCTCGAGGCCAGCTTCGAGCGGGCCATGCAGGGCCTTTGGATTGCTTTTCAGCCGATCGTGCGCGCCTCGGATCGTTCCGTTTTCGGTTACGAAGCGCTGCTCCGGAGCGGCGAGCCGTCACTGCCGGGGCCAGGTCACGTTCTGGAGGCGGCGGAGCGTCTGGGTGAGCTCGTGCGACTCGGTCGCGCGGTCAGGCACCGCGCAGCGGAATCCATTGGCACGGCGACCCGTGGGGCAAACCTATTTCTGAACCTCCATCCGCAAGATCTTGCCGATCCGGAGCTCTACGATCCGACGTCTCCGCTGGTCGGCATCGCCGACCGAGTGATTCTCGAGATCACCGAACGTGCTTCGGTTTCGAGCATAGAAGACGTACGCGCCAGAGTCGGAAGGCTTCGAGAGCTGGGCTTTCGCATCGCCGTCGATGATCTGGGTGCCGGCTACGCGGGTCTCACGAGCTTCGCGTTGCTCGAGCCAGAGCTCGTGAAACTGGACATGACGCTCGTGCGCGACATCGACTCGAGTCCGGTCAAGCAGAAGCTCGTGGCGTCGATGACGACGCTCTGCAGGGACATGGGGCTGCTGATCGTTGCGGAGGGCATCGAGACGGCCGCGGAGCGTGACACGTTGCTCGAGCTCGGGTGCGATCTCTTCCAGGGCTACTTGTTCGCGCGCCCCGGGCGTGCCTTTCCCGAGGCACGCTGGGACATCATCCTCCCGGAAGTGGCTGCAGTGCGTCCCATGCCTAGGGAGCAGCTGATCGTTCATGAGCCGAACCAAAACGGAGCGGCCGACCTCGTAGCACCGGTTCAACGGGTTCCGCTGGCCGTCCTCGACAGCCTGGGCGATGGCGTGGTCCTCGTGAATGCCGAGCGCCGGATTGTGTTCTCCAACAAGGCGGCGGAGCGCATTCTGGGTGTAGGCGCGTCCGATGCCGATCCCGAAACGTGGGCTGAGCATTACGGTGTGTTCCTGCCGGATGGTGCCGCCAAATTTCCGGTGAACGAGTACCCGTTGATGCGTGCGCTCAGCGGCGAAGCTACGGATGACGTGGAAATGCTCATTCGAAATCCCGAACTACCGGACGCAGTTCTGATTTTCGTGACGGGTCGTCCGCTGCGCGACCCGAATCAGCAAATCGTCGGCGCTTCCGTGGTGTTCCGGGACGTTACCGCTCTCCGCAAAGCGGAACGCGAGCTGCTGCGTGCGAACGAGGAGCTCCGCGCCTACAGGAGCGCCTGAACTGAACGGAATCGTTGCCGGTCAAGGACACCAGCGCTGAATATTCGTGAGGGTGCGTTGCCGCGTATAACGGGGTTCGAGGCGCTGCGTCGCTTGCGGCCCCGGCGCTGCGCGGGCATGACTCGAGCAGGAGGTCACAGCATGATCCGAGAGCTCCGCTTCAGTTCCGTGATCGTTCTCGCCGGTCTATGGGCCCCGACGTGTTCCGAGCCGCCTCCGGGCGGCACAGGTGGCGCCGGCGGCCAGCCCGGAGTGACGTGCGGCAAGGGCCGCTGCCCGGTCGGGCAGGTGTGCTGTAACGCGAGTTGCGGGATTTGTACGCCACCGCGCGGCGTCTGCACGCACCAGGTCTGCGAGCCCGACGACTGCGAGACGGACGCGGACTGCCGCGCGTTCTCGGACTATTGCACCGGCTGCGATTGCCGCGCGCTTCCCGTGGACGCGCCGGATCCCAAATGTCCCGGGCCCGGCGTGCAATGCTTCGTCGATCCCTGCATGGATCGCGCCGCCATCTGCAACGCGGGTCGCTGCGAGATCGCTCGAACTCGCTGAGAAATTCCCCGCAGCGGCTGGCTGTTGGGATGAAGACGAAGTCGTCCAGGTAGTCGATGCCGGGCGGCATTTTCACGCGTGCGGACCGCGTTTGAACAATGTATAGATCGTGATCTGAACATCGTTCAGACTGCCTCGGGAGGCTGCCATGTCGCAGAGTGTCGTGTCGCGTGATTTGCCCTTCTTTCGCTGTGCGTGGCTGGCGTGCTTCGCGCTCGGACTGGCCGGCTGTTCGAGCGAAGACGGCTCGGACGGTGCGAGTGAGCCGTGGGCGATGGGCGTCAGGCTTCCGTCAGAGCCGCAGACGCCGGGAGATCCGGTGCGCGGCAAGCAGGTCCTGCTGAACGGCTCTTACATGAGCTGCGGCGTTCCTCTGAAGCTCTTCGACAACGAGCTGGCGGGTCCATTCGTGCGCGGCGCCTTGGGCGCGCGAGGGGAGATCGGCGTCGAAGGGCGTGAGGGTCGGAACCTGGAGCTGCCACACACCGTGAATGCGTTCACGACCTCCGACGGCGCGGACGTCGTCAATCAGAACTGCCTGATGTGCCATTCGGGCAAGGCCGACGGCGAGCTCGTGATCGGCATGGGAAGCGCGACGGCGGACTTCACCGGCGGTCTCACGAACGGCACCACCGTGCCGGCACTGTCCAATGAGATCTTGACCCAGCTGGGCCTGAACGCCGTGGAGATCTCGAACCTCGACAAGCTGCTGCGGGTCACGCGCAAGTTCGGGCCCGAGACGGTGATGCGCACCGTGGGTCAAAACCCCGCGGAGGCGTTCACGGGAATTCTCTTGGCACACCACGACCCGCAAACGCTCGAGTGGAGTGAAGAGCCGCTCAGGTCGCTCGTGATCCGCGACGCCGACGGAGAGCCGGTGCCGGAACCCAAGCTCACTTCGGATCCGCCGCCGTGGTGGCGCGCGAAGAAGAAGAACGCGCTCTTCTACAACGGCATGGCGCGCGGCGATCACCGCGGCACCATGGCGCTGGCCTCGTCCGTGTGCGTGGATAGCGTCGTGGAAGGCGAGCGCGTGGATGGTCTGTTCAAGGACATGCAGGCATACATCGCGACCATTACGGCGCCGGTTTACAAACGCAGCATCGATCGCGCGCTGGCTGACACGGGCGAGCGCGTCTTCACGCGGGCGTGTGCCGGTTGTCACGGCACCTACGCCGACGACCCGACGGCGGACTCGCAGGACACGTATCCGAACTTGTTGCTTCCGCTCGACGTGGTCGGAACGGATCCGGTGGTGGCGAACATGGGCGTCGTCCACGCGCCGGAGTTCGTGGGCTGGTACAACGGGTCGTTCTACGGAAAGATCACGCGCGCCGTCCCTGACGATCCTTTCCCAGGCTACATGGCGCCGCCGCTCGACGGCATTTGGGCAACCGCGCCCTACCTGCACAATGGCTCCGTGCCGACGATCGAGCTCGTGCTGAACAGCAAGGCGCGGCCTTCCGTGTGGAAGCGCGTGGACCTCGATGACACCCATTTCGATGAAGCCGCGCTCGGCTGGCCCTGGGTCGAGCCGCCTTATGCCCAGGCCGATGCGCCCGAGGCGGAACGGAAGTTCATCTACGATACCCGGTACTGGAGTCAGTCCAACGCGGGCCACGTCTTTGGCGACCATTTGACCGACAGCGAGCGTCGGGCGGTCATCGAATACCTGAAGACGCTATGATGTTGGGACTCCATGAGCCGATCCGCAGCCGCATCAGTCGAGCCCGCTCGTAGAGACGCCTACCATCACGGGGACCTACGGCGGGCCCTGCTGGACGCGACGCTACGTCTCGTCGAAGAACATGGCCTTCAGGGATTCACGTTGCGCGCCGCTGCGCGCGCGGCCGGCGTGACTCCCGGCGCGAGCTACCACCACTTCGCGGACAAGGAGGCGCTCCTGGCCGCGCTGGCAGAAGAGGGCTTCGCGCTCTTTCGCGGCGCGATCGAGGCCGCCATCCGCGAGCCAGCAGCTTCGGCGCGCGAGCGCTCACGCAACGTGGGCGTCGGGTACGTGCTGTTCGCCGTCGAGCACCCGACGCGCTTCCGCGTCATGGTGGCCACCACGGTCGATGCGCGCAGGCGCAAGGACCCGATGGCAACGGCCGCGCTGGCCACGTACCAGCTCGTTCGAGACGTGCTCGTCGAGGGCCTACAAGAGAGCGGCGCGCGCGCCGTCCCCGACGCCGAAGTGCTCGGCTGGTGGAGCGTGGTGCACGGGCTGGCGTTTCTCGCGATCGACGGGCATCTGGGCGAAGCGGGGAGCTCGGCGCCGCGCACCAGGATGATCGTGGGCGAAGTGATCGCGGCGCTTGGCAAAGAAGAGCCACCGGACGCAAAGCCGTCCCTTCCTCCGGGCCGTTCGCGCAAGCAACGGGAGCCGGGTGAGAGCGCGCTGATGCGCGAGCTGCGCGCACGACCGAGTTCTCGTCGCGAGCACTGTGCCGACGGGTGTTCGCAGCCGCACGCCTGCTGAGTGTATCGGCGCGTGCCGCTCACTCGGACGCGCGGTGCGTTCGCTGACGGGGGACATCGGGAGGTCGAGATGGTGCGCTCAATTGCGTTTGCCACACAGTCGAGCTGGCCTGAACACCGGCGCGCGGATCTGCGCGCCGCGCACCTCTGCCGGGACGCCTGTGGCGAGGAGGTCGCCCACGAGCAGCGTGCGATCGCAGGCGTCGGTGATGTCGCGGAAGCGGCGCTGCACGCGACCGGCGCAGTGGTCGAGCAGTCCCAGTCGGTTCTTAGGACGCGACGATCCGCGCGGCGCTGGTCGGCACAATGCGGCACACGAACAATCGGCGCTA
>Ga0193706_1000870_pt1 | contig 14895 bp, 12 predicted proteins | sample U3c1metaG_FD_160130 | JGI IMG/M metagenome (GOLD analysis project Ga0193706, IMG submission 160130) | Soil microbial communities from a riparian zone of the East river system, Colorado, United States - U3c1 | ecosystem: Environmental > Terrestrial > Soil > Riparian zone | place: USA: East River... | reverse complement strand
GGTCAGGGCCTGTGCAAGAGCTCGCGTCCCGACTGCGATGCCTGCCCGCTCGAGTCGAGCTGCGAGTTCGTGCGCTAGTGTTGTCGGTACGGAACCAGGCTCGGATCCGACACCTCCCCGATACCGCGCTCGGGGCGCGCGGAATCGAGGGGGTGTCGGATCCGAGCTTGGCTCCGTACCGACGGACGTCCCAGCTCAACTGAGCTGGCCCGAAGGCGGATTGCCGCTGCGGCGCTGCTTGCGGATGCGGCGCATTTCCCGGTAGCCGACCAGCTTATTGGTCGACTCGTTCCACAGGCGCAGCGTCAGCGACTTCAAGCCGGACATCAGCGTCAGCGGCTTGACGTCGCGGAACAGCGGATCGGAGCGGTGACAGGCTTCGAGGTTGTAGTTGGGGATGCGCGGGCTGAGGTGGTGGATGTGGTGGAAGCCTATGTTGCCCGAGAACCACTGCAGGACGCGCGGCAGCTTGTAGAAGGAGCTGCCTTGGAGCGCCGCGGCGGTGTAATCCCAGTTCTCGCCGCGCTCCCAGTAGACGTCTTCGAACTGGTGCTGCACGTAGAAGAGCCACACCCCGGCCGTGCCCGCGACCGCCATCGCCGTGATCTGCAGGATCAGGTAGGGGATCAGGCCGAAGATCCAGCTCATCGCGACCACCATCACGAGGATCGCGAGGTCCATCCACCACACGGAGCGGCGCTCGCGCTCGTCGACGTTCGCGGAAGGAAAGCGCTGGAGGACGAGGAACAGGAACAGCGGCGCGACGACGAACAGGACGACGGGGTTGCGCGCGAGGCGATAGGAGAATCGCTTCCAGCGCGAGGCCTGCAGGTATTCCTCGACGGTCATGGTCCACACGTCGCCGACGCCGCGGCGATCGAGATCGCCGGCGCTGCGGTGGTGCAGTGCGTGCTGTCCGCGCCAATGGAAATAGGGCGTGAAGACCAGCAGGCCGGAGATGAAGCCCAGCACGGCGTTCGCTCGCTTCGAGCGGAAGTATGAGCCGTGGCCGCAGTCGTGGAAAATGATGAACACACGCGCCAGCAGTCCGCCGGCGAGCAGGGCCAGGAGCACCGAGATCCACCACCAGCGATCCCAGGTCAGGTACATCCCGACCCATAGGGCGACGTACGAGCCGTGGGTGTTGACGATCTGCCAGGCGGCGCGCCAGCGGTTCGGCTCCTGGTAGCAGGCGACGATGTCCTTCCACTTCGCGGCTTGCGCGCGCGCATCAGGTTTCGTCGAGGCGGGCGATTCGTCGATCATCGGAAGCCTCCTGCGCATTTCGCCGGGGAGGGCGGTGCGTGGAACCACAGAGAAGAAGGAGGACTTTCTAGGGCCGGCCGCTCGGCTTCTCCATCCGTCGATGTGCGCAGTTGTCCGCGCTCGCGCTACCCAGACTCGGGTAGCGCACGCTGGTCATGACGCGCTGCGCTGGAACCGTCAGGGACAGATCGTGAATTCGAGCCCGTTCGACAAGCTCGCATTCTGCGGCGCGGGGAAACCGTTGTCGCGACCCCACGATTGCGCGTCGACCACGGTCCCAGGGACCAGCAGGAATGCCGCGGGAATCCCGCCGTGCGCTCCGGTCGCGAAGGCATTCATGTCGAGCGAGTAGACGCCCGAGCAATCGTTCGGCGGAGGATTTCCGCCGGAGCTGAGACCGATCGAGCGGCGGATCGGCGTGTTGACGCAGCGCAGACCGCCCGAGAAGGGCACGGCGGCCCGGCCACCGTCCGTGTAGATGTACAGACCGGGCTTGTTGTTGAGCACGTTGCTCGCGAGCAGCACGAAGCCCGAGCCCGCCGACGCGCTCGGCGTGCCCGCCCCGCCGAGCGAGGGCAGGCAACCCAGCGAATTGATCTTCGCCGTGCAGTAATTCACCAGCGACATGCAGCTGGGACAGGCGTAGCGCGTGTCGAGCTTGACCGCGTCGAGCGAAGTCGACGGATTCGCCGCGGGGATGTCGATCCGATAGCTCGTGATCAGGTCCGTGCTCGCCGACAGATCCCAGGTGAGCTTCCGCTCCTCGTGGCCCATCTGGAAAATCATGTGCGAGGAAGTGGTCGGCACGATCGAGTGCGCCGTCCCGCTCGCGTCGAAGTACGTCAAGCTCACCTGCTGCCAGGGCATCTGATTCAAGTTGATCGAGACCTGCAGCACGATCTCCTGCAGATCGGCCGGCACGGAATCAGTGATCCGGTACTGCGGCGGCTGCGTCAGGTGATCGATGTTGCCGCCGGTCGTGATCACGCCGCCGGGGACCAGCTGGAACACGGCCGGGACGTTGCTCGTCGACAGGGGATCGTCCGGCGCGTTGCCCAGAGTGTCGGGGTGGGTGAAAGTCTCCCAGGCGCTGTACGCGGTGCAGGGCTGACCGTGGAACGGCGCGAGGAAGGACACCGTGAAGGGCGGGGGTACCGCGCTGGCGCACAGGAGCGCGCAGGCGAATTTCGGGATCAATGCGATCGACATGGTGGTGACTTCCGTGGAGCGGGATCGCGATAACGAGCTCGTGATGATGACGAGCGCGTTCGAGAATACCACGCAGCGTTGCAGGCGCTGATGACGCGTCCCTCATTCCAGGATCGCTGACGACATCGAGCGTCGTGCTCGGCGGAGCGAGCGTCAAGCAGCCGAAAATCCAGAGAGAAATCGGCAAAGCAGTCAGAACCAACGCGGTGTCTGGAGACACGAATGCGGCACGACGTTCACGAGGCCGTCGTCCCCATCTCCAAACACTCCAAAGGAATCTTCGCCATGGTCTCTCGACTCATTTCCGTGTCCTTCATCAGCGCTCTCGCGCTCGCGTTCTGCCCGATCGCGCATTCCCAAACATGCAATGAATTGCAGCAGCTCGTTCACGCTTCCAGCGGCAGCCCCAGTCCCGAACACTTCGGCAGCGCGGTGGACATGGACGGCGATTACGCCGTCGTCGGCGCGTACCAGGGCGGATCCGGTGCGCTGGGCCAAGCCTACGTCTATGTGAGGAGCGGCACGACCTGGAGCCTCCAGGCCACCCTGTCGGGCACCGGCCTCAACCCGGCGCTCTTCGGCGAATCCGTGGCGATCTCCGGCGACACGATCGTGGTCGGCGCGCCCATCGGCGGCGGCTCGTTCCAGATCGGCACTGCCTATGTATTCGTGCGCAGCGGCACGACCTGGACTCAACAAGCCGTGCTCAGCGCGGGAGGATTCTCTCAACCCTTCGGTCTGTTCGGGTCTGACGTCGACATCGACGGCAACCGCATCATGGTCGGGGCTCCGAACCATACCGCCGCGACGGCGTCGGGCGCAGGCATGTGCTTCGCCTTCACGCGCACCGGCACGACCTGGTCCGCGCCGGTGCAGATCATCTCCTCGAGTTTCCAAGCCGGAGCAAGTTTCGGCGGCACGGTTTCACTCCAAGGCACGAAGGCCATGATCGGCGCGCCCAATCAGAACAGCAACGCGGGTTCGGTCTTCGACTTCAGCCTCGTCGGCTCGACCTGGACGCAGATGCAACAGCTGAATCCGACCAGCGGCGCTGGCTCGATGTTCGGCATCTCCGTGGATCTGTCTGGCACGGACGCCGCGATCGGAGCCTGGCTGGACGACACGGCGGCGACCAACGCCGGCGCCGCCTACGTGTTCACGCTCTCGGGCGGCACGTGGTCGCAACAAGCCAAGCTGACCCGCAATTCGGCGGCGGCCGATGACCAGTTCGGGACTTCAGTCGCCTTGAGCAGCGACGGGGTCCTGGTTGGGATGAATCCCTACACGGGCGTCAATCCGACTCCCGGCGGCGTGTTCCAGTTCCTGCGCAACTCCGGCACCTGGTTCGAGGGTCACACCCTGGTCCCGGTGACGAACCAGGGCGCGGCCTCCTTCGGTGTCGTGGCTCGCTCGGGCTCGAACATCATCGTCGGTGCGCCGAACTACGACAGCTCGCCGTTCACGGATCTGGGGACCGCCTACATCTTCGCACTGGCGGGCACTCCCTTCGCGTACTGCACGACCGGCGCTCCTTGCGGCAACAACTACGTCGCCGGCGGTTGCATCAACAACCTGACGACGAACGTGGGCGCTCGGCTCCTGGGCTGCGGCACCGCGAGCATCTCCTCGAACGACTTCGGCCTGAACGGCGTGCAGTTCCCCTCGGGCGGCTCGTACATCCCGTTCCTCTCGCCGAACGTCCTGAGCCCGCTCCTCCAGAGCGGGAACGGTCTGCTCGCGCTCAACAGCCCGATCACGCGGCTCGGCGCGGCCATGGCGGTCGGAACCACGGTTCCGTTGCCGAACATCTTGTCGGACAGCCTGGCCGTGGCTTCGGGCCAGATCGTCAGCGGCAACACGATCCGCTTCCAGATCTGGTACCGCAATCCGGCGGTCGGCTGCGACCCGGCGAACACTAACTTCTCGAACGGCTACGAAGTGACCCTGGTGCCCTGAGCGCTCGAGTCTGATTGCAGCGGCGAGCGGCCTTTGCGCCGCTCGCCGCTGTTTTCATTGCTCGGGTCGTCGGCGCCTTCCGCGCCGCAAGCGCGCGACGGAGCTCGAATCTCCACTCCACGTGAGCGTTCGGGTCCGGGAACCCCTGGCGTGCAGACTTGTCATTTCCCCGGGTCCGGGGCCCGTCGGGATGGGGAGTCGAACGCCCGACGCGTCTGATTCGGCTGGAAAACGAGGCTCGGCGACGCTCTGGCGCGGCGAGGCTCGCGGGCTAGACTATACGGCTCGCCATCTGGCAACGAACTGCGCAACTACGCCCGTCCCAGCCGTCAGAACCGCCCCTCGCCCTCACCCCCATGAGCACTTCCTCGACGCAGCCCGCCGCGCCCTTTGCAGCCGACCTCCAGCGCCTCCTCGGGCTCTCGACTACGTCCGTCAACTACAAGTACAACCTGTCCAAGGAAGAGCTCTTCGACGAGGCGATCAAGAGCGATCGCGGCCGCGTCACCAAGGGCGGGCCGTCGGATGCGCAGAAGGCCTTCGCGACGAAGCTCGGGGTCAAGGGGCCGCTGGTCTACTACACCGATCCCGATTGCACCGGCCGGCGCGTCAAGGACACCTACGCGGTGGGCTGGCCCGAGGTCGAGAACGTCATCTGGTGGAAGGACGACCTCAACAAGTACGACCCGGTGAAGTACGAGGCCCTGCTCAAGCGCGTCGTCGCCTTCCTCAACGAGAAGAAAGCCACGCTGTACGTCAAGGACGTCTTCGTCGGCGCCGACCCGAGCTTCTCGATTCCCTACCGCTTCGTCGGCGAGTACGCGACCCACGCGATGTTCGCGCACAACATGTTCCCCAAGAACCTGAAGGGAGTGAAGGACGTCGAGGGCCGGCGCTGGACCATGCTCAACGTGCCTTCGTTCGTCTGCGAGCCGGCGCGCGACGGCTCGCGCTCGGAAGCCGTGGTCGTGATCGACGCGCGCAATAGAATCTGCCTCGTCGCGGGCCGCGCGGATTACTGCGGCGTGGTGAAAAAGACGATTTTCACCGTCGGAAACCTGCTGATGCCGATGGACGGCCTGCTCTCGATGCACTGCTCGGCCAACGTCGGCCCCAAGGGTGACGGAGCGATCCTGTTCGGTCTCTCGGGCACCGGCAAGACCACGCTTTCCGCCGATCCCGACCGCCGTCTGATCGGCGATGACGAGACGATCTGGAGCGACAACGGTCTGTGCAATCTCGAGGACGGCTGCTACGCGAAGCTGATCGACTTGAACAAGCAGGCCGAGCCGGTGATCGCCGCCGCCCTCTCGAAGCCGGGCACGATCATCGAGAACGTCCCGCCGCTCAAGGGCAAGAAGATGTCCGAGTGCCATCCCGACGAGCTCGATCTGACCGACAAGTCGATCACGGAGAACACGCGCTTCTCGTATCCGCTCGACGCGAACCCGAACGTGATGCCGGGAGCGCGCGGTCCGCACCCCGAGACCATCGTGCTGCTCACGGCCGACGCTTTCGGCGTGCTGCCGCCGGTGTCGATCCTCGATCCGAAGCAGGTCATGTACCACTTCGTCTCGGGCTTCACTTCGAAGCTGGCGGGCACGGAAGTCGGCGTCACCGAGCCGAAAGCCGCGTTTTCCGCCTGTTTCGGCGCGCCGTTCATGGCGCACAAGCCGAGCGTCTACGCCAATCTGCTGAAGAAGAAGATGGAGCAGAACCATGCGCGCTGCATCCTGCTCAACACGGGCTGGAGCGGCGGCGCCTACGGCAATGGCAAGCGCATCTCGATCGGCCACACGCGTGCCCTGCTCGGCGCGGCGCTGCGCGGCGACCTCGACAACGTGGCGACGGAGCAGCACCCGGTGCTCAACCTGAAGATGCCGAAGACCTGCCCGGGCGTGCCGGCGGAGATCCTCAATCCGCGCAACACCTGGAGCGACAAGGCGGCCTACGACGTCGCGGCGAACAAGCTGCGCGACCTGTTCCGCAAGAACTACGCGGACAAGGGTTTTGCGGCGCTCAACATCGAAGCGGTCTTGTAAGCGCGCATGGCCGATCCGAAAGTTCAACACCACATGGCCGGGCTGAAGCTCTTCGGCCAGGGCAAGTTCGAAGAGGCGATCGCCGAGTACGAGCGGGCCCTCGCCTTGTCTCCCGATTGGCCCGAGGTGATGAACGCGGTGGCGATCTCGCAGTCGAAGCTCGGCCGCCACGACGAGGCGATCGCGACCATCAAGCGCGTGATCGAGCTGACGCCGGAGGATCCCTTCGCCTACACCAGCCTGTCGATCTTCCTGCAGCGCCAGGGCAAGATCCCCGAGGCGGAAGCGGCCGGCGCCAAGGCGCGGATGCTCAACTGGAAGCACGAGCTCAAGACGAATCCCAACGCACCGCCGCCGGACAATGACGGGAAGATGCGCGTGATCCAGTAGCGGACGGCTCGCCGTCCCCCTGACCCTGTACGCGGGAGCGCACCGGTTGCTACGCTGCGCGGAATAGAAGGCGAGCCAGCGATGCCCACGATCTTCATCCCGCGCGAGACGACCCCTGGCGAAACGCGCGTTGCGGCGTCCCCGGAAACGATCAAGCGCTACGTCGCCAGCGGACTTACGGTCCAGGTCGAAGCCGGCGCGGGCCTGCAGGCCGGCCTCACCGACGCGATGTTCCAGGCCGCCGGCGCGAGCATCGTCGGCCGCGAAGCGTGGAGCAAGGCCGCGGTCGTGATCAAGGTCGCGCCGCCGGAGCCCGCGGAGATCGACGCCCTCGCGCCCGAGTCCGTGCTCGTCGCCTACGCCTGGACCAGCGGGCATGCCAGCGCCGTGCGCCGCCTCGCGGAGCGTCGGATCTCGATGCTCGCGATGGACCTCATTCCGCGCATCACGCGCGCCCAGGCGATGGACGCGCTGTCCTCGCAGGCGATGATCGCGGGCTACAAGGCGGTGCTGCTCGGCGCTTCGCACATGACGAAGCTCTGCCCGATGCTGATGACGGCCGCGGGCACGATCGCGCCGGCGAAAGTCGTCGTGTTCGGCGCGGGAGTCGCGGGCTTGATGGCGATCGCGACCGCGAAGCGTCTCGGCGCGCAGGTCGAAGCGACCGACGTGCGCGCGGCGTCCAAGGAACAAGTGCTCTCGCTCGGAGCGCGCTTCATCGAAGTGCCCGGCCTCGCCGACATGGAAGGCGCCGGCGGCTACGCGAAGGAAGCCGGCGAGGACGTGCTGCGCCGCCAGCGCGAGGAAGTCTCCAAGCGGGTCGCCGAAGCCGACCTGGTCGTGACCACGGCTCGCGTGCCCGGCAAGAAAGCGCCGCTGCTCGTCAACGAAGCGATGGTCAAGTCGATGCGCCCCGGTTCCGTGATCGTCGACATGGCGGTCGAATCCGGCGGCAATTGCGAGTTGTCCGTCGAGGGCGAGACCGTCGTGCGCCACGGCGTCACGATCGTCGGCACACGCAACCTGCCCGCGAGCGTGCCGCTGCACGCGAGCGAGCTCTACGCGAAGAACGTGCTCAACCTGGTGAAATTGTTCGTCGGCAAGGACGGCGCCATCGCGCGCGATTTCAAGGACGAGGTCCTCGCCGGCTGCCTCTTGACCCACGGCGGCGAAATCGTCCACAAGGCAACCGCCGAGGCCCTCTCGGCAGGAGCGAAGGCTTGATGACATTCGCGCTGCTCGCCGCGGAGGGCTCCGATTCGATGCCCTTCCTGGTCGTCGGTCTGTGGGTGCTGCTGCTCTCGGTCTTCCTCGGGATCGAGCTGATCCAGAAAGTCCCGCCGACGCTGCACACGCCCTTGATGTCCGGATCGAATGCGATCTCAGGCATCACGATCGTCGGCTCGATGATGTCGCTCGCCAGTGGCTATCCCTGGCCGGGCCTGATCATGGGTTTCGTCGCGGTCGTCCTGGCGATGATCAACGTCGTCGGCGGTTTCGTGGTGACCAACCGCATGCTCGCGATGTTCCGCGAGCGGCCCGAGGTCAAGAAGTGATGCTGCTGCCGTTCGCCTCGGTGAGCAGCTACGGGATCGAGGTCGCCTACATGGCGAGCTCGATGCTCTTCGTGATCGGCATCAAATATCTGGGCAAGGTCAAGACCGCCAAGCGCGGCAACGACATCGCGGCCCTCGGCATGGCAGTCGCCATGGCCGCGACGATGTGGATCCTGATCAAGGACCACTCCTACGACCAGAGATCGTGGGCCCTGCTGGTGCCTTCGCTCGCGATCGGCTCCGGCCTGGGCTGGTGGCTCGCCAAGCGCGTGCCGATGACGGCGATGCCCGAGTTCGTGGCCGTGTTCAACGGTTTCGGAGGTCTCGCGTCGCTGCTCGTGGCGATGGCCGAGGTCACCCGCGCCACCCGCGACCACCTGAGCGTGGTCCATCTCGGAGGAGTGACTTTCGCGATCGCGGTCGCCGCCTCGATCGTCATCGGCGGCGTCACGTTCACCGGCTCGATGATCGCCTACGCGAAGCTGGCCGGGAAAGTGAACAAGAGCCGCTTCGGGCCGCTCGGCTCGACGCCGATGAACATCGTCCTGGCTCTCGGCGTGCTCGCCCTCACGGTCTGGGGCTGTTTCTTCGCGCACACTCCGACGGAACTGTGGATCTCGAACGGCTTGCTCGCCCTGGTGACGCTGACGCTCGGCATCGGCTTGACCATGCCGATCGGCGGCGCGGACATGCCGGTCGCGATCGCGCTGCTCAATTCGTATTCCGGTGTCGCGGGCATGACCACGGGTTTCGTGCTCGACAACAACGTGTTGATCGTCGCCGGATCGCTGGTCGGGGCCTCGGGGATCATCCTGACCCAGGTCATGTGCAAGGCGATGAACCGCTCGCTCTCGAACGTGCTGCTCGGCGTGATGGGCGACACGGGCAGCGCGGCCTCGAAAGAAGGCTACACCAAGGTCAAGACCACCACCGCCGAGGAGCTCGCGCCGCTGCTCGATGCCGCGCGCCTGGTGATCATCGTTCCGGGTTATGGACTGGCCGTCGCGCAAGCGCAGCACAAGGTGCGCGAGCTCGCCACCCTGCTCGAGAAGAAGGGCTGCGTGGTCAAGTACGCGATCCACCCCGTCGCGGGTCGCATGCCGGGGCACATGAACATCCTGCTCGCCGAGGCCAACGTGCCTTACGAGCAGCTGTACGAGCTCGACCACATCAACGACGAGTTCAGCCAGGCCGACGTGGTGCTCGTGCTCGGCGCCAACGACGTGTGCAACCCCGCGGCGAACGACGATCCCAAGTCGCCGATCGCGGGCATGCCGGTGCTCAGCGTCTGGAACGCGCGCACGGTCGTGGTCGTCAAGCGTTCGCTCTCTGCCGGTTACGCAGGCATCCGCAACGAGCTGTTCCAGCTCGACAACACGCTGATGCTGCTCGCGGACGCGAAAAAGGCCTTGGAAGACCTGGTCACCGAGCTGAAAGCGCAGTAGCCCGGCTCGCGCGCCATCCGCTGACGCCGCAGGCGAGGCCGAGCACGACCAGCGGCAGCATCTCGCCGTAGATCCGAAGCTCGTCGAACTGCGCCAGGTCGAGGGCGGCCGCGAAGAACAGCGGCACGACCAGCAGCGCCCGGCGCACGAAGCCCTCGCGCACCCAGCGCACGAAGATCGCGAGCGGCAACCACAGCAAGCCGAAGACGAGCGAGAGCGTCATCCAGGTCGACGCGTGACGCAGCGCGGCCGTGTTGTCCTTGAGCGCATCCGCGTAGAAATCTCCGACGCCGGGATGGTGCTTGAACGTCATCCCCAGGAGGGCCCGGATGGACAACCAGATCGCGGTCTGGACCGCGAGGTGTTGCGCGAGCGACCACCAGCTCATCTTCCCGAACTGAGTCAGCGCGAAGATCAGGATCAGGAACACGCTCGTCTCGCGATTGAGCGTGGCGAAGGGGAAGACCCAGTAGTACCAGGCCCATTGTCCGCGCCGGATCCACAAAAGACCCAGCGTCGTGACCAGGACAGCCGGCAGGTCCCACGGGTACCAGAAGGGCCAGGCGCGCGGGATCACATACAGGAAGGGCAGGGCGTACAGTCCGGCCAGGGCCCACAGCGTCGGCGCCCATGGTCCGGCCAGGAATTGCGCGAGCAGGGCTCGCAGCGCGTAGAAGAACGCGACGGAGGCGGCGATCTCGATCCAGCGCGCGCTGTCCTCGCGCGAGAAGCCGATCTTCGCGCCGATCCCGCTGACGTCGACTGCCCGCACGAGGGTCGGGACCAGGATCCGCTTCTGGTACGGCGTCTCCGCGGTGTAGGCGCACAGGCGCTCGAGCGCGGCCGGCGGATGCACCCCGTTCCGCGTCTGGTGCAGCCCGGCGAACATGACGCTGAACGCAGCCACGGCGATCAGCAAGGCCGCCTCGACCGCGATCGAAAGCCGCGCGCGGGCCGGAGCGGTTTCCATCGCGCGGAAGATACCGCGGGAGCCGGGCGGATTCGTCCGCAGCAGTCCCCCGAGCGTCCCGCCGCCGAAGCGCAGGGGACCGGCGACGGACGAATTCACCCGAGCCCGTACAATCTCCGCGTGAACCGCCCCGCAAAGCTCATCGTCCTCCTCGTCGTCGCCGCCCTGGCCCTCGCCGGATTCCTGCTCTGGCAATCGAACCGCGCCACGCCCGACGTCGCGCCGGTGCGAATCCCCGATCCGCCGGCTCAGCCCGCGGGCGTGAAGCCCGAGACCGCACAGCAACCAGACCAGGGACGCGTGGAAGCTCCGACCCAGGCGCCGGCGGGCGATACTTCGCCGGGCGCAATCGCGGTCGGACGCGTTCGCGGCCAGGTCGACACGGTTCCCGGCGCGAAGTTCCCCGCTCAATTCGAGCTGGTCGTCGAGACCGCGGGCTCGCCGAGTCGAGTCCTCGTGATCCCCGGCACGGAGCGGCTGGTGACCCTCGACCTCGAGCCGGGACGCTCCGTGCTCTCCGCGCGCGCGGAAGGCCTGGCTTCGCGGCTCTTGGTGCTCGAGCGCAAGTCGGACGCGCCCGTCCCGCCTTTCAAGCTCACGCTCGAGCCCGCCGGCCGCCTGAACGGACAGGTGCTCGACCCGCGCGGCGCGGCCCTCGCCGGCCTGCCCGTGTTCCTCGTCGCGACCAGCTCGAAGGACGTGCGCACGACGGCGAGCGACAGCGAGGGACGCTACACCTTCAGCGACGCTCCCGTCGGCTCCTATTGCGTGGCCTTCGGCGCCTCCGACAGCCCGATCGCCCCCGTGGTCCCCGTCGACGTGGTCCAGACCGAGGTCCGAGAAGTCCCGCCCCAGTCCATGCCCGAGCTCGGCGAGGGCGAGATCAGAGTGCTCGACCGCGAGAGCAAGCCCGTCGAAGGCGCGCGCGTCTTCGGGGCCGGCCAGAGCGGCGGCTGGATCGACGGCGTGAGCAACAGCGCGGGCTATGTCCACGCGCGATTTCTCCCGGCCGGAAACTTCTTCCTGAACGTGACGACGGAAGACGGCCGGAGCGGCCAGGGCCCGCTGGAAATCAACCTCGGCCGCATCGGCCGCTCGATGATTCACATCCGGAACTAGTGTCCCGCGAGAACGGGGCGGGCGCGCGCGGCGCAGCGCTCCGATCGGCCGCGAGAGGAACTCGCTCGAGAATGATCGGGACTCGGTCGGATCCAGATTGTGAATCGGCCCGGCGCTGACTTCAAAGCGCCGTCATCTCCACCGCATTCCGGACGACACGCTTTTCGTACACGAATCCGTCGTCTGCTCGCCAACAAGCAGGGCCTCGACGATTGCGCTAAAGCGATGGCGCCCTGTATCTTGGGCCTGCGCCTCGGAGCAGGCGCGTGTGGCCAGAGTCCTGCGCCGCGCGGCGCGTCGTTCGCGTGGCGTTGCCCTGGATCGCGCATCCCGCCCGACGGAGATTTCTTGAAGCGCGTGCAGCGGAAGGGAGCATGAGCGAGCTCGATCAACCCGCAGTTTTCGACGCGCGACTTTCCGCGGCGGATCTGCGCGACGCCTGGCGCGTGCTCGATTCGCTCGAGCGCGCCGAGGGCTTTCGTCTGCTCGATCCGACCGAGGGCGAAGAGTTCTTCATCGAGCTGGCGACGATCGACCAGGTGGCGCTGCTCTCGTCGCTGAGTCCGGCGGAGCAGAGATTCTGGCTGCGAGCCCTCGCTCCCGACGACACGGCCGACGTGCTGCAGGAAGCGACGCCCGAGCAGCGCACGGAAATGCTCGCGATGCTCGACGAAGCCTCGCGCCGCGAAGTGCGCACTCTGCTCGCCTACGCCGAGGACGACGCGGGCGGGTTGATGAGCACGAGGTTCGCCCGCGTGCGGCCCGAGATGAGCGTCGACGAAGCGATCCTCTACCTGCGCAAGCAGGCGAACGCGCGCCTGGAGACGATCTACTACGGTTATGTCCTGGATCAGGAGCAGCGCCTGCTCGGCGTGGTCTCGCTGCGCCAGCTGTTCCAGGCCAAGGGCAACGCGCTGGTCAAGGACATGATGCACAGCGATCTCGTGCAGGTGCCCGAGGAGATGGACCAGGAAGCCGTCGGCCGCATGTTCGCGCAGCACGACCTGGTCGCCTTGCCCGTGATCGACGCTTCCGGCCGCATGAAAGGCATCGTGACCGTCGACGACATCGTCGACGTGGTCCAGGAAGAAGCGACGGAGGACATCCAGAAGATCGGGGGTAGCGAAGCCCTCGACGCGCCTTACCTCGAGGTCACGGCACTGGGGATGTTCAAGAAGCGCGCGGGCTGGCTGGTGCTGCTTTTCGCTGGCGAGATGCTGACGGTCACCGCTCTCGGCCCCTTCGAGAACCGCATGAAACAAGTCGGAATGCTGCCGCTGCTCATGCCACTGATCATTTCCAGCGGCGGAAACGCGGGCTCCCAGGCCTCGACCCTCGTGATCCGCGCCATGGCCCTGGGCGAAGCGCGACTCTCGGACTGGTGGCGTGTGCTGCACCGCGAGGTGCTGACCGCTTCGATGATGGGCCTGGCGCTCGGGCTGCTCGGGGTCGCGCGCATCCTGGTCGCCAACCGGATTTTCCCTCACAGCTACGAGGCGGGCATCAATCCCTGGGACGTCGCGGTCACCGTGGGCGTCAGCGTGCTGTGCGTCGTCATGTGGGGCGCGATCACCGGCTCGATGCTGCCGATGATCCTGCGTCGCCTCGGATTCGACCCGGCGAGCGCCTCGGCGCCGCTGGTGGCGACGCTGGTCGACGTCACCGGGCTCCTGATCTACTTCGGGACCGCCACGGCCCTGATCTTCTAGGGCCGGCGCGGCTCGAATCGACCTTGGCGCTCGCCGCGCGCTATCGTGGAGCCCTGCGAGGGTCCACCGAGGCTTCCAACCGAGCAGAATCACTTCGATGAGCGCAGAACCCACGACACCGAGCATCCCGCGCAAGATCCTGGTCGCCGTCGCCGACGGCGGACTGTCGGACGCGGCCGTGGAGTTCGCCGGGCAGCTGGCCGAAGCGTCGGGCGCCGAGCTCGACTTGCTGCACGTCCTCCCCGTCCCGACCCTGCCCGGGCTGCGCCTGTCGGAGAAGGAATGCGCCGCGCTCGAGACCGAGCGGCGCGCCCTGGTCGTGCGCGACTTGAGCACCTACATGACCGGGGCCGCGACGCCGGAGCCGGCACAGCGGCGGATGATCGAGCGCCTGCGCGTCGTCTCCGGCCAGCCCGCCAAGGTCGTGCTCGAGCAGGCGCGCAGCAGCGGCGCGGACATGGTGATCCTCGGCACCAGCGGCAAGAAGAAGGAGCTCGATTTCGGCGGCGTCGCCCGCGCCGTGCTCTCGCAGGTCCATTGCCCCGTGCTGCTCGTCCCCGCTCCGGCGCGGCGCGTGAAGAAGATCCTCGTCCCCGTCGATCTCTCGCCGGCGAGCTTGAAGGCCCTGGCGATCGCCCGCGACTGGGCGCGACTGCTCGAGGCCAAGCTGCTCGCGATCCACTGCTTCAGCGTGCCCGAGCTCGTCGCCTACGGGATCCCCGAGGCCCCGCTGACGCCGATGGATTTCGGCCTCGACGAGCTGCGCGCTTCCGCCAAGGAGCGCTTCGAGCGCGAGATGCACGGCTTCGACTGGCAAGGCGTGCCCTGGGACGCGCGGCTCTTCGACGACAGCCCCGAGCAGACCATCCTCGAGATCCAGGGCGAGTACGACCTGATCGTGATGTCGACCCACGGCCACACCGGCCTGGCGGCGGCCCTGCTCGGCTCGGTGGCGTACAACGTGCTGCGCCGCGCCCACACGCCGGCCCTCGCCTGCCCCGTCCGCAGCTGAACCCGCGCGTCAAGAGATTCCATGAGCGCCGAGACCGCATTCCTCGCCGGCCACGACCTGGCCGTCTATTCCGCGACCTGGTGTCCTGATTGCACGCGGCTGAAGCGCTGGCTCGCCGGCAGCGGCATCGCGACGCGCGAGGTCAACATCGACCAGGTCGATGGCGCGGCGGCGAAGCTCGAGGAAGAGACCGGCAAGCGCGCGATCCCCTTCGTGCTGGT
>Ga0193706_1000869_pt1 | contig 14897 bp, 12 predicted proteins | sample U3c1metaG_FD_160130 | JGI IMG/M metagenome (GOLD analysis project Ga0193706, IMG submission 160130) | Soil microbial communities from a riparian zone of the East river system, Colorado, United States - U3c1 | ecosystem: Environmental > Terrestrial > Soil > Riparian zone | place: USA: East River... | reverse complement strand
ACTGGCCTGGGCTGGAGCGCCTTGAGATTTAATACAAATGGTTCTTATAATACAGGATCGGGAGTTTATAGCTTGTACTCCAATACCACAGGCAGCCAGAATACAGCAACGGGTCAGCTGGCCATGTACCTGAATACTATCGGCGGCCAGAACACAGCGATGGGAAGCGATGCAATGCGTTATAATAATTCCGGCAGCAGTAATGTAGGGGTTGGGTTTACTGCTTTATATTTTAATACGACTGGTTATTCCAATACTGCCATCGGCACAGGCGCACTCTTTAACAGTGGTAACCGCAACAACCTTGTGGCGATAGGTGATTCGGCACTTTTTAATAACGGAACCGGTGCAACACAGGCAGCGCAGGCAACAGCCAATACCGCCCTGGGTTCAAAAGCACTGTTCAGTAACAGCACGGGTTATTTTAATACAGCCACCGGTTCTAATGCACTGAAAAATAATACTACCGGTGCGCAGAATACTGCCAATGGTACCGGTGCATTAGTAAGTAATACCATTGGTAGTTCCAATACCGCAATGGGTCTTAATGCAATGTTCCAAAATACCATAGGAAATGATAACACCGCGATCGGAAATTTTGCAGCGATAAGTAACAGCACGGGCAACAGGAATACAGGCATGGGTAATTCTGCATTGGGATCTAATGTAAGTGGCAATAACAATACCGCCACCGGGTATGCTGCATTATATTTTAATACTTCCGGTTATAGTAATGTTGCAATAGGCACAGAAGCTTTAGTGAACAATACCAACCGCAATAACCTTGTAGCTGTTGGCGACAGCACTTTATATAACAACGGCATGGGTGCTGTAAATGCTTATGAGGCCACAGAGAATTCCGCATTCGGCTCAAAAGCATTATTTGCAAATACTACCGGTTATTATAACACAGCAACCGGCTCAAATGCATTAAGAAGTAATTCAACCGGTGCTCAAAATACCGCCAACGGGACAGGAGCATTGATCAGCAATACCATTGGTAATGCTAATACGTCTATGGGTTTAAACTCCATGTTTTACAACTCCTCAGGAAGCAATAACACAAGTATCGGTAACGCTGTATTAGCTCAAAACACCATCGGTAACAATAATACTGCCGCCGGGTTTTATGCTTTAAACAACAATACAACCGGTTATAGTAATGTGGCAATCGGTACCGAAGCATTGGCGAGAAATACTGACCGCAGTAACCTGGTAGCAGTTGGCGACAGTGCTTTGTATAATAATGGTGTGGGTTCAGTAAATACTTATGACGGCACACAGAATTCAGCATTTGGTTCTAAAGCCTTGTTTGCAAATACTACTGGCTATTATAATACTGCAACCGGTACAAATGCCCTAAGAAGCAATTCAACCGGCGCTCAAAATACAGCCAATGGTACCGGGGTGCTGATCAATAATTCAACCGGTGGTGCCAATACAGCTATGGGTTTAAATGCCATGGGCCAAAATAATACAGGAAACCAAAATACAGCAATCGGACACTTTGCGCTGGTCGGCAATACTACTGCCAGCGGAAATACAGGCCTGGGTACCGGTGCACTGGTCACCAACAGCACAGGAAATAATAATACCGCGGTAGGGTTTGCTGCAGATGTCAGCTCGATAAATCTTGCCAATGCAACAGCCATTGGATATAATGCAAAGGTTGCCACCAGCAATAGTTTGGTATTGGGCGGCACAGGTGCTGATGCTGTGAAAGTAGGCATCGGTATTACCACACCACTCGCAGGCCTGCATGTTGCAGACAGCAGCGTGTTATTTACGGCTCCCGCCACCTTACCTGCAAGCCCGGGTAATACACCCGTAAGTGGTGCAGGCAACCGCATGATGTGGTACGCAGATAAAGCTTCGTTCCGTGCCGGCAATATCATCAACGACAGCTGGGATAAGAACAAGATCGGTAATATTTCATTTGCCGTGGGCAGTAACACCCAGGCATCGGGTATTACTTCTTTTGCAGCGGGTAATTTTTCTTACGCCCTTGGTGATGTATCTGTAGCGATGGGCTTCAGTGTACAGGCAAAGGCAAAGGCGGCTGCTGCTTTTGGTATTTATAACGACATTACTGATAATCCAAACCCCGTTTTGGAAGCACTTAGCGACCGGATCTTTCAAATCGGCAATGGTGCAACAAATATAACCAGGACAAATGCGGTTACCGTTCTGCGAAATGGCAATACAGGTATTGGTCTTCTCAATCCAACTCATATGCTTCACGTGGGTAATGGCGCTTTGCGGGTAGATGGCCCATCTGCTTTTGGCGTAGGCACGGCACTAAGTGTAGGCGGGTTTGGAGAAGTTCTCGTGGATAAACCGGGAATTGCCGGTGGAAGATTAATCATTAAAGAAAACGGCAACGTAGGTATTGGCAACAATAATCCTGCAAGCCCGCTTTCATTCCCTGCAACATTGGGTGAAAAAATATTACTCTATCCCGGAGCTGTTGGGAGCGTGGGTATTGGTGTTTATGGAAATGAATTAAGGATACATTCCGATAACACGGGCGCTAAAGTGAGTTTTGGTACCCAGGATAATTTTGGCGTATATACCGAAAATGCCCTGGCACAAAGAAATGGTGTGTATGCATTTTCAGTGCTGGGCAGCCTTTGGGTAAACGGCACTACCTATGCCAGCGATGAACGCTTTAAACAGAATATTACTGCAATAAGTTCTCCTTTACAAAAATTAATGCAACTAAACGGTGTAGAGTATGAAATGAAAACAACAGAATTTGAAAAAAATCATTTTCAACCCGGCAGGCAAATAGGTTTACTGGCACAGAATGTAGAAAAAATAATTCCTGAAGCGGTGAATGAAAAGGACGGATACAAAGGTGTTGACTATGCCAGGCTGGTGCCGCTATTGATAGAAGCAATAAAAGAACAGGAATCAAGGATACAAATACTGGAGATCAAACTGAAAAAAAATAAATAACACCACTGGTTAAAATTAAGAATCATGAAATTTCAATTTTTGATCATTGCCCTGTTTTCCCTTACGATGGCTAATGCACAAAATGTAGGCATTGGCACAGCTACGCCGGGCTTTCCCTTAAACTTTGCAAATACCGCCGGTGATAAGATCTCCTTATTCGGAAATACAGGCAACCACTATGGCTTCGGTATACAAAGCGGTTTATTGCAGGTACATAGTGATATAGCGGGATCCAATATTGCATTCGGCTATGGGTCAAGCGCAAGTTTTACCGAAAGAATGCGGATAATAAATAATACTGGTTTTGATGGCATGAGTTTAAACGGAAGATTGATATTAAGAAACGGCAGTACTGATTTAGTTAATGGTGGTGCGGGTGTATGGCTTTATAAGGCTGATAACAGCGGCCAGCTTGGTTTTATGGGCACACAAAATAACCAGAACATTGGCTTTTATGGAGGATCCGCGGGCTGGGGTTTTACGTATAATGCTATTAACAGCCATGTAGGTATTGGAAACAATAATCCTAATGCTCCTTTGGCTTTTGCAGCTTCATTGGGAAAAAAGATTACGCTTTATCCGGGTGCAACCGGCGACGTTGGATTTGGCGTAGCAGGAAACCGGTTACAGATATATTCTGATAACCCCAATGCTGATGTTGCAATAGGGTATGATGCAGGCGGAACTTTTAATGAGCGGTTTGCGGTAAAGCCAAATGGTGCATTAGCTATAAATGGAAATACAGGTACAGCCACTAAGGTATTAACAAGCAATGGAGTTGCTCCTGCAACATGGAGTTCGCCTACCAATGATTTGTATAACAAAACTGTGAAAGTGAGTGGGACTAATGGAGTACCAATTACAAATTACACATTTACAGATGTGCCCGGGTATTCTTACTCCTTTGCGGTAAACGGCAATGCTAAAGTATCGATCAATTTTAGCGTATTCGTTATTGCATCTTCCTGCGCATTTTGTGCAAAAAGTGAAATAGATCTTAGTTTCAATCTTGATGGGACAGATGTGAGTCTTCAGCGATTCGATGTACCGAATTCGCATTATCAAACACTATCCGGTTCAATAATGTTAGAGGTTGGTCCGGGTAGTCATTTATTAAAATTAAGAGCTGCCATAGGGGGCCCTGCTACAGTATACGTAGGCAGCGGTGGTAATTGGTATCAACAATATTCAAATGGAATGATCATCCAGGTAATTCAGCAATAATGTAATTATAAATTTATACATCATACAAAATATTATGAAAAAAATTCTCACTATACTATTCCCTTCTGTTTTTGCCATTACATTTTTGCATGCGCAAAATGTTTTTAAGGTTCAGGCAGGTGCGGTTATTAAAACAACCGGGGGTGCCCTCATCACCTTACAGAATATGAACTTAGACAATGATGGTACGATCAGCCAAACTACAGGGGAAGGAAAATTTTTATTTACCGGCACTGCCGACAATAGCATTTCAGGAACAGGCACCATACTGTTCGACCTGCTTGAAACAGGAAAGACAGGTGCTGCTAAAATTTCCCTGCAACGAAATATACAGGTTGGTTCCGGCATCATATTCACTTCGGGCCTGATCGATCTAAACAATAATAATATTCTGATGCTGCCCGCTGCCTTATTGAATGGCGAAAGCGAAACCAGCCATATCACCGGAACAGCGGGTGGTTACATTGAAATAACCAATGCATTAAACACCCCATCAGCTGCCAACCCGGGAAACCTTGGCGCAATGATCACTTCAGCACAAAACATGGGCAGTACTGCCATACGGCGGGGACATAAATCACAAACCAATGGATATGGAAATGGGAATACGATCTATCGATACTACGATGTCATTCCAACTAACAACACATTCTTAAATGCAACACTCAGGTTAAATTATCTTGATGCTGAATTGAATGGTTTGAATGAAAATTTCATCAGTTTATGGAAGAGTACCAATAATACATCATGGACCAACGAAGGATTTGATACCCGGAACAGCAGCAGCAACTATGTTGAGAAAACCGGGATCGCCGGTTTTTCAAGATGGACGCTTTCTTCTCCGCTTAATCCATTGCCATTATCATGGGGCTCATTCAATACACAATGTATAAACTACTCCACAAAAATAAGCTGGCAAACTTACCGGGAAAGCAATACCCGGTCATTCATCATACAGCAAAGCAGCAACGGGATCAACTGGAAAGATATAGCCACATTATTGGCTGCGGGCAACAGCACTGTTACATTAAACTATACTTACACCTCGCAGCAATTAAGTGGAAGTTTAAATTATTACAGGATCATTGAGCAGGATATAGATGGTCGCAAAACTTATTCACCTGTTTTAAAAAATGACTGCTCCGGTAAAGAAATATTTTTTGTTTACCCCAACCCTGCACAGCACAATTTGTGGGTTAACCTTCAAACAGAAAAAAGCGGTACGGTTTCCATACAGCTTTATGATAGTAAAGGGGCCCTGGTAAAACAACGAATGGAAAATATTCAGGCAGGAAACAACCTGTTAGGTATGCAACTAAATGGCGTTGCCCCCGGCATTTATTCTTTATTAGTAAGGTATAGCGACGGGAAAATAAAAGTGGTAAAAGTGGAGAAGCAATAAAGAGCAATGCTATACCGGTTACTAATGAATCACCCGCACCTAACCCGGTTCTTCAAGGGTGCAATATTTAAACATTGCATATTTTTTTGTAAGCACAAATAAACTAATAACATGAAAAAGAAAAAAATCATACTGTCTGTTGCAGTCATTGTAATTTTCAGTACGGCTTTTAAAATTGCCGATGACATTATTACCAAACTGGGCATCGATGCCAACAGGGCTTCCATGGCAATATTTTCAAACATCATAAATGCCCAGCCCAGGAAAGAAGATTGTTCCGGCGACTGTGATGGCTTTAACCTGCAAATTCCAAAAGCTGCTTTGCTGCCTGATATTATCAAGGGAGATAAAGCAGGAGCAGCTAAAGAAGTTTGTGCATATATAAAACAGTACTGTGAGTCTAAGGAATTCAACCAGGCATACCAGATAGAAAGAACAGCAAATCAACCTACATGGGAAAAGCCCAGGAAAACTGACCAAGCTTATATCGACAACCTAAAGTCGAGTATAGGCGACATGGAAAAAGAAATGAAAGGCCTCAGCGCCGATCATAAAAAGATGTATGCCAAAATATTAACGAGTTTAAAGGAACAGTTGAAAGAAGCAGCTGACCCACTTCCGCAAACAACGAAATGGAAAGAAAAATATCCTGCATCAACAGATTCGGCTATCATAAGAGGGTTGAATTTTTATTTAAGCGAGCAAGCTACGGTTGACTTTGCAGCCCCAACTATATTAAAAGGAAAGACAAAATATTTTGTAAACACCCAATATGAAAAAGAAAAGAGCAAAACCTGGAAAACCATCTACAGGGCAGGTAAAGAAGTGAACACCGTGGTAAAAACTTTTGTAACAGACTGGCAGAAACAGGGCGTGCATCGCTTTTAAGAAATATCCTGTTTTGAAGAATCGATTGCAACCGGGTAGTTATAAAGCAGATTTTAAGATAACAACTATTCCATTTAATTCTTTACCATAACTTCGCATTAATAATGAAGCCCCTTATATGTAAAGGGGCTTCAAACTTTAAGCTGCGAATGGAAGATTTTAAAAAGATAAGAATCGTTTTTATGGGCACACCGGTGTTTGCTGTTGCATCACTTGATGCATTGGTAAAAGCCGGCTGCAATATTTCGGGGGTGATCACGGCGCCCGATAAAGCCGCGGGCAGGGGGTTGCAATTACAGCAAAGCGCGGTAAAAAAATATGCGCTCGAAAAAGGGTTAACCGTGCTACAGCCCGAAAAATTAAAGAGCCCGGAATTTTTGGATGAATTAAGATCACTGAATGCCGACCTGCAGGTAGTGGTTGCTTTCCGCATGCTGCCCGAAGTTGTGTGGAATATGCCGCCCATGGGATCTGTAAACCTTCATGGTTCTTTATTACCGCAATACCGCGGGGCAGCGCCCATTAACTGGGCCGTTATCAATGGTGAAAAAGAAACGGGTGTAACTACATTCAAACTAAAACACGAGATCGACACCGGTGATATTTTATTGCAGGAAAGTTTTCCCATCGGCGAAAATGAAACGGCAGGTGAGGTGCATGATAAAATGAAAAAGATCGGCGCTGAACTGATGCTTAAAACTGTAAGAGGTTTGGCAGAAGGAACGTTGAAAGAAACCCCGCAATCATCCATCGTGAGTCCTCAGGCGTCAGGCGTGAGCGAAGAGTCACCAAATGCGGGAGCACCACTCAAGCTTCACGACTCACGACTCACGACTTTAAAACATGCCCCAAAAATATTCACCGAAACCTGCAGGATCGACCTTTCAAAAACAACTGCTGAAGTTCATGACCTCATACGTGGCCTTTCTCCTTTTCCCGGGGCATTTACCATGTTCAATGGCAAGATGCTCAAAATATACAGAAGTGAAAAGCAGGTCGTACCCGCAGAAACCACGCCCGGTGCCTTCGGATCGGATAAAAAGACCTTTTTAAAATTTGCCTGTGCCGACGGGTATATACTTGTAAAGGAATTGCAGCTGGAAGGAAAGAAAAAAATGAATATTGAAGATTTTTTAAGGGGATACCACTTTTAGGGTATTTGATTTCTTGAAAATTGACATTATTTTTAGCTTATACCTAAGCTAATGCCTGATCCAAAAAAAATATTCTTCTCTTATTCTGATGAAGCAGAGGACACGGAATTTTATAAGAAAATTCATAAACATTTTGCGATCTATACCGGTAATGGAAAGCTTGGCATCATTGATAAAGCCACTGTCTTCGCTATTGCAGGCGACGAAGCGCAGGTGCTGGAATTACTGAAAAAATCAGACATTGCCATTCCGCTGTTAAGCATCGACTTTGTCAACGATGAAAAATGTCTTGGCCTCCTGAAAACCGCTGCCCTCAACAATATAAAGATCGTTCCGGTCTTTCTCCGTGACTTTGACCTTACAGCACTACCCGAGCTCAGCAATTACCGGAAACATATATTGCTCGATGATACCACACCGCTTGAAAAGCATATCCGGGCAGGTGACAAAGATGACGACACGGTCTTCAAGGAGATCGCATTGAGGGTAAAGGCGCTCGTATACCCGGAGATAGGAGATGTGGTGATACAAAGATCATCCAACACTTTTTACTACATCATCGCTTCGGTGGTAATGGTTCTCGGCATTGTTGTATCGGTTATTGTATACCACGAAACCGAAGGACTTGCCGGCTGGGAACAACTGTCATTTACGGCCCTGTGTTTTTTAATGTTCGCTTGTATTGGCTTTATCTCCCTCAAGAATGTTCTTTTCCCCAACAAAGTTCAAATTAAAAGATAGCTTATGAGCACTGACATTTCCAACTACGACGTATTTGAATCTATACTGGCCAACGACAGGAAAGCAAGGAAATGGACGCTGTACTGGATAATTGCGCTATGTATCCTGGCAACGGTAGTGATCTTCTTCGCCATTGCAAATTCAAAACAGAAAAAAACAATCGCTGATCTAAGCATGAGTGCGGATTACAAGACCAAGGTCATTGATTCATTGAAATCGGTCATTCAAAAAGAAGTGGATAAGAAGGTTGACAGTCTTACCGGTTTTATAACTGAGCTGGATAAGAATATTCAAAAAATAGAGAAGGATGCCGCAGACCCTGCTGCCACCGGCGGTGAGGAAAAAGCATTACAAAAAGAGAATTTTAAAAACGTGAATAACAGCATCCGGGAACTTAACAATACGGTGAGGCAGATCAAAACCGATTTTAAAAAAGAGAGGCTCCGTTATTTTATTCAGTATAATAACAAGGAAGAAAGCAGGCGTGTGGCTGAGCTGGCTGCCTACCTGAAAACTAATGACAATAATTTTGTAGCACCACCCGAACTGCTTAACAGCTCTTTTGATAACGTGATCAAGATCTATAATTACGACAACGAAAAGGAAGAAATGAATTTAAAAGGGATCATTGGCAAGATCTTCAACATGCCGCAAAGAAATATCGAAGTAAAACATGTTTCCTCCAACGCCAATGTAACAAAGCCAACCATTGAGGTATGGATCGGTACACAGGATGCAGCCGTTCAGCAAATGAGCCCGGCGAAAAAAAACTAACGCACATATGCCACAGAAAAAACTGAAGATCTTTCTATCCTATGCCCACGAGGATGAAACGATGAAAAAGCAACTGGATAAGAACCTGGTCATGCTTAAAAAAAGTGATAAGATCGAGGTTTGGGAAGACAGGGCAATAATCCCCGGTGATGTATGGGATGAAAAAATAGGCAACGCCCTCACAACAGCAGATATTATTTTGTTACTCATCAGCGTGGATTTCAATAATTCCCAATACATCTGGGACAAAGAATTGAAAATTGCACTGGAGCGCCATGAAAGTGATGAAGCAAGGGTGATCCCTGTTATTTTACGCACCTGTGAATGGAGTGAAATGCCTTATACCAAACTCCAGGTATTACCAACAAATGCAAAACCCATCAGCAGTTTTGATGACGCAGATGAGGCTTATACAGATGTAGCCAAAGGAATAAGAATGGTGGTAGACCATATATTATCGCAAAGAGCAACCCGTTGAATATTTTTTACGCTAAAATCACCATCATGATCAACAGGAAATTTTTCTTTGACCAGGTAAGGCATTCTTTATTTGGGGGCAAGCTCAGGAAAAAACAGGTTGAAGGCATGGGTGCCATTTTGAATGAATGGGAAAAAAATAACAGCGAAAAAGATGACCGCTGGCTGGCCTATATGCTTGCCACAACATTTCATGAAACAGCAGCCACCATGCAACCTATTGAAGAATTTGGAAAAGGCAAAGGCCGGCGCTATGGGAGGAAAATAAAAATGGATGGAACAACTTACAACAATACCAATAACATATTTTTTGGAAGAGGGTTTGTGCAACTCACCTGGTACGAGAATTACGAGATGGCAGGAAAAAAATTAAAGCTTGATTTTATTCACCAGCCTGAAAAAGTAATGGAACCGGTCAATGCAACCAGGATCATGTTCCTGGGTATGGCAGAAGGATGGTTCACCGGCAAAAAGCTTATGGATTATTTTAATTTTTTGAGGGAGGATTGGTTCAATGCAAGAAGAATAATTAACGGAACAGATAAAGCAGAGAAGATCGCCGGCTATGCAAAAAAATTTTATGCTGCAACAAGTTATACGGTTTGATAAAGCGTGCTGTCATCCCGGCCCCGTAAGGGATCCGGGATGACAGCATTTTTTATTTTCTAAACGGCGCTTATTTGATCTTCAGCTTTTCCAGCATCGCTTTACTCAGCGCTGCTTTAGGTACCACCAGGCTGATGGTGTTGATCGCAAAATAAGGTTCAGATACGTGTATATATCCTTTATGCGGGCCAACTTCGCCCCATGAATTCTTTACAATGAAACAAGGCTTGCCACCCGGAAATTTTCCAAGCCCGGTAATGTGCATCAGGTGATCGTCCTGCGTGGTAAGGTTCTCAAATAAAGCCTGCCTCAGGTTTGCATCCCATTTGCCTTCTGCGGCGCCGGATAATATTTCTTCTTTGCCTGTTGCTTTAACCTGGTCATAAGCGCCAACCGCCACTCCTCTCTGCTGCATAAACCCTTGATTGCTTACATCAGCATCCCACATCACGGAATAACCATTCGTTAATGCATCTTTAGTTAGCTGTATCATTTCATTTATGGGCAGGTTGTAGTATGTGCCATTGCTGAAATTATCAGGCACTTCAAGCACGAAAGGCTCATAATAAGGGTGATGGGTGAATGATGTTATGTTCACATAATCACTGGCATTGAATTTAAGTACTTCCTTTGCATAAGATTGCGGGGTATATGACTGGCCCATAGAACCAAACTGCACCGGTGGAGCGCCCATAGCAGAATCTAAAATAGATATGTACCCGTTCAGCCACTTCTCCGGCAGCGGCTTTTGCTTTAGTAAATTATCAAGGTAGCCCTGCAGGTCTTTAATTAATTGTTGATGGTCGTGGGATGTTTTATCTTTTAAACCACTGTAAACAGATTCGGGTACCGCACCATACAATGCTATGGCCCGTATCTGGTCATGCCCCAGCCCACCTTCGCCAAACTGTGTGTGGCCTTGTCTTAAAACATAATTCTTTGCTTTTTCAATGTAAATATTCCTGACGGTGAACATTTCACTCAGGTCAATTTCACCTGAATTATTTTTCATTGCCTGACTTTCTACCAGTGAGGTGGTAGAAAAACTCCAGCAGGTGCCCGTGGCCGACTGGTTCTTTACAGGAGTTGCGGCAACAGTTTTAATGACCGTGAAGTTTTCTCCGGCAGGCCTTGGATCTGCAGCAACCGTCTTTGAGCTCCCGGTAAGTGCGGCAAGTTTAGGATTTGTTTTGATCGCAGGATCTTCCCCTGTTGCCTTAGGATTCGTTCCCGTGGCGTTTGTATTTGTTGATTTTGGATCAGCAGTCTTTACATCTTTCTGTGCAAAGGATACCGCAGTCATTACTGCTGTAAATAATAATAGAAAAAAACGTTTCATACTTTTTATTTTGAATAATTAAGAGAACAATTGAAATTATTTTCAGCTGCGCCAAGCTCGCCCGATGCGGCATTGCTGAGGCGGATTACGATGCCTGCATTTTGTTTTATGTCAGGTATTACATCCAATACTTTTGCATACACAGATTTCCCATTCACTTTATTGGTGATCTTAATGATGGTACCGGGCAGTGCCGTATTGTGCAAACAATAATATTTGCCGTCATTCCAGCCGCTCGTACTTTTAAATGCTGCAGCCGTGCCTTCTTCATTCACTGTTGAACCATTACTGCTTTGGGAGGCAAAAAGGTTTTTAAATGTGCCACCGTTAAAATCCTTTGCAACGTTCCGGGTTTCAGCACTCACTTTCTCCTTCGGTTTTTCTACAGGAGCTTTTACCGGCGGGAATGTTTCAGGATTAATATCGGGTGGACCGGGATTGGTTGTTTTTGCTTTAACTGTATTTTCTTTAACTGTTGGCTTTGTTGCAGTTCCGGATCTTGTATAACCAACGATCAGGTTTGCTCCCTCGCTTACGCCATCGCCGGTAAGATTATTCCATCGCTTAATGTCATCGATGGGCACTTTACCATATAATGTACTGATATGGTATAGGGTTTCTTTCTTTCCAACTTTATGATAGATGGGTGAGCCCCCAGGTTCAGTTTTCGTTACAACTTGTTTTACAGGTTCAGTTTTTACCGGCACTGTCTTAACGGGTTCAACTACTACGGGCTTTACTTCAACGGGTTTAGCTTCGGCAGGAAGTGTTGTACCCTTTGGCGGGATCTTTAAGACCTGGCCGATCGTTAAGCCCTTTTCATAATCTATATTATTATAATTGGCAAGCACCCTCCCGTTCACTTCATAGAGGCGGCCAATACTGCTAAGACTTTCTTTTGGGCCAACGGTATGGGTTTTATTCTGTGCAATTGCGAACAAGGGCAGGAGAAATAAAAGAGTTAATATTTTTTTCATTTTCAAAAGGATTATGATTGCAAATATGCAAAAATTAGTTGGTTATTTCTTCCATTTACTTGTTAAGAATACGCCATTCCCTTGGATAGTAATTGTTTATGCGACTGGAAATAATTTTTACCCAACCCAGCGCCAATTGCTGGTATGTCAGTAATATCCAACCTTTATGACCGGTACCTAATTTTATTTCTTCCCTTCTAAGATACTGCAGGGCTGTTTCCTTATCCACTTCAAAGCGGGCAATGGATGGGCTGATGATATTACTCACCGCAAGTTCATGCGCTGGTATCAGTTCATCGCGGATAACAGTGCCCAGCTTTACTCCTGCCTTTTTTATGTATAGTACTGATCGAACTTTGGCAAGATCTTCCTGCAGGTGGACGGGCATGGCAATTATTTCTTCATTTTGTTTGATAAAGAAAAACTCATCAGCATTGACCAGCCAGGGGTTAAATATTTCTATTTCGTTAGCACTAACCTTGTCAGCATTGGTTTTTGGTTTTGACTTTTTACTTTTTACTTCCTTATTCAGCGCTATGCCAGCAGATCGTTTAATAAATGCCGCAATAAAAAAACCTTCCCCTTTTACTTTGTCGGGATAAAAACGATAACCAAAGGCTTTTTGTTTTCCTGAGATCGTTTCAACAATACCCCATGCTTTATCGATAGATAGCTGCAAACTGCTTATTGAAAACCGGCTAAGCAACCAATCAGCGATCTCTTCATCTTCCTCCTGCGAATAAGAACAGGTGGAATAAATTAAAATACCGTCATCCTTGAGGGAAGGGAATATATCAGCCAGTATCCTTTGCTGGCGCTGGGCGCAAAGCTGTACATTATTTTCACTCCATTCTTCTATCGCACTCGGGTCTTTACGGAATAACCCGCTTCCGCTGCAGGGTGCATCTACCACTACCACATCGAAATAATTTTCCAGCCGCTGAAAGTCTGAAGGATCATTATTCGTTACGATCACATTTGCTGCTCCCCACTTCGTGATATTTTCTGATAAAACATTTACCCTTGTTTTTATCACCTCGTTACTTAACAGCAAACTGTCTTTTGAAATAAGGGATTGTACCAGGGTAGATTTTCCGCCAGGTGCGGCACAGAGATCCAAAACCTTTATGGGTTTTGCAAGATCAACAGTTTGTTTCAAGACTTCCTCCAGGAACATCGAACTCGCCTCCTGCACATAATAGGCCCCTGCATGAAAGAGCGGGTCCAATGTAAAAGAAGGACGTTGCGGAAGATAGTACCCGTTTGAACTCCAGGGGATCTTCTCCGGTTGATCACTGATCGCTGATCTTTGGCCTTTCCTGGAAGGATTGAGCCGGATGGATACAATTTGTTTACCAGACTCATGCACCTGTTCAAAGGCTTCTTCATCGAAGCTTTCTACATTGCGTAATGATCGTATCAATTCCCCTGGAAGACTGTTCAATTATTTTTATTTAAATATCGATTGAAGTTAGCAGTTAATTTTTATTTTCGCCACACACTTATTAAACGTTTATCATGTCATTATTATTGAACCGTTCTGTATTTGGCAACCCCGCAAACCTGGGCAATGTATTAAGCCCGGATGAAGCTGTTCACTTATTAAATGATTGGGTAAAGAATGAAAGGCTGCGCCTGCACATGAAACAGGTAGCTCATTTAATGAAATGCTGGGCCGCAGAAAAAGAGGGATTGAATGAGGCAGACCAATGGCGCTGGGAAATGGCGGGCCTGCTGCACGATGCCGATTGGGACCAATGGCCTGAGCTGCACTGCAAAAAAATTATTGAAGAACTGGAAGCACGGAATATTGACCCGGAAATTATCAGAGCTATTGCCAGCCATGGGCCAAACCATTTTGGTGTGGTGCCGGAAACCAGGATGGATAAAATGTTGTATGCCTTTGATGAGTTAAGTGGTTTAACACATGCCTATAGTTTAATGAGGCCCGAAGGATATGCAGGCATGGAGCTGAAGGGCATTAAAAAACGGTTTAAGGAAAAAGCTTTTGCCGCGGCTGTGAACCGTGATGAAATTTTGGAAGCGATGCAGATGGCCGGAGTGGAGCTGGAAGATATTATGCTGTTCATTATTCAACGGCAGGGGATGGTGAATTGAGGATTGAGAGTAGAGAATTAGGAATTTACTTGTATTCATTTAAAGCCGCCGTCGCTTGGCCTGCCGTCCAACGACAATTTAAATTGAATTGATTTATTTTTAGACCTCAATACGCCGTTGATTTAAAACCAGACGGCGACAACAAACTACCTACTGCGGCTGAAAAAATTATTTTACAAAAACTGAATAGGCCCAACCACTTGGAGTACTGGTGTTCAAAATTGTAGCTACTCCGTTTT
>Ga0193706_1000868_pt1 | contig 14900 bp, 21 predicted proteins | sample U3c1metaG_FD_160130 | JGI IMG/M metagenome (GOLD analysis project Ga0193706, IMG submission 160130) | Soil microbial communities from a riparian zone of the East river system, Colorado, United States - U3c1 | ecosystem: Environmental > Terrestrial > Soil > Riparian zone | place: USA: East River... | reverse complement strand
GATTTCGCACACGAGCACCGCCGCATGCGGGTCGCACCCGGCCGTGCACTGACGGACTAGCTCGCGCTGGCCGCGGATGAATTTTGCGCACGCTCTCTGGGCCTCAGCGGAAGTCATGGTGCCTCCTGACTGAATGCGCTCGACGCGGCCGCCACGGGGCTCTCGTCCGTGACGGCCGTGGGCAGCGACTGATGCCCAGCGTCGGAAAGACGCTCGTCTGTATGATCTTTTGTGTCGCTGGCGAGCATGCCGATCTCATCGAGCAATGCGCTGGCGCTGGCGTGGCACCTCGCGTACACGCTCTGATCGTCCCAACCCGGCTCGGGCGCTGGACGCACCCAGTCCGGCACATCGCCGCCAAGCATGGCCGCAACGACAGCGGTGACGCGCTCGAACTCGACCGCGAATTCCTCCGCGCGTAGCTTGTGTGCGGCATCGCGCAGCCGAGCGATCGCACGCGAGAGCTCGTGCACGTCTCCGAGGTCACCCTCCGGGAGCTCAGTTTCACCAAGCTCCCGCTCGACGGCGATCCCACACGCGACCCGAACAGTCGAGAGCTCGAGCTGCGGCACGAGGTCATAGCGGCCGAGTGACGTGGTGAGCTGCTCAGCCCGGTCCTCGAGATCCTGGTGCTCGTTCACGGACGCAGCGATGGCATCAACAACGCTCGTGACCTCGCACGCGAGCTCGACGATCCGTTTGACGTGTGCCGCCAGCCCAGTGCGGATGGCGCTCCGCCGCTCCTCGTTCACGCCGAACTCGGCGGAGTCACGAACGTGGCGCGCGCGGCGCACTGCCTCTTGCGCTTGGTCGCGTTGCGCCTCGGAGGCCTCCAGCGACATCTCGGCTACGCGCCGCGCGCTCTCTGCGGCTACGCGCCGAGTGGTTCCGACGGCCGGCTTGGCGAGGTGTTCAGCTTTCGCGTCATCCACCTCGCGCTGCGCTTCGTCGCGCGCCGCTCGCGCCTGCTCGAGCTCGTGTGTGTGCGCGAGCAACAGCGCCTTGGCCTCAGCAAACTCGCGGACCCGCGTGTCGAAGATCTCTCGCACGCTGGTCATAGCCGAGCCCTCCCGCGACGCGCCTGTTCACGCGCCGCCCGCGGCGGCAGCAGGGCCGGATGCGGCTTTGCATCTGGCATGTCGATCGGTCGGGTATGCAGCGGCGCCAGACCGCTCTGGATGATTCCTGTCTTCGGATCGACGACGCACAAGGCGTCGGCCACATCGCTCGGCAGCACGTGCGTCCCTGGCTCGAGTTTGAAGCGGACGAAGAATGCTCGCTGTGCGCGACTGCGATCGACGGGCGGCGGAGTGCAGCATGCGACCACATTGATGGGAAAGGTGACGATGACCGGTTTGTGAGGTTCAAAGCGCCCCTGCACTGTGCGCCAGTTGTCGATTCCTAGGTACAGGAACGGGTTCTCGGGACTGCCCAAGTACGGGCTCCGGGGCGGAGCGTCGACGTCCGTTCCTTCGTTCTCGTCGCGCATCACGAGAGCCTCTGGAGCCAGGGACAACCGCCGGTAGTGAGGCCGCCGTAAGCAGCGTCCGGTACCTTGCAAACCGCGTCGGCAAACTCCTCGGGAACCTCGATCACCTGTCCCGGCTCGGCCACGATCTCGAGCGGCGCTATGCCCGGTCCCACGTGGAGCGTGCATCGCTGGACGTGGTCCTTCGGATTCGCGAAGCGTACGTAGCGAACTTCAACTTTCGGCGCAGTCGGCCGCGCCGGCGCGAATCGTTTGATCTCAGTTTCGTGTTGTTTCGTCTCTTTGGGCTTTGCCATTTACTCGTCTCCTTCGGGTTCCAGGTGCAGATGCGGCAGCATGTAGTCTTCGGGGATAGTTCCCTCGTCGATCTCCCGCCCGATCTGCTGTTTCGTCTCGGCGCTGAGTTTGGGCAGAACGGTGAACGCGAACTTCTTCGCGTATTCGCGTCTGAACGTCGGACTCGCGATGTTCGTTGCCATCACGAGGGGCGCTTCCTCGACAAGCTCCGCCGCGTTTTCGTTCGAAAACTTGTCGAGTCCGTGAGCCACCCACACGATGCGCTCGTTCCGAGCCCTGCTGATGCACGTGTAGAGCTCGCGCGCGAATCGGCGGACGTCGTCGCCCAGGGCGTCGAGCACAATCTCGGTTGCGGACCGATCTTCGCGCTTGCTGTCACCGCTTCGGCCGACCGACGCCGATGTGTTGGCGAGGGACAGCGCCATCGCGTGCACGCTCCGGAAGATCTCGTCGCGCAGCTCGTGGCACTGCCGCGCAGCGATCTCGAACGCTCGCCCCGACGGGCCAGCAAAACCGATCTCATCCTCTGACCCGAGCTCGACCCATCCCTTGTCGAGCGCCTGCCCCACCGGGTCAGCGCCGCGATGCGGGTCGCTCTGCGTCTCTGAAATCGCGCCATGCACGGCGGGGATCTCCGGACCACGCTTGACGTATGGGACCTCGAGGAGCGAGCGGCTCATGGCGCCCGCCAAGTCGCTGCGCTTGCGAAAGTGTTCCTCAGCGAGCGGTCCCGCCTTGTTGCCAATCCACAGGGCCTCGGGCAGCACGAGCTGCTTGACGGGGAGCGTCTTGAAGGTCGTTGCCGTCGCGGGCGTCACGCATTCCACGGGCTCCTCGGCGCGCATCGGCTTCTGGTCGCTGATGTCGCGTGTCTCGAACACTCGATAGACGGCGCGGCCGTCGTTGAGCTGCCACAACGTGTAGCGCTCACGGTATGTCCCGCGACTGCTGAGCACATCGCGGCGTTTGCAGACGCGCGTCTTCACAATGCACCACGCCAGGTTCCCGTCGTCACCCTGTTCCCAATCGAGCAAGTTGCCGAGTGGAAGCTGCGCCACGTAGGCCCGGCCACCGCCGAGCCGCTCTTCGTCTGCGCGGTTGCTCACGTCGGGTGCTGGCGGCATATCGAGCACGACGACGGCGCGACGGTGAAGTAATGCGTCGATCGTCACAGTGCGCAGGAAGTCTGCGAACGCTGTTCCCTGCAAGTCACAGTCGGCGGCAAATTCGGCGTAGAAGTCGTGACTCGGCACTCCGCCAGGCGTTCCCGGATTGCCCGCGTCCGCCGCCGGCACTACCTGCAAGCCCGCTTGGAACAGCGCGCCAGCGAGGTAGCCCACGACCTGGCCCACATACGAGATGTAACTCGAGTGCTTCAGCCGCCAGTTGTATCGTTCGGTACTTTCGCCCGGGACTGCGGGAACGAATTCCCGCGCCCGTTTCTGCATCTCGTAGCCGCCGACGTAGAGCAGCTCGAGCCGACGCCAGAGGTCGAGGTCGAGCTCCGGATGCATCTGGGTCAGTTGCGCGTACGGGATCGCTGCGGGGGGATCGCTTTTCTCGGGATCGGTTCGGAACGGTGCGTTCATCTGGTGGCCTCACTCACATTGCGGGCAGATTCGACAAGTCGATGCGTCGACGCACGGGGTGGCGACGCGAGTTTTCGAGCATCCAGACCGCGCCAGCGAGCGCAGCGGCGATATCTCCGTGGCCTCCACCACGTCGTCGCGGCATGCTGATCTGCAGACCGCCCCCCGGCGTCGGACGCGCCACGATGCTCTTGAGCTGCTCGAGCAACCGAGGAATGTGCGGAATGCGCAAGCGCCCCTCGCGGATGACATCGCGCAGCGTCGTGAACATTGCGATTTTTCCCGAGGCGCTCGCCGGCAACGGATGGAATCCCATGCCCCAAGTCATCAGGTGTTCTTTCGCGCTCTCCGCGTAGTGGCCGTCCGCGCAAAGCGTCGTGCACACGCTGCGTCTCGCGAGCTCCGCACACTCCGCAATCACCCGGCTCGGTTTCAGCGGCTGACCGGGAGCGGGAGCCAGCTCGACATAGTCCGTGAGGTGGAAGCTCTGGCCCGCCTCCGCGAGTACCAGAAAGGCCGAGTGGTCGGAAACGAAACCGAGGTCCCCAACGAGCACCCGTCGTGCGCCGAACCCGGGTGGTAGGACCAGCGGCCGGTCATGGTCGACGCACCGATCGCAGCTCGTGCCGTCTAGCAGCAGACTGGAGCCGAGCGGCATGAACTGCGCTCCGAACTCGCGGGCATGGTTCGCTGGATCACGCACCGCCTCCCGAGCGCTCGTGGCAAGCACCGCCGGGTCACTCCGCATGAGCTCGGTTGGGCAGAACGCCGCCAGCGCCGTCGTCGGCTTGCCAAAGTTTGCCGTGAACTCCGTGTGCAGCAACCCGCTCTCCGCCCATGGCGAGCTGACGATGAGGATTTGCCCACCCGGCAGCAGACGCGGAACGATCGCGGCGAAAACGGCTTCGCCAGTGGCCACGCCGGTCGCCTCGTCGAAGAAGAATGCGCCCTCGTCGAGGACAGCTACGACCACCGGCACGCCGCGCCCCGTGTCGCCGCCTCGCGATGCAGCGAAACACTCGAATCGGACTCGGCGCCCATCGTGTCGAACTATCGTGAAGCCGTCATTCGACTCCGACTCGATGGCGAGCCCCAGGCTCTTTGCCTTGGCCAGCGCAAAGCGCAGCGCCACACGCGCGTGCTTCAGCTTTGGTCCCCCGAACAGCGAGTACGCAAGCTCGGACCAGTCCAGCCGATCCAGACCAATCGTGTTGGCCAGGTGCACCGCTCGGTCTGCGCTCATCCGCGTACCACCGACGTCGCGACCCTTGACCTGCACGATGACTGGGCGAGCGACATCCGGCACCACCTCCACGCCGCCGAAGATCCTGGCCGCGAGCTCACGCTCAGGACCGCGCAGGTCCGCCGGGTTGAGGCCGTCGTAAGCCACCTTGGCGAATACGAGCTGCCCCGGCTCGAGCTGCAGCCCGGTGAGCCGACAGAACTCGGTGAAGCAACGCACCCGAACGCGCGGGCCTGCAGTCATGCGTCCTCGCCCTCCAGCCTGGCCCGTCGTCGCCGGCCCACGCTCTGCAAGGGGTGGATCAGCCCGAGCTGCTCATACGGAATGGGCCGCGTCCCGCCGCCGTCGTAGTGCGCACAGTCCGCAATGGGGCAGAGCCGAAACGCAAGGCCGTGCTGACACCGCGGCACGTGGTGCCGATAGGCCGATGCGTCGCGAACGCTCTGACGATGAGACGCTCGTCTGGTCATGCCGCGTCGCCCTCCGGATCACCATGGCCGGTGCTGCCCGCGTCGATTGCGTCGGATGCATCGTGGGTCGTCTGGACGGCGGAACGCTCGTCTCCGTTCGATTCTGTGGCAGCGTCGGTGTCGGCGACGAGCCACGGTGGCAGTGCGTCACCCGATCGAGGCTTGCTGTCCGCGAGCTTCGTCGCCACGTCCAGGGCAGTAACCGCGAGCCGCTCCGCGCGCTGACCGTCCTTGGTCGCACGCTCGAGAGCCGCGGCACCCTCGGCCGTGTCGAGCCCGAGCTCACCGGCACGGTCGGTAAAGTAGGCGGCCAGCGCGGCGTGCCGCGCCTGCAGTGCAGCGAGCATGCGCACCGTCGGTCCGTCGCTCGGCATCTCGCGCATGACGGCCAGGTAGAGCCCCCACGCTTGCCGAGCGACGTCGCTGGCAACTTCCGCCGATGCACCCCGTCCGAGCAGGCGCTTGACGCTGTTCTTCCAGCGCGCGCCCATGCTGACCCGATTGCCAGGCGCAAAGCGGCCTGCGTCGTCACGGCCCTCCGTCCGATTCCCCGCGGATTCAACGCGGCGCAGGTCACTCGAGCGCGGCAGTGTCGGACGCGCCTTGCCGTTGCTGTGCTCGATGCTCACGGAGCACCTCCCACACGGTCAGCGTGCTCTGCACCCCCGGGGCTATCGGAGCGCTTCGCGAGGTGGTGTGGTCTCAGCACCCAAGTCCGCGGAACTACAGAGCAGCTACTGCTCAGGACGAAACTCACTGGACGAAACTCAGCGCGATCGGCAGCGAACATGCGGAATCCGACGATCGGCAGTCGGCTGCTACCGCCGGCTGTCTGCGCCTCGCCCTCGCTGCGTTCGATCTGCTCGCCTACGCCAGCGATCGCGACGTTCCGGGCTCGCGACGACCTCGATGCGCGCACGGTCATTGAGCCCTCACTTTTTCGACTGGCGGAAGCTGTCCGTCCTTCCGAAGCCAGAGCAGATACTGGCGTAGGTCTGCGTCCGTGTTGTCGCTGACAGGTCGCCAGGCGCCTTGGCCAACGGCGTCGGAGTAACGGGCTGCAAGCTCCAGCACGCTGAGGGTGTCGTCGGGTAGCCCGAACTCCTCTGCACAGCTCCGGACCGCGGCTTGGGTCGGGCCCCTACGGTTCCTCGCTCCGGATCCGGATCCGGATTCTTTTTCTTTTTCTTCTTCGGATCCAGATCCGGATCCGGATCCGGATCTGTGTTTCGCTAACCGTTCGGGGGGATCGTTTGCCGGAACGGTTCCTCGCAACGGTTTGGGTGTACCGTTCGGGGGAACGGTTCCAGGGCTCTCGAGGCCATTCGGTCCAAGCATGTAGCTGGAAAACCAGTCCTTCCTCTGTTGGAGCCAGTTGTTCAGCTCGGCGACTCCGCGGCGCTTCAGGTCACAGTCCGGAATGAGGCGGAGGTGCTTAGTCCAGCCAGCAACGATGTTGATGTTTCGCGGATCGTCGTCGTCGATGACGCCCGGCATCCAAACGACCCCTGCCTTCCACTCGGATTCAATGAACCCAGCTTTCGCCAACCGAGCGAACTCGAGATCGAACCCACGCAAAGTGAAGCCCCACTCCTCGGCGAGAGCAGTGCGTCGGGCGCTCCACAGACCTGGGACTGACGTGACGTGCAGGCCGCAGCGAAACAGGAAGTACATCGCCTTGCCGGGTATCGGCAGCTCCCTGAAGGCGATCTGGGCGCAGATGCGCCTCGCCACCCGGGTGTAAACCGATTCAACGACGGCCATCGGCCTCGCCCGCCTGGCCGCAGCCGTGGTGCGCTGCGCGCTTGGTCGGCCCGTCCCACAGGATGTCTCGACCGGCGGCGTAACCGCGACCGCACACGCAGCAGCGGCCACCAAAAAGGGCAACGATGGGGCGGCCCACGAACGGCTGCTGTAAGCCGGCGGCGTCACGCTCCGTCACGCTCGGGCGTGACCGGCGCGTAGCCAGCTCGGCACGAGTCATGCGCCAGTCGCGCCCGAGTTCGCGGCGGGCAATCTGCTGCTTTTCGGGCGAGCAAACGCAGCCGCCCGGCAACTCGAGTCCGCAAAAGACGCACCGAGCGGTGAGGCACGCATCAAGCGGAGCCATCGATCGCCTCCCGAGCTCTGCGCTGCGCCTCGCGTGCCTTGAGCCAGGCGAGGCAGTCGCGTGGGTCGTAACGCCGCACATCGCCCAGCCGGACGCTGGGCATTCCATCGCCCTCCAACCGGAACACGGTTGAGCGCGAGCAGCCGAGGCGGCGGCCCAACTCGGTGCCGTTCACGAGCACCGGCGCAACAGGCTGGTCACCGGAGGCAGGGACGTGCTCCGCGACGACGGCCGCCAGCACTTCCCGGAGCCGCTCCAGCGGAACGACGACGAGGCCTTGCACATTCGGCATGCCCCCGGCATATTCCCCGTCGGTCGTACCCGCGATCTTCGGCCCGGCGCTCACCACAAGCGACCGGGCCGCGCCATTTCTACGGGGTCCCATGCGTCCTCCGAATCCACTGGAGAGCGAGCGCGCGCGTCCCCGCGAGTACGGGGCGGCCGCGGGCCATGTTCGCCATGGCCCCCCGCGAGACCTTCAGCGTGCGCGCGGCCTCGCTAACCCCCCGCACCCGCACGAGGTCGAGCACTATCGCTCGCGCCGGCCCGCTCAACGGAGCGATTCCGCCTCGGTCAATAGTGTCCGCGTTGCAATCGCGGTCAACGATGGCCTGCATGACCAGGCATCGTACGGGCGCAAGTGAAACCAGAAAGCGCTAAGGCGCTACCCTTTTAGTTTCAGTTCGACCGACAGCGCTCGCAGAAGTTCTGAGGAATTCAGGGATTCACGCTGCTCGCGGAGGTCCTGCAGGGCAGCTCTCAGGGCCTTTTTCTCGCGGCCAGCCACTTCGGCGACGCTACTGCCGCAGTCGCGGATGTAGTCCGCAAGATCCGCGTCGTCGTGTTCCTCGATGTACGCCCGGGGCCGTAGCTCGGGCCACCAGCCAGCGACTAGCGAGAGGACGGCCAAGTCCTCGAGATCAATGTCGTCGAGGTTTGGCGCCCAGTGTTTTGCCACGCGCATCCGCAACCAGTCATGCCGGGAGGGTTCTATTTCGATCCCTGCCAGATAGCAGTCGGCAGACCGGCAGATTTCGCGCGCATGCTCGGCTGCTTCTTCTGAGACCAGGCCTTGCTTCGAAAGGTTGATTACCTCTGTGGCGCCCTCGCTCATGCTCTTGAAGAGCGCCCGAGCTCGCCCGCGCTGCTTCTGCGCTTGAGCGTGAGCCTGCTTTGCCGCCGCGGGGTCGATTCGGACCGATGCACGATCGATCTCAGTGAGCGGCTTGCCCCAGCGCCATAGAAAGGCTTCCTGGCAGTATTCGTCGACCGCGAGCTGCAAGTGTTCAAGCGTACTGCCCCACTCGTCGCGCGGCCCGCCGATGCGGCGTTTACTGGGCTTCGGCCGCTTCGTCATTGGACTAATCCTACCCGAGACTCGCTCGCAATTCCGTCAGCCGCTGCCCGCAAATATGCCGTCAACGCGGCTTCAGCCGCCACCCGCCGCCACTCTTGAGTTTCGTCCCGTGAGTTCTGCCCCGGCGCTCTGGCGCACGCCGTTTCAGGCGGTCCCGCCGCGCTCGTATCAGGCGCAAAACCCCGAGCAGAACCGCAGTGCGGGCCAGCTGGAGAGCGCCTTACAAGCCGGATGTCGCAGGTTCGAAACCTGTCCCGCCCACCGGCAATCACGCTGTTTTCGTTCTCGGCCGCTTTTAGTTCCGTCCCAGAATTGGGCAGAACTACTACCGCGGGCAGAGCGGCGACGGGCGTCTCAAGCGCCCCGCGCTGGGCGAGCTGCACGTAGACCATGTGCGTGGCCGCGCTCTTGTGCCCGGCCAACGCCATTGCTTGCTGCAGGTTCACGCCGGCGGCCGCGAGCGCCGTGTTGAAGGCGCGCCGGAAGCTGTGGAAGTCGAGAGGCAGGAACTCATCCGAGCCCGACTGAATCTCGCACAGCACCTTGGCAGCGCTCTCCGCCTCGTTAAGAGCGGAGCCAGTGGCGCCCGCGGCCCGAAGCTGCTGGAAGCGAGACATGGCAACGTCGAAGCCAGGGAGCGGCCGAACGATGCCGATGTTCCAGATCGCTGCCCGAAGCTTCTTCGCGTAGGTGCTCTTTGCTTTGCGGTCCCCTGCCCGCTTGCCCCGGCGGACCGGAAAGACCGGCCCCGCTTCCGGCCGGCCCGCTCGCTCCCACCAGTCCCGAAGGATCGGCACGAACGTGTCAGGCAGCGTCAGGCGCGGGGCGCGCTTCACACGGCCCTTCTTGGAGCGCGTCTTGGGTCGCGGCACGTGCGCATCGATCCAGCCCTTCGTGTCGATGTGCGTCCAGTCCCACGCGTGGAGGTCGCTCGTTCGCATCCCTCCGAAGCTTCGTGACGCGAACGCCATGACTTGAAGCTCCGCTGGCACGTCCGGGGAGGCAACGAACCGCAGGAACTCCTCGTCGCTCAGGATCACCCGCTCCCGCTGCTCGACCGCTGCCCCGTCGGGCAATTCGACCCTAAGCACGGGATTCTCGGGAATGAGCTCGTCACGCCAGAGCGCCCCGAACACCCCGGACATGTCGTTTTTGATGTGCTGCAGGGTCTGCCTGCTCTTGCCCAGCGCCAGTGCCGACTCGAGAACCTCACGAACGTCGCCAGCGCGCACCTTGTTGACCCGCTTCGGCCCGAGCATCGGCGAGACGTAGCTCTGCCACCGCTGCGCGCGGTCCTTCCACGTCCGCAGCCCGCCTTTGCGCTGCCCTTCAAAGACCCGCTCGGCTGCCTCGTCCGCTGTCTCCTCCCCCTTCGCGGCCTCCGCGAGTGCGCTGGGTTGCGCGCCTTGGCTGTGCTGCGCAATGAGCTTCGCTGCCTTCCGACGTGCAACAGCCTTGCTAGTTGTCTCCAGATCGAACCACTTGCGGATCGTCTCGCCATCCACGTCCACGGTGAGCCGGACGTGCCAGGACCCCGAGCGAAACTCGAGTGTGCCGGTTCGCTTTCGGCCGCCGATGCCTTTGCGGTTGGTCATTTTGTACGCATACCGAGCCAGTGCACCGCTTGATGTGCGGCCGTCTCTACGTCGTTCGCCGCGACGTATGGGGCCTCGATGCGCTGCCAAGCGCCGTCCTTTTCCTCGTAGTAGTGAACGCCGAACTTCTCGGATGATCCCCCACGGATATGCTCGACGATCTCGATCCGGAAGCGCCGCTTGGCGTCGCCATGGTGGAGCTCCAGCGTTTTTACGACTTCGCAGACTTCGTGGAATTCCTCGGGTGCGTCGATCGTCATGCTTACCTCCCGCTCGTCTGACCATTGAAAGCATCGAGAGCGCTTGCTGGCCACTCGCCGTTTGCGACGAGCCTCTCGGCGAGCGACTTGTATAGGGCCCACTCAGACTCACTCGCTTGGCCCGGGCGACGGCTGGCATCGATGAAAAACATCAGGCTGGTGAAGTAGAGCCGCGCCGGCGTGTCTGGCTTGGGCATTTGCTCGTGCAGAAATCTTCGGAGATCCTCCCGCGTGTTGATCGCATTTACTGCGTCGCGGAAGCTCGGCCAGGCATCCCGGCGCTGCGCCAAGAACGACTGCTCGCGTTCACGTTGGCGTTTCGTTGCCATCTTGGCTCTTCCTATCTCGATTTGACGGAGCGGCCCAGCTCGGCCAGGCCGCTCGTCTTCATCACTTTACGGTCGCCCAACGTTGCGAAGTGCAAGATCAACCGCTGCTTGCACGCACTGCTCGCGCGTGCGCGTCGGATGCGCATCGTTCGCGACTGCGACCGGCTGCCCGCCGCGCACAGGACCGAACGCCGCTTCGATCTCCGCGGGGAGGCTCCCGTACACGAGACGGATCCCGTGCTGCGCGGCGCGAGCCTCAGGTCGGGTGCGCCTGCTCATGACGCCGCGACCTTCTCGTGTACGGGTGTAAAAAGAAGCGGCAACAGACGAAGCGCCTCTTGGAGCTCGCACAGCACGAAGCTGTCCGGCTCTCCGTTCGTGAATGTGGTGAGTTTCCAGCGCCGTCCGGCTCGCTGGAGCGCAACTCGCTGCAGCGAGTCGGTGTAGTCAATCGGTTCGTGTCGGGTGGGCTGTGCTATCGGTCTCATGTCGGACTCCTCTCGTTCAGGGGTTCGGCCATGGGGCTTGGCAGCGTCAACTGCGCGGGCCCCGCTTATTTGCGTTTGGGTCTCTTTTTGGCGCTTGGACGTTCGGCGAACGTGAGCAAGTGCTCGCGACGAATCACGTTGCGGACCCACTCGGAGACGGTGATCCCCTCATGCTCCGCCAGGTCATCCAGCTGCTTCAGCTCCGAATCGAGCATCCGCACAGTGAGCCCCCGTGTTCGCTTGCGTTCAACCATCCCAGTTCGTGTATTGCCACGAGTTAATACGTCATGACAACGTCGATCTTGAGCTCATGCCGCGTGATTGGCCGCAAACGCGTGAATTGATTCCATATTAGCGCACAAGAAAAGGGCACTGCCCTGAGCACCCCGTCACCTCGGCACGATGTACGCGGTGCCCGTGATCGGCTGAGATCCGTCGGTGACGCCGTTGGCCTGGCGAATGTCGCCTGCGCGCGAGGCGTCGCGGTAGGCGCGCCGCGCGAGCGATTCCCAGCTGTCGCCTTCCTGAGCCGTGATCACGCCCTGAATGCTGCCGCGCTCCGCGAGCGTGGCCTCGCGCTGGGCCGCGGCGACCTCCCGCAGCACCTGCACGACCGAGCGGCTGAAGTTCGACTGGCTCTGCCAGAACTGCAACTGCTCGCCGGCGTTCTGGCTCTCGATCGCCAGCTGGGCGTTGAAATTCTCGTAGGTGTTCCGCAGCTTGATGAGCGCGGTGCGAAACTGGCCGAGCCCGGCGTTGAAGCGGCGCAGCGCGTCGAGCGGCGCATTGGCAAAGCTGTCGATCTGATCGGCAATGCCCACGAGGCTCGCGCTGATGCCGTTCACGCTGGCCACGAGGCTGGATAGCGAGTCGAAGATCGAGCCTTTCATGGTCGGCGGCGCCTCGAGCAACGTCTGCAACGGGCCCTTCAGAAGCGCCTCGACAGAGGCCATAAACTCGCTCGGCGCGCGCGGCTCCGGGAGGGGCAGGTTCGTGATGATGTAGTCGTCACTGTCGATGAGGATCGTCATCTCCCAGGCGACGTCGTAGCGGGCCTCGCGATCCGGCTTGAAGCGCTTGATCAGTCCTATGCCGCCGGTAGTCGGCCCCCAGGTGATACGCACGGTCTGCGCCTCGGCGACGAACTCCTTCACCTCTTGGACTTTGGCGAGCGCGAATCCAGCTCCACCTTTCGAGTCCGAAAAGCGCCCCTTGAGCTCCCAGGGAGGAAAGGCCAAGCCGAAGATGTGGCGCGTCGGCGGGCTGTCGCCAGCGTAGTACACCTCCGACTCGCGGAGCTCGATCCCGTCGGAGACCACTGGGCCCTGCCGCGGACGGCCGTGCGGCGCCGCGTGACTGGCCAGGGTGAGCTTGCGACGCTTGCCGCCTAGCTGCTCGAAAATCCAGTCGTAGGACATCAGCGGTCCTTCGAGAGGTTCGAGAAGTTTTGAACGTATGGGCTGGAGCGCGGGTTGCGGCCGAGCTTGGCGAGCTCGTCCGAGACCTCGCGCGCGACGCGGCTTGGGTTCGAGTTGCCCGTGACGACGATATCGACCTTCTGGATGCTCGTGCCGCCGCCACCGCCCGGGTGACGCTTATTGGCGCCCTTCTTCGCGGCTTCGTTGTCGCGATAGTCACCAAGCATCTTCATGGTGGAGAGCGTGCCCGTCGGGTCAAGCATGCCGGCCGTGAACTGCGTGTTCCTGCGAGCTCCGACCGAGTGCAGCTCAGCCGCCGCCGTGCTCGCCGCGTATGCGAGCCGCAGTGCCGCTGCTCCCGCTTCGTCGCTATTCGCGCTGAGCATGGCGAGCTTGTCATTGTAGTAGGCGGTCATCTCTGAGACACCGCCGAGCTGGCCCATGTAGCGCTGGTAGACTTCGGCGCGGCGACGCGTTTCGTTCGCCGCGTTCCACTGCTCGCGCTTGAACGATTCGACTGCAGCGGTCGCACCCTCGATGACGACCATGAATTTGTTGTAGTCTGCAGCTACCGCTCCGCCCACTGCCAATGCGCCCGCGCCGGCCGTTGCCGCCCCGGCGCCAGTGCCGAGAGCGGCAACCCAGCTCGGCAAGAAGCCGCCCATTCCAGCGCCGCCGGCCGCGGCTCCCTTCACCGCTCCGACAGCAGCGCCTCCGGTGATGCCACCCAAGCCCAATTGGCCAGCCACGCCTAGCCCCTGCACAATGCCACCGGTCAGCGAGTTCTGTGCGCCAGCGACGGCGCCTACTACCTTTGCACCAGCGTAGAGTTTCGCGAGCACGATCAGCTTGTCGATCGTGCCGTTGGGGTCCTGGAGCATGCGCTCTATCACCGCCGCGAACTTCTCGACCGCCGGCTGCGCCTTCTCCCAGGCCGCCGCGATCCGCGTGTATGCCGTGTCCGCGAAATCGACGACGAGCGGACCCCACTTCGTAATGAACTCGCGCCCGCGGTCGAACGCACTGGCGACCTTCCAGCCGATCCTGTTGGCCCAGCTGTCTACAGTGCCGCGGTTATCGTCGAACCACTGATTGAAGTCTCCGAGCGCGCCCTTCATCTTCTCGAAGAGCGGCGCCGAAGCCATCATGATGAACGTCTTGACGTTGTCCTTGGTCGTCGATTCGATCGCATCGTAGGTCGTCGCAAAGTGCGCAATCGACTCGCCGTACTTGTCGAGCTCCACCCGAATCTTCTCCAGGCGAGCCTCGGGCGAGGACTGGTTGAACTTCTTGGCGATGTCGCCGTGCAGGCCGAGCAGGCGCATGCCGAACACGTTGTGAGCGCCAGAGCGGCCTTCGAGCAGCATCGCGAACTCGCGCGCCGCCTGGTCCATCGGCAGCGACACGGCCTTGGCGGTCGCCATCACCTTCGACGAGAGCTTCTCCCACTCCTGCACGTTCATGCCGGAGGCGAACGCAGGCACGCTGGCCGTGTTGAAGATTCGGAGCAGGTCCTCGAACTCGCCGGGCAGCATCTTGGCGTCCTGGCGCATGTCGGCGATGGCCTGCGACGCCATGGAAATGCCTTGCGGAACGGAGCCGGCGAGGCCCTGCGCGCGAAACACGGCTGCGAGGGACACCTTCGTGGACTCGAGCTCGTTGTTCAGCGTGCGCACGCCGTAGATCGCAGCAGCGCCAACCGCGCCGGCGCCGATCATCCCGATGGCCTTGCTGATGTCCCAGGCCTTGCCCGCGGCGGACTCGAGCGCGCCCGTGAACTTGCCGGCGATGTTCGCGGACAGAGAACCGCCGAGCATCCCGTTGATTCTTTCGAAGCTGTCCTGCAGCGAAAGGACCTTCGAGGAGACCTTCGCGAGACGGTTGTCCGCCTGCTGGACGCCGGCATTGAAGCCGCCAACCATGCGCAAGTCACATTCCACTACGTACCTGATCCCGGCTGACATTTGCTTGCCTCCTGTAGAGATGTCTCAGTGCTCGTGCGCGACGCCCGTGGCGCGCTCGACGTCCAGCAACAGTGCGCCGCCTCTCGCGAATCCCACAATCGTGGGTCGGTCGATGTGCACCAGATAGTCCGCGATGGCGTCCAAGACGGTACGATCGTCCACCGACACCTCTCCGAGCAGACGCGCAAGTATTAGCCGATCGAACGCGAACACGTGCGCGGTCTTGCTCATGACCTCCGCCGAGCAGAGCCGCTGCGCACGCGGGATAACGCCCTCCGGATCTGAATTGAA
>Ga0193706_1000867_pt1 | contig 14906 bp, 20 predicted proteins | sample U3c1metaG_FD_160130 | JGI IMG/M metagenome (GOLD analysis project Ga0193706, IMG submission 160130) | Soil microbial communities from a riparian zone of the East river system, Colorado, United States - U3c1 | ecosystem: Environmental > Terrestrial > Soil > Riparian zone | place: USA: East River... | reverse complement strand
AGCAGGATGTAGAACTCTACTACAAGCTGATCTCTGCCCGTCCGATGCATGCTTCACCACTGGAGCATGTTGCTCGCCCAGAGCTACTCAAGACCAGCAGGCCAAAGAACAACTTCGTGGGTTGGGCTCAACTTAGGCAGTTGGTCGAGGGCGACGCTGGGATCGATAGCCGACGATGAGCTTCGTGATGCCGGTTCTCTTCCACTGGTCGCCGGTAGATCGTAGAGACAGTATCTCGAGACGAGGGTTAGTGCCCCGATCTCCAGCCACTTGCAGCACCATCGTAGAAGATATACACAACGATCCTGAGGTAGCTGAAGAGTACAGGCAATTGGCGGTCTGCTTGGGTACTTCACCCTCCCATGCTTGGCATCTTAGCGGTTATCTCTACACCGAGGGTAGCCCCGAGTGGGACCTGTGGCAAGTAGTCTTGGATGATGAGGACTTCGTGATACCGCTGCCATTCGAGGGCTTCAGGTTGGCTGAGATCAGAGTAGCCAACCGAATCCCGAAGAAGCGGGTGTGGTATGTTGCTACTCGAACGGTTGTTGGCCATGAGCGAAGGCGCAGGAGACCTTGACTACAAGACTTAGCTATGGTAGGATAATCTCGTGAGTCATACATGCCATGCCATGGGCTGCGAACTGGAGGTCCCCCGTAGCATGTTCATGTGCCGTAAACACTGGTTCATGATACCTAAAGACATGCGTGACATGGTCTGGGCTCTTTACCAGCCGGGACAGGAAGAGTTCAAGGCAGCAGTAACAGGCAACTACCTTGACCACACACATGAGTGTATCCAATACGTAGCTGCTAGAGAGAAGCTCATCACTAGACCGCTGTTCGTCTTGGTGTGTGGTGATCGTGAGTGGCGTGACGTCAAGGCCATCGGCAAAGTGCTGAGGACTTTACTCGACCCCTTCGTCTTGGTCGAGGGTGAGGCCAAGGGAGCAGACCGCATCGCTGCGGCAATAGCCGAGCGCATGATGATGTCAGTCGAGCGATTCCCGGCTCTCTGGGATCAATACGGACGCGCTGCAGGGCCGATGAGAAATCGAGTCATGCTCGCCCGCATGATGAGTGCTCGCCAGATGCTTCATCCTACGAGAGTGATTGCTTTCCACGATGATCTGGCCAATAGCCGAGGTACTGCCAACATGGTGAAACTTGCCAAGGGTAAGAAGTTCAGGGTTACAGTTGTAAAGCATCGATCGAGAGTTGATACTACGTAGTAGCTTCGATGTTTGTTCCTTCCGGACTTCAGATTTCCCGCCGGACATGTTGTTTACATGGGCCCCTTGACGCGGGATTCTTCGACATGCGATGATCGATAAGTTGGATTTCGTGCCCGTCTAAGGCACTCTCTCCTCTCCCCAAAGGTAGTTATGGCTCGCCCTCGTGTTCTTGACTTCTCCATCATAGCTGACGATGAGCAGCTGACTGAAGACGATGTGGAGATCGTTCTTCCGCCAGCCTTCAACAATGGTAACGAGAAGAAGATGAACGACAAGCAGCTACGAGCTCGTGCTCGTAGAGCTGCAGCCAAGGCCGAGAACAAGATGGGGGAGGCCTTGGAGGTCATGTACAAGCCCCTAGAGGACTGGGATGACGAGGAACTAGCTAGAGGTCGACCTAAGGCTATCGATGGCACGTTCAAGGGACGAACTCCTGACTGGATTCCCAGAGCAATTCATGAGCAGGCAGTAGACAAGTTCAAGGAGATCGTCAAAGGTACGATGGCTTCCCACACGATCCTGGCGCTGAAGACTCTTGAGGCAGTTCTCGAAGACGATGAGACTGATGACCGGGGTAAGCCCGTGATTCCTGCGTCAGTCAAGCTGGAGGCTGCCAAGTTCACGATCGAGCATCTGCTGGGTAAGCCGAAGCAGGAAGTCACCGGGGAAATCTCGGTCAAGCTTCAGGCCATCTTGGCAAGTTCGATGGTGCCCGATGCTGCGGCTTTGTCTACTCCAGTCGACGTCGACTCATGGGAGGATGAAGACCCCGATGACGATGCCACCTGAGGTCAAGAGTTTTTGTAGAGTCTGTGGTCTTGACGAGGCTTGGCACAAGGCCAACAAGCCACACCACCAGTTCTCTGTCGATGGTCGATTGGCTGTCGAAGAGCAATCATCGATCGAGCCAGCTCAGACAAAGCCCATCATCGGGCAAGCCGACTTCATCTTGAGAGCTTTGCTGGTAGAGAATGGAGTCATCAGTCCGGAGCAGCTTACTGACATGGAGCAAAGAGTCACGAAGGCTCTTCAGTCAGGGTCTATGTTCGTTGTAGTGCCAGGAGGACATGATGCGGGACCCACAAGATCATCTGGACCTGCTGGTCAACCAGATCACTCGGCTCGGGATTGATCGTAGTCCGAACGAGGCTGGTGGCGTAATCATCCCCCATGAGGGGCCGCCGAGTGACTGGCTTGTCGAGTTGGCCAACATCAGCCTAGAACCGACTGACACATGCTTGTTCGACATGTCCAGGTTCCAGGAGGATAACTACGATCGACTTTGCCAAGTCGAGGACCCCGGCTCGGTGTGGCTGTGGCATACTCATCCCGGGGGTAATGTTGGTCCTTCTGGCATGGACTTGGATCATAGAATCCCCGGCGTGAGGTATCTTGTGGTGGCAATCCCTAGTGGCTTGGCTACGAGATACTGATGGAACTTCCACCTAGAGTCCAAGAAGCCTTCGATCAAGTACAAAGACTGCTGGAACAGTACCCAGATGCCTTTGGTCCCGACGATGATGAGCTAGAGGGCCGATCCAGAGATCAGCTCAGATTGACTGAGTGGATCGTAATCACCAACTGGATAGACATGGATGATGGTGAGGGCTGGGTCGAGGGACATGCTCCCAAGCACATGTACAACAGTCACATCATAGGGTTACTTACCATGGCCTTAGATATGGAGATGGGTTGATGGGTAAAGCAAGCGAGTTTGGTGGTGAGGGCGCCCACAAGAACACGATTCTCAAGAACAAGCCTCGACGGGCCCTGAAAGCCCATGAGAGACTCCGGTTGATCTTCAGGACCGGCAGTGATAACCCGGAGGGTCAACCTGACTCTGCGTTCTTCCAGGGTAGACGGCCAGAATAGGAGGACCACATGGCCAATGCATTGTTTGACAAGGGTCGAGAGGGTTTCCTCGATGGCTCGATCGACTGGGACACTGACACGATCAAGGAGTGTCTGGTTCGTGGTTACACGGTCAACCTCGCCACTCACCAGTTCCTGAGCGACATCACTGGTGGTGGCGGTGGTACCATCGTCGCAACATCAGCAGCTCTGGGCACCAAGACAGTGACTGCAGGTGTGGCAGATGCCGCTGATGTAACCCACACTGCGGTGGGAGCAGGTGCTGCCATCCCATACATCATCATCTACAAAGATACGGGAGTGGCCGGTACGTCTCGGCTCATCGGTTACATCGACACAGCAACGAACTTGCCGGTCACGCCGAACGGAGGCGACATCACAGTCGCCTGGGACAACGGCGCCAACAAGATCTTCAAGCTCTGAGGAGGAGCAGATGGCTAAGAAGCCCGAGAACATGAGTGTCGAAGAGCTGGAGGCAGAGCTTCAAGCCCTGGATGTCCAGAAGCAAGATATCCGAGCCAAGCAACTGGAGCTTCACAAGCTGCTTGACCTCAAGATCATGGATGCTGAGGCTGAGCGTCTGATCGCTGGCATGGATGAGTCGGAGCGAGCTGCCTTGAACCGAACTCTAGCTGTCCAGGGTATCGACTCAGCTGAGAAGGTCGGTCAGATCGGTAACAGCTGATGAGTCTGTCAGCAGAACTCATCGAGGCATCGACCTCTGCGTCTTTGCTGGAGGCATCTTTGGCAGCAGCTCTGGCCGAGATCGATCGTCTCAACGATCCTCCGCCTCCTCCTCCCATCGACCCCCATGAGCCTCCGCCACCCGCTCCGGTCAACGAATGGAGGCGTCGGTACTACCTAGGTAAGCCCGACCCTGCTGATGCCACCAAGCTGATCAAGGATGGCGGAACCATCGCCAGCGAGGTCACCAAGGTCCTCAACGATGACTATGTGACTGGCTCACCAGCCAACGTCCCCGGCGACAACTGGCTGATGGATGCTGATGGGTACTTCGACTTCGACGTCGACGGCACCTACGATTTCGGCGTCCGAGCCGATGATGGTGTGCGGGTGTGGGTCACCAAGCAGGGAACTACTACTCGGGTTAACATCCTTGACCAGTGGCGTCAGCAAGCTCCGTCGGTATTCCTGGCCAGCATCGATCTTCCTAAGGGTCGGCACCTGATCGAAGTAGAGTACTACGAGCTAGTGGGTGGAGCAACTTGTCGAGTAACCTGGAACCTGAGGCCAGCCACACCGCCTCCTCCGGTTGTGCCGGTTACTACCAGGCTTGATGGGTTCTATCGCGGCTCAGCATGGCCTCCGGGGCCTAAGTACATCGAAGCTGCCAATCTAGTTCACAAGGGTAAGCCCTGGGGCATCATCCTGGAGCATGTTGACATTCGTGACTGGGCCCATCACGATGACTCGGGATGGATTCTCTGGCGGCTTGCTGGTAACTACCCTGGTGAGGTTCGTATCCCCCAGCGCTTGATTCTTACGGCTGGCATGATGCCTTGGGGAGCTTCTCTAGTTGATGCCGCCAAGGGTGCATACGAGGCCCACTGGAAGAGTGAGTTTCAGCAGATCGTCGATTATGGTTTCGGCGATACCATCTTGCGTATCGGGCACGAGATGAATTGCTGTTACGAGTGGGGTGAGCAGGCCAAAGCGAATCCGAAGGCATACATCGACTCGTTCAAGAGAATGGTTGCTGTCGCTCGAGGCGTTGCTGGCAATCGGTTCCAGATCTCGTGGAATCCGATCTTCGGCCAGGCTGCTCAGCATCTGTATCCCGGCAAAGACTTCTGCGACTACATCGACCTCGATGTCTATGCTCCAGCTGGTAGAATCATGACTGACGCTGACTGGAATAACTACCTGAACGCACCAGGCGGGTTGAACTGGCATCGTGACATCGCCAAGGCAGAAGGTAAACTGAGAGCCTTCTCAGAAACTGGTTTATGGGGGTTCGATGATCCCGGGTTCATCACACGGATGCGTCAGTGGACCTCAGCTCCTGATGTTGCATGGGACATGGTCTACGCTCACATCCAGCATGACTTCGTCTGGGGTGCCCAGTTCCCCAAAGCCCGTGCAGCCTACACCGCAACGGTAACCTAGCATCTTGATCCTTAGGGAGACATCAACTATCTACGAGGAGTAAACATGAAGTTCCCAGCAGGAACAATGGTTGATTTAGTAGCTGATGTCGACGAGAATCATCTCGATGGTGCTTTGGCTCAGGTCCAACAGAAGCCGTTCTGGATCGAGCGAATGCATCCAGGTAAGACATGCCTCGGTTTCGGCCCCGACGATGAGCTGTTCGTCGATGACGACCTGTTCGTTGAGCACGTAGAGGAGTAATCCATGGCTGACAAGACCACGATGGGGTTTGCTTCAAGGTTTTTCGCAGTGACTTCACCGAGCTCTCAGCAACTACTCATCAGTGAGTCTTTGCTCAAGCAGCCGATGGTCATGCCTGACCCGAACGCTGACAGAACTGATCAGCTGGCCATGCTGACAGCCCATCGTGTGCTTGCCGGCAACCCCATCGAGGTCCGAGCTAGAGGGCCACAGCAAACTCGGTCTGTGGATAACATCAACAAGCGTGCTCAAGAGATGATCGCTGAGCTGGGTGCCATCAAGTGACAACTCTGTTTGGTCCTGAGGCTTATACAGCAGCTGATGGGTCCTCTCCGGGAGCTAACTACACCAACTCGAACATTGGTACTGGTTCCACTGTAGATATCAATGGTAACCGGCTTAGACTACACCTAGGTACTGGTACTGGATACAACAGCCATCAGGCTCGATCCATTATTAGCGGTATGTCAGCTGCTACGGCTACTGAACTGACTGCTAAGGTCACAGTCGGGTTGCATGGTACTACGAACGAGCATTTCGGTACTATCTGGTGTAGGGCTTCAAGTGATTGGGTTGTTAGAGTTAGCGGAAGTGAAGTCGGCCCAGAGAATGGCTATGGTCTTACCATGGACCCGGGTAATGACTTCATCGGGATACAGGAATCCGCTGCTCACAACTGGGGTGGCGCAGCCGACTTCCAGCCATTCACGTTCGTCACCGATGGTGTCTACCAGATCAGATTCCAGTTGATCAGCTCAACTATTCGAGGTCGTATTTGGCTGGATGGGACTGGTGAGCCAGGCACTTGGAATTGTAGTGTTACTGACTCAACAACAACTAGCGGAAAATGTCAGCTTCATCACTATAACGGTGATAATGTAGCAACTGACTTCTTCTTCGATGATCTATTGATCACCGATGGTGCAAGTACTGTACTTAGTCCTAGTGCCATAGGCTCTGGAGAAGCGTTCGGTACGACCGTAATAGTTCCCCCGCCCCAGACCGTCTCACCCGGGGGTATTGCCTCAGCAGAAGCTTTTGGTACAACCTTCGTCAATGCCATACAAGTGCTCAGTCCATCAGCCATTGCTAGTGGTGAGGCTCTGGGGGTCCTAACCATCCAGTCCGGGGTAATTGTCTCACCCGGCGGTGTGGCATCGGCTCAAGCTTTCGGTACAGCAGTCATAATTCCTGGTATTACTTCGGTCGGGCCCTCAGCGATAGCATCTGGTGAGGCCCTAGGTAATCCGTCGATTCCTCAGAGTCAAACGGTCACGCTCATAGCGGGCATCGCTTCATCACAAGTCTTCGGAACGCCTGTGATATCCGTAGGTGTTGTGATCATCACAGTCTCGGGGATAGCTACTGGAGTTGCATTCGGTACTCTGACTATCGTAGCCGGAGTAGTCACAGTAAGCCCTACTGGGATAGTGACTGCAGCGGCATTCGGGACGGCATCACTATCAACAACAAGTCCGCTGTTCTTGTACACCGGCTACTGGGGCCCAATAAGTCAGATGGGTGTTGTCAAACCATCTTATCTTCAACTAGGAGGTGCGTAAACCATGGACTTGAGATTTCACCTCAAGAAGGGGGATCGCCAACCTCCGCTCCAGATGATCATCTACAATCCCGATGGTACTCGCAAAGACCTGAGCTCGGGTATAACAGGCATGATCTTCAGGATGGGCAAGCCCGGTGTGGCTGTCAAGATAGCTGCTGGTGTCATCACGGCTGTAAACTTGGCTCAGGGTGTAGTAGAGCACCGCTGGGCTTCAACAACAACTGATGAAGTGGGAGAGTTTCGGGGAGAATTGGTCATCACTTACACCGATGCGACAACTGAGACTTTCCCCAAGGAGTCTTTCCTGGTTGTCGAGATTCACGATGAGGTCTGATGGCAGCTAAGACCGTCATCTTGGAAGGTACCTACTCTACAAGCTCAGGTGATCCGGCCGAGGGTTGGGTATACTTCAAGCTAACTTCTCCTTTGGTCTATGATGAAGATGACATGATCTTCGCCAACGACAAGATCAGTGCCCAACTAGACGAAGACGGTAAGTTTTCTGTCGAGCTAGTTTGCACATCGGGTGAAGGGCTACAGCCTGAGGGTGTACTCTACAGAGTCATTGTAGATATAGTGGGTAGTTCACAGACCACTTTCTTCATGTCTTTAGCAGACTACTTAGCTCCCGGTCCAGTAGACATCAGCACTCTGCAGCCCTTCGATGCAGCACCTTCAGTAGTTTGGGCTGTTATTCCGGTGGGTTCGACAGGTCCTGCTGGACCGACTGGGCCCGAAGGCTCCCAGGGTGAGAAAGGCGACCAGGGTGATCAAGGCCTGCAGGGTAATCAAGGCCCCCAGGGAGAAAAGGGGGATCAAGGTGAGCAAGGTGAGCAAGGCCTAATTGGCCTCACGGGTCCTGCTGGACCAACAGGCTCTCAAGGTATCCAGGGGTTGACTGGGGCTACTGGTGCTCCTGGTGCTCAAGGTATCCAGGGTAATACCGGAGCTACAGGATCACAAGGCATACAGGGTATTCAAGGCCTTACTGGACCAACGGGACCTCAGGGGCCAGGTACAGCTGTACGACAGATCGGCTTTGTTCTGTCGGGGGTCGAGCTACTGACTACTGGGGTCAAGTTGCCAGGCATACGTTGCCCCTGGAACTTTACTCCCACACGATGGACAATCTTGGCCAATGGGCTTTGTTCACTAGTTGCCGATGTCTGGAGAGACATTCTAGCCAACTATCCTCCGACCATAGCTGACCGCATCGCTGGCACCGACAAGCCGACTGTATCAGCAGCTCCAGTTGCTACTTCAATAGCTATGACCGGCTGGGGTACAATCAGTGCTGGTGACATTGTTGTACTCGAGCTTCAGTCCTTCTCGGGCGTAGCTACACTAGTCAACATCATCGTAGAAGGTACAGTATCATGAGAGTTCTAGTAACTTCTGGTGCAGGTAGCTGCGGGCACGTCGCCATCCGAGATTCAGTCTCTGGTGAGCTGATCGCCAATGCTACTCTTGCTGAGCTCAAGGACCAAGCCAGAGACAATGATCCTCTCTTGATGCAGATGCGTGTGGTTATCAAGGCATCAGGAGCTACGACCAAGCTTCAAGCGAAGAATGCTATAGAGGCTGCGGAGTTCATCTGATGCCCCTGCTCGATGTCCTACCTTTCCGCATGTTCTTAGCTCCGTGGGGTACTACCAACTTTGGTACTCTGACAGCTGATGCTGCGGGAGAAAAAGTTGCCTACATCATCCAAGTTCCAAAGTCAGGTAACATAGATAGGGTTTGCTTTCGTACAGGTACTATAACTACTGGGGGTAACGTTACTGTCTCTATAGAAACTATAGATGGTACCGGTGCGCCATCGGGCACTTTGTGGGGAACGAACACCAGCATTGTTCAAAATGTCTTGAGTGCGAATGATGACTTGTGGTTCGAGGTAACGCTCACAGCGGCGGCAGTAGTTGCTAAGGGAGATTTCATCGCTGTGGTCATTACTCCTGTCACAGGGTTCAATGGCGATTTCTCCAGAATGTCTTCTTCACCATCGAGCATCATTCCTTACACCCAGAACTACACCGGCAGTTGGGTCAGGGGTTCACAGTCCCCGATAGGAGCTATCCGATACTCGGATGGAAGCTATGGGCATGTTCCTGGGCTATTGCCCTGGTCAACCTATGCTGCAACTACTTTCAACAGTGGTACAACTCCTGACGAACGAGGAAACAAGATTACTGTCCCATACACCTGTAAGGTCGTGGGTATATGGTTCTTCAAGAACACGACTCTAGGTGGTGACGTAGATTTCAAGCTCTACGATATTGCAGATGCTGTACTAGCGTCAAAGTCAGTGGACGGAGATATTATTGGTACAGTAGCACTACCGACACAGACAACAGCAGTTTACTTCGGCAGTGAGGTTCTTCTCATGAAAGGTCAGGTTGTTCGTGCGACGCTCACCCCAACAACCGTGACTTCTATGACTCTGATGGAGGGAACCTTTCCTACTGGACTTGCTGCTGCAGCTCCTTCTGGCGGAGCACATCAACTAACCACAAGAGTCGACGGGGGGGCCTGGACTGACACTGCCACCAAAGAGGCTGCTGTTGGCCTCATTGTTTCCGCCATCGATGTTGCTGGTGCTTCGTATGGATTCGTGGGCTGAGGATGGCTATAGCTGAAGTAGCAACAGTACTTGACAAGGTCACTTACTTCAGAGAAACTGGCTATGAGCCACATGAAGCTCAGCTAGTAGCTCATAGGTCTCTAGCTCGTCATCGTGCGATGAGCAATGGGCGACGATGGGGTAAGACCCTCTTCGGAGGCAAGGAAGGAGAGGTTACAGCCTTCGTCAAGAACTTCCTCGGAGAATCTCAGCGAGGCTGGATCGTCGGGCCGAACTACATTGACTGCGAGAAGGAGTTCCGAGTCCTGTTCAACTCACTCAAGACGCTGGGTGTGGATCAGGTCTCTAGCAAGTTCTTGAGCAATGTTGACAATGGCAACATGCACATCACCACCAAGTGGGGCTGGGATGTTCAGTGCAGGTCTGCTGCTCATCCCGAGACCCTGGTCGGTGAAGGTTTGGACTGGGTGTTGCTGGTTGAGGCCGGAAGGCTCACCCGAACAATGTTCACCCAGTACATCCGGCCCTCGCTGTCGGACAAGCGAGGCTGGTCCCTGGCGACTGGGGTGCCCGAGATTGCGACGGATCGGTCGTTGCTCTACTGGGCATACACGAGGGGTCAAGACGAGACTCGACCTCAGTGGCAGAGCTGGAAAATGCCCAGCTGGACCAACCCAGTCGTATTTCCCGGGGGTAGAGAAGATGAGGAGATTCTTGACGCCCGAGATGACCTCACTGAGGATGAGTTTGATCGTCAATACGGCGGGGAGTTTGTAGAGCGTGCTGGGCGGGTCATGAAGGAGTGGGATGATGACAAGCATCTTAGGGCGCTGAAGTATAATCCCAACCTGCCCCTCTACATGGCTGTTGACTATGGTTATACCAACCCCTTCGTAGTGCTCTGGATTCAAGTCGATGAGCATGGGGTAGTCTACGTGATCGATGAGCGTAGGTATCGCATGAGAGATACTAACGATGTGGTCGAAGACTTGATGGCTACTCAACCTCAATTCTGTGAGAAGTTGGTCGCTATCTATCCTGACCCCGCTGAGCCCGACGATACACTCACGATGGTCAAGAAGCTCAGGAAGCCGGCCAGGTTGAATACGGGAGGCGAGCTCAAGACTCGCTTGCAGATCATTCGTCAAAAGCTCAAGTGCGTCCCAGACGTCGATGCGGTACCTTACGAAGAACGTCAGCCCTTCATCTACTTCGATCGTCGACGATGCTCAGACATTGCATGGGAGATGCGTGAGGGCTACAGATGGCCTGAGCATAAGTCGGATGTCAGAAACGATACCGAGAACCCGATGGACAAGGATAATCATGGACCTGAGGCTCTTGGCAGGTTCTGCAAGGGGTACTTCGAAGTGACCGGTAGGGAGCGCAAGGCTCGACAACGTACGGCCAAGGTGAGGAGGTGAAATGAGCTTCGTCGACGTGGGGGTTATGACTCCCTACAGCACGGTCATGCCTCTCATCGGCGCTGACCTAGCAACTTGGGTACCCGAAGAGGACCAGGAGAGAATTTCGTCGTATACAAAGTACGATGAGATTTACTGGAACCATAGTGGAGCTTTCAAGCTCGTGCACCGAGGGCTTGAAGACCGTCCGATCTACATCCCAGAGCCAAGGACGATCGTCGACTCCACTGCCCATTTCTTGCTCAAGGGACTGAAGATCCAGCTCGATGGCATCGAACCAGCTGATCCCCGAGCAGCAGTGTGGATGGGCTTCCTGAAGAGGGAGAAGTTCTATACTCGATTCCACACTGCCAAGCATGCAGGGGTAGCTAGGGGTGACTATGTTCTACACATCGTCGCTGATCCAGCCAAGCCTACTGGTACTCGAGTCTCTTTTACTACTGTCGATCCTGCCTCATATTTCCCCGAGGCTGACGACAACGATCCGGACAAGATCATAGCAGTCAACTTGGTCGAGCAGTTCATGCTTCCAGACTTGACTGTGAAGCTCAAGGTCCAGAGGTACGAATACGGCATCGTCTCTGGCCGTCGTCGTGTTTTCTCCACCATCGAGATCGTTGATGTGGAGCAATGGTGGAATCCTAAGGAACGTCAAGTTCAACAAGTTGTGATGTCGAAGAAGATGCTGCCGGACACCATCACAACAATCCCTGTCTACCACTTCAAAAACATCGACTGGGATGGTCAGCCCTTTGGCTCCTCAGAACTTAGGGGCCATGAGAGGCTGTTCTCAGCAATCAACCAATCAATCTCCGATGAAGAGATGGCCCTAGCGCTCGAAGGCTTGGGAGTCTATGCTACTGATGCTGGGTCGCCGGAGAATGAGGATGGTGAAGAAGAAGACTGGGTGATCGCACCTGCCAAGGTGCTGGAACTCCCAGCTGGTTCTACCTTCAGACGAGTCGAGGGTGTGGGATCAGTTCAGCCGATGCAGGATCACATTGGCTACATAACTGATGCTCTATACAGAGCTACAGCAACTTTCGAGCCCGGAAAAATCGATGTGTCAGTAGCTGAGTCGGGTATAGCCTTGGCGATCAAGTTCTTGCCTACCCTTGCAAAGACCGAGAGTAGAGACAATGAGGGTGTCAGTACCCTCGAGCAATTCTGCTTCGATCTCAAGGGCTGGTTCAGGGCTTACGAGAATACGATCCTGGTCCCCGACTTTCTCATTACCCTTGGTGAGAAGCTACCTCCCAATCGGGTAGCTCAGCTCAACGAGCTCAACAACATGCTCGATCGCAAGATCGTGTCCAGGAAGTGGTACCGAACGCAGATGAGGTTGTTCGGTTACGAGATTCCTGAGGCGATGGAGACAGAGGTTTTGGAAGAGGAGAGACTCCTCTCAGAAGCTCGAGTCTTCCAATCAACCGACGAGGGTGACCCTCAGCGGAATAACAACAGTAACAACAAGGATCGACCCAACGAGTCGGCCGGTACTGAAGCTGACAATGGCAGTAAATCTGCACGTCAGCGAGAACAGGCCAACTCATGATGGGACGACTAGCCCTGTACCGAGGCGAGATGCCTCAGGAAAGGATACGCGGGATGCGTGCAATGGATGAACAGCCCTGGTGGACTCTCTTCACCTCGATCGAGATGTTCGAACGTGAAGGCGAAGACGACGACGAAGACAACGAGGATGAGTCTGAGGACGAGTCCGAAGATGACGACGAAGATGAGGAAGAGGACCAGGGTGGCGGTGCTAGTGAGGAGAATGTCGAGGGCTTGAAGAAGGCTCTCGCCACCGAACGAGCCAACAGCAAAGCAAATGCCAAGGCACTCAAGAAGCTTGAACGCGAGATGCGTAAGCAGGCAGATGCCAAGAAGAAGAAAGGCGATGCTGAGGCTTCCGAGCTAGATGAAGCGAAAGCTGAGTTGACTTCCACACAGACGAAGAATACTCGTCTAGTAGAGCTCCTGAAGAAGAATGTCGTGGATACCGAGATCATCTCCGCAGCAACAAAGGAGAAGTTCCGGGACATCGATGACGCTCTCTCGTTGGTGGATCGATCTGCCATCGAGGTGGACCTCGACCTGGACGACGATGACTTCGAGATGGATTTCGACAAAGCATCAGTCGTTGCTGCTGTCAAGGCACTGGCCAAGAGCAAGCCTCATCTTATCTTGGCTGATGGTGACGATGACACCAGTGGTGACAAGGTTGGTTCTCGACGACGTAAGAAGTCGGATGAAGAGCTCTCCGAGCAAAAGCTTCGTGAGCAATATCCTGCGCTTCGTCGATAACTGACTTACCCCATCAACTAGAAACAAGGAGGAGCCAACATGGCTCGGATCGACAAGTACGATCCGATCGATGGCGGTTTCCGAGCGCCGTTGCACGCGGCCTACACGGGTTCGAACACACCGATTGGTGTGGGATTGAACTCGTCAGGACGAGTCGTGCCCGGGGCCGGACAAACCGGCATCGTCGGAGTCATTTGCCTGCCCGATGACAAGGCAGCAGGCGACATCATCGACGTCATGACTGATGGAGAACTCGTCGAGTTCGCCGGAGCTGCTGGTACGGTCTACACGACTGATACCACGACCGGAGCCATCGGCACGACGGCGCAGTCAGCAACCAAGGTCCGGGTCGGGTTCACGGTCGAGGCCACACGCCTCGTCGTGCGCATGTTCCGGGGCGCAGCAGAGGTGGTGGAGTGATGCAATTGGCTCAGAAGCAACTCATCCTCCCCGGCAGTCATCCTCTGACGCTCGGGGGTATTCACCCCGACCTCGAGGTGTTCCAGAACATCATGGACGCGCTCATGCTGGTCCCGCTCGGTGAGCGAGGCTACAACGAGACCGCGGACATCGTTACCCAGACCGCTGATGGCATCGACCTCAACGCGCTCTGGCGGGAATTCCAACAGTCGATCGCCATGCTGAACCGCGATCGAGCTGTCTGGATCAACCGCCTGACGTTCAGGTTGACCAAGGAGTTCGAGACCTTCTCGAACCCAGGTGCAGTGGTTGACTTCGAAGAGGCATCGGAGTTCGGTGTGCCGAAGGGCATCCGTCCGTCGACCACTCCGGGAGTCTATGGCTACCCGTTCAAGTGGTACGACATCGCCATCCGGTACACCTGGATGTTCCTGGCTCGGGAGACCGCTGCCCAGGTTCGAGCCAACCAGGCTCTCGTGCTGGAAGCTGCGATCAGGCTGATGTTCAACTCGGTCTTCAAGACCGTGTTCAACCCCACCAACTTGACGACGATGCTGCCCGAGACGGGCAACGTTGCTCCGGTGTACAAGTTCTACAACGCTGATGGCTTCGTGCCGCCTCCGTACAAGACCACCACCTTCGACGGCACCCACACCCACTACCTCTCCTCAGGAGCGGTCACGGTGGACTCGGGTGACCTCGATCAGATGGCGACCCACTTGACGGAGCACGGTTACACGCTCGAGAACGGCTACTCACTGACGCTCTGGGTCAACAAGGCCCAAGGTGACGTGATCCGCACGTTCCGAGTTGCCACCGGCGCGACGTGGGACTTCATCCCGGCTGACAACGCTGCCGTTGGTGGCGGTGTCTACCTGGAGGCTGACGCCAGAACCATCGTGGGTCAGCCCTCGCTGGGCTCGTTGCCGGGAACGGTTGGTTCCTATGGACCGTTCGTCGTGGTCCAGGATGACTACATCTCGGCAGGCTTCATGTTCGCCCAGGCGAGCGGCGGCGACAACAGCCTCAACAACCCCATCGGCATCCGAGAAGACCCGAACCCGAGCCTGCGAGGCTTGAAGCTGGTCAAGGGCCCTCAGCCCGACTACCCGCTGATCGACTCGTACTACATC
>Ga0193706_1000866_pt1 | contig 14910 bp, 6 predicted proteins | sample U3c1metaG_FD_160130 | JGI IMG/M metagenome (GOLD analysis project Ga0193706, IMG submission 160130) | Soil microbial communities from a riparian zone of the East river system, Colorado, United States - U3c1 | ecosystem: Environmental > Terrestrial > Soil > Riparian zone | place: USA: East River... | reverse complement strand
ACGGGTTGATCGCCGCCACTCCATACCCGATGAGCGTCGCCATGTGGTGGATCTCGCGTGGCTCGCCGGTCTCGATCACGAGCCCGCAGCGCAGGCGCGTGCCGGCGCGCACGAGGTGATGGTGGACGGCGGCGACCGCCAGCAACGACGGGATCGCGACGCGCTCGGGGCCGAGGTTGCGGTCCGACAGGATGAGGATGTTCGCGCCCCGCTCGATCCACATCGAGGCCTCGGCGCAGATCGCCTCGACGCGCCATTCCATCCCCTCCTCACCCAGCTCGACGGGCCAAGTCAAGTCGATCGTGGCGGCATGGAAGACGTCGTGGGAGACCTGCCGCAGCTTCTCCAGCTCGTGGTTGCGCAGGATCGGCTGGCGCATGAACAGCTGGTGCGCGTGCGCGGGCGACTCGGTCAGCAGGTTGACCTCGCCGCCGACGCTCGTCGCGAGGCTCATCACGACCGACTCGCGGATCGGGTCGATCGGCGGGTTCGTGACCTGCGCGAACAGCTGCTTGAAGTAGGCGAACAGCGGCGGCTGGCGGTCCGACAGCACGGCGAGCGCGGCGTCGTTGCCCATCGAGGCGGTCGGCTCCTCGCCTCTCGCCGCCATCGGGGCGATGATCATTCGCAGGTCCTCCTGCGAGTAGCCGAACGCGAGCTGCTTGCTGCGCAGCGGCTCGACGCGCGGCGCACGCGGCGCGCGCTCCGGCAGGTCGTCGAGGTGGACGACGCGCTCCTGATGCCAGGCGCCATAGGGACGCTGGCCGGCGACCTGCGCCTTGACCTCGTCGTCCTCGACGATGCGGCCCTGCTCGAGGTCGACGAGGAAGACCTTGCCCGGCTGCAGGCGGCCCTTGCGCACGATCTCGCTCGGCTCGGCCTTCACGACGCCGGTCTCGGACGCGAGCACGACGTAGCCGTCGGCCGTCTGCACCCAGCGTCCGGGGCGCAGGCCGTTGCGGTCGAGCGTCGCGCCGACCTGCGCGCCGTCCGTGAAGGCGACGACGGCCGGACCGTCCCACGGCTCCATCACGCACGAGTGGTAGTCGTAGAAGCCGCGCACCGCCGGCGACAGGTCCGTGCGGTCGCGGTAGGCCTCGGGCACCATCATCATCACCGCGTGGGTGATCGGGCGGCCCGCCAGCACGAGCAGCTCGAGCACGTTGTCGAACGTCGCCGAGTCCGAGCCGCCCTGCTTGACGACCGGCATGACCTTGTCCAGGTCGTCGTCGCCGAACAGCTCGGAGGCAAGCTGCGACTCGCGCGCCCGCATCCAGTTGACGTTGCCGCGCAGCGTGTTGATCTCCCCGTTGTGGGCGATCATGCGATACGGGTGCGCCAGCTCCCAGCTCGGGAAGGTGTTCGTCGAGAAGCGCGAGTGGACGAGCGCCAGGCGCGTCGTGAAGCGCTCGTCCTTCAGGTCCGGGAAGTAGCCGGACAGCTGCGGCGCCGTCAGCATCCCCTTGTAGACGAGCGTGCGCGACGAGAGGCTGGGGATCGCGAGGTCGTCGCCGGCGGCCTTCTCGATCAGGCGCCGGATCACGTAGAGCTTGCGCTCGAAGGCGTCCTGGTCGGCCAGCTCGTCGCTCGCGCCGATCAGCAGGTGGCGGATGCGAGGGGCGGCTCTGCCCGCGACGATCCCGACGTGGACGTCGTCGACCGGCACGTCGCGCCAGGCGAGAACGTGCTGGCCCTCCTCCCCGACGATCCGCTCGATCGTCGCGACGAGCTCGTCGTGGCGTGCGTCCACGTGCGGCAGGAAGCAGACGGCGACGCCGTAGCGGCCCGCCGCCGGCAGCTCGGCGTCCACGACGGCGCGCAGGAACGCGTCGGGAAGCTGCAGCAGTATCCCGGCGCCGTCGCCGGTCGTCGGGTCGGCCCCAGCGGCCCCGCGGTGCTCGAGGTTCTCGAGCGCGAACAGGGCGCGGTCGACCACGCCGTGGTCCGGCTCGGCGGTGAGCTTGGCCACGAAGGCCACGCCGCACGCGTCGTGCTCGTTTTCGGGGTGGTAGAGGCCGGCGGCCTGTGGCGGCTTCATCTCGTGCATGGATCTGGGTGTTCCCGTGGGCGGCGTGAACACTGAGAGGAGGCCACAGGGTACCAGCGGAAGGACCCTTCGCAGTGCGCCAGCAGCAGCCTTAACGCGCCGCGGGTTGCCGCGCGGACACCGCGCGCCGTCGGCGCGCGAACGCTCAACTGCGGGAGGCCGCTCTCGCTCTGCGTCTGGCGGGGGCTCTGGCGGCCTTCGCGCGCCGCTTTCTCGCCGCCGCCGGCGCGCCGTTGCCGTCCCCGCGCACGGCGGCGACGCTCGCTTCCAGCGCGGCCATCAGGTCCGGGACGTCCGGCTGCGCCTCGGCCACCGGCTGCACGGCGATCTCCTCGCCGGCCGCCTTGCGCTCGATCAGGTCGAGCACGCGCTCACGGTAGTCGTCGCGGAACGCGCTCGGGTCGAACGGGGTCGAGAGCGACTCGATCAGCTGCTGCGCCATCGCGACCTCGGCCTTCGTCGCCTCGACGTCGCCGAGCCCCTCGAGCTCGTCGAGCCGCTCGGGTCTGTTGACCTCGTCGCCGAACAGCATCGTCGAGAGCGTCAGGACCCCGTCGGCGGGCCGCAGGGCGCAGATCTGCTGACGGGTGCGCAGCACGAAGCGGCCGATCGCGACCTTGCCCGCCTCCTCCATCGATCTCAGCAGCAGCGCGTAGGCCTTCGACCCGCCCGTCGCCGGCGCGACGTGATACGCGTTGTCGTAGTAGACCGGGTCGATCTCGGCGAGCTCGACGAACGCCTCGATGTCGATCGTCTTCGTGTGGCGGGGGTCGATCGCGTCGAGCTCATCCTGTCTGACGATCACGTAGCGGTCAGGCGAGATCTCGAAGCCCTTGACGAGCTGGTCGTAGGGCACCTCCTCGCCGTCCGCCGGGCAGACGCGCTTTTGCTGTATCCGGACGCCGTCTGTCGCGTGCAACTGGTGGAAGCGCACCGTCTTGGGAGAGGTGGCGGAGTACAGCTTGATCGGCACGTTGACCAGCCCGAAGCTGATCGCGCCGCTCCAGATCGCGCGAGGCATAGAGCCACTTCTACTACCCCGGCGCGCTCGCGACAACCCGCGGGCGCGGTCTTGCGGGCGTCACACGCCCGTCGCCGACGGGCCGAGCGACTCCGCCATGCGCTCGAGCGAGCGGCGCAGCAGGCGCGAGACGTGCATCTGGGAGATGCCGATGCGCTCGGCGATCTCGCGCTGCGTGAGCCCGGCGAAGAAGCGCAGCAACAGGATCCGCCGCTCGCGCTCGCTCAGCAGGCGCAGCCCGCGGCTCAGCTCGACGCGACGCTCCGCGGCGTCGAAGCCGGGATCCTCAACGCCGATGCGCGCCACGGGTTCGCCGTCGTCGCCGAGCGGCTCGTCGAGCGGGACCGTGCTGTACGCCTGTGCGCCCTGCAGCGCTTCGAGCACCTGCTCGGGCGTCGTCCCGGTCGCCTCCGCGAGGTCCTCGACGGTCGGCGAGCGGCCGAGCTTCGTCGAGAGGCGGTCGACTTCACGCGTGACGCGCGCACTCAGCTCCTGCAGGCCGCGTGAGACGCGAACCGACCAGGCGCGGTCGCGGAAGTGGCGCTTGATCTCGCCGAGGATCGTCGGCACGGCGAACGTCGAGAAGCGCAGCTCGCGATCGAGGTCAAAGCGATCGACCGCCTTGATCAGACCGACGCAGCCGACCTGCTCGAGGTCGTCGAGCGGCTCGCCGCGATTGGCGTAGCGGCGGGCCAGCGAGCGCACGAGCGGCATCATGCGCTCGATCAGGAGGGCGCGGGCGCGCTCGTCGCCGTCCTCGTGCCAGCGACGCAGCAACTCGTGCTCGTCGACCAGCGGATCGACCGGCAGGCGAACGATCGTTGCAGACACGTGCTGCGCCTCCTTCGTCGCGGAACCCGGCTGGATCATCCTCTCCGGACAAGCGGGGATGACAAGGTGGACAGACCCGGTCACTGGCGCCCACGCGTCCGCTGCGATACAACGGTCAGGTGGACAAGGGTGGGCAGACCGTCAGCGCAACCGAGTTCGCGGAGCTGACCGGCGTCTCGCGCGAGCGGCTGCGGACGTGGGAGCGGCGCTTCGACTTCCCGCGACCGGCACGCGTCGACCGCGGCCCGCGACGCTACGCGCTCGCGGACGCGATGCGAGTCGTCGCCGTGCGCCGCGCCGCTGAGCAGGGCGTGCCGCTGCCGCGCGCGATCGCCGACGCAGCCGCCGTCGCCGCCGCCACGGTCGTAGACGGCGGGACGCTCGCGGCGACGCTCGACGTCGCGCCGATCCCGGTCGTGCTCGTGTCCGGCCCGGAGCCGCTGCGCGTCGCGTACGTCAACGCGGCGCTGCAGGCGATGCCCGGCGCGATTGCCCCCGGCGAGCAGCTCGAGGCGCTGCCGTGGTTCATGGGCAGCGACCTCGAGCGCACGCTGCGGACGCTGTTCGCGGGCGACACGACGACGCTCGAGTGCGCGCACCCGGGGTGGATCGGCGGCGAGGGGGCCGAACGCTCGATCGCCTTTCGCGTGCCGGCGGCCGCCGGCGCTTCACCGGCCGTCGCGCTCGTCGGCATCGACCGCGACGAGGAACGCCGCGCGCGGCGCGAGCTCGGCGAGCTGCAGCAGGAGCTGACGCGGGTGCGCGTGCGCGAGCAGCGGCGCCAGCGCTGGCTGGCGCTCGCGGCGTCGCTCGCGGAGCGCTTCCAGCGCGAGACCGGCGAGGCGCTGCTCGGCACCACCGTGGACACGCTCGTGCGCCGGCTCGGCGCGGTCGACGCCGGCGTGGCGCTGTACGTCGCTGGGCAACTTGCGCTGGAGGCAACGAGCCGAGGGCTGCTCGGCCCGCACACAGTGACCGTGACGCGCTACGACGATCTCGCGACGCTGATGCAGCGCAGCACGCCCGAGTGGCTCGCGCCGGCGACGGCGGGCGCGTTCGGCGTGCATGCCGGGCTGCATTGCCTGGCGGTGCCGATCGGCGTCGTCGGCGAGCGCCTCGGGGTGCTGCTGATCGTCTTCGACGAGCTCGCCGCGCTCGACGAGGACATCCGCCACCTGCTGCAGGTCGTCGCGGCGGGCCTCGGCTTCACCGTCCTGCGCGACCGCTTCGTGGCCTCGGGGCGCGGTGGCGAGGCGCCCGACGAGCCGCCGCCCGCGTAGGCCTCGGCGCGCAGGCGGTCAGAACCCGTACGACTCGATCAGACGAGCCGGCCCTCCGGCACGCCGCGAGTCCGCTCGATCGGCCAAGAGCAGAGCGAGCCGCGGCCGGGGCAGCCGTCGCAGATGCGCGGGCCGGGATCGGGCGCGACGCGGAAGTCGCGTGCGAGGACGGCGTCGGCGCGGGCGACGAGATCCGCTTCGAGTGCCGGCACGTCGTGGGCGGCGTAGCTCGCGCTGGCAAGCTCGTCGGGCCGTTCGAGGAAGCAGTGGACGACCTCCACCTCCGCGGCACCGCCGTGCAGCGCAGCGAGCGCGTAGACCATGCGTTGCAGGGCGTAGTCCTGCTCGACCAGCTCAGCCGGGCTCGCGTCCGGAGCGAGCCGGTCGCTCTTGTAGTCGACGACGAGCGTGCGTGCGTCCTCCCGTGCGAGCACGTCGATCACGCCCACGAGTGGGATCGCTACGTCGTCGGACGTCGTCAGCCGGAGCGAGAACGGGTGCTCGGGGCGGACGTCGGTGGCGGCGGCGATGCGGGTGCGCAGGGTGCTGGCGTGGAAGCGGGCGAGGAGGGAGGCGATCTCGTCGGCGGCGGCGGGCGTGAGCGCGACGCCGGCCAGCTCGGCGACCGCGTTGATCGCTCTGACGTCGGCCGGCACCGCCCGACTCAGATCGGCCTCCTCGAGCACCGCGTGCACGATGCTGCCCCGCACGCGCGGGTCGAGCTCGGCGGCCGGTCGGCGCGCGACGGCGGCGGCATGCCCGGGATCGTCGGTGGGCGGCAGGCGCAGCACGCGCTCCAGGTAGAAGCGGTAGCCACAGCGAGCGTGCTGCTGGAGGCTGGTGTAGCTGAGCGCGACGATCGGAGGTGCAGCGTCAGCCGCGGACGCCGATCGGGCGGGTGGCGGTGAGGACGCACGCGCGCCGGCCGATAGGCCGGTGTGCGCGCGCCCGGAGCCGACAGGACCCGCCCGCAGCAGCGCTGGACCCGAGCCGGGAAGCTCCACGAGCGTCGTAGGCCGGGCGATCTCATAGGCGATCGAAACGCCGTCGTGCTCGGCGACCCCACTCGGCTCCGCACCCGGCGCACAGCGGCGGGCGACATCGGGGACGAACGCCGGTGCAAGCCATGCGAGGGGGGCACCGCCGGGCCTGAGATCCGGCCACGGGTCGCATCTGACCGCGCCGCTGAGTATCAGCCGCTCGCGGGCGCGAGTGGCAGCGACGTAGAAGAGGCGCGCCTCCTCGTCCGCCTCGGCGCGCTGCTGCTGCTCGACGAGGGCGGCGTACGCGAGCGCGGGCCGGGCAGGCGCCCCGTCGAGCCGCTTGAGGCGGATGCCGACGCGCCCGTCGCGGCCGACCCGCACGAGCGCACGGCCGGCCGACGGCGACTCGCGACCGAGGTCGGCGACGCAGACGACCGGGAACTCGAGCCCCTTCGCGCGGTGGATCGTCATCACGCGCACCGCGTCGAGTGCCTCCCCCTCGACCGGCGCTTCGCTCTCGCGCTCGTCGCCCGACGCGTCGGCCCCGCCGACGAGGCTTGTCACGAGATCGGCGAAGCCGCGCAGGTCGCGCCCGTGCCGCGCCTCGTGCTCGCGCGCAAGCCGCATCAGCTTGCGCACGTTCGCGAGCCGCCGTGCACCGCCCTCCATCCGCAGCAGCACAAGGTCGTAGCCGGTGCGGGCGAGCACGCGGTCGAGCAGCGCTTCGAGCCCGTGGCGTGGCGTGGCGCGGCGCTCCTGCGGCAGCCAGTCGCGCAGCGCGAGCAGGCGCTCGCGATCGTCAGCGGCGAAGCGGTCGGGCAGCGCGTCCTCCTCTGTGAGCGTCCACCACGTGTCCCGACCGCTGGCGCGGGCGGCGGCCGACAGCTGCACGAGCGCGTCGCTCGTCAGCCCGACGAGCGGCGATGCCAGCAGCGTGAAGAGCGCGACGCCGTTGCGCGGGTTCGCCAGCACGGCGAGGTAGGAGACGAGGTCGCGCACCTGCTGCTGCGACCAGTAGCCGCGCCCGCCGATCACGTAGGTCGGCACGCCCCGCTCGACGAGCGCGCGCTCGTAGACGGCGAGGTCGCCTGTCGCCCGCAGCAGCAGCACGACGTCGCCGGGCACGTAGCCGTCGTCGAGCAGGGTGCGCACGCGCGCCGCCAACAGCCGCGCCTCGGCGAGCCGCCACAGTGGCGCCGGCGCGACCGTGCCGGGCGCGACGAGCCCGGCCTCCTCCCAGTCAGCGGAGCGATCGACGACGAGCAGCTCGACGCGGGCGCCATGGCGGGCGGGTCCTGTCACGGGTCGAGGCGATTCCGCGAGCGGGGTCGCGGAATCGTCCTCACCCGCGCCACCCGCCCGATCGGCGTCGGCTTTGTCTCGCCCCGAAACGAGCGGCGTGAAGCTCGCGCCGAACCGCGGCGCGAACGCCAGGTTGAAGGCGTCGAGGAGGTCGGGATGGCTGCGGAAGTTCGTCGCGAGCGTCGTGGCCGCGCCGATCTCGGCGAGCGCGGCGCGGCGCGCGCGGAACTGCTGCACATCGGCGTGGCGGAAGCCGTAGATCGACTGCAGCTCGTCGCCGACGGCGAACAGCCGCCCGCCCGCGATCCGCTCCAGCAGCTCGAGCTGCAGCGGGTTCGTGTCCTGGAACTCGTCCACGAGCACGTGCTGGAAGCGCTCGGCGTAGCGGGCACGGATCCCCTCGTGGTCGCGCAGCAACCGGTTGGCGCGCAGCTCCAGGTCCTCGAAGTCGAGCGCTGACGCCGCCCGCTTCGCCTCGCCGTAGCGACGCGCGAACGCCTGCAGGAGCGCGTCGAGCAGCGCGTGCACCGGCATCGAGGCCGCGTCGGAGCACGCGCTCGCGTAGTCCTCCAGCGCGGCGCGGTAGGCGACGCAGCCGGGGCCGGCGAGCGCAGTAGCGCCGTTGCGCGGCAGCGCAAGCGCCTCCACCGCGCGCGGAGCGGGCGGAGGATCGAGCGGCTCTCGCAGCAGCGCCTCGCAGGCGGCGAGGCGCTCGCGGGCGCGCGCGATCGTCTTGCCGTCGCGCGCCCCCGCCAGCTCGACAGCCGCCTGCGCGCGCGCCAGCGCGAGCGCGCTGCGACGCGGCGCGGGATCGGCCGGTCGCGCGGGCGGCAGCCGCGGCTCCTCCTGGCCGCGGCTGCGCAGCTCACCGTGCAGCGCGACGAGCGCCTCGCCGAGCTCGGCGGCGCGGTAGGCGGCGATCAGCTCAAGCGCCGCGTCGCCGTGCGCCGCGACGAGATCGTCCAAGGCGGCGCGGAAGGCGTCGTCCGACAGGCGGCGGGCCTCCCGCTCGTCGAGCACCGCGAAGCGCGGGTCGAGGCTGGCAACAAGCGCGTGCGCCCGCAGCAAGCGAGCGCAGAGGCTGTGGATCGTCGAGATCCAGGCGCCCTCCGTCGCGCGCGCTCGCTCGTCGTCGCCCAGCGCCTCGAAGCGCGCACGCACGCGCGCCTTCAGCTCGCCCGCCGCCTTCTCCGTGAACGTGATCGCGAGGATCCGCGCCACGTCGCCCTCCTCCGCGCGGGCGGCACGCACGTAGCGCTCGGCCATCACGGACGTCTTGCCGCTGCCGGCGGTCGCCGTCAGCAGCAGCCCGCCTGGATGGGCGAGCGCTGCCTCCTGCTCAGACGTGAACGGGACTCCGCCGGCAGGTCTGGTCACTGGTCCACCCCGCGGCAGATCCCGGGGTAAGCGCAGCCTCTCGACGAGCAGGTCTCCGGCGTCGCCGTCAGCTCGCCCCCGCGCAGGCACGCCGCCAGCTCGCAGGCGCGCGCGGCGGCCGCGTCGAGCTCCTGCTCCAGCTCCTCGCGCGAGCGCGCGTCGGTCTCGTACGCCAGCGCGCCGGCGTCGACGTCGTCGCGGACGAGGCCGCGCGCGCGCAGGTCCTCGCCGCGCAGCGGTTGGTAGATCCCGCCGGCCGGCTCGTGCCGCAGCAGCTCGCGCACCGCCACCATGTAGAGCGCGACCTGAAGCTGGTCCTCGACGCGCCATCTGGCGACCGGCCAGCCTCTGCCAGGACGACCGCTCTTGTAGTCGCGCACGAGCGCGCGGCCGGCGCGGTCGAGGTCGAGGCGGTCGATCACGCCGCGCAGGCGCAGCTCCCCGTCGTCGCCCTGCGCGAGCACCAGCGGCCCCAGCCCGCCCTCCTCCCCCATCCCGAACGCCAGCTCCAGCTCGACCGGCGCGAAGCCGCCGCCGCTGCGCGCCTCGTGCGCCAGCAGCCGCATCACGTCAGCGGCGATCTCATGCGCCGCAGCCGCCTCGGCCGCCGCACCGCGACCCAGCACGAGCCGCCCCGCCTCCTCCGCCACCGCCGCGCGCACGACTGCCTCGGCGGCCGCGAGCGCCTCGGGGACGAGCGGCCAGTCCAGTCTTCCCAGCACCCGCTCCAGCACGCGGTGCACGCAGCTCCCGCGGGCGATCGCTTCGGGATCGGGCTCGAAGCGCTCGGGCGCCAGCTCGCGCTCGACCAGCCAGCGGACCGGGCAGCGCGCGTACGTCTCCAGCGCGCCGGCCGACAGCACCTCGCGCTGGCGCAGCGCCGTGCGCGCCTCCGGTCCCAGCGACGCGAGCGGCGTCGACGGAACGCGCGGACCGGCGAGCGCCTCCGCCCGCGCCCGCTCAGCGTCCGTCGGCGCCTCGTCGACCGGCCACGTGACGGCCGACAGCGGACGATGCCGCCGCGGCAGCTCGTCGAGCAGCGCGCGCACGTCCTCGACGAAGAAGGACGGCAGCACCGGGTTGCCCTCCTCGTCCGCGTCGCGGCAGCTCAGCACGAGCCGCCGATCGGCGCGCGAGACGGCGGCGTAGAAGAGGTAGCGCTCGTCGGCGAGGCGATCCTCGCGCGCCGCAAGCCGCAGGCCGGTGGCGCTGTTCAACGAGCGGCGCTCGTCGTCGGACAGGAACGGCTCCGGCGGCGCCGGGCGCGGGAACTCGCCCGCCTGCAGGCCGCACGCGAGCACCGTGTCGAAGCGGCGAGCGCGGATCGCGAGCGGGTCCGAGATGAGCACGGCGCCCCCGTCGAGCCTCGCGTGCAGCGGCACCTCGAGACGCTCCAGCGTCGTCAGCAGCGCGTCTGGCGCGGCGGCGCGTCGTGGGTCGGCCGTCGCAAGGTCCGCGAGCTCGTCGAGCGCCCTGAGCAGGCCGGTGAGCGCGCGCGCGTCGACCTCCTCGTCGGCGTCGAGCAGCGGGGCGCGCCCGCGGTGCGGCGCGGCGAACAAGCCGCGCGCCTCGCGCCCGAGCGCGGCGAGCAGCGCGAGCGAGCCGTCGGCCGCGGCGCCGCGCAGCCGGTCCAGCTCGCGCAGCGGCCAGCCGCCCGGTGCCTCCTCCCACGCGCGCCGCGCACCCTCGAGGTCCACGATCGCGCGGCGGCGCACGGTCAGCTCGAGCCGATCGGCCAGCTCCGTTCGAGCGAGCCGGCCGGGGGTGCGCAGGTACGCGAGCAGGTCGGCCGGTCGCGCCTCCCGCTCGCGCAGCGCGCAGCGCATCAAGGCGAGCAGGCCGCGGCCGAGCACCGTGTGGCCGAACGGGACCCGACGGTCCAATGCGTACGGAACGCCGTACGTCTCGAGCACGTGCGCGAGCAGCGCGGCGCCGCGCTCGGGGGCTCGGAGCACGACGGCGATCCGCTGGGCCGGCACGCGCTCCTCGTGCAGCAGCCGCAGCAGCTCCGCTGCGACCAGCTCCGCCTCGGCCCGCTCGCCGCCGGCCACGAGCAGCCGCACGGCGTCGCCGGCGGGCACGCGTGGCGCCCCCGGCTCGAACAGGTGGCGCTCGACGTGGTGGAGCGCGGCGCGCGACGCCGGCTCGTAGTGCTCGTCGCGGGGCGGCAGCTCTTCGACGCCAGCCGTCGCCAGCTCCCGCAGCTCGGCCACGAGCGTCGACGCGCGCCCGGCGAACGCCGCGCGGCCGGCCTCGTAGGTGAGCGAGACGGTGACCTGGGCGTCGACGACGCGCGCGAGCGTCTCGACCGCATCGCGCTCGAGCGGCGTGAGGTCGTCGAAGCCGTAGAGCAGCACGGGCGTTACGCCCCACGCGGCCGGCGCAGCCCGCAGCGCGTCGAGCGCGCGCCACGCGAACAGCTCCGCGTCCACGCGGCCGAGGCGCTCGAGCGCCCGTGCGTAGCGGTCGTAGATCGCCGCCGCCTCGCGCGCGGCCGGCGTCGCCTCCGGCCAGTCGCGCACGGCGGCGGTGAAGCGCTGCGGCGTGACGAGCGAGCGCTGCAGCTCCGCGACGAGCTGTACGGCGGCCCTGTGGAAGCCGGCGGTCGCCGCGACGGGCGCGAGCGCGTCGAGCGGCGCGTCGGCGATCGCCCCGGCGACGAGCCGGTCCCGCTGCAGGCGGCTGACGCGGCGGGCGGCGTAGCCGGCGCGCCGGGCGACCTCGCGGGTCAAGCCGGCGAAGGTCGTCACGCGGCCGCCGGACCCGGCGCCCTCGGCCAGCTCGCGCTCGAAGTGCGCGACGTCGGCGAAGGTCGGGACGACGAGCCACGGGTCGCGCCGCGCGGCCGCGCGGAACGCGTCGAGCACGACTCCGGCCTTCGCCGAGTTCGCGGGTCCGATGACGAGCTTCAGCGGCATGGGTCCGACATGGTGGCGCGCGCCGGGGACGGCGCTCGGCCTGCGCCGTGCGTGAGCAGCTCCCGAACCCTCGCCGTCGCAGCGATCGGCGCGCGGATGGGGCGCGGTTCGTGCCGATCCTGCGGAAGGCGCGTTACGCGACTGCGGATTCGGCGGAGCTTGCGGCGGGAGCCGCGACGCCGTCGGCGGTGGCGCCGTCGGCTGGGTCCTCCGCCTCCGGCAGCTTGGCACCCTCGCGCGCCCAGGGCTCGTCGAACTCGACGCGCCAGCGGCCCTCGTCCGTCTGCTCCAGCGCCAGCCGCGCCCGGAACGAGCGGCCGGAGCGGCCTCTGAAGCCGGTGACCGCTCTCTCGGTGCGGCCGGTGCGGATCAGCTCGCGCACGATCGCGGCCGTCAGCGTCTTGCCGGCCTTCGCCTTCCAGATCACGAAGCCGCAGCCCGGATCCTCGCGCGACCAGCAGGAGTAGCCCTTGCGGTTCTCGATGATGTCGTGGCCGCAGACGGGGCACGGACCCAGGTTCGCGCGCGGGATGCGGACGTCTCTGAGCTTCTCGTCGAGCGTGGCGACCGTCGCCTCGGCGAACTTGACGATGTCGCCCATGAACGCCTTGCGCGTGTCCTCGCCCGTCTCGATGCGCGCGAGGCGGTGCTCCCAGTCCCCTGTGAGACCCGGCGAGGTGAGCTGGTGTCCGTCGAGCAGACGGATCACGTTGAGCCCCTTCTCAGTCACGACCAGGGCGCGCGCGTCACGCTCGATGTAGCCGACTGTCAGCAGGCGCTCGATGATCGCCGCGCGGGTGGCCGGCGTCCCGATGCCGGAGTCCTTCATCGCCTCGCGCAGCTCTTCGTCGTCGACGAGTCTGCCGGCCGTCTCCATGGCTGCCAGCAGCGAGCCCTCGGAGTAGCGCCGCGGCGGTCTCGTCTCCTTCTCCTCGGAACGGATGTCACGAGTGTCGACGGTCTCGCCCTGCTCGAGTCTCGGCAGCTGCTGCTCCCGGCCCTCGTCCTCCTCGCCGGGTCTCGGCTCCGCGTCCGCCTGCTCGCCGTAGACGCCGCGCCAACCCGGCACGACCATCACCTTGCCGCGCGTGCGGAACGTGTGGCCGGCGACCTCCGTCTCGACGCGCGTGTTCTCGAACACGGCCTCGGGATGGAAGACGGCGAGGAAGCGGCGCACGACGAGGTCGTAGATGCGCAGGTCGTCGCCGCTCAGCTTGTCGACCGGATGCGGCGCGTTCGTGGGGATGATCGCGTGGTGGTCGGTGACCTTCTCGTTGTTGACGACGCGCCCGAGCGGCAGCATGTCGAGGCTGGTCACGTAGGCGGCGCCGGCGGCGTACTCGCGCTGCTTGCCGACGATCCCGGCGATCGGCTTGATCTCGGGGATCATGTCGCTCGGCAGGTAGCGCGAGCTGGTGCGCGGATACGTCAAGGCCTTGTGCTCCTCGTACAGCCGCTGCGCCGCGCCGAGCGTGCGCCGCGCCGAGAAGCCGAAGCGCGAGTTCGCCTCACGCTGCAGGGAGGTCAGGTCGTAGAGCAGCGGCGCGCGCTCTCTGCGCGTCGTCTTCTCGAGCTTGGAGATGACGCCAGCCGTCTCGCGACATGCCTCCACGATCGCCGCCGCCTCGGCAGCGGACGCGATGCGCGGCCCCTTCCCCACCTCAGAGCCAGAGCCCGCAGCCTGATACCGGCCCTCGTACAACCGCTCGCCAGCAGCCGCGAACGACGCGTCGACGATCCAGTACGGCTCCGGTCTGAACGCGCGGATCTCCTCCTCGCGCCGAGCCAGGATCGCCAGCGTCGGTGTCTGCACGCGCCCCAGGGACACAGCGCCGTCGAACGACGAGCGCAGGCGGATCGTCGCCGCGCGCGTGGCGTTCATGCCGACGATCCAGTCGGCCTCGCTGCGCGAGCGGGCCGCGTCCTCCAGCGACGCGAGCTCCTCTCCCGGCCGCAGCCGCCCGAACGCCTCTTCGATCGCCGTCTTCGTCATCGACGACAGCCACAGCCGCTGCACCGGCAATCTCGAGCCGGCCTTCTCGTAGAGGTAGGCGAAGATCAGCTCGCCCTCGCGGCCGGCGTCGCAGGCGTTCACGACAAGCTCGACGTCGTCGCGGCCGAGCTGGCGCTTGACGACGTTCATCTGTCTTCTCGAGCGCTCGTCGCGCACGACGAGCTTGAACTTCGGCGGCACGATCGGCAGGTCGGCCATGCGCCATCTCTTGAACTTGTCGTCGTACTCGTCCGGCTCGGCGAGCTGCACGAGATGGCCGACAGCCCAGGTGATCACGTGCTCCGGACCTTCGAGCACGCCCTCGCTTCTCTGGAAGGGACCGGGCAGCACGCGGGCGAGGTCTCTCCCGACGGACGGCTTCTCGGCGATGACGAGGGTCTTGCTCATGAGCCCGTGGAGGGTAGCGGTCTGTCAACCGGCGCACGCGCCGCTCGACACGGCGGCGCTTCCATCCGCGTCGGCGAGCGCCTCGCGCACGACCGCGTTCGGAACCCCGTAGCCACCGCGCCGGCCACTCGTCGTGGCGGCGAAGACGGTCGTCAGGACACGGCCCTGCGCGTCCACGATCGGTCCGCCGGAGTTGCCGCTGCGCACGCGACCGCGCAGCGGCGTGACGCTCCGGCGCACCGGGCCGCGGCCGTACGCGTCCTCCGAGATGACCGCGCGGGTCGCGCCGACGCGGCCGGCCTCCGCGTCGAACGGCCCGTTGAGGGGGTAGCCGAGGATCGCGCCGGCGGTGCCGCTGGCCGGCTCGCCGCCGATCGCGAGCGCCGGCGAGCCGAGCCCGTCGACGCGCAGCACGGCGAGGTCGTTGCGCACGTCGAAGTGGACGAGCGTGGCCGGGCGGCTTGCGGTCGTGTCCCCTGGCGCCTGCACGACCGTGTCCTGCTCGCCGGCGACGACGTGGGCGTTCGTCACCACCAGCCCGGGCGCGGCGACCCAGCCGCTTCCCTCGACGCCGAGCCCGCATGCGGTGCCCAGGATGCGAACGACGCTCGGCGCCGCCTCGCGCACGCCGGGCTCGCGCAGCACCGCGCCCGACGGCGGCGCGACGTCCGCGCCCGGTCCGGTCACCTGCGGCAGCGGGTCGAAGCGCGCGAGCGCGTTGAGGATCGGCCCCGACGGCGGCAGCGCGTC
>Ga0193706_1000865_pt1 | contig 14913 bp, 12 predicted proteins | sample U3c1metaG_FD_160130 | JGI IMG/M metagenome (GOLD analysis project Ga0193706, IMG submission 160130) | Soil microbial communities from a riparian zone of the East river system, Colorado, United States - U3c1 | ecosystem: Environmental > Terrestrial > Soil > Riparian zone | place: USA: East River... | reverse complement strand
ATTCGAAGCATCTTGAGTCGCAGAAGGCTTACGCCCGCGCGCTGCTCGATCGCGTGAATCCGTACACGAAGACGAGCTACACGAGTGAGCCGAGCGTCGCGTTCGTGGAGATCAACAACGAGGCTGGGCTCGTTCATGCGTGGCTTGGCGGGCACGTGGACACGTTTCCTGAAGTGTTCCTGCGCGAGCTCGGCGAGCAATGGAACGCGTGGCTGAAACAGCGTCATGGCACGACCGCCAAACTTCGCCTGTCATGGAGCGCCGGTGAACAGGCGCTCGGCGTGGAGTTGTTGAACAACGGCGACTTCTCGCAGCAGACGAAAGGCTGGCAACTCGAACAGCACAGCGGCGCGCAAGCCAAGGCAACGGTGGCAGGGAGCGATGTCCTCGTCGCGCCGCGGGACGGGAATGACGCCCAGAACGGCGCGCTGAGGAAAGTTGCTACCAGCGCTGTCGAAGTTCACGTAAACAAACCCGGCAGTGAGACATGGCACGTGCAGTTCGGTCAGGCGGGATTGAAATTCGAAACGGGCCAAGCTCACACCGTTTCGTTCCGCGCGAAGTCCGAATCACCGTACGCCATCAGTGTCTCCGTCGCGCAGGCCCATGCGCCGTGGAGCAACCTTGGCCTTGCCGCCGAAGCGCCGCTCACGAACGTTTGGCGCGAGTTTCGGTTCGTCTTCAACGCGGCGCAGAGCGACACGAACGCGCGCGTGACATTCGGCCGTTTCGGAGGCGAAGGCGCGACGATTTCGTTGGCGAACGTTTCCGTGAAGCCAGGCGGCGTGGAAGGTCTTCGCGCGGGTGAAGAACTCGGAGCCGTTCCACTGTTCCAGAAAAAAACCTTCGGTCAGCGCACTCCCGAGGCGCAACGCGACTTCATGCGTTTCCTCACCGACACGGAGGAGCGCTACTGGGTCGCGATGTATCGATTCCTCAAAGATGAGTTGAATGTGAAAGCGCTCGTCGGCGGAACGATCGGCGGGTGCAGCCCATTGAACGTGCAGGCGAAGATGGATTGGGCGGACACGCACGCGTATTGGCAGCACCCGCATTTCCCGCGCAAGCAGTGGGACATGAACGACTGGATCGTGAACAACAAGTCGATGGTGAACGAGCGCGGCGGTACGCTGCCCGGGCTGGCGATGAAGCGCATTCACGGCAAGCCGCATGCCGTCACGGAATACAATCACGCGGCGCCGAATACTTTTTCGAGCGAAGGCTTCCTGCTGCTCGCCGCGTACGGCGCGATGCAGGATTGGGACGCGATTTACGCTTACAGTTACGCGCACACACGCATCAGCACGGGCGCGTGGAACTCGCGCAAGATCACCAGCTTCTTCGACATCGACCAACACCCGACCAAGATGGCCACGCTCGTGAGCGCCGCGGCGATGTTTTTGCGGGGCGATGTGAAGGCGTCCGAGACTGGTTTTAAGACCAAACTGTTGCGTGAAGCAGAAGTGGATTTCCTGCGTACCGCCAGCGCCTGGTCACTCGTGGACGGCAGTAAGGAAATTCCGAAAGAAGCTGCGCTGCTGATGAAAATCGCGGTGGTGGTGGACCCATTGGTCAACACGGGCAAAGGAACGTGGAATAATCTCCGCGCCACACGATTCATTGCCGACAACGGTCAACTCATCTGGGACATCTCGGATCCGAGGCGAGGCGTCGTGACGATCAACTCGGACGCTACACGTGGCGTGATTGGATACGGAGGCGGAAAGAAATTCGCCTTGCGCGACATCACCATTGAACCGGGCGCGACAATGCAGGACGGCTGGAGCACGATTACGGTGAACTCATTCGGCAAATCGTTTCTCATCACCGCGACGGGATTGACGGAGAACACCGGCATGGGTTGGAAGAACGCGGAAAAGAACAGCGTGGGCCGCGACTGGGGCACAGATCCGTCGCTCGTCGAAGGCGTGCTCGCGAAGATCACGTTCACCAATGTCCCATTGAGGACGCCGGTTACGGCCTACGTTCTCGACGAACGCGGCGCGCGACGTAAAGCCTTGCCGGTGCGACGACTGAATGGCAACGGGATCAGCATCAACATCGGGCCGCAGTGGAAAACGCTCTGGTACGAAGTCGAAGTCCAGTGATGGCAAACACGGTAAAGGTAGAACGCGCTGTCCTCAGCGCGCCGGGGAGATGCGAGTTCTGACGCTGCCTTGCGACGTCGCGGCGCGGTGAGAACACCGCACCCGACCTGAGCGCCTCGTCAGCCGCAACCTGGAATTCCAAGGCTTACCGCGCATTCACTTCAAACCGCTCCTCGTTCGCCCGTTTGCGCGCGGGCATGAGGGCGCAGGCGTCCTTGCAACCAAATACGCGGCTGAGGAGATAGCGGTGGCGGCTGACCCAGCGGTAAATCATTTCCGCGACGTAGATCACGCCGGGGAACCAGAGCAGCAGCGCGATCGGAAATGCCAGCGGCATGCGCAGGCTGATGTGGCGGATGCATCGCGCGCCGCGTTGAACCCGGCCATTCGGCGCGACGCAATGGATCGCTTCGTGCAGGTCCGTGCGCGTGAGGCGCGGTGCGATCTCTGGCACGCGCGGGCTGGAGATGGGCAGCAGGCTTACGGTGTTGAACCAGTCCAGCCACGTGATCACGCGCGATTGAAAAGTGCAGAGCGAGCATTCGTCGTCGAAGAGGACAATGTTCGTGCGGCTGGTGTCGTTCATCGCCCGGAGTATGCGCATCGCTGCTGCGCCTTCAATGCGCGTTTAGGGGAAACGAATGGATAATCACGAAGGCACGAAGGACACAAAGAGTTGTGTGCTTCGTGCGTTCGTGATTCAAAACTCATGCACCATTTGATGCGCGGCACGTTCCAGGTGGTCGCGAACGTCTTCGTCGGTGAGTTGCGTGAAGTCGTCGTACCATTGTCCGACTGACATGAATGGCTCGGGCGTGTAGAGGCAAACGACTTCATCGGTGAGCGCCTGGAATTCTTCGCAGACATCTCTCGAGGCAACCGGCACCGCGACAACGACCTTTGCCGGGTTTTGTTTCTTCAACGCGAGCACCGCCGCGTGCATCGTCGAGCCGGTCGCGAGTCCGTCATCGACCAGAATGCAGATGCGGTCAATGACCGGCACCATCGTGTGGCGAGGACGGAATGCTTGTTCGCGCCGTTCCAATTCGCGGGTTTCATGGGCGCGCACCTGATCGATCTGTTCGCGTGTAATGCGCAGTTGTTCCACCAAGGATTCGTTCAACACCATCGTGCCGCCGCTGGCGATGGCACCCATCGCGAGTTCTTCCTGCATCGGAACGCCGAGTTTGCGGACGAGGAAAATATCGAGCGGAGCGCGAAGCGCGTGCGCGATCTCGAATCCGATCGGCACGCCGCCGCGAGGCAGGGCGAGGACCACGACATCGTTGCGATCGGCGTAACTCGAGAGTTGGCGGGCGAGTGCGCGGCCCGCTTCGTTGCGGTCGGGGAAGGTGAATGTTTTCATGTATGTTCTCCCAGATGTTCGTTGAACCACGCCGCCGCGTGGTGCGCGACTTGTTCGAGTGTGCCGGGTTCCTCGAAGAGATGGCTCGCGCCCGGAACGATGCGCAGGTCGTTCTTGCAACGGAGATCGAGCATGGCCTGCTCGTTAAGGCCGATAACAACGGTGTCCTCGCCGCCAACGATCAGCAGCGTGGGACATTTCACTTTTCGCAATGCCGCCCCTGCGAGATCAGGACGGCCGCCGCGCGATACCACGGCGCCGACACGATCGCCGATTTCCGCCGCAGCGACGATGGCAGCAGCGCCTCCCGTGCTGGAACCGAAGAAGCACGGGCGAAGGTGAGCGGCTTCGGCGTCGTACTTCATCTGCTCCGCGGCATGAAGGAGTCGATCCGCGAGGAACTGAATGTCGAAACGCAAATGACCGGTGCGCGCGTCGGCGCGTTCTTCCTCTTTGGTGAGCAGGTCGAAGAGCAATGTGCCGAGCCCGGCTTCCTGAAGTGTGTGCGCAACGAATTGGTTGCGTGGACTGTGGCGGCTGCTCCCGCTGCCATGCGCGAACAGGACAAGCCCGCGCGCATCGTTTGGTATGATCAGTTCGCCGTCGAGCATGACGTCACCGGCGGAAATTCGGATTTCAGTGGCGCTTCCTCTCATGTCGCGAATATCGGCCTCGTGTTCCTTCGCGCAACGGGAATTTCCATGAGGGCCGGCAATAAACCTCTCGCGCTCACATTCGGCCCGGGTAATTTCGCCGACGTGAAACGGGAAAGCATCGGAACCCACCAGAAGGCGCAGCAGATCAATCTCGATCAAACGAAGTATGGGACCTTCGCGGAGATTGGCGCGGGGCAGGAGGTGGCGCGCTGGTTTTTCCGCGTGGGTGGCGCTTCAGGCACGATTGCCAAGACGATTTCGGCCTACGACATGACGATCAGTGACGCGATCTATGGCAAGGCCGATCGCTACGTGAGCCGTAAGCGTTTGTACACGATGATCGACCATGAGTACGCACTGCTGGCGGGGCGGTTGCAGGAAAAACGCGGAAGCACCACACGGTTTTTCGTCTTTGCCAACACGGTTGCGGCGCAAAGCTACACGCGGCGTGAAGACTGGCACGGATGGATGGGCGTGCGATTCCAAGCCGAGCCGAATGGGGAGTCATCACAAATCATCATGCACGTGCGCATGTGGGATAAAGAGGCGATTCAACAACAAGAGGCGATCGGCATCCTGGGCGTGAATTTGATCTACGCCGCGCTTTATTATCACGCCGACGTGGACACGCTGATCAGTTCCCTGATGGATGATCTCACGCTGGAACGCGTGGAGGTGGACATGATCAAGTTCAGCGGGCCGGCGTTCGCTGATGTGGACAACCGGCTCGTGACGCTGCGCCTGGTGCAGGATGGATTCACGAATGCCGCGATGTTCACGGCGAAGGGAGAAGTGGTCCAAGCCGCCGAGGTGCTTTACAAGAAACCCATTCTCGTGGAACGCGGCAGCTTCCGGCCCGTTACCCACGTCACGCTGGACATGTTGAACAACGCGGTTGCGCAGTTCGTTCAGGAGCCGGGCGTGAAAGGCGAGGAGATCGTGGTGCTCATGGAGATGACGCTGAAGAGTTTGCACGGCGAAGACGGAATCGACCACCAGGATTTCCTGCATCGCGTGGACATCCTGGGGACGCTGGGCAAGACGGTTTTGATCTCGAACTACGGCGCGTATTTTCGGCTGGCGAGTTACCTTTTCCGCTACACGCGCAAGAACATCGGCATCGTCATGGGCGTGCCAAGCTTGCGCGAAATCTTCGACGAAAAATATTACAGCGATCTCGAAGGCGGCATCCTTGAGTCATTCGGGCGGCTCTTCAAAAACGATCTCAAGCTTTACGTCTATCCGCTGCTCGATCCCGCAAGCCGCTCGATCATCTCGGCGCGCAATCTGGTGGTGGAATCTCACTTGCAGCATCTCTACATGTATTTAATCGAGAACAATTACATCCAATCGATTCGAGACTTCACGCCAGAGTATCTACCGATTTTCTCGAAGGACGTGCTCGAGAAAATCCATTCGGGTGACTCGACGTGGGAAACGATGGTGCCGGAACAAGTCGCGCAAGCGATCAAGGACCGGAGATTATTCGGATGCCGTGGCTGATCTTACAGGGAGACGTTCAACGACCTGAGCGCATTGAACTCCGCGATGAAATTCGTGAGCTCGCCGTAGTCTCCCGGTTTGAACAGATAACTGTGCGCTCCGAGCGTCATGACGCGGTCGATCATCGCGGGTGAGCGCAAGCCACTCATGACCACCACAGGCAGTTCGCGATAGATCGGTTGAGAGCGAACCCATTCGAGGACTTCCACGCCTGTCTTGTTTGGCATTTGGATGTCCACGATCAGCAGGTCGAGCGGGTGTGCTTCAGCGAGTCGCTCATTAAGGCGTTTCTGCATCCAATCAATGGCTTCGGCGCCGTCGTTCACGATCAGATATGGATTGGGCAGGCGCGCCGAACGGAACGCGTAATTCAGAAGTAATCGATCGTCCGCATTGTCCTCGGCGATCAACACGAATGGGGCTTTCGGTTCTTCTAATCTCATGGCTCTCAATAACTTGCTCGTTTTTTCGCGAATCCGCCATCGGGCGTTTTCCCGGACAATACCCGGTGTGTTTACCGACGTTCACGGCCGAAATCGTACGTACACGCGGCAATGTGCAGCGAGTAATCAACATGTCAAATCCGCGCTTGTCAGTTTGGCGGAAAAAGATGACTGCTCGAAAGCTGAGGCATCGACCGTCGCTGCTTCGGATTGGGCCGCCTCATTGCGGAAATTTCACTCTGGCTCGGGTGGGTTGGAGCGCCGGTTCGCAGCGGGCTTGGGATCGACACCATTGGGCGGTTGCTCATTCGCAAACTCGTCGTTGTCTTTAAGCTCCTTTTTCAGTCGGTAAAGCTCTGTCTTCAGCTTCGCCACGAGTTCCTTGCTGGCCGGGTTCTCGTAGATGTTTCGCAACTCGCTCGGGTCTCTGGCCAGATCGAAAAGCTCCCATTGATCCTTCTTCCAGTAATGGATCAGCTTGTGCGTCAGCGTGCGCACGCCGTAATGCGCCGCGGTATTGTGATCACCCGGATCGTGATAATAGCGATAGTACATGCTCGTGCGCCAATCGCTGGGGCGTTCGCCCTTCAACAGCGGAACGATGCTGCGGCCCTGCATGTCTTCGGGCGTCTTCTCTCCCGCCATGTCCATGAAGGTCGGCGCGAAGTCCGTGTTGATGATCATCTGGTCCTGCACCGAACCCGGCTTGATCACGCCCGGCCACCGGATGAGGAACGGCATTTTCAATGAAGGCTCGTACATGAATCGCTTGTCGTACATGCCGTTGTCGCCGAGAAAAAATCCCTGGTCGCTCGTGTAGATCACGACCGTGTTCGACGCGAGGCCGCTCTGGTCGAGGAAGTCCAGCATCCGCCCGATGTTGTCGTCCACGGATTGCACGCAGGCGAGGTAGTCCTGCATGTAGCGCTGGTATTTCCATTTGTTCAATTCCTCGCCACGGAGCGTGCGCTTCTGGCCGTCCTTCTCGATCTCGACTTCGGTGGGTTTGTGATTGAGCCACTGGTTTCGTTCCTGGCCGGCGAGTTGCGACGGCGGTTCGAGTTTCAAATCACGGCGCGTGAGATCATCGAACACGCGCTGGCGGTTCTCCTTCAGGGCATCGGTGCGCGTGGAATAATCGTCGCGCAACGTCGCCGGCTCGGGAATCACTCTGTTAGCGAACATCGCCTTGTGCTTCGCGCTCGGTTCCCAAGAGCGATGCGGCGCCTTGTGGTGATACATGAGGAAGAACGGCTTGTCCTTCGGCCGGCTCTTGATGAAGTCCATCGACAGCGTCCGGTGGGTGTGACGAAAGCGGGATTGAAATAAGCTCCCTGTCCGGGCAACACCATCCATTTATCAAAGCCCGTCGGGTCGCTGCCGAGATGCCATTTGCCGATCATGCCGGTGTAATAACCCGCCGCTTGAAGATGTTTTGAAACGGTCGGCTGCGATCCATCGAAACGATTGAACACGGGCACGCCATTCAGGTGGCTGTATTTGCCCGTGAGGATCGTCGCGCGGCTCGGCGTGCAGATGGAATTCACCACGAAGCAACGATCGAAACGCATCCCTTCTTTCGCGATGCGGTCCATGTGCGGCGTCTGGTTCACCACACTGCCATACGCACTGATGGCATGCGCCGCGTGATCGTCCGTCATGATGAACAGGATGTTCGGTCGCGAAGGCGCGGCGGCGAATGCAGTCAGAGACAAGAGCACCAGCGTGAGCGCGAGCAGCTTGGGTTTCATCGCCATTGAAACTGCGAAGCTCACTCCCGGCTGTCGAGAATGTTCTACGTCAGCGCGCTCGATGACTGACGCGATTCTTCTCCACGATCCGCTGACGGAACGTGAAGACGCTCGGATCATTTTCATCAGCCGTTACCAAGAGCCAATGCACGTCGGGATCGCCGAAAGTTTCCACGCGGGTGAAATTCTCGATGCGGCGTCTCGTCGCGCCGGCAAGCGGCTTGTCGATGCGGAAGTGATGGCTGTCTCCATGCACGAGCACGACCTGGCCATCGAAAGCGAGAGTTTCTACTCGCAACGCGTTAACGAAGTCCTGAAATCCGGGAAGCACTTTGTTCGTGCTGCCACGCTCGGGAAATGGATTGGCCTGGATGATGATCATTACTGCGCGATGTTTTTCCCGACGCGCGTGGGCGAAGGAATCGCGCAGCCATGCGAGGTTCGCGGCGTTGCGTGCTGCGAACTCCGGCTTCGTGAAATTATTCGCCGACCCTACGATGTGCAGCGTGGCGAACGTGAGATCACCTTTGGCCCAGCGCACGTTCTCGCGGAACACGGAGTATTCGGGATCGTTGCTTTGGCGCGAGAGCCGGAGCTTTCGTTGGCCGAGGCTTTGATCGCCTTGCGTGAAAAGTTCACGCAGCCGCTGCAATGCCTCGACCGGATCGCGCCCGCCGCGTCCGCAATCGGTCCATTCATTGTCACCGAACGTGTAGATGAGCGGATGCCGGATCGTTTCAAACTGTTTCAAGCGTTCGAGGAACAATTCGTCGGTGCATGGGCTGCTGCCGGACTTGATGTCGCCGTCGTGGACTACGAACTCGAGCTTCGCAGCGTTCAACTCGGCGACGAGATTCGGAAACTGATTGGTCGTTTGTTCGGCGTTGTAGGGCGTGTCCCCAATGAGCGCAAAATCGAATCGCGACGCGGAACAGCAGCGCAGCGATGAGGTGTGACAGCCCACGAGGAACAATGCCGCCACGCTGATGACGAAGGCTTTGAATTTCATCGCCGCGAGCGTTTCTGAAATTCGTCGCGGCGTCCATCACTCACGCGACCGGCGCGTTGCTTAGAACTTTGTCTTGATCCCGCATGCACGCACCACGCACCAACCTCGCGCCGCTTCGAAGAATGCGAGCGCCGCAAAGATGAAAAACAGCACTGCGAGCCATCGGAGCTTATCGAAGGCCATGAATCCCGCGGCGAGCATGATCAATCCATAGATTAGCCGGGCGAGCCGTCCGGCGCGCGTGATGTTGGGCGTGAAGAATTTCGTGATGCGATTCACGGGGTGGCTGCGGGATCCAACGCGCGTCTCAGCGCGTCGCGAGTGTCGCCGCCGAGTTGCTGCCAGAACAGCTCCCTGAACGGGTTCGCTTTGGCGAGAGGAACATTCTCATTCACTAGCGACGGCTGAATCTCCTTCCACCAGCGGTCGTAAGCGTATTCGAGTTCACGGGCGGCGCGGGGAAATTGCTTGATCACATTCTGCCGCTCACCGGGATCGGCCTTGAGATCGAACAATTGCCAGTTCGGTTCGCCCGACTCGTCGCCCGGGCGCTCGATCGATACGAGTTGGTAGCGCGAGTTGCGCGCGCTGCACTGGCGATACTTCGATTCCGCGGCCTTCCCCCGGCCCCATCGGCCCGCGTGTGTGATTAAAATGCGATCGGGCCATGCTCCGCTCGGATTCGTCAGCAACGGCACGAGGCTGCGGCCTTCCACTTGTTGGCGCGTGGTTTCGCTCAAAAACGCGCCGCCAATTTCGGAGAGCGTTGGTAACATGTCGATGTGCGCGGCAAGTTTGTCGCAATCGACGCCGCCGCGAAATCCCCCCGGCCAGCGCCAGAATGACGGCGCGCGAATGCCGCCGAGCCAGGGCGTGGCTTTCGCGCCGCGCATCCCGGCGTTGAATGTCGATACGCCCGCCGTCCCGCCATTATCGCTCATGAAGATCACGAGCGTGTTCGTCTCGATGTTCCATTCGCGCAGCTTCGCCGTGAGCTTGCCGAAGTTGTCATCGATGTTGGCGATCATGCCGAAAAACTTCGCGGCGTTCGTGCCAGCCTTGCCCGCGTAGCGCGCTTCGTATTCCGGCGGAACGTCGAACGGCGCGTGCGGGGCGTTCAGGGCGAGGTAGGTGAAGAATGGCTGCGCGTTGGTGCGCTGCGTATCCATCCACTTCAGCGCCTGCGCGAAGAACACGTCAGTGCAATAACCCTGCGTCTTCACGAATTTGCGATTGTGGAGAATGAACGGATTGAAATAGCTGTTCGATGGCGCGTCGCCGCAGCTTCCCTCGAACGTCTGGCCGATGCCGCCGCCGCCATGAATGAACGCTTCGTCGAAGCCGCGGCGGTCGGGTTGATACGCCGATTCATCACCCAGATGCCACTTGCCGAAGATACCGGTGTTGTAACCAACCGCCTTCAGCACTTGCGCGATGGTCACGGCGTTCGTGGTCATCCGTTCGCGTTCGAAGATGGTGTGCGTGACGCCGTTGCGGAACTCGTGCCGTCCCGTCATCAGCGCGGCGCGAGTCGGCGCGCAAGTCGGACTCACATTGAAGTCTGTGAAGCGAACGCTCTGGCGATGAAATGCGTCGAGGTGCGGTGTCTTGAGGACGGGATTTCCATGACAACTGAGATCGCCGTAGCCCTGGTCGTCGGTGATCACGACGATGATATTCGGCCGTGTCGCGGCGAGGGTGGTGCCCGCGGCGAAGAGTGTGATGCAGAATCTGAAGAGCGTCATGGGAGAAAGGATTGCTTAAACTGTTCCACGCGTCGATGGCGCGTTCGGCCGGTTCGTGTCGGCGATGGAATGGCTCGGCAACGAACAATGGTGCCCGCAAAGAAGACAGCCTCGTGCGCTCTGCTTCGCAATAGATGGGCGTGCGAGTCGTTCAACGAAAGATTGCGTGGCTCACGGCCGGAGCCGTAAATACGCGCATGCTTGAAATGGTTGCCACCGAGCCTGCAACCGCCAGCGCGGAACGCGACGAATTCGTGCGCACCTTCCGTCACATGCTGGTGGCGCGCCTGCTCGATGACAGATTCGCCAGCCTTTATCGCGCTGGCAAAATCCATGGCGGCGTTTTTTTGGGGCGTGGCCAGGAGGCCGTCAGCGCTGCCCTGGGCGTGCAGTTGCGCCGGGGAGATGTTTATGCGCCGTTAATCCGCGATGCCGCCGGCCGGCTCGCGTTCGGCGAACCGATCATCGACGCCGTGCGCACGTATCTCGGATCGCCACTCGGCCCGATGCGCGGCCGGGATGGAAACGTGCATCGCGGCCGTCCGAAGGAAGGATTGGTACCGATGGTCAGTCATCTCGGTGCCACGATCTCTGTCGTTACCGGCGCATTGATGGCCAAACGATTTCAGGGCGAGAAGGATGTGGTCGGCGCGGCGTGTGCAGGCGATGGCGCGACTTCCACCGGCTCATTTCACGAAGCGATGAACCAGGCCGCTGTCGAAAAAGTTCCGCTCGTCATGGTCGTGACGGACAACCACTACGCTTACTCCACACCGACCTCGCGCCAGTTCGCCTGCAACTCATTGCTGGATCGCGCAGTCGGCTATGGCATCGAAGGGCACGCGGTGGATGGCACGGATATCGTGGACTGTTTGCGCGTGATGAAGCGCGCGGTGAGCGATGCGCGCCGCGGCGGCGGGCCGCAACTCATCATCGCGAAACTGCTGCGTCTCTGTGGTCACGGTGAACACGATGATGCGAGTTACATTGATCCGAAGTTGAAGCAATCGCCGTGCGGGCGCGACTGTCTCAAGGTGGCCGAGGAATCGGGCGCTCGTCAGAGCTGGCTCGACCACGCGGTTGTGGATTCCTGGCGCGCGGAAGCCACGCGTGAGATCGAAGAAACGGTGGCGAAGGTTCAACGCGAAGGCGCGCCGGATGCCTACACGGAAGAGTGGTCGGCAATCTCGACCGAGCATTTGCGCGAGTGGCACGACGAGGCGGCGCGATGAGCATCACGTACCTCGAAGCGATTCGCGAAGCCCAGGCCAAAGCGTTGCGTGAAGACCCGCGCGTCTACATTTACGGCCAGGATGTCGGAGCGTTCGGTGGTGCGTTCAAAGCCACGAAAAATCTCGCCAATGAATTTCCCGGACGCGTCCTCGATGCGCCGATTAGCGAAGACGCGATGATCGGTTCGGCGGTCGGCGCTGCCTTCAACGGCATGCGACCGATCATCGAGATGCAGTTCGCGGATTTCTCGACCGTGGGGTTCAACCAGATCGTAAACCAGGCCGCGACTTCCTTTTATCGCACCAATACTTCGTGCCCGATCGTGGTGCGATTGCCGTGCGGCGGCACCTCCGGCAGCGGTCCGTTTCACAGCCAGATGCTCGAAACGATTTACGCGCATTACCCCGGCGTGATCGTGATGACGCCGGCAACCGTCGAGGATGTTTACAGCATGTTGCTCGAGGCGGTGGCGATCGATGACCCGGTGATCTTCTGCGAGCACAAGTATCTCTATTACCATCTCAAGGCGGACAAGCTGCCGACCGAGGCGTTGCCCACCGGCAAGGCACGGATCGCCCGCGCCGGACGCGACATGACGATCGTGACTTACAGCGCCATGCTTCATGAATCGCTCGCTGCCGCGGAGGAACTGCGTGGTGAAGGTTACGAGATTGAAGTCGTGGATTTGCGTTCCGTGAAACCGCTCGATACCGACACCGTCCTCGCCAGCGTGGCACGCACTGGACGCTTGCTCGCTGTTGGCGAAGCATGGCCGTGGGGCGGGGTAACGGCGGAAATTATCGCGCGCGTGGCGATCGAAGCATTCGGCTTCCTCGACGCTCCACCGCAACGCTTGAATGCCAAGGACACGCCAGTGCCTTATCATCCGAACCTCTGGGCAGCGCATCGTCCCAGCGCCCAAACCATCGCCGCCGCCTCACGAAATCTTTTGCGAATGTGATGCAATTGGAACCACCAAGGCACCAAGGCGCCAAGAGACCGGAAATTTCCGCAGAGCTCAATGCGGTCGTGCGCGCCGTTGTTGATGGTGCGTTTCGCGTTCACTCACAACTTGGACCCGGCCTCCTGGAATCTGTTTATGAAACGTGTCTGGTTCATGAACTGCACAAGAGAGGGCTGCACGTTGAGCGGCAATTGGCGCTGCCAGTCTTGTATGATGGGTTGAAGGTTGACGCGGGCCTTCGGCTGGATTTGCTGGTTGAAGGTGAAATCGTCGTGGAACTCAAAGCGGCAGAAGTTCATCACCCTGTTTATGAAGCGCAGTTGCTTACGTATCTGAAGCTGTCCAGCAAACGTCTCGGCTTTCTAATTAACTTCAACGTACCGAAAATCCGCGACGGTATAAAAAGGATGATCCTTTGATGAAAGCTCTTGGCGTCTTGGTGCCTTGGTGGTTTTTGTAAGACTATGCCGCGTATTCCCATCATCATGCCGCAGCTCGGCGAATCGATTGCCGAGGCGACGATTTTAAACTTTCTCGCGAAAGCCGGCGACACCGTCGAAGCCGACCAGGACGTGCTGGAAGTCGAGACGAACAAAGCGTCCATGAACGTATCGAGCCCGGCGCGCGGGAAGATCGAGCAGTGGATGGTCAAGAAGGACGACAGCTACGCCGTTGGCGACGTTCTCGGTTATCTGGAAGTGTCGGTCGAGGAAGCGGCGCGTGTCGGATTCGAGAGTCCGGCGGGCGGAACGGGTGGAGGTTCAGCAGGCAATGGTTCGAGACCTGAAGCGCCTACTCGCCATGGAGTCGAGCCAACCGTGCGCGGTCTTCCCGTTCCGGCGCACGCGGCTGGCGCGAGCTACATCTCACCGCGCATGAAGGCGCGCATGAACGAACTTGGCCTGCACGCCGGAGATCTTGCAGGCATCGCGGGCAGCGGAGCGGCGGGGCGCGTGACGGTCGAAGACTTCGAGCGTTTCCTTTCCAACCTCAACGAACAAAAACTCACGCGAGCTTCGTCGATGCGCATCGCCGTGGCCGACGCCATGCGACGCAGTTGGACGCGTCCGCTCGCCACGGTCGGGTTTCCCGTGCTGCTCGATCCGATCCTCGCGCATCGCAAGCTCAGCCGGCCCAAGGCCGGTCCGGCGCTTTACGGTGTGCGCGCGTTGGCGATTGCGCTGGCGGAAAACAGCGCGCCCGCGGGTCGCCTCGTCGGCAACAACATTGTGCATCCACGCGCGATCGACATCGGCGTGGCAGTGGAAGCCGAGGATGGCGTGCTCGTTCCCGTATTGCGCGGCGCGGACAAAAGTCCGCTCAGCGAAATGGTGGCGCGCTACCAGGAACTCGTTGACCGCGCGCGTGATCGAAAGCTGCCCGCGGATGCCACCGGCGGTTCCATCGCGACGGTGACCAATTACGGCACGTTCGGTCTGCAATGGGCCACGCCGATTCCGCTGCCGGAACAAACGCTCGTGCTCGGCATGGGCGCAGGCAGACGCGCGCCGCATTGGGATCCGGCGAAGCAACAATTCGTGCCGGTGATGGAGTTCAATCTTTCGTTGAGCTTCGATCATCGCGTGCTGGATGGCGGCGCGGCGGGACGGCTCCTGCAACGCGTTGCGGCGTTGATGCAAACGCCGGAAAAGCTTTGACGCTGGTCGCTGAACAAACATCGGCGCCGGACGTCAGAACAGACAACAAAGGGGACTATGAAAATCAAACTCGTCACATCACTCATCGCGGTCGCATCACTGATCACAGCCATTGCGGCCGAAACTCCGAAGGCCGGCGACAAAGCGCCGTCATTCACGGCACAGGACCAGGACGGCAAAGCGGTTTCGCTCGCGGACTTTGCGGGCAAGCAGGCTGTGTTGCTTTATTTCTATCCGAAGGACAACACTCCCGGCTGCACCAAGGAGGCCTGCGGCTTTCGCGACACCTTGAATGACTTGAAGAAACAAGGCGTGGCCGTGCTCGGTGTGAGCATGGACGACGCGAAGAGCCACCAGAAATTCATCGCCGATCACAACCTGAACTTCCCGCTGCTCGTCGATACCGACGGCAAGATCACCGACGCCTTTGGCGCGAAGCACACCAACGGCAAAATGTCCCGCCGCGTGAGCTTCATG
>Ga0193706_1000864_pt1 | contig 14919 bp, 10 predicted proteins | sample U3c1metaG_FD_160130 | JGI IMG/M metagenome (GOLD analysis project Ga0193706, IMG submission 160130) | Soil microbial communities from a riparian zone of the East river system, Colorado, United States - U3c1 | ecosystem: Environmental > Terrestrial > Soil > Riparian zone | place: USA: East River... | reverse complement strand
CCATCCCTCCGCTCCGTGCCACGCCCACCAGCGCGACGCGATTGCGAGCAGCGCCAGGAACGGGAGGATCGCGGCAGCAACCATCACGCGCGAGCTCGACTCCTGATCGCGCCGCAGCGCGCGCGCGGCGATCCAGATGCAGAGGAGCAGCGCCGGAAAGAACCACACGATGCCTTTGTTGGCGCCGGCCAACAGGCGCCACAAGCCGTCGAGCAGCGGATGGCTGAATCGCTCGCCGCCATAGCCGGCGAACGGCCGGCCGAACCGGGCGATCTCGAACCACAGCCAGAGCGCGAGCGGCGGCGCCGCGCCCGCGGCCGCCGTCATCAGCCGGGTGCGCGCGAAGAGCAGGGGAAGAAGAGCGAGCGGCGCGACGACGAGCAGTACCGACTTCGTCAGCACGGCAAAGCCCGCGGCCAGTCCAGCGGCGAATGCATAGCGACCGCCAGTTGAGTCGACACGGTTGCGCGCGATCAAAGCGAAGGCGAACGCACCTGCGAGCGCAGCGGCCTGCAAAGGCTCCGAAAACTCCATCGCTGCGTATCCCGCTAGTGGCGAGCCCAGAGCGGTGAGCAGGATCGCAGTGCGTTCCGCTGTCGCGTCGTGAGCAATCTCGCGCGCGGCCATGCCGGCAAAGATCGCCGCCAGCATCGTGCACATCAAGGGCGCCAGCAGAAAGAGCGGCTGCGAGGATGCCGCGCCGAATCGCCGCTCGATCGCCGGCGCCACCACGGCTGCGGGAATCTGCGCGAGGCTCATCCCCATGCCGAAGCGCGACACGGAGTCGCCGCCAGAACGCGGATAGCTGAAGTCGCGGCCGCGCGCCTGGCCAAGTTGACCGCTCTCCGTCATCGCCACCGCCGTCCAGATCATCTGACGGCCGTCAGGAACGAGCCCGGCGTGACGATCATCGGTGGTGAGGACGAATACGGCCAGGATGCCGAGCAGAAGTCTGCGGTGGTCGCGCAGGAAATCGCGGAGCGGTCGTGCGGGCGCAGCGCGGGTGACGCGGCGGTTTTTCTTCAAGGCGGGAGGAGGATAGAACGAAAAAGGCGGGGACTCCGAAGAGTCCCCGCCTCACCGCAACTACAAAAAGCTCGAAACTAGAACCGCAGGCGAACGCCAACACGAACCAGGCGCGGGTCCTGGAAGATGAAGGCCTGTCCGTAGCGGGGGTCGGCAAGCGTCGAATACGGCGACGCACGCTCGACATCCGTTCCGGCGGTGGTGTGCTCGAGGTACGCCGAGTTCACAACCTGGGTGAAGTCGAACGACGAATCGAAGAAGTGGAACTGATTGATGCCGTAGTTAGCCTCCTGACCGGCCGAGGTGCGGCCGGTGTTGGCCGGCAGGTCAGCGCGCAGCAGGCGATTCCACTTGTACAGCTCGGCTTCTTCGTCGAAGAGGTTCAGGACGTTGACCATGAACTGAACGGAGGCGCGGCCGCCGACCTTGATCTCGTGCTGCAGCGTGAGATCGGTCTGGGTCAGCATCTCCGTGCGGCCCATGTCGCCGCGGCCGAACGGGAAGAAGGGCAGCGACGGATACAGGTTGACTTCGGTGGTCTGCGGCGTGCCGCTGCCGATGTACTGGTTGACACCGACGGTGGTGCCGAACGGCGCGGTGTAGGTGGCCTGGAACTTCACCTGATGCGTGCGGTCGGTCGGAAGCAGACCGTACGTCGCCTCGAGGTTCTCGTCGAACGCCTGAGCGAGGCCGTCGAACGAGCGGTTCACGTTCGGCGAGCGGCGGCCGACGGTGCGCGAGATGACTTCGTCAGAGTTGGCCAGACCGGAGTAGTTGCCATACAGGCGGCTCCAGGTGTAGCTGCCGTGCACTGCGAGAGCGGACGTGAAACGCTTGGTGAGCTCGAACTCGACGGCGTCGTAGTCGCGCTGCGCCTTCGGCATGGGAACCGCGCCGAGGGTGGTGGACAGACCCGAGCCCGGGTTGCCGTAGACGTAGATCTCGTCACCGGCCGGACTGAGAACGCCCATGTCCTCGATGGTGCGGACGAGCTCTTTGTGGACGTAGCGCAGGCCGACGGAAGCCGTGCCCGTCAGAGCGTGCTCGCCGCCGAGGCTGAACTCGCGGGTCTCCATCGGCTGGATGTCCGGATCGAGCGTCTCGGCGACGCTGGCCGGATCGTAGAAGCGGCGGTCGGACGAAGCGATGAACGTACCCGACGGGCAGTTCGGACGATCCGCAGTGGTGTTGGCGCCGACCGAGCAGATGTTCTTGGTCCAGTCCGGATTGTCGAGCGTGAAGTGGTAGTCGACCCAGACGTCGCCGCCCGATGAGCCACGCGGCCACTCGAGCTTGGTCACGTCGAAGAACGTGCCGTAGCTGCCATAGAGCTTGGTCTGGCCGTTGCCGAACAGGTCGTAGGCAAATCCGAGGCGCGGCGAAAGCTTGTCCTCGTAGTCGAACTTGATGAACGTGCCCGCGCCGGCGCGGTACTGCGGCACGACTTCGTTCTCGGCGCGGAGGCCGAAGTTGACCGTCAGGCGGTCTTTGATCGTCCAGGCGTCCTGCAGGAAGATGCCCGTGTTGTCCTGCTGAACGTCACCGACCGTGGCGAACTGACGCACGGTGAAGTAACCGTACTTGCCACGTGCGCCGCTGGCGTGCGCAAGATCCCAGTAGTAGATGACGGTCGGCGCGAGCTCGCCGCTGAAGACGTCGTTGGTGATCTTTTCCTTCTGGATACCAGCCTTGATGGCGTGCTCGCCCGCGGCGTGGAGGTACCAGGTTGCGTCGAGCGAAACCGCGTCGCGGTTGTACTTGTCGCGGGCCACGGCCGTGTTGGTGGCGAGGCTGGTGAAGCCCGGCGAGCGGAGCAGGTTGGCCGGGATGTCCCCGAAAATGGCCGGATCCGCACCGACCGAGGAGAAGGAGTGCAGCATCTCGTTGGGGATGCCGGTGTCGCGGTAGTCGTTGGTGAAGCGGCCGCCGCGGATGCCGATGAGGATGTCCTGCGTCGGGAAGATGTCGGCGAACGCGGAGTAGGACTCGTTGTCCCACTCGCGACCCAACTCGGCGTTGACCGTCGGCGAGCCGCGGCCGTTGCGGTTGACCGTGGCGAGCTGCGCGGCGTCGACGGTGCCCGGGAACGTGGCGAAGGGAAGGCCCTCACGCTCGGCCGGTGCGAAGTTCGCCGACACCTTGTAAGAGAACTTCGTCCCCAGCGTACCGTTCAGGTTCGCCGTTCCGTAGTTCGTCTTGGTGGTCGTCTCGAACTTACGGGACTGCCCGACGTTCGCGCCGACGTAGTCGATCGTGCGCTCCTGGGTGATGTTCTGCGGCTGGTAGGCGCCGAAGAAGAACAGACGGTCGCGAAGGATCGGGCCGCCGAGGGTGATGCCGGGCTCGTACTGCTTGAAGTCGTCCTTGCGATACACCGGCGACTCCGCGACGGTGGTGGAGCCGTTCACGAGCTGCAGCTGCGGACGCTCTTTGCCGTTCAGGGAGTCCTGCGTGGCATAGCCATACAGGTCGCCGCGGAACTGGTTCGTGCCGCCCTTGGTGACGACGTTGATGACGCCGCCCGTCGCGCCGCCGAATTCGGCAGCGTATCCGGCCGACTTCACCTGCACTTCGTCGACGAAGTCGGTGATGAGCGTCTTGGCCTGCGAGCCGTCGCGCATGTCCGTCGTGTCGACGCCGTCGATGATGAACTTGTTCTCCGAGGCGCTGGCGCCGTCAACGGAGATACCACCCGAGTTGCGCTCGCGGTTGGCGCCCGGCGTCAGCGTGACGACCGAGGCGAAGTCGCGGCCGACGGGCAGCTTCTCGAACTCTTCGCTGCGGACGCTGGTGGCCGTGGAGCTCTGCTTCACGTCGACGAGCGGTGCCTCAGCGGTGACTGTGATCGACTCCGCCACTCCGACGCGCAGGGTGTGATCCACTTTCAGGATCTGTCCGAGCGTCAGATTGACGTTGTTGACCGTGCTGGGATTGAAGCCGGACAGCGTCGCCGTGACGACGTACCTGCCGGCCGGCAGGCTGGGCATGCGGTACATACCCTCTGCACCGGTGACCTCGGTGAATGTTCCACCGCGGGTGGAGTTGACCGCCTCCACTGTGACACCGGGAAGTACTGCTCCTGATGCATCTCTAACTGTACCCTCGATCGACGCGGTCTGTTCCTGGGCCATGGCGCTAAAGGCCACGAGGAGGAGCACACCGACGATCAAGGCGAAGCGTGAAAATCTAGAACGCAAACGCACGATATCGTCTCCTTTCCATGAAACCGGGTTGTTTGGACTGAAAAAGTGGACGGAGTTTAACCCGAGTTGTTCAAATCGTAACAGTCCGTTCTCTGTGCAAGGTTCGGCACAGCTCCGACCGGTCCCCAAACACGCATCTAAACGTCTCACCAGCTGTGAGTTGGATCGTTTCGGAGGGGACCTGGCGGAACGCCGTTCTTCAAAACGCCGAACAATCTGCTCCAAATTACTGGCCGCGCTGTTACCGGATTGGGGCCACGCTGTCACGCCGGCTCCGAACGAGCCCGCAGATGTTACGGCTCGCAGACGGCAGGCCCTTCGGCGCCACCTTCGCGTCCATGCCTCGCGTCACACGTTCTTTACAGAGGGATGTTGCCGTGCTTCTTCGGAGGGTTGCGGTCGCGCTTGTTCCGGAGCATCGCGAACGCCGTGATCAGCTTCCGCCTCGTGAAACGCGGCTCGATGATCTCGTCGATGTAGCCCCGCTCGGCCGCGATGTACGGGTTCGCGAACTTCTCCTTGTACTCCGCGACCTTCGCCTGGCGATCCTCTGCCGCGCGATAGAGGATGCTGACCGCCCCCTCCGCGCCCATCACGGCGATCTCCGCCATCGGATACGCGTAGTTCATGTCCGCGCGAATGTGCTTCGAGTTCATCACGCAGTACGCTCCGCCATACGCCTTGCGCGTGATGACGGTGACCTTGGGAACGGTGGCCTCGGCGAGCGCGTACAGCAGCTTCGCGCCGTGGATGATGATGCCGCCGTATTCCTGGCTCGTGCCGGGAAGGAAGCCGGGGACGTCTTCGAGCACGAGCAGCGGGATGTTGAACGCGTCGCAGAACCGCACGAAGCGCGCACCTTTGCGCGACGCGTCGATGTCCAGCACTCCGGCCAGGAACGCCGGCTGATTCGCGACGACGCCGATCGACTGCCCGTTGAGGCGGATGAAGCCCACCACGAGATTGCGCGCGTAGTGCTGATGCACCTCGAGGAAGTGACCCTCGTCCGCGATCGTCTTCACGAGATCGCGCATCTCGTACGGCTGATTCGGATTCTCAGGGACGAAGGTGTCGAGCTGCGCGTCGACGCGGTTCACGTCGTCGCGCGTCGCGACGCGCGGCGCCTCTTCCATGTTGTTCGACGGGATGAACGACAGCAGCTCGCGGATGAGCGCGATGCAATCCTCGTCGGACTCCGCCGCGAAATGCGCGACTCCGGAGACCTGGTTGTGCGTGTCCGCGCCGCCGAGTTTTTCCTTCGTCACTTCTTCGTGCGTGACGGTCTTGATGACGTCGGGACCGGTGACGAACATGTAGCTCGTCTTCTTCACCATCAGGATGAAGTCGGTGATGGCGGGCGAATACACGGCGCCGCGCGCGCACGGTCCCATGATCGCGGAGATCTGCGGGACGACGCCGGATGCGAGCGTGTTGCGCAGAAAGATGTCCGCGTAGCCGCCCAGGGAGACCACCCCCTCCTGAATGCGCGCTCCGCCGGAGTCGTTGAGGCCGATCACCGGCGCGCCGTTCTTGACCGCGAGGTCCATGATCTTCACGATCTTCGCGGCGTGGGTCTCGGACAGCGAGCCTCCGAACACGGTGAAGTCCTGCGCGAACGCATACACGAGGCGACCCTGGACGGTCCCGTAGCCGGTGACCACGCCGTCTCCCGGAACGCGCTGCTTCTCCATCCCGAAGTCGGTCGAGCGGTGGACGACGAGCTGGTCGAGCTCCTGGAACGAGCCAGGATCGAACAGCACCGCGATCCTCTCGCGCGCCGTCAGCTTCCCCTCCGCGTGCTGGCGATCGATGCGCCCCTGCCCGCCCCCCAGCTCACTCTGCTGTTTGCGCTGCTCGAGGTGTTGAAGTCGTTCGTCGTAGGACATGGGAGGGAGAAACAGTTCTGAGTTCTGAGTTCTGAGTTGGCGCTGGGTTCTGAGTTCTCTCGTCTCTCTCAACTCAGAACCCAGAACTCAGAACTCTCATTATCAGAACTCTCTCATTAAAGGATGAAGTTCTTTTCACGCGCGATTCGCGCCATCTCGTTCTCGATCTGTTCCTCGGAGGCGCGGTCGCCGAGGAGCTGCCGGGCCTCGCGCTCGATGGCGTCGACGGCGGTGAAATTCTCCTCGAGGAGCTTCGTGACGACGAGGATCCCCGCCTCGGCATCGCGGAACTCGACCAGGCCGCGGTCCTCCAGGCGATTGACGATCGCGCGGGCGAGGAATTCGACGCGTCTGCCTTTGGCGCTCACCAACGCGGGCATTAAAGCATCATCTCCGCGCCGAAGGAACCGGCTCCGTAGGGATACCACCGTTTCTGCGTCGCGACTGCCTCGATCCGGCCGAGACGCAGCGTTGCAGGAAAGGGCCGCTCTCCGTCGTCGATGAGGACCGGCAGTGCCCCCACGTCGACGGGTCCGAGCAACGCCACCGCGACGGGGAGTCCGCGATCGATCTCCGTGACCGCGCACTCGAGCCGCACATCCAGAGGCGCGCGGAGGGGACGCACGCGGTAGCTGGGGCGGTACCAGTTCGGCCACCCGGACGTCGCCTCGATGACGGGATCGCCGCGGCCGTCGATGCCGCCCGCGGTCTGAACGAGACGCACTTCCGGCCGAGGCGCGCCGGCCACGAGCGACGGCAGAAGCGCGGCGACGACGTTCGGCGCCATGCGCATCCGCGGCGGGATCGGTCGTGCCGCCGCGCCGGTGCGCGCGAGAGTGCGCGCGACGCTCACGATCGCGCCTGCGTCGAGCGAGGCGAGATCGAGAAGGGCGCGCATGCGGCCGCGCACCAGCGACACATGAACGCGGTGCGACGCGTCGCTCCAGCGTTTCTCTCCATACTCATGCACGGCGACGCCGTGCATGACGATCAGACGCTCGATGGTCACGCCCTCGGCATCGTGAATGGACGCCGCGATCGAGGAGGCTGCCGAAAGGAAATCGCCTTCATCGAGCTCGTCCAGCTCCGCATGCCGGACGTCGAACGGCGCAGGGCGGCATTCGAAGAGATCGCGCTCCTCGAGCGCGAGGCCGCTCTCGTCCACACGGACGACGATGCCGTTCTCCCAACGCAGAACGCGTCCTCGCTTCCGGTAGATCATGGATGCTCCGTGAGGAGGACCGGCGCATACGAGGCGACGACGAGCTCCTGCCCTTCGCGCGAACAGATCACGCCCGGATACCGGATCGGATCGCCCTTCGCGCCTTTCACTGCCTGAGCGATCGCGGCGCGCGAGCCGGCGAGCTCGAACGGCGCGACGCGCGTGACTTCCTCACCGCGCACGAGCTCCGCCGCGGCGATCTTCAGCGTCACCATGTCGGTGAGCGGCTCGTAGGAGCCGCCATCGACGAGCAACACTTCGACGTGCTCCTCGGGCAGAGAGAAGGGCGCGCCGGTCTGCCGCGCCGCGACCGTCGTCATCCGCAGAAGCGGGACGTCGCGGAACGTCGCCCTCCTCATCGCCAGAGGTACGTCGATCTGCAGCCATGGCGGCCATGCAGCGTCCGCGCGCCCGTGCTCGAGCGGGTGACCGGCTGCTTCATGCAGAAGCAGCGCCCCACTTCCGTTTTTCCAGACGAGAGGCACGCCGCGCGGCGCCGCGATCTCACCGCCTCGAGGGATGCATCGCCGCATCGTCTCGACGTCGGCATCGAGATGTTCCGGCGAAGTCACGATCGAAAGCCCCGCGAGCGCCACGGTGATGGTCTGCACCACGGCTGCGGCGGTCGCCTCGGCGATCAAGCGCATGCGCGCATCGGAGAGAACTCGCGCGCGCATCGCATCGAGCGCCGCGCTGCACGCAGCGACGAGCGCGTCGTCGCGCACGTCATCGGCGGTAATCCCTGTCTCGTCCTGAATGGCCCGACCGTGCGACAGGCGCCGCTCCAGCAGGAGGCCACCCGACCAGAGCTCTTCGAGGGTCGCGACCGCGTAACGCCCCGGAGTCATTCGGCCGGCCAGCACGGGCTCAATTCAGCTCGTAGGCGAACTTCCGGGTGGCGGCGTCGTACCGGACGACGAGCCTGTGATGCGCCCCCGGCTCGAAACGCATGGCGGGGATGAGGTGATGCTCGTTGATCTTGAGCGAGGGCACCGTCACCCAGATGTTCACGTCGGCGTTCTTCGCTGGAAGAGCGTTGGTGACATTGACGGGCCGGGGCACCTTCGCGGCCCGGCGGAGGAACCGTGCAGGACGGTTGGCCACGATGTCGGCACCCGCGCGGACGATCAGCTGCCCGTCTGCGAACGAGTGCACGAAGACGGTGGTCAGCTGCGAAGGTCCGGATGCGGTGGCTGGCGACGAGGTGGACGCAGCGGTCGTCGACGCCGCGGTCGTCGCTCCCGGCACAGTGGTCGGTTGTTGCTGAGCCGTGCGCCGATCACGCTCCGCGGTGCGACGCTGTTCCTCCTGCTGCGCGAGCTTCAGGTACTCGATGGTGTTGTTGTCATTCGGATTGAGGCTGAACGACTCCTGGAATCTGAGGATGGCGTCCGGGTACTTCTTCTGATTGAACAGAGTCACGCCTTCCTGGAACTTGAGCGTGGCCTGCATCTGCTGCTGCTTGCTGACCTCTTCCTGCTGCCGGATCGCGTTGAGCTGCTGCATCCGCGTGTTCACGAACGGAGACTGCGGGGCAAGCCGCTGCAGCTCCTCGAACTTCGCATAGGCATCGCTGACCCGGCCCTGGCGAAGCAGCTCGTTGCCCTCTTCGCGGAGCTGCTTCTCCTTCAGGCGTCGCGCTTCGGAGGCGACGTCGACCGCAGGAACGACCGGATGGCGGCTGCGCACGGTGGCGACCGCGCCGACCAGTCCGGCCACCAGAAGCGCCACGATGCCGATGAAGATCGCAGCCGGAACGCGGCGCCTCCACAGCGGCAGCGCGCGGACATTCGTGAGAGTGTGGCGGAAGTGGTCCTTCACGCGCGGCCGGGCCGCCGGCACCGCAGGTGCCGCGCTGCCGGAAACGGGACGCGTGCTCCCGCCCACATCGGACAACGGCGCCTCGGGCTCGATCGCATCGGGAAACGGGACCTCGAGCGTCGGCATCGGCCTGTCGCGCGTGATCATCGTCTCTTCCGCGAGCATCGGATCCGCGGGGCGCGTCGGACGCTCGCCACGCACGACGGCGCGCAGGGCGATCGAGAGATCGCGGGCGCGCTGGTACCGCTTCGCGGGATCCTTCGCCAGGCAGAGTGCCACGACCTCGGTGTACCCGTCAGGGATCTGCGGATTGATCTCGTGCAGCGGCGCGAACGGCTCGTGGACGATCTTGTAGGAGATCGACGTCAGGGAGTCGCCACCGAACGGCTTGCGGCGCGTGAGGCATTCGTAGAGACAGATGCCGAGCGAGAAGATGTCGGTGCGGCCGTCGACGGGCGCGCCCTTGATCTGCTCGGGAGCCATGTAGTTCGGTGTGCCGAGGAACTGGCCTGTGGTGGTGAGGTTTGCGGCGCCGGATGCGATCTTGGCGATGCCGAAGTCGGTGATCTTGGCCCGGTTCCCCTCCAGCAGAATGATGTTGGCCGGTTTCACGTCGCGATGGACGATGCCTTTTGCGTGAGCGAAGTCGATCGCCTCGGCGACCTGGGCGATGACGTCGCCGATCTGATCGAATGACAGTGCTCTTCCCTGGGAGAGCACCTCCTTGAGGTTGTAGCCCTCCACGAACTCCATGGCGATGAACGACGTACCCGAGACCTCGTCCTGCCCGATGTCGTGAACGGTGACGATGGACGGGTGGTTGAGGATGCCCGCTGCCTGCGCCTCGCGGATGAAGCGCTGCTGGAACTCCTTGGCCTCGTCGTCATCCGAGTGGGCGGCTACGCGGATCGTCTTGAGAGCGACCAGCCGCCCGATGAGAGGGTCCTTGGCCAGGTACACGATCCCCATCGCCCCCTTGCCAAGCTCGCGCACGATTTCATACCGGCCGAGCTTCAAGAGAGCTTTTTCTCCGGATCCGGGGCGGGCGGTGGAATCCGCACCGGCGTCGAGGGGCGTCCCATGAGCCGACAATCATAACTCCTGTGAAGTGCTGAAACCGCAGGGCTTCAAGGTTGCCGAATGATGATACGGCGGGCGGCAGCCCCAGGCTCAACTTTTAAATTATGATGGCACGCCTGTTTTGAAATCCCTTACGGAGTCGAGCTCATGAAGGTCTACGCGGGTTCTGAAATCCGAAACGTGGCTGTGGTGGGACACAACGACACTGGCAAAACGACGCTGGTGTCTCAACTGTTGTTCAACGCGGGCGCGCAGACCCGTATGGGAAGAGTCGAAGACGGTTCCACCGTCACCGACTTCGATCCCGATGAGATCGAGCGAAAGCACTCCATCTCCTCGGCGATCGCGTTCGCGGAGTGGAAGGACACCAAGATCAATCTGATCGACACGCCGGGCTTCGGCATCTTCATCATGGAAGCCCGCGGCGCGCTGCGCGTCGCCGACTCCGCGGCGGTCGTGGTGAGCGGCGTGACGGGCGTCGAGGTGACCACCGAGAAGGTGTGGAAGTTCGCCGAGGAATACGGGCTTCCGCGCATCGTCATCGTCAACAAGCTGGATCGCGAGCGCGCGTCTTTCCCGCGCACGCTCGAAGGACTGCAGAAGCGGTTCGGCAAGAACATCGTCCCCATTCATCTGCCCATCGGCGAGGAAAAGGACTTCGGCGGCGTCATCGACCTCATCTCGATGAAGGCCTATCGCTATCAGCTGGACGGCTCCGGCAAGTACGAGACGACCGACATTCCCGGCGACCTGAAGGATCAGGCGGCCGAGTGGCGGGAGAAGCTCATCGAGAAGGTCGCCGAAGGCGATGACACGCTGATGGAGCGCTTCTTCGAGCAGGGAGGACTCTCGCAGGAAGAGCTGATCGACGGGCTGAAGCGCGAAGTCGCCCACCATCAGATCTACCCCGTGCTCCTCGCCTCGGCCTCGCACAACGTCGGGGGCCACGCCATCCTGGACGCCTTCGTCTCGCTCCTTCCCGCGGCGGACGAGGCGAAGAAAATCGATGGAAAAGACCGCAAGGGCGAGTCGATCACGTTTGACCGACGGCCGGAGGCGTTTCCGACGGTGCTGGTGTTCAAGACGTTCTCCGATCCGTTCTCCGGACGCGTCTCGCTGTTCCGCGTCTACTCCGGAACGATGCAGTCCGACCACGCCTACTGGAACACGAGCCGCGACCACGAGGAGCGTTTCGGCAAGCTGCAGGTCCTGCAGGGCAAACAGCAGATCGCAGTCGGCGAGTTGCGCGCCGGCGACATCGGTGCCGTCGCGAAACTGAAAGACACCTTCACCGGCGACACGATCGCGGCGAAGGACCACCAGATCGTGATCGAGCACATCCGCTATCCGGAAGCGGCGATCGCGTTCGCCGTCGAGCCAAAGGCGCGTGGCGACGAGGACAAACTCGGTGCGGCCATTCACCGCATCATCGAGGAAGATCCCACCATCAAGTTCGCGCGCGACGAGCAGACGAAGGAGTTCCTGATCAGCGGTCAGGGGCAGCTCCACGTCGAGATCGTGGTCGCCAAACTGAAGAAGAAGTACAACGTCGACGTCGTCCTGCATCCGCCGAAGGTGCCGTACCGCGAGACGATCACGAAACCCGCCGACGCGCACGGACGCCACAAGAAGCAGTCGGGCGGCCACGGACAGTTCGCGGACTGCAAGATCACGATGGAGCCGTTGCCGCGCGGCGGCGACTTCGAGTTCGTCGACGAGATCTTCGGCGGCTCGATCCCGCGCCAGTACATCCCGGCGGTCGAGAAGGGCATCCAGGACGCGCGCGTGAAGGGCTACCTGGCGGGCTTCCCCGTCGTCGACTTCCGCGTCCGGCTCAAGGACGGCCAGTATCACGATGTGGACTCGTCTGAAATGGCGTTCAAGATCGCGGGCTCGCTCGCGTTCCAGCAGGCGATGGAGAACGCGCGGCCGACACTGCTCGAGCCGATCATGCACGTCGACATCACCGCGGCGTCCGAGTACGTCGGCGACATCATGGGCGATCTCAACTCCCGGCGCGGCCGCGTGGAAGGCGTCGACGCGGAAGAGGACTCGCAGGTCGTCCACGCTCGCGTGCCGTTCTCGGAAATGCTGACCTACGGCTCCACGCTGCGATCACTCACGCAGGGCCGCGGATCATTCCATATGGAGTATTCGCACTACGAAGAGGTGCCGAAGCAGCTCCAGGAGAAGATCATCACGGATTCGAAGAAGGCCAGGGAAGCGCAGGCGGCCGCGCACTAGGGGGTTGTTGAACTGGAGTCGGGAGTCGGGGGTCGGGGGTCGGGCTTACGGGGATTTTCGCCTGAGGAGCGGCCTCCGATGTTTCATACGCACCCAAAGGGGCGCCACCCTCGCCCCCAGGTCCCTCACTCACGTTCGGGATGACAGGTTGGGTGACTCGCGCCTCTCCGGGGCGGATGACACCATCAGAAGCGCGGGAGTGAACGGGCCCGCAGTCCAGGCGTAGACGCCCGTAGGCCCCACTCCTGATTCCTTACTCCAGGTCCCGCGACTCCCTCACTCCAGTTTGGCGGCGATCTTCACCACGTCGTCTTTCGCGTTGTCGGTGGCCGTAACGACGAACGTCCGATGCGCTCCATGCGGCGCGACGACTTTCACGGTGTAGCTGCCCGGCGCGGCGAAGTCGTAGACCTCGTCCGGCGTGTCGAACTGCGCCGCCTCGCCGACCGGCATGTCGTTGACGTAGACCATCGCGCTCGCGGGCTGGACCTCGAACACCATGCCTCGCCGCGCCCACATCCTGACCGTGGACGTGACCCCGCCCGGGCCACCGCTGATCACCGCGCGTGCGTCTCCGCTCACAGGCTCGTTCGCAGCCGGCGTGGAGTCGCCCTCGCTGCCGTGAAACACAAGCGACGCTCCCGCTCCCGGCTCGCCGGGGGGCGCGGGAGAGGCCCGCCGCTCCGTGCGCGGCTGCACGCGGGTGGTCATGGTCTCTCCGCGATAGCGAAGACCCGTGAACACCGCGAGCGCGGCGATCACCACCAGTAACGCGCCGATGACGACGGGCACCCAGCGCGGCATGGGCGGGCCGGGCTCGGGCCCCGGACCTGCCGGCTCGTGCTCGGACTCAGGACTTGACTGCTCCATCATCGCTTTCCGTCCGTGAATTCTCGTCGACGACGGCGGGCCCTTCGTCCGTGACGAGAGTCTCCTCATCATCGTCGAGCTTGTCGTACTCCTGCTCGCGCCTCTTCAGCAGATCCACCGCGGCCTGCTCGTTCCCCTGCTGGACATAGACCCTGACTTCTCCCATGGCGCCGAAGTTGACGGGCTCCATGTTGAACTTGACGTCCTCGACCTGTGCCGGAATCCCCTCCGCCTCGAGGAAACCCTTCAGCAGCGTGGCTTCGCCTTCGCTCCCGATGCTGGCGATCTCCACCCACACCGTTCCGTCTTCACCGGTCACGACGTTCACGTTCTCGGGACCCTGCATCGAACACACTCCTAAGGCTTCAAAGTGATGCGGCCGGTGTCGGCCGTCACCCGTCCAACCTTTGCATAGAACAGACCGCTTTCGCCGAGGATACGCTCGAGCGCGTCAGCACGTGCAGGAGGCATGGCGATCAGCAATCCACCGGATGTCTGCGCGTCACACATCAGCATGAGCTCGGAATCGGGAACCGAGGAGTGGACGCGATTGCGAAACGCGGCCTCGTTGCGGACAGTGCCGGACGGCCGGAAGCCGCGCGCAAGGGCCTGGCGCGCGCCCTCCAGCACGGGAACGGCTGAGGCGCTGATCTCAGCGCCCACGCCCGCGCCTTCGCACATCTCGAGGAGATGGCCGATCAGCCCGTAGCCAGTGACGTCGGTCGCGGCGCTGGCACCGGCCTCCACCATCGCGCGCGAGGCGTCGCGGTTCAGCGTGGTCATCCAGCGGATGGCCTCGTCGAGAGGAGGCTTCTTTCGAAACAGCGAGCGCGCGCGATTCGCGCTCACGAGGATGCCGGTGCCGATCGGCTTCGTGAGAAACAGGATGTCGCCGGCGCGCGCTGTGGAGTTGCGAACGAGCTTGTCGACGGCGACGACGCCCGTGACGACCAGACCGTACTTCGGAACGTCGTCGATGATCGTGTGTCCGCCTGCGACGGGGAAGCCCGCTTCGCCGGCCTTCTCGGCGCCACCGCGGAGGATCGCCTCGAGGACGTCGAGCGGCAGCGCGTCGGTGGGAAAACCGGCGATGGCCAGTCCCATGACCGGCGTCGCGCCCATCGCGTAGATGTCGGAGATCGAATTCGCCGCCGCGATCTGACCGAAGAGAAACGGGTCGTCGACGATCGGCGTGAAGAAATCGACGGTCTGCGCGATGGCCAGGTCGCCGGCAATGCGAAGCACGGCCGCGTCGTCGGACGTACCGGTCCCGACGAGAAGATCCCTCACCCCATCATTGGAGGGGAGTCGGGAGAGGATCGAGCGCAGGTCATCCTGACCCAGCTTGCACGCTCAACCGCCAGTGGTCGCGAACGACGACAGAGGCGGATACCGGCGGAGCTTGTGTTTCACACCGCGGATCTTAGCGTGTTGACTGCGGTTGCCGGTTGCCGGTTGCCGGTTGCCGGTTGCCGGTTGCCGGTTGCCGGTTGCCGGTTGCCGGTTGCCGGTTGCCGGTTGCCGGTTGCCGGTTGCCGGTTGCCGGTTGCCGGTTGCGGAGGCAGGT
>Ga0193706_1000863_pt1 | contig 14935 bp, 7 predicted proteins | sample U3c1metaG_FD_160130 | JGI IMG/M metagenome (GOLD analysis project Ga0193706, IMG submission 160130) | Soil microbial communities from a riparian zone of the East river system, Colorado, United States - U3c1 | ecosystem: Environmental > Terrestrial > Soil > Riparian zone | place: USA: East River... | reverse complement strand
ATCTCTTCTCCGATGGCGCCGTGCTGGGAATCGCCGCGCTCGGCGCGACTTGCGTGCTCGTCTCCGGCGGCCTCGACCTCTCGATCGGATCGGTGATGGCGGCCTCGAGCGTGCTGCTCGCCCTGCTCCTCGAGCGCGCAGGCCTCGGACCCGTTGCGTCCGTGGCGATCGTGGTCGCCGCGGGCGCCGCCTGCGGATTGGCCCAAGGCGCTTGCATCCACTTCCTTTCCCTGCCGCCATTCCTCGTCACGCTCGCGGGGATGTTCCTCTTCCGCGGCCTCGCACTTTCCGTCGCGGCGGAATCGATCGCGATCCGCGATCCAGCTTGGGCCGCGCTCTCCGGCGCGGACGTTCACGTCGGAGACGCTGTCTTGCGCGCTCCGGGCATTCTGTTCCTGCTGACCTTTTTCGTGCTCGCGCTCTTTGCATGGCGCAGCGTGTGCTTTCGGCACCTGCACGCCATCGGCGGCGATGAGCGTGCGGCTTTTCTGCTCGGCGTGCCCGTGCGCAGGACGAGACTCATCGCCTACACGCTTTCGGGAGCCTGCGCGGCCCTCGCCGGCGTGGCCTTCGCGCTGACCTCGTCGGCCGGCAGCTCGGTCAGCGGCGCGGGTCTGGAACTCGAAGCGATCGCGGCCGCGGTGGTCGGCGGAGTCGCGCTCGGCCCCGGCCGCGGAGCATGGCACGGAAAGGCTCGCGGAAACTTCGGCGGCACGCTGCTCGGTGTCTTGCTCTTCGGCGTGATCGCGGACCTGATCCTTTTCCAAGGGACCCTCTCCGCCGGATGGACGCGCGTCGCGATGGGGGGGATGCTGCTCATTTTCCTCGGGCTGGAGCGATTGATGCAGCGAAGTTGAGCGCTTCGCGGAAAGTGCGTTACGGAACCGGTACGCGAGCCCCTGGCCAGCGTGCTGCCGCAGAGCCAGGCGAGGTTGGTCTCCGATTTGCGTTGCGATCGGCCTTCCCCGAAGGAGATCGACCATGAAAGCCCTGAACTTCCTCTTCGCATCGCTCGCCGCCGCCTCCGCCCCGCAAGACCTGGCCACCCGAGTGGATCCGCTCGGATCCGAGCGCGCGCTCGCGCGCCAGCGCTATGAGCGCGTCGAGGCCGAGCTCGCCGGTCGCGACCTTTCGGGGCTGAGCCCCGAGCAACGCGACGCCCGCCAGCATCTGCTCGAGGTGCTGCGCCGATACGTCGACCGCGAGGACTTCGGTGTGCAGGGCGAGCAACCCTTCGCGCGCGTCCCGCAATTCGTGGACGACGACGGCCGCCGCTGCGCGATGGCGGAGCTCCTGCACGCGACCGGTGAGGAGGCGCTCGTCGCGGCGGTCCATGCGGGGAACAACGAGGCATGGGTGATCGACCTCTCGGAGAACGAGCGCTTCCAGGCCTGGCTCGACGCCAGTGGCCTGACGATGTTCGAAGCCGCTCGCGTCCAAGCTCCGGCGATGCCGAAGGGGCCTCCGGGGCGCCCGCCGCCCAGCCGTCCCGGCGACACCTCCCCTCCCAGCCAGGACTCTCCTGGGGGGAACCGGCCGACTCCTCGCACTCCGTCGATTCCCGCTACGCCCTCTGGCCCCGCGCAGCCGCGGACGCCCTCGAATGGGGCGGCGGCGACCATGGCTCTGACCGCCGATCCGAACTCGTGGTGGTTGTGGTGGGAGTACAACAAGCTCGAATTCCTGCGTCCGAACCAGCTCGAGACCGGTCGCAGGCCTAGCGCTGACGATGGCGCGCGCACCTTCACGTCGCAGATCGACCTGGCGCGCCGGACGATGACTCCGACGTTGCTGCGCGCTCTCGACGATCCCGAAGCGCGCGTGCGCGTCGCAGCGGCACGAGCGGTCGGACGGATCGGAGGCGCTCCAGCCTTCGCACCGCTGCTCGCCCACGTCGGAGATGCCAGCAACGAAGTCCGCGACGCGGTCCTGCTCGGCCTGGGCGCGACCGGCTCGCCTCAAGCCCAGACCCTGCTCGTCGAGCTGGCCCGTCGCGGCAGCGCGGCGGGGGTCAAGGACATCGGGCAGCGCGGCCGCGCCCTGGCGATCCTTGCACTCGGCCTGGGGCGGCGCGCAGGCTTCGACGCTTCGGTCGACGATGCGGTCGCGAAGATCGTCGAGCGGCGCACTCCCGTCGAGCGCGAGCGGCTCGGCGTGGCCGCGATGACCTATGCCTTGCTGGCGCCGAACGACAACACGACCGCGCTCGCCCGCACGCTCGCGACCGACGCGGACGAGCCGATCGCCGTGCGCGGCCGCGCGATCGAAGCCCTGCGGGGCAGCACCGACGCGACGACGCTGAGCGCCCTTCAACACCTCGCGTCCGGCTCGCGCGTCGAGCTGCGACGTTCGGCCGCGCTCGCCCTCGGAGAGTCCGACCATCCGCTCGTGGCAGCCGCCCTGATGACGGCGCACGACCTCGAGAAGGAGCCGCTCGCCAAATGCTTCGCCCTGATCTCGCTGGGCCGTCACGGCGGACCCGAGGCATGCGATTATCTGCTCGCAGTCCACGCCAAGGGAGATGTCTCCGAGCGTCCGTGGGCAGCGCTGGCGCTCGGGCTTGCAGCCCGAGCCGAACCCGACACGGCGATCACCTTGGCCCTGCGCAAGGGCGTCGCGGAGACCAAGCGCGTCGAGGATCGAGGCGCCTACTGGCTCGCGCTCGGACTTGCCCGAGACGTCGACGCAATGCCGATCCTGCGCGACGCGCTGGAAAACGACGCGGATGCGAGCGCGCGGATGTACGCCGCGCAGGCCTTGGCGCTTCTTGGCGGCGAGAACGCCCACGCCGCGCTGCGCAAGCGGGCCGAAGTCGAGCTCTCGCCGCTAGCCCGTTCGCAGGTCGCCTTGGCGCTGGGCGTGCTCGGTGTGAAGGGAGACGTCGATCCGATCGCGCGGGCCTTGGCCGATGTGAGCGATCCCATGCTGCAAGGGCAGTTTGCCGCGGCCGTCGCCTTCCATGGCTCGAGCGAGGCCCTGCACTGCCTGGGCGAGGCCCTGGTGCGCGACGGCGCGAGCACCGCGGCCCGCGCAGCGGCGATCGATGGCTTGGGCATGCTGCTGGGCAGCACTCCCGCGCTCTCGCTCGGAGAAACCGCGCGCTCGTCCAACTTCGAGCTCTTCGATGAATGGCTGACGTCGGCGCTCGCGACGACTCTGTGACTCGACGCTGAAGTCGGGGACGGGAGCTCGCTTCGAGCTTGGGAGAAGGAGGTACCTCCTTCGAGCTGCACGGGCGAGAGGAGCGGCCTCAGCCGCGAATCGAAGCGATCGCCCTTGCCTGTGCACTGAGGGACCAAATCTCTCTTCGCCGGCGGAGAAGTCCACATCCACTTCCGCGATCCAAGGATCAGGGGCTGGCAGCCGAGGAAATCCTCGGCCGCCAGCCCCTTCGAGTCATTCAGGTGCTCGTCGAGTGGACCCCGACGAGCCCGTTCCTGTCACTGGCAGATCGTGAATTCCAAAGCGTCCGACAAGGTCGAGTTGTTCGGAGCGGGGAAGCCGGGGTCACGTCCCCAGAACTGACTGTCGACGACCGTTCCGGCCACTTGCAGATAAGCGGCCGGGATCCCGCCCAGTCCGCCGACCGCGAACGTGTTCATGTCGATCGAGTACACGCCGCTGCAGTCGCTCGCCGGCAGGGGAGTTCCACCCGAGTTGAGCGGCACCGAACGGCGGATGGGGCTTGCGACGCAGAGCACGCCGCCCTGGAACGGATTCGAAGCGCGGCCGTTGTTCGTGTAGATCAACAGACCGGGCTTCTGGTTGCGGACGTTCGAGCCCTTGATCAAGAAACCGGACCCGAGCGTGGCGCTCGAGGAACCGGTCGAGCTGATCGCCGGCGTGCAACCCAGCGAGTTGATCTTCGCCGTGCAGTAGACGACCGGCGAGACGCAAGAGCCCTTCGAGGCCAGTCCGTCGCAGGCGCCGAGAGTCGTGCTCAAGGTCGTGCGCGCATAACCAGCGGCCACGTCGAACTCGTAGAAGGCGCCCGACCAGTCGATCGAGTAGATCTTGTTGGAGGCCGCTCCCCAGGCGATGCCGCAGTTGTTGACGAATCCGCCGCCGGGCGAAAGCAAGGTCTGCGTCCCGTTGGCGACATTGACCTTGTGGAGAGATCCCGGACCGGCGAACAAACCGACGAGATCACCGGTGCTCCCGACGTAGGTGATGCCGTCGAGGCTGACTGCCGGGTCGCCGATCGGAGTGGCTGCACCCGTGGAGCGGTTGATATCGAGGAAACCCGTCGCGACCGTCGAGCGGCTGCCGTAGAGCTTGTTCGTCGCCGGGTCGTAAGCGAGGCCGAAGACGTCGTTGATGCCCATCGAGCCGATGAACGTCGCGGCGCCGGTGGTCAGGTCGACCTTGTACAACTGGCTCGGGTTGGTGCCCCAACCGTTGGTCATGTACATCGTGCCCGTCGACGAATCGTAGGCGAGGTCGCCGAAGTCGTAGTTCACGCCCAGGGGGCCGATCGGCGTGAGCACGAGCGTCGACGTGTCGATCGTGCAGAGCGTGTTGGTCGATTCTTGGATCGTATAGAAGACTTCAGCGCTGGCGCTGACACTCGATGCGATCAAAACGATCGCGGGCAGAATGCTGTGAAACTTCATGCTGTTCTCCTGCAGGGGTGATGGGGGGGCCACGCGCGACGAAGGGGGGCCGTCTTGCGGGCATGAAATCCTATCGCGCCCTGGCAATTCTGCATCAGGGCCTGGGGCAGAGGTCAGGTCGACGGAAGGCCCGGGTCGACGCCGCCCTGGGAATTGTGCTGCATCGCGATCACGACCTCACGAACCCGAGGAAAGCGAGCCGTGTTCTTGTAAAGGATGCCGCCATCGAGATCGCGAGGCGTGAAAAGTCTGCCTCCTGGATCTCGACGATCGCGAGCTCGCTGGGCTGGTCAGTCCCGAGGCCAGGCGACCTCGGCCTCTTCGCCGGTGCGGACCAGTGCCTCGAACGCGATCGGCTCAACGCCATTGAATGCATCGAATCTAACGACCGCGCGACCTGGAGGCAGGACATACACATCGCGGCTGCCAGGACTGAGCACCTGAGTGAGATGCGTGGTGAGCCAATCTGCGGTGTACACGTGGTAATGCGCACGGCCCTTGAATTCCGGCCTGGCCATGACGACCAGTCGTCCGCCAGGTGTCAGCTCTACGACCAGACTTTGGTTCGTTGCGCCGGCTCGAACTTGAATGTCCGGACGAAAACCGACAAGGCCTTCTGCGCCGCGCGCGATCAGCGCGTAGCTTCCGGGGGCGAGCCCCACATAGGAAAAATCCGCCCTCGGAAGGCCGATCATCGGGTGATAGGTCTTGCTGTCCGGTCCGGGACCGATGAGCACGATCTCCATGGCCTTGACTGGCTGGCCGTCTGCTCCAACGAATCCTCCGGCGAGGTCTCCGCCGACATTCATCCGAACCGTGATCTCGTCCTTGCCTGGGTGCACGGTCATTTCGTCCGACGGCGAAATTCCCTTCATGATCGTTCTCGCGTCTAGCTGATAGTCGCAGTCGGCGAGCGCAAGGAAAACGAAGTGGCCCTGCTTGTCCGTTCCTGCGTCGTCGTAGGAGCGGACTTCGCTCGACGTGAGCGTGAGACTGACGCCCGGGAGCGGTTTTCCGGATGGATCCTCGACGTGGCCGTGAATCGCGAACCCTCGCCAGGTCGACACGCGGACCTCGACGAGTGGCGCGCCGGGCTCGATCTGGACTATTTCCGCGTAGGGAGTGACTGGATTGAAAACACCGTCCGCATCGTTCCAGGCTTTTCGTTGGACGGAAACCGGCGCAGGACCCACGAAGCACGGACCGGAAGGCACGTCCGGAAAGGAAAATGAACCGGTGGCGTCGGTCGGTGAGACGTCCAATGGTTTCCCATGCTCAGGGAACATGTCGCGCCCAATATCCGCACGAACGGCTGGAATGATCCAGATGGGAATCGATGCCACGCCGTGATCCTCTTGATCGACGAGCCGGCCTGCGAGTCTGGCTCCGGGCGCCAAGCTGTAAGCGACCGAGCGCAGCTCACCCGGCTTCAGCACCAACGGCGCCACGGAGATTTTCGTGCGTTTTTCACCTTCCACCAATTCAGCAATGAGCATCGCGCGCGGCGGCAACCCGTCGATCCGCGCCTTGCCGTCGATTTCGATCGGAGCGGTCCACTCGAGCTCGAGATAGCCGTGCAGGCCCTCGCGCCCGAGATCCTGATGCATCGCCTGCGTGAAACTCGAGAGCCGCGCGCGCAGTCCCTTGAGCCTGTCGCGGTCAGGGCACCCGAGGCTGAATTCGACGCTCGCCGATCGATCCAACTCGATCTGCAGCGCGCGTTCCGCGCTCTCGTGCCCAGCTTCGAGCTCGGCGAGCTTCAATCCGAACCCTGACTTGTGGACGCAGACCTCGCACACGCCGTTGTTTTTGAGCCGAGTGAATGGAGCATCGTCCACCTCGCTCGGCCACGTGATCTTGAAGCGACCGTCCTCGTCGACTTCGGCTGCCGAAGGACGAGTCTCGTGGGTGGTGTGGACATTGCCAGGAATTCCAGCGCCTCCACTGCGCGTCACCTGCACTGTTGCGCCGCTCAGCGGCAGGTGCGACTCGGCGTCCACGATTCGACCCCAGAAGGTGTTCTCGTACTGGGTGCGCAGCTCCAACAGCACTTCGCGTTGCTCACCGCTCGCGAGCGGCGGAACATCCCAGGCAAGTTCCTGCTCGGGCCACTCGGGCTGGACTAGGAAAACTGCGAGTGGCTTGCCCGGTTCGACATCGAAGCTTGCGCGTCCCTGGGCGTCAGTGCGCACGACCGCGCTCTTGGGGAACGTGGCCTTCGGGCGTGTGTCCTTGCGAGCTCGATACGGCTTGGAGACTTGGAGGCCGATGCCGTCGATCGGATCGGCAGTGCCGAGCACGACGGCGCGTGCGAGGATCGTCGTGCGAACTTCCGAGACCGGTGCTGGCGGGCTTGGGGCGATGGCGGGCTCGATGGCAGATCGCTCCGCCATTTCGGGCGCCACGATCCTTTCCGATCGGGCAACCTGCAGTGCTGGAGTTTCGGGCGCGACGGAACCAATCGCTGCGATGTCCGTCGAATCCACCTTCTGCCGCATGCTCCACCAGAGGAGCACTCCGATGCTGGCTCCCAAGCAGACGAGCAATATGCGCCCGGGGTTTCGCACAGGATGAGATCCTAGCGATCGCCGTCCCGGTCGGCCCAAAACCTGCCCTGCCCATGCTCGAATCTCGCCGTGGGTCAGCTCAGTTCCTCCTTCCCCGTGAGTTCGAGCGCCTCGGCCGGTCCCGCGTCGTCCGTCCGATTCTTCAACTGCCGCTTCTCCAGCCAAATGAAGATCGGCGACGCGATGTAGATCGACGAGAAGGTGCCGGCGAAGATTCCGAAGGCCATCACGAAGGAGAAGCTCTCCAGGATGTTGCCGGTCCCCACGTTGAACATGAAGACGATCAGGATCGTCGCCATCGAGGTCGACGTGATCACCGTGCGCGAGAAGGTCTCGTTGATCGATCGATTGACGATCTCTTCCAGTGAGCCTTGCGACTTCAAGCGGTTCTCCCGGATGCGGTCGAAGACCACGATCGTGTCGTTGATCGAATAGCCGATGATGGTCAAGAAGACCGCGATCAAGGACATGTCGAACTCGACGTGGATGAAGGGGAAGGACACGAGCAGCGCGACCACGCCGATCGTCAGCAGGATGTCGTGCAGGAGTGCCACCACGGCCGCGATCCCATAGCTGTATTCCGAGAAGCGCACGCGGATGTAGAGCACGGTGACGAACATGCTCAAGAGCAGGGCCTTGAGCGCCGAGTCGCGCAGATCCGTGACGGCTTGACCTCCGACGAGACTGGTTTCGGGGATCGGTTCCGCGAGGGCGAAGGCGCGGCCCGCGGAGTCCTGCTGGTGCTCGAGCGCCACGCGCATGCGAGTTTTCAGATCGAGCACGCTGGCGTCGGGCGCGGCTTGCCCGTGGAACTCGAGCACGTTCGGCATCTGGGCCGCCGCCTCGACACGCAGCTCGCGCATGCCGGCGCCGGTCAGGCAGGTTCGGACATCCTCGGCCGCATGCTCCTGCTCCAGGTACAGACGGCCCTCGATCGTGCTCGCTTCCGCCTCGGGATGGATCGCGAGCTCGATCGGTCCTTGTTGGATCACCGAGGCCAGACCGCGCTGGATTTCCGCGCGAAAGCTCTGCTCGCCGTCATCTGCCGGCTGGCTGTCGCTCTGGTGCTTGAAGCTGACGCGGAAGTCCGTGAACGTGTCGTCGCCGACTCGCGAGCCCGGCAAGGCCGAGACCGAAGCGGATTCGCCGATGTCCCCTGGGATCGCGGAGACCAGCTCGCGCATCGATTCGACTCGCTGCGGCGACTCGGTGCGGACCTTGACCGTGGCTCCGCCCAGGAAGTCGATGCCGTATTTCTCGTGCGGGTCGAGCTTCACGAACCAACCGAGGCCGCCGAGGATCAAGACAGCCGACAGACCGAAGGCCAGCTTCGTCTGCGCGAGCACGCGGTAGTTCGCGTCGGCGAACCAGCGCCCCATGCGGAACGGTTGGTCGGGATTGCGCTGGACGTGCAACTGGATCAGGAGACGCACGATCACCAGCGCGGCGAACATCGAGGTCATCACGCCGATGATCAGCGTCACCGCGAAGCCGCGGATCGGGCCGGTGCCCAGGAAGTAGAGGATGATGCCGGCGAGCACCGTCGTGACGTTGCCGTCGATGATCGCCGAGAGGGCGTTCATGAAACCCGCTTCGGAAGCGACGGCTGGAGTCTTGCCTCGATCCTGCTCCTCGCGGATGCGCTCGAAGATCAGGATGTTGGCGTCGACCGCCATGCCGATGCTCAGGATGATTCCCGCGATGCCCGGCAGCGTGAGCGTGGCCTGGAGCAGCACCATCGCGGTCATCTGCATCAGCATGTTGCACATCAAGCCGATCGACGCGTAGACGCCGAGCCAGCGGAAATACAGCGACATGAATCCGACCACGAAGCCCGCGGCGCACAGGCCCATGATCCAGCCCTTGTCCACGTACTCCTGGCCGACCGTGGCGCCGACGCGCTCTTCCTGCTCGAGGATCGGCTTGATCTTCAGCGAGCCCGAGCGCAGCACCGTGATCAACTCGTCGACCTTGCGGTCCGTGAATCGGCCGTAGATGATCCCGCTGCCGGGGAGTTGACCGTGGATCGTCGCGGCCGAGACGACCTCGTCGTTCAGGACGATCGCCATCACGTCCTCCACGTGCGCGCCGGTGAAGTCGCCGAACGGCCCCTTGGCCTGGGGACGCATCTCGAACGCCACGGAGGGGAAGCCGATTGGATCGGGCTGCTTGCCGACGCTCGCGAGATCCTCGCCCTTGAAGTTCCACTCCGGCGGATTCTCGAGCAGGGGCAGGAGCCGGCGCTCGGCGCGCGGGAGGAATGGCTCGCCTTCCTCGATGGCGTGGGGGAACCAGCGGATGCCGGCGACCGGACCGCCGGCCTCGCGGCTCGAGCTGTTGTAGACCGAGATCCGGACCGCTTCGTTTTCCGGTCGGGCAAGCCAGGCGTGCACGCGCGCGAGCTCTGCTTCGAAGCTCGTGCCCAGCTTCGCGAAGTCCTCGGGCTCGGCCTGGATGAAGAAGCGCATGTCGCCAAGATTCGAGATCGCGCTGCGGATCGCGTCGTCGCTGACCAGCACGACCGTCGCATGCGCGGCGTGGGCGGAGACGTTGGTGCCGCCGTTGCCGCGCTCGAGATCCGTGAGCAGGTCGCCCTGGCGCGTGTGGTAGCGGATCTTTTCCTGATCCACCTGCACCACGCCGCCGGCGCTGGGGAAGTCGGCGATGGAGGAGTTTGCCGCGGGCGGCCCGGAAGACTCCTCGCCGCCGACGGGCATCAGGCGGATGGGGGCCGTGCCGGTGGGAGCGATCTCCGTCTCGAGCACGGCGCTCGCGGACTCGCCCTGCAAGTCGATGTTTCCAGGCAAGGACAGCTCGATCCGTTCCGAGCCGATGCTGCGGATCGTCGGCTCGAGCACCCCGGTCGGATCGACGCGCTTGCGCATGATCGCGATCGTCTCCTCGAGGACTTTCTCGCGCGGCTCGTTGCGATCCAGCGCGCCGTCGCGATACGCCTGCTCGAAGTCGAGTCGGTAGACGAGCCGGACTCCGCCGGCGAGGTCGAGCCCGAGTCGGATCGGCTCGGGCATGAACAGGAGCAGCGACGCAGAGGCGATGAGCACCGCGGCGATCAGGGCGACTCTCTTGGACAGATTTTCGATCATGGCGAAACGGGGGCAGCGGCCGAACGGAGTCGGCGGGATGGTACGGAGGAGCGAACGGGCACTCGGATCCGCGCGAGCCGCTGGTCGAGCGGCGGGGATCCACGCGATCACGCGGGCCTGTGCCGACCGCGAATCGCAGCGCGTCCTCTCGACATCGCGGAGGACACGCCGGCTGCACTCACGCTCGACGTGCGAGGAGACTTTCGCGCACAGTCGAGAACAGCGAGCTCGACGTGTCAGTCCCCTGGCCATCGGCCAATCTGCGGGAACCGCGAAGGCCGCGACGACTGGACCTCAGGCCAGGGCGTCCGTCTTCATCGACTCGCTCGTGAGAGCGTCCGTCGCTCTTCGTCAGGCCCGCGAGCCGTGCGCGTCCGCGGAGCCGTTCGTTCGCAGGTGAGTCTGGAATTCAGGCGTGAACTCCAGGTCCGAGGCCGCGAGCCGCAAGCCATGGGGCTTCGCGTCGCGTCCGCCGTTCCTCGAGCTGCCCGTCGGGCAGCCGACCTGCTTCGGCGCCGATCCGCCGAACCGCGCGCTCGGATCGACGAGCGCGCGCCGCACCTCGGGAAGCCCAGGAATTGCCGGCAATCCCTGGCAATCGCTGATCCCCGACTCCTCCTGCCCGCGCAGCGCGTCGCGATCGACGTCGCTTCCCTGCGCGGCGGGAAAGGCCTGGCCCCAGACGATGGCGGCCAGCAGGACCAGCAGTGCACGTGTCAAGGACTTCATGGTGTCGCGGTCGAGTGTAGCTCTGGCGCGCCGATCGTCACAGTTGCGGGCCCACAATCAGCCGCCGCGCTCCGAAGCGTACTCCAGGCGACCCGCGGCGGTCCCGCGCCTTTCCACGGATGAGGGTCCGAGGTGTTGTCCTCCCGAGCGGAGTCTGGCAGGCTCGCGCTCTCCGCTCGTTTCCGACCGCCAGCCCTCCAGCACGAAACCCGATGCGCACGTTGATTGCCTTCTGCATTGCCTGGCCGCTCCTCCTCTGCATCGCCTTCGCGGATGTCCTCGACGTCGGCGAGCCGCGGGTCTATCGCGTCCGACAGACGGTCAAGCTGGATCAGATTCCGGCGGGCTCGAAGCTCGTGCGCTGGTGGGTTTCCGTCCCCGACGACGCGCCGAACCAGCAGGTCCTCGATTTCGCGGTGACCGCCGCGCCCGGGCCCTGGAAAATCGAGCGCGAGCCCGATCGCGGCAACCGATTCCTCTACATCGAGGTCGCGAACCCGGATGCGGCCGCGATGTCCGCGGTCGTCGAGTTCACCGTGCGCCGCGAGCCGGTCCTGATCGACGTCGACCCCGCGAAGATCGGTCCGATCACCGAAGCGCTGCGCTCGAGCATGGCCGAGGACCTTCGCCGCGACGCGCCGCACATGCAGGTGACGGCGGAAATCCAGCGCATCGCCGATGAAGTCTGCGGGAGCTCGGCCAATCCCGCGGAGCAAGTCGAGAAGCTGCTCGAGCACGTCGCCGCCAACGCGGACCACTATTCCAAGGATCCGAGCAAGCCGAACTGCGGTGTCGGCGACGCCGGGAACTGCATCGCCCAGGGCGGCGGTTGCTGCACGGACCTGCACTCGCTGTTCATCGCCCTGGCTCGCGCGCGCGGAATTCCCGCGCGCTTGCAGATGGGTTATCGCCTTCAGGAGAAGAACGAAGGCAAGGAAGTCGATCCAGGCTATCGCTGCTGGGTCGAGTACTTCCTTCCAGGAGCTGGCTGGGTTCCGGCCGACATCGTCGAAGCGGACGCGCCCAAGGGACTCGGGCCCAAGCGCTGGTTCAGCGGGCTCACCGAGCGGCGCGTCTGGCTGAACCAGGGCCGCGAGTTCCAGTTGAATCCGCGCCAGGCTGGAGAGCGCGTCAACACGATGAGCATCGGCTACGCCGAAATCGACGGCGTCGCAGCGCGCGTGCTGCCCGAAGGCGAGCTGAAGCCGCAGCTGAGTCGTTCCGTCGGCTTCCTCGAGATGCGGCCAGGCGACGCGACGAATCTGACGACGCTCGTCGGCTTGCACGAGGGCGGGTCGCCGCCGCCGGCGTCGAGCGCTTCTTCGCCCGCCGCGGAGACTCTGGCGTCGCCGGTGCAGAGCCCGGCGCAACCGCAAACCTCCGCGTCCAGCGCCGATTCGATCTTCAAGCGCCTCTCGTTCTATTCAGACGGCCGCCTGCGCGGCGAGAGCACCTACGATCAGCCCAGCGGCGAGGACCGTCACCGCGGCCGCCTGCGCCTGCGCGTCGGCGCCCTGTACGACGTGACCGAGGACGTGCGCTTGGAAGCGCGCCTCTCGACCGCGGCTCCCGGCAGCGACGCGAACAATCCGCACTGGGACTTCGGCGACGGCGCGGACGGCTTCAGCGGCGCCGACATCGTCCTCGACCGCTTCTACTTGAATTGGAAACCCTGCGCCTGGGTCGATCTGCGCTCGGGGAAATTCCCGCACGCCTTCGCTTCGCCGCCGGTATTCGGCGAATTCATGTGGGACGCCGACGTTCACCCCGCCGGAGTCGCCGGGATCTGGTCGCACAAGGGCGAAGGCTCGGGCCCGAGCTACGACCTGCGCGCGGTCGAGTACATCGCCGTCGAGAACGGCTCGGACAGCGATCCGTCGATGTTCGGGGTGCAAGCCAATTTGAATCTGAAGGCGAGCGAGCAGCTCGCGCTGCAGTTGTCGACGTCCTACTCGCATTGGTCCAGCCTCGGCGCGGGCGCGACCGTGCTCGGCAACCAGGGCAACACCGACGTCGCCGGCGACTTCGGGATCATCGAAGGCTTCGTCGCGGCGACTTACGAAGGCGGCCCGCTGCAACGCCACACGGCCTTCGTGCAGGCGATGCACAACGCCGACGACGAGGACGATGAGGACAACGGCTTTGCCGCCGGCCTCCAGCTCGGCAAGTCTGGCAAGCAAGGGAACGCGAACGTCTTCGGAGTCTGGTACGACCTCGATGCGAATTCCGTCTATTCCCCGGTCGCGCAAGACGACACGCCGATCCCCGGGACGGGCATCGGAACGGGCATGGAGGGACTGATCGTCGGTGTCCAATACTTCCTCACCGACAATCTGTCGTTCAAGCTCTGGGTGCTGACCTCCGACGCGGACGCCACCGAGGATCCCTGGCGCCTGCGCTTCGACATCGATTTCCGGATTCGATAGGAGCCCGATAGAAAGGCTCGAGGCCGGCCGCATGGAATGCAGCCGGCCTCGAATCATCGGATCGACGCGAGCGTCAAGCTCGAGTCGAGTGTTCGCTACGCATCAGGGCCCGACCGCGTATTCCAATCCATTCGACAAGGTCGAATTGTTGGGCGCCGCAAAGCCGTTGTCGCGGCCCCAGAACTGCGAATCGATCAATGTCCCCGGCGTGAGCAGATAGGCCTGGGGCAGACCGCCGAGCGCGCCCGTCGCGAAGGCATTCATGTCGATCGAGTACACGCCCGAGCAGTCGTTCGGCGGAGGATTGCCGTTGGAGCTGACTCCGATCGAGCGGCGCACCGGGGCGTTCATGCAGCGGAATCCGTTCTGGAACGGCGCGGCGGCGCGACCCGTGTTCGAGTAGAGCAGCAGGCCGGGCTTGTTGTTGATCACGTTGGTCGCGCTGACGACGAAGCCGGAGCCCGTGCTCGCGCTCGGAACTCCGCTGAAACCGATCTGCGGCGTGCAACCCAGGGAATTGACTTTCGCCGTGCAGTACGTGGTCGTCGGGAAGCTGTCGTAGACGAGCTTCATGCTGATCAGACCCTGGGCGTACCAGTTGTCGGGCTGCGTGTAGCTCGACACGCCGATCGCCTGGGTGTACGGGCTCGACAGCGTGTCGAGAACCCCGCTCGTGAACGCACTGCCCGTGTGGCGGATGGTCAGCAAGAGGTCGCCGCCCTGGTAGGTGTACGGCGTCGTGAACGTGATCACCGTGCCCCAGGGATTGACGTTCGGAGTCAGCGCTCCACCGGGGAAGAACACGTCAGCCATCTGCAGCGGGCCGCCGCGCACCTGCACGACGTCGGGGCCGATGTTGTTGGTGTAGGTCGTGCTCAGCGAGCCCGGCGGGTTGTTCGACTTGGACAGGAAGATGTCGTAGTTGGTGAAGGGCACCGTGGTGCCGCTGCCCGGCCAATCGGGGTAGACGATCCAGGTCGCCAGCCGCCAGGTGATCCCCGTGATGCGCGAGCCGATCGGCAGACCGCCGAGCTCCTGCGGCCCGACGACCAGCTGGTAGGAGCGAGCTTGCGAATGCAACAAGGTCGAGTACCCGCCCGGCCCGGCCGTCGTCGGCGCGTTATTCGGAACGAAGACATCGCCAGCCAGCGCAGGGGCTGTCGAGAAGGCGAAGAGCGCGGCGGCGGAAGCGAAGAGCAGTCGGGGGTCGAGGGTGCGCAGTGTCAGCATGTCGGATCTCCAGAGGAATGAGTTCAAGGTGAGCCACGATCCTATCCGGTGGGCCGCGGGGCCAGTACCCAAGAGTCTGTCATCGAGGCGTCGAGGCCCGCGGCGGACGGCCGGCTCCCGGTTGCCTTGGAAACGCTAGGCTCGCGCCCGCGACAAGATCTGCACCAGGGTTTTCCGGAAGCGCTCCGCTCGTCCGACGATCCACGCGAGTTCCCATGAAGGCACAGTTCTGGACCGCATTTTTCCTGGTCGCCCTGTCGTGGACC
>Ga0193706_1000862_pt1 | contig 14939 bp, 12 predicted proteins | sample U3c1metaG_FD_160130 | JGI IMG/M metagenome (GOLD analysis project Ga0193706, IMG submission 160130) | Soil microbial communities from a riparian zone of the East river system, Colorado, United States - U3c1 | ecosystem: Environmental > Terrestrial > Soil > Riparian zone | place: USA: East River... | reverse complement strand
CCGCCGAGGGCTACGCCCAGGCCAAGCTCCAGCCGCGCGTCACCGAGGCCTATCTCAACGAGGATTTCGACCGCGAGATCTTGCGCGAGATGGGCGGGCTCGGGCTGCTTGGCGCGACCATCCCTAGTGAATATGGCGGCGCGGGCCTGGGCTATGTCAGTTACGGTTTGATCGCGCGCGCCGTCGAGCGTGTGGACTCGGGCTATCGCTCGGCGATGTCAGTCCAATCGAGCCTGGTGATGCACCCGATCCATGCCTACGGCAGCGAGGACCAGCGCAAGAAATTTCTCCCCGGACTGGCAACCGGCGAACTCGTCGGCTGCTTCGGCCTGACCGAACCGGACGCCGGCTCCGACCCCGGGGGGATGCGTACCCGCGCGGTCAAGACAGCCAGCGGCTATAAATTGTCGGGATCCAAAATGTGGATCACCAACTCGCCGATCGCCGACGTGTTCGTGGTCTGGGCCAAGTCCGACGAGCACGGCGGCGCGATCCGCGGCTTCCTGCTCGAAAAGGGCATGAAAGGTCTGTCCGCGCCCAAGATCGGCCAGAAGCTCTCGCTGCGCGCCTCGATCACCGGCGAAATCGTGATGGACGAAGTCGAGATCGGCGAGGATTCGCTGCTGCCCAATGTCAGCGGGTTGAAGGGTCCGTTCGGCTGCCTCAACCGCGCGCGTTATGGAATCGGTTGGGGGTCGATGGGCGCGGCCGAGGCCTGCTACGCCGCGGCGCGAAGCTACACGCTCGAGCGCAAGCAGTTCGGCAAGCCTCTCGCGGCCAACCAGCTGGTGCAACTCAAGCTGGCCAACATGATCACCGAAATCACGCTTGGCCTCCAAGCCGCGCTTCGGGTTGGGCGGCGGCTCGAGGATGGCGAACTGATCCCCGAGACGATCAGCCTGATCAAGCGCAACAATTGCGGGAAAGCGCTAGATATCGCACGGGTCGCGCGCGATATGCACGGCGGCAATGGCATCAGCGCCGAATTCCAGGTCATGCGTCACGCCGCCAACCTCGAAACCGTCAATACGTACGAAGGCACTCACGACGTCCACGCGCTGATCATCGGCCGCGCGATTACTGGCATCGCCGCCTTCTAGCGCCCGCGCCAAAGCCTGTTTATGCTTCGCCTCTCAACGTGGGGGCAAACACATGGGCGTCATTGGCTGGGTTGGAATCGCGATCCTCGTGTTGGTCGCGTTCTACGCGATCGCCGTCTATAACCGGCTGGTCCGCTTGCGGGCATTGGCACGCGAAGGGTTTAGCGGAATCACCGTCCAGCTTCGCCGCCGCGCCGACCTCGTGCCCAACCTCGTCAGCACCGTCCTGGGTTATGCGACGCACGAGCGTGAGACGCTCGACCAAGTCACCGCCCACCGCACCGATGCGGTCAGCGCCAAGGGTGTCGAAGCTACCGCGCAGGCCGACAATATGATGAGCGCGATGCTGGGGCGGCTGATCGCGGTCGCGGAGGCCTATCCGGATCTCAAAGCCGACGATAATTTCCGCCAGCTTCAGGACGAATTGGCTACCCTGGAAGGCGAACTGCAGGGCGCGCGGCGCTATTACAACGCCACCGTCCGCGACCTCAATACCCGGGTTCGCTCATTCCCCGACATGCTGTTCGCGGCCCCGCTCGGCTTCGGCGAGGAACCTTATTATCAGGACGAGGATGCGGCGATCCAGACCGCGCCGAAGGTCGAATTCGGGCGGCTTTAGAAGATGCGCATTTGGATCGCGCTGGCGGCAACCCTTTTTATTGCCGCTTCCCCCGCTGCCGCCGACGAACGCATCCTCAACTTCCACAGCGCGGTCGCGGTCCAGCTCGACGGCGCTCTGGATGTCGAGGAGACAATCCGCGTCCGGGCCGAGAATGTCGCGATCAACCACGGCATCTTCCGCGATTTCCCGACGCGCTATCGCAGCCGCAGGGGCGGCCGGGTGCGGGTTAACTTCAAGCTGATCGAAACCCGCCGTGACGGTCAGCTCGAGCCTTCTGCGACCGAGGCGATTTCTAACGGCGTTCGGATCCGCATCGGATCGGCCGACGCGACCGTTCCGCCAGGCGAGCACCTCTACACCATCCGCTACCGCACCGACCGCCAGATCGGACGCTTCAGCGACTATGATGAGCTGTACTGGAACGTCACCGGCAATGGCTGGGATTTTCCGATCGAACAGGCCAGCGTGCGGATCACGCTTCCGCGTGCGGTTAAATTTCGCCAACGCGCGGTCTACACCGGCCCGCAAGGTTCGACCCAAAGCAACGGCAAGGTGGTTGCCGAACGACCCGGCGAAATCCTGTTTCGCGCTCTTGCACCGCTTGGCCCTCACGAAGGCTTCACCGTGGCGGTCGCTTGGACCAAGGGTGTGATCGCCGGCGAGACAAGGGATGACCGAGCGCGATGGTGGCTCGCCGACCATGGGCCGACTCTGGTCGGCGCCTTGGCGTTGCTAGGCCTGCTCGGCTATTATTTCTACGCGTGGAAGCGCGTTGGCCGGGGGCCGCTCGCCGGGACGGTGGTGCCGATCTTCTCGCCCCCCGACGATCTAACCCCAGCGGCGATGCGCTACGTATGGAAGATGAAGGCCGACAACCGCAGCTTCGCCGCGGCTTTAGTCGACATGGGTGTGCGCGGCCACATCAAGCTGGTTGAGAAGGACGGGGGCTGGCTGTCGGGCGATACGACAACGATCGAGCGGACATCCGCCGCCGACCCCCTCCCGGCCGCGGAACAGGCCCTCGCCACCGCTTTGTTCGCTGGAGATGAAGCGGTTGTCATGGACAAAGAGAATCATGGGAGATTCTCGGCCGCTTTACATGGCTTATCGAAGGAATTGAAGGACGCGTACGAAGGCAAGCTGTTCCTTCGCAACTGGTCCTGGGCGCTTGTTGGGCTCGGCTTGTTCCTCGGCGCCCTGTGGCTAGTGGCCTTGGCGCTGCTTGTGGCCGAGGGCGAGAGCGGTGGAGCGATGGCCGCAACTGGCGCCGGCGCCGCGCTAGTTGGGCTGCTGTGCTTCCTCGCCGGAAGGCGTAGCGCCACGGGTGGCCGTTGCGCGTTGACCGCAATTGCGGTCCTGGCAATGATCGTTGCCGCTGTGCTGACTCTGCCGATGCTGCCGCTGGTGCTGGCTTCCGGGCGATTCGTCCCGCTCCTCTTGCCACTGCTGGCCTTGCCCTTCGTCGTCTCGGCGTTCGCGTGGATGGCGGCGCCGACCAAGGAAGGGCGCGGCGTGCTCGACCGGATCGCCGGTTTCCGCCAATATCTGTCGATCGCCGAGCGCAACCGGCTCGATCGAATGACCGCTCCCGCCGACACGCTCGAGAGGTTCGAACGCTTTCTGCCATACGCCATCGCGCTTGGCGTCGAAACGCGCTGGGCTGAGCGCTTCCAGTCCCAGCTTGCCGCGGCTGCAGCAGCGCAAGGCGGTGCGCAAGGCTTCGCCTGGTATTCGGGGAGCCATAGTCCGTGGGATAACCCCGGCGGTTTTGCCCATCAAATGGGCTCTTCGCTGTCGAGCGCCATCTCGTCCGCCTCAACCGCGCCTGGGTCGAGCAGCGGTTCCGGCGGTGGGGGATCGTCGGGAGGCGGTGGCGGCGGAGGCGGTGGCGGAGGCTGGTAAGCTAGGCCTGCGCCACGTGGCGAAAAATGGCGATCGGCTTGCCATGATAAATGCCATCGGGATGGCGGACGAAGCCGAGCCGTTCGGCGAGCTTGATCGACGCGATATTCTCGAGCGCGATGATCGCCGGCACTTCCACCGGCCCAAGTTCGGCTTGAATCCACTCCAGGGCCCTTTGGCCAGCTTCCCGAGCGATACCCAGCCCCTGCACCGACCGATCAAAAATCCAGCCCATTTCCGGCAGACCGCTGATATCGGGCGTCATGTCGCGATTGAAATCGCAAAAGCCGAGTTGCCCGACGGTGCGTCCATTCGACTTAAAATCGACCGCCCAATAGCCATAGCCAAGGATGGCCCATTGCCCGAAAGTCATCATCAGCTTTCGCCAGCTGTCCTCGCGTGACATCGGCTGGCCGCCGAGATGGCGCACGATTTCAGGATCGGCCATCGTCGCCGCATAGGCGTCGAGGTCGTCGCGGCGATACTGGCGAAGGAGGAGCCGCTCGGTCTCCAGGGTGGGAGCCGAGCGCACCACGTCATTTCTTGCCGAGGGTCAGCCCGCCGAAACGCTTGTTGAAGCGCGCCACCTGGCCACCCGTATCGAGCATGCTCGACTTGCCGCCGGTCCAAGCCGGATGGACGCTGGGGTCGATGTCGAGAGTCATCGTGTCGCCTTCCTTGCCCCAGGTCGAGCGGGTCTGGTAGGTCGAGCCATCGGTCATCTGAACCGTGATATTGTGATAATCGGGGTGGATACCGGGCTTCATGGATGATTCCTTGGGGTTTGGCTGGTTCCGACCAGCCTGGAGGCAAATGCGTTGCGGCCCCCTAGCGAAAGGACGCTTGCTTGACAAGCTTCGGCCCCCGGCCCTAGCCCCGTGCCACGACCAGGGTCCTAAGGAAGCCGGCGCAAATCCGGCACTGTGCCCGCAACTGTAAGCCTGGGGTCAACCCCACGCGTAGTCAGATACTTGCCTTGGTCCGTCGTCCGTTTCCCTGGCCGGGTCCAGCCGTGGAGCGTGGGACGGGCCGCATCCGCGGCGCGCTTCCTCCGAGACGACTTTTGAGTCGTCGAAGGAGGATTACATGGTTCAAGCAACACCTACTGAAATCGTCGTCACCGCCTCGCGAGCGCCCGAGTTGCAGACCGATAGCGCGGCCAGCGTGACCATCCTCGATACCCAGCGCATCGAGCGGCTCGGCGAACCGCAGGTAGCGCCACTGCTTCGCCTGATCCCGTCGGTTGCGGTCGCCACCAGCGGGCCAGCAGGATCGCTGACCGAGGTGCGCATTCGCGGAGCCGAGGCCAATCACACCTTGCTGTTCATCGATGGCATCCGCGCCAATGATCCGGCGGCCGGCAACACGCCCCGCTTCGAGTTGCTCAACGCCGACATTATTTCACGGATCGAGGTAGTGCGCGGGCCGCAATCTGCTCTGTGGGGATCGGAGGCGATCGGCGGCGTGGTCGCGGTTAGCGGGGAAGCGCCCGGTTCTGGCGGCACGCAGGCCTTTGTCGAGGGCGGCAGCCGCCGGAGTTGGCGCGGCGGGGCGACATCGACAATGGGCGATTCCGAGCGCGGCCTTGAGGTTGGCGTGGCCGGACAGCGGACCGATGGCATCGATAGCTTCGGCGGAGGCGGCGACCGCGACGGCTATCGCAATCTCGCGTTGCGCGCCGCTGGCCGCTATCGGCTCACGCCCATTATCGTGATCGGCGCCTCCGGCTTTGCATTGCGGGGCAAGAGCGAATTCGACGGCCTTGACCCCCTCACCTTCAAGCACGCCGACACGCTCGATGAAACCCACAATAAGCTGACAGCCGGGCGGGTGTTCGTGGAAGCCGGGGACCGCGAGAAAAGCTACGTCGTCGCCTCCGCCAGCCTGCTTGGCTCATCTAATCGCAACGAGTTGGGCGATGATCCCGTCAACCGGACCCAAGCGACACGCCGCACTCTCGGCATCGAAGGTGGCCATCGCTTCGGAAAGCAACAGCTGATCGCCGCGCTGGAAAGTGATCGCGAGACGTTCGAAGCGCGCGATACGGCTTTCGGCGGATTTACCGAGCAGGATCGTTCACGCCGCCATCAGTCTGTGACGGTCGAATGGCGTGCTTCCGATCTTGGGCCGGTCAGTACCGACCTCGCCGTCCGCCATGACATTTTCTCCAGCTTCAAGGACGCCACGACCTTTCGGACTTCGGCCAAGGTCGATCTTGGAAGCGGAGTTTCGGTCGCAGGAAACTATGGCGAAGGCATTGCGCAACCGACTTTTTTTGATCTCTATGGTTTCTTCCCCGGCTCCTTCGCCGGCAATCCCGACCTGAAACCCGAGCGCAGTCGCGGCGGCGAGATTTCGCTCCGCTATGCCGCAACCCGGCTTGGCGCGGCGCTGACTTACTATCGTCAGCGATTAAACGATGAGATCGTCGATACGGCGGATTTCAGCAGCACTATCAATGCGACCGGGACGAGCAAGCGAGCGGGCATTGAGGCCGAGTTACGCTGGACGCCGGCACCTTGGGTGCGTCTGATAGCAACCTATGCCTATCTCAATGCCAAGCAGCAGGAGGATGCTGCCGATGTGCGTGAGCTCCGTCGCCCCAAGCATAGCGGATCGATCGCTGCGGACGGGGACTCGGACCGCGTCAGCTACGGCGCCTCGTTGACCTATTCGGGCACGCATCTCGATCAGCGCGACAGCTTTCCGTTCGATGTAGTCGCCCTCGACTCTTATTGGCTGGCCAACATACGCATCGCATATCGTCTAACGCCGCAGGTCGAGATCTTCGGCCGCGTCGCCAATGCTCTCGATGCCGACTATCAGGACGCCATCGGCTATCGCACCGAAGGGAGGAGCGCTTATGCCGGTGTCCGCATCGGTCTTGGCCGCTAGCGCGGCACTCAAGGTCGCGTCGCTCAACCTGTGCACCGACGAGCTATTGCTGCAGCTCGCCGCGCCCGATCAGATCGTGTCGGTGACCCATTTGGCGCAACAGCCGGCGGAGACGCCCTTGTGGCGTCAGGCGCGGCGTTACCGCGGCAATGATTCCAGCCTGCTGTCGGTGGCTGGGCTCAAGCCTGATCTGGTCGTGACCATGGGCGGCGGCGCGCGCGACCGGCTGCGGATCGCCAAGCGACTGGGCATTCGGACCATCGACTTGCCGTTCGCACGCAGTCTGGCCGACGTCGAAAGCGGCGTGACGAAACTGGGCACCGCCTTGGGACGACAGCAAGCCAGTGCCGCACTGCTCGACCGTATGGCCGCATTGAAGCGGAGCGCCGGGCGCGGCGGCCGCGACACGATCTGGCTGGGTGGAGGCGGGCGAACGGTTTCGGCCGATGGACTTGAAGCGCAGTGGATGGCGCTGGCCGGGATGCGCCAACGGCCGATGCGAGGTGACCGGGTATCGCTGGAAACGCTGAGGCTTCGCCCGCCCGCGATCTTGCTGCGCAGCGATTATCGGCAGGGACAATATTCGGCGGGACAGCGCTGGCTGAGCCACCCGGCAGCGCGGCGACCGATGAGAGCGCGCGTGATCGCCACCGACGGCCGGTTATGGACCTGCATGAGCCCGCTGCTGATCGACGAAATTGTTCGATTGCGCGGGCTGGCCCGATGAGCGGTCGAAATTCCATCATGCTGTGGCTCGCGCTGGCGGCGGCGCTAATCGCTTCGCTGCTTCTTCCCCTCCAGCCGCTGCTCGATGTCGACCGCGGTCTGGCAAAGGCGGTGCTCATCGAATTGCGGCTTCCGCGCACCCTGCTCGCATTGGTCTATGGTGCGATGCTGGGCGCATCGGGCGCGGCGATCCAGGCGCTATTCGCCAATCCCCTCGCCTCGCCCGATCTCACCGGCACAACCAGCGGGGCGGCATTGGGGGCGGTCGTCACCGCCTATCTGTTCGGTTTCGCCGCCCCCCTCGCCCTCTCGATCGGGTCGGTGGTCGGCGCACTTGGCGCGTTGGCGTTGCTGCTTGCCCTCGCCGGACCCAAGGCCGAGACCGCGACGCTGCTTCTGTCGGGCTTGGCGATCAGCGCGCTCGCCGGCGCGCTGACCACGCTGGCGCTGGCTCTCGCGCCGTCACCGTTCGCTTTCTACGACGCCTATGACTGGCTGATGGGCTCGCTGATCGACCGCAGCCTCGATCAAGCCGCGTTCGCGGCGATCCCCGCCGTGCTGACCATCACCATGTTGATGCGCTTGAGTCCGGCGCTCGACCGGCTGGCGCTTGGCGAGGAGGTCGCCCAATCGCTCGGCGACAATATCGTGCGGCTGCGCTTGATGGTCGTCTGCCTCAGCGTGCTCGGGGTTGGCGCGTGCGTCGCGATTTGCGGGGCAATTGGCTTCGTCGGGCTGATCGCGCCGATCTTCGCGCGCCGGCTGACCAATGGCCATCCTGGCCGGGCGATCCTCGGGGCGGCGCTGATCGGAGCTTTGCTGCTCAACCTTGCCGATCTGGTGGTGCGCTTGGCGCCGCTCGGGCGCACTTTGCCGATCGGGGTGGTCACCGCGCTTCTCGGTGCACCGTTTTTCCTGTGGCAGGTGGCGCACATGCGCTGGAGGCTGAGCGCGTGATGCTCGAAGCTTCCGACCTGGCAATTCCCGGGCGTCTGTTCGACGCTTCGCTGCGCATTGCCGCGGGCGAGTTGGTTTGCCTGGTCGGCCCCAATGGCAGCGGGAAAACCAGCCTGCTCCATGCGCTCGCCGGGATCGGGCGGCCTTCCGGCAGGGTCGCGCTCGACGGCGTGGACCCACGCCAGCTCGGCCCGGCGCGGCGGCCGCGCTATCTCACCTATCTCCCGGCGACACGGGACGTCCCATGGCCGCTCATCGCGCGCGACCTGATTGCGCTGGGCGGAGGCGAGGCGAACCTTCCCACGCTGGAACTCGGCGGGCTGCTCGATCGGCGCATGGACAGTCTGTCGACCGGCGAGCGCAGCCGGGTGCTGATCGCCCGCGCGCTGGCGCCGCGGCCCAAGCTGCTGCTGCTCGACGAGCCGACCGCCAACCTCGATCCATTGTGGCAAATCAGGCTGATGGAACTGGTGCGCGAAGAGATCAGCGCAGGCGATCGAGCCGCGCTAATCGCGATCCACGATCTCGATGCGGCAACGCGCTACGCGGATCGAATCCTGGTGATGGACCGGGGCCGGATTACGGCCGAAGGCCTTCACGGCCCGCACGTCGCGGCGATCTTTGGCATCGAGCGCGCCAATGGCGCCTGGCGCCCGGTCAGGCCTTCGGCGGATCCGCGATCATCGCGGTGAAATTGGCTTCGGCAACGGTCTTGCCTTCAACCTTGGCGCGGCCGGCAAACTTGCACACGGTCGAGCGCTTCTGGACGAATTCGACTTCCAGCGAAAGCAATACGCCGGGCTCGACCGGAGCGCGGAACTTGGCGCCGTCGATGGCCATGAAATAAACCAATTTGCCCGAGCTGGCGAGACCGAGCGATTCGACCGCGAGCACGCCGGCGGCCTGCGCCAGCGCCTCCACGATCAGCACGCCCGGCATGATTGGGCGACCAGGAAAATGGCCTTGGAAAAAGCCTTCGTTGATCGTCACCGCCTTGACCGCGACGATCGAACGATCAGGCTCGAGGCTTTCCACCCGATCGACCAGCAGCATCGGATAACGATGCGGCAGCGCCGCCATCACCCGTTTGATATCAAACGGGCCGATGACCGGCCGGGCGGGCGTCTCGTTCACCGGCGCGGCGGTGTCGCGGCGGCTGGAGCAGTGGTCGCAAGGCTGGGCAAGGCGGCGTTGAGGCCAGCCAATACGTCTGCGGTGACGTCGAGCCCGGGGCCGGCGCGCAGCGATGCGCCGGCTTCGATTACCAGATTGGCACCGCGGCGTTGCATGACCTGGTCGATCACCGGCACTAGCTTCGCGTCGATCTGCTGCTGGATGTAAGCCTGATTGCGCTGGATCTGCTGTTGCTGGCGCTGAAGCTCCTGGTTGGCGGCATCCTGCCGCGTCTGCAACGCGCGGATGCGGGCGGTCAGCGCAGCATCCGGCGCCTTGCCGTTGAGGGCGTTGACGGCGGTCTGGATGGCGGTGCCTTCGCCCTGAAGCGAAGTCGTCAGCTGCTGCTGGCGCGAGCGCAGCGTGGCGACCTGGCCCTGCAGGGCCGTCGCTGCGGTCTTGCAAGCGGTGCATTGCCCGCTGATCTGGGCCAGATCGACAACCGCGACGCTGGCCGCGGGTACTCTTTGGGCGATGGCCGGAGCGCCAATCGCAAGGCTCGCGGCGACGACCGCGGCTGTAAAGGGGAGAGTCTTCATTAGAATTGAGTTCCTACATTGAAGGAGAATAATTTGGTTTCGTCACCGTCCTGCTTGAGCAGGGCCTTGGCGATATCGATGCGCAACGGGCCGAACGGCGATACCCAATTGACGCCAATGCCGATCGACAGGCGCGGCTTGATCGAATCGCCGACGTAGAAATCCTTGATTCCCGCACGGCTGAAGAACCCCGTGCCGCAGGCCGCAGACCCCGGCGTTCGAACGAAGTCGACTCCGGTCGGATTGGTCGTCGGATCGTGGATGCAGCTTGGCGGAATGTCCTCGAGCCTCGGCTCGGTCAGGTTCCACACGGAGCCCGCATCGACGAATGCCGATGGGCGAAGCCCGAGACTGCGCATGCCCGCGGTCAGCGGAAATTCGAGCTCGATCCGGCCCATATAATAAGCCCGGCCGCCGAGCGCATCGGTCGACACGATGTCATCGGTAATCTCGGCGGTGGCGTCGTCGTAGCGCCTGCGAACGACACGCGGGCCGATGCCGCGAATATCGAATCCGCGCATCTGCGGCCCGTAAAAGCGGTCGGTCAGCCGAATTGAATCGTTGAATTCGCTCGGATTGTCCTGGAGCGCCAGAATATAACCACCTTCGGCGTGCGCGGACAGGATGAAACCGCTGCTTATCCCCCAATATTTGGTCGCGTCACCGCGAGTGCGCAGATATTTGACGTCACCGCCCAATCCCGCGAAATCCTGGGACAATACTATGCGCTGGCCGCGCGTCGCGCGGATTCCGTTGGTGTCGTCATAGGCCAGTGAATAGCCAATCGCGGACGTCAGCCGCTTGCCGAGCTCATCGCAGAGATATTGGCCGGCCAGCCGCGGATCGCATTGCCGACTGAGCGGACCAGTCCCGTCGGGGTCGGAAAAGAAGGTTCCCTTGTCGAGCGTGATATCGTCTTGAACGAGCGAGTAGCGCCCGCCGAAGCTGATGAATTCGGTGACGGGAAAACCGACGCGCAAAGCGGCGCCGGTGCTGACCTGCGCATAGGTCTTATTGCGTTCCTCATTGACGAAATTGAAGCTGTTGTAATCGCGCCGGTAGAGGTCGCCGCCAAGCAGGATCGATCGATCGAACAGATATGGCTCGACGAACCCGAGCTGGACCGACTTGGAATATTTCGAATAATTGACCCCGGCGCTCAGCGACTGCCCCTTGCCCATGAAATTGTTCTGGGCAATCGATGCCGACACGATAAACTTTTCGAGGCTCGAATAGCCGGCCGACAGTTGAAGCTGGCCCGTGGCCTTTTCCTCGACGTCGACGCCCAGCACGACCCGGTCCGGAGCCGATCCCTCGGTCTGCTTGATCTCCAGCTTGTCCTGGAAGAAGCCTAGCGACAGGATCCGGTCCTGCGAGCGCTTGACCTTGATGGCGTTGAAGGCGTCCCCTTCGTTGAGCCGGAATTCGCGCCTGACGACCTTGTCGCGTGTGACCGTATTGCCCTGGATGTCGATCCGCTCGACATAGACCCGCGGAGTTTCGCCGATGCGAAACGTAACCCCCATCACATGCTTCTCGGCATCGCGATGATAGGCCGGCGATATGTCGGCGAAGGCGTAGCCAAGCGCACCGCCATACTCATTGATACCGGTGACCGTATCCTCGACCGCCTTGGCGTTGAACCATGCGCCGGGCTTCAGCTTGATCATGTTCCGGAGGGCTTCGGGCTTCATGTCGCGAAGCTCGCTTTCGACGTCGATTTCGCCGAACTTGTAGCGCGCACCTTCCTCGATGACGTAGGTGATGATGAAATCGCGGCGGTCGGGGGTCAGCTCGGCGAGCGCCGAGACGACGCGAAAATCGGCGTAGCCCTGGGTCAGATAGAAAGCGCGCAGCTTTTGCTGGTCGGCGGCGAGGCGATCCGGGTCGTAGCTGTCGTTGGACTTCAAAATGCCCAAAATGCCGCCGGCTTCGCGCGTGAACATCTCCTTGCGCAGCTCGCCGTCGCCATAATGCTCGTTGCCGATGATGTTGATCGCACGGACCTTGGACTTGTCGCCTTCGTGAATTTCAAACACCAGGTCGACGCGATTCTGGTCGAGCTGGACGATCTTCGGTTCGACCGTCGCCGCGAATCGCCCCTGCCGCTTGTACAGCTCGATAATCCGGTCGACGTCCGCGCGCGCTTTCGAGCGCGTAAAGATCTGTCGGGGCGCGAGCTTGATCTCGGGGGTGATCTTGTCGTCCTTGATCCGCTTGTTGCCTTCAAGCACGATCCGGTTGATCACCGGATTCTCGCGCACGGTGATTTCCAGATTGCCCGTTTCGGCGCCGCGGATGACGACATCGGCAAACAGTTCGGTCGCGTAGAGATCCTTCAGCGCTGCATCGAGCGATTCCGCAGTGTAGGATTGGCCGGGCTGAAGATTGGAATAAGAGATCACAGTGGCCGGCTCGAGACGCTCGGCGCCACGGACGGCGATCGAGCGAATCGTGCCCGATGCCGCCGGCGTGGTGGTGGCAACCGAAGCTGCGGGCGCGGGCGGGGCAACGACTGCTTGCGCCTCAGCCGACGGCGGCGCGGTGGCCGGTGCCGGCTCCGGCGCGGTTTCCTGGGCCATCGACGGAGCAGCCCAGCCGCTCAGGATCGTCCCGACCAAAAGCATTGCGCCCGCCCGCTTGCCGATCATCTTCGTGCCTGAAATCACGCGTTCCCGCCTTTTTGTTGAGTGCACCCGGGCAGTTGCTGCCGGCTGTTTGATTTTCTGCCCTGCCCCAACCGCACTAGCCAATCAAGCGCTCAAGGCGCTCCCATAAACCGAGCGAACCGAGATCATTGAGGGTCGTGTAGACGAGTAATGCGAGAAGGGCAGCCAGTCCGCCACGAAATGCCCATTCCTGCGCACGCTCCCCAACCGGACGCCGACGCGCCGCTTCGAGAGCATAAAAGGCAAGATGGCCGCCATCAAGCATCGGGACTGGCAATAGGTTGATGAATCCCAGATTAATCGAGAGCAAAGCCACCAGCTGACTGAACTGGAACGCGCCGAGCGATGCCTGTTGCCCGGCGATCTGCGCCATCTTGAGCGGGCCGCCCAATTCCCTGACCGAGCGGCGGCCCGATATGATCTGCCACAGCCCGTCGATCATCGCCCGCGTCAGCGACACGGTGAAACCCGTCGCCGCGGGCAGCACTTCGATGAAATTGAGCCGATCGTAGTGCAGCGACGTGGTAATGATCCCCAACCTGCCGATGCGAAAACGCTGACCGAAGCGGTCGACCTCTTCCTCGACGCCGAGGCGGGCGTGGAGAATGAGCGGCCGCCCCGCGCGTTCGGCCAGGATTTCGACCTGCTCTCCGGGGCGAAGAATGGCGATCCGGCTGATGTCCTCGAAGGTCGAAGTGGTCCGCCCGGCGAGGCCGACGATCCGGTCGCCCGGCTTCAGTCCGGCGGCTGCCGCAGCGCCGCGCGGCACCACCGAATCGATGACGTTCGGCGTGCGCGGCATGCCGATGGTCGCGAAGAAGGCAGCGAAAATCAGGATCGCCATGAGGAAATTGGCCATCGGGCCCGCGAGCACGATGAGGAAACGCCGGCCGACCGGGCGATTGTGGAATTCGAGACCGCGGATTTTGCTCGAAGCGGCGACATCCTTGCCGGCGGTGCTCGCGGCATCGGTATCGCCGACGAACCGGACATAGCCGCCGAGCGGCAGCCAGCCGACCTTCCACCGGGTTCCGCGCTTGTCGTTCCAGCCGACCACTTCCCGGCCAAAGCCGATCGAGAACACTTCGGCGCCGACCCCAAACCAGCGCGCCACCCAATAATGACCAAGCTCATGGATGAAGACGAGAGGGCCGATCGCGCAAATGAAGGCGAGAAGGATCAACCAGATCGGTGGTTGGGCGAGCATCAGGCGGCAACCTTGGAAACGAGTCGGTTCGCCATCTCGCGGGTCGAGCGGTCGATGGCGATGACTTCGGCGATCGACTGCGGCGCCCCCGCGCGATTGCCTTGGAGCACGTCTTCGACAAGGCCGATGATATCGGTGAAAGCGATGCGCCGGTCGAGAAAGCTAGCCACGGCAACCTCGTTGGCGGCGTTGAGAACAATCGCCGCGGCGCCGCCTTGCTCAAGCGCCTGGCGCGCCAGGGCCAGCGCCGGAAAGCGCGTCGAATCGGGCGTTTCGAAGGTCAATGTGCCAAGCTTTGCAAGGTCCAGTTTAAGCGCTGGAGTTTCCATCCGCTCGGGATAGGCAAGCGTGTGCGCGATTGGAATTCGCATGTCGGCGCTGCCAAGCTGGGCGAGCACCGATCCGTCGATGAATTCGACCAGGGAATGGATCACTGACTGGGCGTGGACCAATATTTCGATGCGATCCGACGGGAGGCCGAACAGATGATGCGCTTCGATCAGCTCAAGCCCCTTGTTCATCATCGTCGCCGAATCGATCGAGATCTTGGCGCCCATCGACCAATTGGGATGCGCCACCGCTTGCTCAGGCGTGACGCCGCGCATTTGGTCGAGCGAATATTCGCGGAACGGCCCACCGCTGGCGGTCAGAACCAGTCGTGAGACCTGGTCCAAGCGATTCGCCCCAAGGCATTGAAAAATTGCGTTATGCTCGGAATCGACCGGCAGGATGATCGCGCCAGTGCGCTTCGCGGCGTCGATCATCAAGGCGCCGGCGGTGACCAGGGCTTCCTTATTGGCGAGCGCGACCATGCGGCCCGCCTCGACCGCGGCCATCACCGGCTCGAGACCGGCGCAGCCGACGATCGCCGCCATCACCCACTCCGCTTCGCCGGACGCGGCCTCGGCCAGTGCTTCAGGGCCCGCGGCCGCGCGGGTATTGCTCCCGGCAAGCCGCGTCTCAAGCTCCGGCAGCAGGTCGCGATCGTTGATGACGGCGAGCTTGGCGCCAGTCCTCCGCGCCGCGTCGGCAAGCGCTTCGACATTGACCGCGGCGGTCAACGCACAGACCTCGAAGCGCTCGGGCGAACGCTCGATCAGGTCGAGAGTCGATTTGCCCACCGACCCCGTCGCGCCGAGGATGGCGATC
>Ga0193706_1000861_pt1 | contig 14943 bp, 21 predicted proteins | sample U3c1metaG_FD_160130 | JGI IMG/M metagenome (GOLD analysis project Ga0193706, IMG submission 160130) | Soil microbial communities from a riparian zone of the East river system, Colorado, United States - U3c1 | ecosystem: Environmental > Terrestrial > Soil > Riparian zone | place: USA: East River... | reverse complement strand
CGCATCGATGATGCCGTGGCCGGCGAGTCTGCCTTCCACCAGGAGTTCCTCCAGGCTCGGCCGCGCGCTCATATAGTTTTTCATGAACATGCTCTCGAGCGTGCCCTTGCCGCGCCGGTCGAGTATCGCATCGGGCACCAATCCTCTGACTGCCTCCCGCGCCACCGAGCGATCGCGGCCTCCGGCGACCCAGAGCCATGATGGAATGCGAAGGCAGAGCTCGAGCAGTGGCTGCGCCAGGAGCGGGTGAAGGCTGGTCGGGGTCATGGGGCCGGGGTCGCTGAGGAAGTGGTGGATGCCGGCAATCATCCGAACATGATCGGCGCTGCCGGGGAGCAGGCCGGGATGGGACACAAGCCAGGGATGAGCCTCCCGGGCGGGCGCCGCCGCACCCTCGGCCAGAAAGGTCGTGTCGCGCGGCCAGCGTGATGGAGCGCCGCGTCGAACCCTGCGAAGCGCGCTGCGAACCGCGGTCCAATAGGTGCAGCGGTGCACCTGCGCGATCTCGCGCAAGGCGCGCAGTGCGACCGAGCTGCCCGCTCGTCGGAACGCATCGACGGCCGGCGAGGCGGTGTTGAGGGAGGCAAAGATGTTGTCGCCGCCGGCACCATCAAGAACGGTATCGGCCCCAAGCAGGGTAAGCTGGAGCGAGATCGCGCGGTGTAGCGGCTGCAGCAGCGGATTGGGTGGGGGCCTTAGGGGATTGGCTGCCCGGACATCGAGCATCGGTCGCCTGGTCTCTTCGACGAGCTCCACCAGTTTCACGTCGCAGCGCTCCGCCATCTCGCGGGCAAAGCGGCGCTCATCGCCGTCGGCGCTGAGCGTCGCGAAGGTGACGGCACGAAAGCCGATGCCGGCATGTGCGAGCGCGGCGGCGATGATCGAGGAATCGAGGCCGCCCGAGAGCTGAAGCGCAACCTCCCCGCCCGCAGCGGCCAACGCTGGAATCGTGCGCAGGATCTCCTCGCGCAACAGGGCGGCGGCCTCGTTGAAAGAGGTGATCGCTCTGTCGCTGCCGGTGAAGGTGAAGGGTGACCAGGCCTCGCCCAGGTCTTCACCCACTGGGCTCGCCCGGCGATAGGCGCCGGGCAGAAGCTCGCGCACGCCTTCGACGCCGGTGCGCGCGGTCCGAAGGAAGGGAAAGGTCAGCCAGTGGCGGATGAAGTCGAGATCGGGACGGAAAGCCGTCGACCAGGCAGCTTCGAGCAGACCGGCGTCCGAAGCATATATCTCCAACTCTCCCAGGGTGCCGTGGTAAACCGGCAGCGCGCCCGAGGGGTCGCGCAGAACCGAATGCTCACAGGGCGCGGTCGCGAAGAGTATATGGGGGCCCCAGCGACGTCCGGAAAGCGGTTGACCCACTTCCGCACCTGAAGGGGCTGAAAGCCTTGCTCCGGTCTCTCCGTCGAAGAGCAGCCCGACGAGCATGGCTCTCCCGTCGGCCGCAATCAGGGTGGGCGTTGTCGGGAACGTCCACACGGCCAGGGAGCCTGCTTCGAAAGCCTTGGCCAGTCCGTTTTCCCTCGCGGAGCCGATCCTGCCCTCCAGCTCGCGAAGGGCGTCCGTCGGGCCCGCCGCCGCCAGGAATCGCAGGTTCATAAGATCACGAGCACGGGTGCGAACTGGGATACGGTATCAGGCGCGTCATTGAGGATGGCGGCCTCCGTCTGGACCCAGCAATGGGCGGCGAAGGGATCGAGCTTTACGCCGAACACGATCGTCGGACGGGATGAACGTCGCGCAAGCCAGATTCCGAGCGCGATCGAATCCTGCAGGCAGCTCGGAGCTATCGGGACCAGGGCCCGCGCCTTTCGGAAGCGGCCGGCAAGGCCGGCCGTGTCAACTGCGGGCACCGGCGCGGTCACGGCGAGTCGGTGCCGCTTCAGCGCCTCCAGCAGCGGCTTGAGGGCATGCCGGCTGAGCGCCCGTCGGGCGCGCGCGATGAGCATCCAGATCTCGAGCACGTCGAAAGGTCGAAGCGGGGGCGCGGAACTCGGGGCCGTGAGTTCACGGTCAGGAATCTCCACGTCGACCGGCAGGATCGGCTGCCAGTTGTCCGCTAGGGTGAACAGCTTCGTCGCGAGAAGACGCGCGGTGTCCGGATCTGTGCCGGCGGCTGGATGGCGGGACTGCCGGAAGCGATCAAATGCGGCCTCGGCCGCCGGATCCAGCGCCAGATATCGGTTGCGACCAATGTCCAGGAACACCGACCGTCCCCCAATCGTGCAGAAGCTCACGTCCGGATTCAGGTGCAGAAATTTCATTGCCCTTGGCTGCGCGCGGGGGCGGAAGCCCCCGCGCGCGAGCGCTCATTCGTCGCTGATCCCCAGGGGGAAATAGCCGATCGTCTCGGCCTTGTTGCCCACGGGGCTGCCGAGGGTGACGGTGCTGGCGGCTCCGAGCTCGACCAGTCCGCTTTCTTTCTGTTCGCGTTCCATGACCTCTTCTCCTTTGCTGCACCAATGCAGCCGACCAAAGCTAGGATCAGGTGAGCGAGGCACGAAGCTTATAGTCTTTTTATAATTCGATTGTTTTGCAAGGCGGGGCAGGCAAGGTCCGGCGCGGCCGCCCGATGCGGCCCCGCGCCGGAGATCCGGCTCAATCGTTGCTGAGACCGAATTTGTGCCAGAAGCCGATCGGCTCGAGCATTTCGCCCATAGGGCCATGCGTCTCGCCGGAAACGGAGCCGAGCTCGATCAGATCGACTGCCAGTGTGGAGTTGTCGCGTTCCATGATGCTGCTCCTCAACCGCGGGATATTTGCGGTTCCGGCAGGCTAGGAGCGGCGGGGGCATATTCGAAGCGTATAAGCTGGCTATTTGGCGGTTGTTTTCATCGTAGGTCGCGCGACAGGCGCGAGGCAATGAGCAATTCGGGTGCCGCGCGCTGGCGCCGGCGATGGTAGGCCAGGATGGCACGCCGAAGCCCGGCCAGGTCTTCGTCGGCGAGCAGCGACTGAAGGGTTTCAAGTTCTTCTTCGTGGTCGATGAACAGCCGCCCCTCGACGATGCGCATCGCCGCGAGCCTGTCGTTGAGGATCTCCACGGCCGCTTCATGCTCGGGATTGCCCGAGCGTCGGGCGATCCGCCGGAATAGGTCCGCTGCCGTTGAAGCCGCTTGGTCGCCTGGCGGGTCGAGCTGTCGCGCGGCGTAAAGGGCGGCACCGCCGGCGCCGGGAGCGCGCTTTCGCAAGGCGAGCTCGAGCAGGTCCCGGCTCCATCCATAGAGATCGCGAAGTTCCGCTTCGGTCGGGGCCGGGACCCTGAAGCCGTCGTTGCGCGGCGCTTCGACAATCCTCTCGCCGACCAGTCGATGAAGCGCGTCGCGCACCGGCGTGATGCTCGAATTGAGGGCCTCGCCGATCAAAGCAGGCTCGAGATGATCGCCCGGCGCGAAACTTCCGGCCGCGACCTGCTCCTTGAGCGCGACATAGACCCGATCGAAAGTTGGGCCGGGGCTCATCCGCTCTCCTTTGCTGCCGACGAAGCCCGGCTCACGCTGCGATCGACCGTTGCTGCGCGGCATGCTCGTCGACCGCATCGATCTGGTCCGGGCGCAGTGCGTCCATGGCGGCGAGTCGCTCGAGCCGCGCGTCTCCCAGGAGGACCGACGGGCACTGCCCTTCGAAATTGCCCAAATTCGGGCGGTGCTGCCGATAGCCGACCAGAGCGGCGAGGTCGGGCGGGAAGGTACGCGCGATCTCGGGTGGGTAGGCGAGAAACTGGTTCTCGTAGGTCTTGAGCCAGCCGAGGCTGTAGCCGGCGATCATTCCTCGCCGCACCTCCTGACTGCGATTGGCGCCGGCCGCATGGAGCGTGGAGCCGAGGAAGATAAGCGCTGAGCCCGGCTCGAGCTCGGGGACCTCCTCCCAGCCTTCGGCAATTTTCTGAATCACCCTATGGCCATGACTTTCGGGCCAGACCCGGGTTGCTCCATTCTCGCGCGTGAACGGAGTCAATGGCCACATCACATTGACCAGATATTCGATCTCGCCGGTGGGCCCGCGCCACATGTCCTGGTCGCGGTGCGGCATCTGGGCGAGCGCGCCGGGATGAACCGCCGTCGCCTGAGTGAGATTGAGCTGGATCGTGTCGCACCAGGGCGAAAGCACGCTCTCGACGATTCCGAGGACGAGATCGTGCTGGACGAGCAAGGCCGCGCGGGGGGAACGGGCGAGGATGCGGCCGAACCTCTTGGTTCGCTCGCCATAGAAGCGGCCCTCGCAGAAAGGCGTGGCCGCGAAATCGGGGGCCAGATCGGCGTCCAGCGCGGCAAGCTCGTCCGCCGGCAAGAGGTCGGGAATGACGCAATAGCCGGTCTCAAGCAGCCGCTCGGTCCAATGGGTAATCGCCCGCTTCAAATCCTTCTCGTAAACCATGGGTCTGTCCTTCCGCTCGTTTCAGGCCGCCTCGAGGATTTCGAGCCGTTGCAGCGGCGCGGGCCGATAGATGCCTTCCGCCTCGAGCAGCGCCGGTGTGTCTGGCGATATGTCGATGTGGAGCGCGCCGAGCATCCTGCCGTCGATCATGCGCGGCAGGCCGAGCGGGCGGCAGCGCCAGCCGAAAGCGAGGATCTGCTGCAGCCAGCCCATTTCGGCGACGCCGACATAGGTCTGGACGCCATTGTCGAGCGCATAGCGAACCAGGCCGGAGACGAGCCTGTTGCGTGTCTCGAGCCGCCCTTGTGCGCCTTGGCCCCGGTCGAGGCAGAAGCGCGTGATCTCGAGCACGTCGGGGCCGCGGGGCGGTGGAGCCGCGCAAAGGTCGAGAAAGAGCGTATCGAGAATATGGGGGCGCAGGGTCTGGAGCAGCCTCGCCGAGCCGGCATGGCCGCCATGATCGTCGGGCACGATCAGATAGGCCGCATGCTCGTCATCGAACTGGTCGATCTCGTAGCGATCCTCCAGCACGGGAACGTCCCATTTCAAAAGGTCGACGAAGACGCGCTTTCGCGCTTCGAACATCTCGCGCAAGGCGGGGAGGCAGAGCGGGACGGGTACGCAATCGGCGAGAGTGACCATGTCTTTCTCCAGATGGATGACATGGTCAAAGTCGGCGAAGCGGCCCCGCGGCCGCTATTCCCAGAAATGGGTATTGTCAGCGTTTCAGGATGTCGGTGAAGCTGATCGATCCATCGAACAAGGCCTGGACCGCAAGCATTGTCCTCTTTCCAACCCCATAACGCTCGCGGGCCTGCTTGAGATGGCGCACGACGGTCTCGTGCTGGATCCCCAGGATCCGACTGATCTCCCAGTCGGACTTGCCGCGCGCGACCCACAATATGCATTCGCGCTGCCGGTCGGTGAGCCTGGGCAGGGGCGGCTGAGGCAGGGCGCGGACCCGCCACAGCTTGCGCGCGGCCTCGAAGGCGAAGGCGCCGACGAGCTGGGCGATCGGCAGATCCTCCTCCCGCAACGGCGTGCCCTTGGGATTGGCGAAGGAACAGGATCCGTTGGATTCGCCCGGCACGTTCGCGGGCACGGTGAAACCGTCGCCTATGCCCCGACCTTCGCCGCGCATCAGGATCTCATGGTCGCGCGGCGTCATTGCGATCATGCGGGGAATTTCCGACCAGGCGAAGCCGACGCTGGTCAGATGGCTCGCACGATGGACCGGGTCCGACACGCCAAGGCTGTTCTCGTCATAATATTCGACCCAGTCGCCGGGATAATTGTGGAGACGGATCGCGGGCTGTACTGCGCGCCTCATGTCGACATGATGGGTCAGCGCGAAATAGGCGAAGCCAAGCTCGCGGGAAACGACGCCCAGCGCGTCGGCCAGCTCGCTTTCGGTGTTCGTCTCGCTCACGTCGCGAAGAAAAAGCTCGGCACGCTCGAACGGATGCATGACCCCCTGCACGCACGCGACCGGAGAGACGTTGCCAAGCCGTCCTCGTCCCCGTTCTCGTCTCTTATGGGCCTCCCCACGGGTCTCAACCGGAAGAGGCGCCGCTACTTATTGACCGTCATATCCACTTTTCCATGGATTCCAACTGTCACGAAAACCCAAGCGCCGGTTATTTGGAGATTATTTCCACAGGCCTTCTTGATCCGGTTTAGAGATTCTCGCTGGCGATTGCCGGGGCCGGCACGGGCTTCTGCCGGGTAGCGACCCTTTGCCTTTTTCCCGCCTCATCGATCATTTCGAAGCTGAGGCTGGTCTTTGTTCCGACGACCAGGACCTTCGCGCGTTGCTTGAGTACGCGGCCCGCCAGCTCGGGTTCGACTATTTCGCCCTGCTTCACCATGCCAGCCTTGCCTCGCCGAGGCCGGGCCTCATCCGCATCGACACCTATCCGGAGGGCTGGGCGCGCGAGCTCGCCGCGCACGGATTGATCGGCGCCGACCCGGTTCACCATGCATGCGCTCGCACGAATATCGGCTTTGCCTGGTTCGAGCTGCCAGGCCTCGTGGCGATCGGCCCAAAGGGGCGCGAGATATTCGAGCGCAGCAAGGGCTTCGATATCGGCGACGGCTTCACGGTGCCGGTGAACGTGCCCGGAGAGCCGGGCGGCTCCTGCTCGTTCGCCGTGCGCGTGGGCGCCGAGTTGCCGGCCGAGCGGTTGCTGAGCGCCGAGCAGATCGGCGCGCATGCATTCCGGGTCGCCCGCCGCATTCACGATTATCCCGCGGCCGGTCGCTGTCCGCATCTGAGCCGGCGCGAGCGGCAATGCGTCCGGCTTCTCGCCGCCGGCAAGACCGACTGGGAGATCGCGGCCATTCTGGGCATCAGCATCGAGACCGCCCATCAATATGTGAAACGGGCGCGGTCAGCTTATAATGTCGTCAGCCGGGCCCAATTGGTCGCCTGCGTCCTGCGCGACGCACTGGTCAGTTTCGACGAGGCAATTCCCCCAAATGGGTGAATGGGTTAGCGGCGCGAACAAGGCTTTCCTCGCCGTGTGGGTTCGGACGAGCACCTTGTGGCCGACTGGCAGGATGCGCAGGCTTATGCACCGCTCCTCGAAGCCGACCGCTCGATCTTCGCCTGGGAATGGCTTCGGCGCGATCCGCTCTACCGCGCGGCCGCCTGGACCGCGGTCGAAGGCCCGAGAGCCGAAGACGAAACACCAAGGCCGGAGCGCTGGGGACTTCACGAATTCGAGAGGCCCGACCGGGCAGCGCCGGACGCGCGACCGGTCTGGTGCGTCGACATACACCCTTATGTACTTGGAGCGGTGGCGGCCGGGGCAAAAGGCCCGGATGACGCCTTCGATCTGGAGCGTTTTGGGCTAACGACCAGGATCGCCACAGGCGCGGTGGGGCGCGAGCATCTTCTCATCTCCGACGGACTTCGCGCGATACGGATCGATGTCCTGGCCGGAACCCTCTCGGAGGGTCCAGTGGAGCTTCGCTACCTGCTCGCCGGCTTGGTCTCGGCCGAGAGACCCGTGCTGACGTTGCGTCGCCTGCTTGCGCTGCGGCGCACCGGCAATTTCAGTCGGGCGCTACACCGTCCCGAGACGCGGGCGAGACGCTGGCTGATCACTCTGCGCACTGCCGCCGCGCTAGCCGCGGGAGCCGACCAGCGCGGGATTGCCGAAGTGCTGCTGAGCCGGACGGCTGGCGAACCGCGCTGGCGCGCCAATGCCTCCAGCGTCCGCTCACAGGTGCAGCGCCTGGTCGCAGGCGCCCGCCAGATGACGAAGGGCGGCTATCGCCGCCTGCTCCAATAATAGCAAAGCCATCAGACAGGACGTTTGGCGGCCGCGGCTCAGGCGTCCGAGATCCCCCTTCTGCGTTCCGCGTCGATCGAGACTCGCGAGACGATCCTATTAGTAACGAGCGGCCCGGCGTCGTCGCCAGCCTTCTTCAGGGCCTCGGCGACGTCGGCATAGCGCTCGGCAAGCTGCGCGTGGGTAGCGCGCGCCTCGGGCGAGGCCGCGCGCTCGGCAGCCTCGCTTTCCTCGCGAGCCCTTCGGGCAAAATAGATGCGATCCGGTTCCCGCATGCCCATATCCGCGAGTCGTCCTAGCAGATTCAGTCCGGCCCCGAAACGGTGCGCCGGTCATTGCGGCCGGACTCGCCTCACACCTTGCGAATAACGAGCTTCTCGCTTCCGCACAGACTGCAGGCATCCTTGCGCCGCTCGAACCCACCGGTGCCGGCGAGCTCGCGGGTCTTGTGGTTGGCGTGCTGGCGGACCGACAAATGGAGCCGCTCGGCGATGCAGTCGTCGCAAATCGCCTGCGGCGACAGCCTGGAGATCAGCGCTCTCACATCGTCGAGAATTGTCACCCGATCCCCCTTGCCGAGCTGTGCCCGATCAGGCCGGGATGTCCACCTTTTTCCTGAGCCAGGAGTCGCTGGTGCGCTCCATCCGGATCAGCTCGTCGGGGAAGCAGCGTCCCTGGAAGGACATGACATCCTCGAGCGAGCCGCGCAGCCACAAGTCGAGATCCTCCTCGTGGAGCAGCACCGGCATCCGGTCGTGGACCGGCCGCACTGCCTCGTTGCAGTCGGTCATCAGCCCCGAATAGACCGGACCCCATTCGGCGCTGTCCTTCCACAAGCCCGCCCAGGCGAATATCGGCCGATCGTGGATCCCGAACCAGGTGCGCGTCTTGGCGCCCTTCTCGCCCTCGGCCTCGCAGAAGCCGGTGAGCGGGATGATGCACCGCTGCTCGGGCCTCGGCGCGACAAAACGCCACATGAAGCTGGTGAGGTCGGCGATATTGTTGACCGGCTTCGGCTTGATCGGCTGGCCGGTCACCTTGCTCTTCATCGCGAGCGGGAACCCCCAGGTCATCGACTGGAGGATGCGCTTGCCCTCCTGCTCGCGGACGACCATTCCGATGCCGCCCGGATAGACCTCGCCTTCGCCCGCGTTGAAGTTGGTCTGCATGCGCGCGCCGAACGCCGATGCGACTTCGGCCGCACTCGCCTTGGTCGTGTAGAGGTTGCACATCGGCCGTCTTCCTCAAAGGTCGAACAGGTCGCCCGCGGCCTTCTTGCCATGGGGAGGCGCGACATTGAAGCTGCCGGGCGGGAAGGGGCGGAGAATCGCCTCGACCGGCCGTGATTGCCGAAGCCAGGCCTCCCAGTCCTCCGGTCTCACCACCGCCATGTGGCGGTCCTTGAGCGGCGCGATGTCGGGACTTGAGTCGACCGTGAGGGCGGCGAAGGCCGCGGGCCAGTCGCCGGTCGCCGGTTCCCAGATCCCCGCGAAGCAGAAGAAGCTCTCATTGGTGTTGAGCTTCACCCGGTAGCGCTTCTTGCTCCCGTCCGGCGTGACGAAGAAATGGTTGGCGATGACGAGGCAGGGCCGCTCGATCGCCCGGCCTTCGGCGCGCAGCAGGGAATAAGAATGACCGCCCGGCGTGAACGGGCGAAGGCCCCAGCGATAGTCGAGCTGCGTGGGGCCGTCCTGCCAGACGACGATCCGGGCAAGCTTGCCCGGCCCGTCGCTGTAGACGTCCGGCGGCCCTTCGAATTGGGCGAGGGTCATTGCAGAGCCAGTAGCGGTTCCCGCTCCCGGCGCAGGCGCTTGAGCAGGGCCTTCAGCTCGTCGACGCACGAGCGATGGGCGGTCGCCGCGCCGCTCTTCTGAAAGGCGTCCCACTCGAGCCGGTTGCAGGCGACCGGCTCGAGAGCCTCGTCGAGCCTGAAATAGGTGCCGGTGTCGTTCACCGCTGCGGCCGGCTCCGTCTGGACCATATTCAACATGGTCATCTCCTTCGTCTCAGTTCGTGCTTCCAGTCGACCTCGCTCGGCATCGGCAGGCTGTCGTCATTCGCGGCCTCTTCGACCAGGGCCAGCGCCGGCTGCCGGCGGCCGCAGACGCGGCACCGGAAATGCTTGGGCACGTCCCGAAGCCAGTCGGTCCAGCCCTTGCGCTTGAACAGCCACCAGACCGAGGCGGCCGGGAAGATCCGCGCCCGCTTGCAGCCGCGGCAGGTGAATTTGAGCGAAACATGATGCGCCGTCGCGTCGAACAGGTCGCGGACCGGGTTGGCGGTATCGCGGAGCGGCTGCGCCACGGCACGCCTTCACCAGGGAATGTGGTCGTCGGCATCGCGCTCGACCACCCGTTCGCAGGCCTTGCGCGTGACGAACTGGACGAGGTCGGCCCAGCCGAGATTGTCGCGGGCGATCGGCGCCTCGCCTGTCATCCGCACCCAATGATCGTGCAGCACTTCGCCTACCGATTGCGCCTCGTCATAGCTCAAAAGGGGCAGGGTCGTCATTCACTCCTCCGTCCGAATCGCTTGCGGCTGTTCTACATCTGTTCCAATGGCCGAGTCCATGTCGATGTTCCGCGAGCAACTGCTGCTGAGGGCCTTGGCGGCGCTCTGCGAGATCGCCGACGAATGTGGAAAGCAGCCGGCGCCGAAGACTCTCGGCCTCCGCTTCATCCTCGCTTACACCTTCGTAGCGGCCGGCGCGGACCCAAAGCTCAAATGGATCTGGAACAGCTTCTGGGAGAGCGCGACCACCCCGCTCGACCCGGCGCGCCCGATGGACGACTATCTGCGCGGCACCGGGGCGCGCAGCGCGCTGAGCGGCATCTGCCGGGAGGTCGGCTATCCGCCCGACCATGAGCTCATGCAGATGCTGCGCGCGCACGCGAAGGTGCGCGGGTCGGGGAAGGGGGCGGTGCAGGCGCCGGTCCATGCCAATGACGAACCGAGCGACGACGATGCGGCTTAGGTCGGCAGCTCCTGGTCGGCGGTGCCAGGAGCGGAGCCTCGCACTCTTGGCGCGCCTGAGCAGGAGCTGCGGGTCGCGGATTTCGGGTTGAGTCCCAAGCGAGCAAAAGCGAATGTGGAGGCCCAATTGCGGGTCCAAACCTGCGGCCAATGTCGCTTCTGCGGATCGTTGCCAGCGCCTATTAATCGGCTATGACTAAGGTGGCCAAGGGGACCGCGCATGACCGTCATGTCTAACGAACGATGTCGACAAGTCATGACAGCCGACGGATTGTCACTGTCAGTCATTTTTCAAGCCGATCCGCGTTCACGAAGTACAGTAGTCTTTTTGCATGGCCTCGCCGGCGATCGCGACGAAATCGGCGGCATCATCAGACGAACCGTCGAAAGGCTGCCGCCGAACCAATTTGACACCGTTCGCTTCGATTTCAGGGGCCATGGCGAACACGCCGAATTCAGTCGGGAAATGACACTGGGCGGGGAGGCCAACGACCTCAGCGCAGTATTGGAGGCGATGTCGGAGGTCTGCGCGCCGGTCGGGACTTTTGTAGCAGCAAGCCTCGGCGCTGTTCCGTTGATGCTGCATCTTGCGAATTCCGTCGTGACGCCGCCCGCCTTGGTGCTTTGGAATCCCGTGCTTGATCATTATCGGACCTTCGTCGAGCCGGGCACTAGTTGGTCCAGGTCGGCCTTCGCTGCCTTCGCTCGCGGCGAGACGGAAGCCAATCTAGACGGTTTTGTCGTCGGCTCTGGTTTCTGGCGTGACCTGAACGACCGCCGAATGTCGGAAGCGGCTTGGCGCAGCGCGGTGGCCTATGAAGGCGACGGCCTCATCATCCATGGCGATCAAGACCAGATCGTGCCTTATGCTTATTCCGAAGAATTGAGCGCTGTAAATCCGCGGTGGACGCTGTCCACCTATGAGGGTGCAACGCACGGACTGGATGGTTTTCACGACAGGCTGATCAACGAGACCGTCGCGTGGCTGTCGCGGCATCGGTGACAGCGCAGGCGTCCGGAGGGGGCTTCCTGATGTCCTGGCTTGCGACCCAGCAGGACGCAATCGTTGCCGGTATCGTCAGCTCCTGGATCGTGCTGAGCCTGCAGGTCGCCGTCGGGGTATCGGTGAGGTTGCTGTACGACGCGTTTCGAGGGCAGCAGTCCCTCCGGCGAATTCTACGATTCAAGGAGCCACGCCGTATTTACGTCATATCTGGCAATATCGAAGAGCTCGCCAAAGAATCCTATGAAGGCATGGTGCTGCTCGCGGCGCCGGATGCCGAGGCAGCTGTGAATATCAAGGCTACACTGCAGACGCTCTATCCCAAATGCGACGTCATTCACACCTTCTGCTCGAGCGTGTCCGACGAGATGTTTCAGCATGATCTCGTCTGTGTCGGCGGGCCGGTCAACAACTCGGCGAGCAGGCTCCTGCTCAGTGAGATGGCCCAGGCAGATGCGGACGTTCCGAAGTTCGAAAGCCACGAGATCGTTGCGGGCGAAAACCGCTACAGCTGCTCACGTGAAGGGCCTGAAAACCGGGTGACTGCCGATTACGGATTCCTGCTCGTTGACGACAATCCATTCAACGAAGCTAGTAGGTGTGTGATCGTCGCCGGGTGCGACACCAATGGCGTCCTCGCGGCCGCTTCCTTCCTCGGGCTCGGGCTTCCGCGCCGACGATTATTCAAGAGCCTTCGGCGCAAGTTCGCCCTGCGGCTCTGGACCTTCACAGGTGGGCCAATCAAACGGCTCTGTTTGATCACTCGAACGCGTGCCGTGGGAACGCTTGGCGGGGAGGCCGCTCCAGTCGATCTTCAGATCGTTCGGCGGAGATCCCGCTAATGCACAAAGGCCGCGATGCAGCCGTTTCCTTCGCGAAAGATGAAGGCAGCATCGACTGCGCGCGCTGCGCCTTCCGGATCGGTCGCTACGACGTTCACATCTCCGAGACGGATCGAGCGCTTTGCCCGAGCTGTTTCACTCCTTTGTCCGACAGCTTCGACTTTGCGCCGTTTTCCCACCGGCGGCGGCCGACCGTAGTCGACGCGAAGTGGGCGCTGGTGGCGCTTCACGCTTTCCACGTCTGCGGCTCGTCTCGGCGATGCCTACAACGCGCCCACGAACTTCGCAGCCAAGGCTTTCTTGTGGCCGCGCTCGCTGTCCGCGGCGGCGGCCTGTGGAGCGACAAGTTTGCTGCAGCTTTTGACGAGCTGATCTTCCTTCGATCGACGAGAACCGGAGTTCCGGACTGGCTAGTCGAGCGCCTGACCACATTCTCGCATGCCGAAGCCCATTACCAGCCCGCGATCGGCTGGTGCCTCGATCACCTTCCTTCCTGTTCTTCCCTTTCCGCCAGCTTCCACACCGAGCCGCTGGGCTATTATGATGATGGTCCGCTTCTCCTGCGCTTGCTCGATCGCAACGGCGCGGTCCACTTTCCGACCGAAGCATTACGCGAACAGTATCGAAGGTTGCTCCCACCGTCCCGAGTGTCGCTCTTCGACGAGCGTTCGGCGCTCTCGCCTCATGGTGCCTCGGAACTCGATGTGGCGCCGACCGCGCTCTTTCGCGAGCTTTTGCAGTTCGGCGTACCAGGTAAGAGGATCGGCGTGGTTACGCGGCTCGATCCCGACAAGCTTTCGCCCTCGCTGCTTGTCTCGACTATCGATCTCGTCCTTGAAGCAGAGCCGGAGGCTTGCATCATCATTGCTGGTCCAGGGGAAGACAGTGACAATATTCGCGCGCTCTTCCGTCCGCGACGTTATTCGGGCCATGTGCACTTCACCGGCTATGTTGACAGCGTACAGGATATCTACCTGTGGGCGGACATCATGTTTCTGCCATCATGGACCGAGGTGCGTCCTTTCACCGTCCTGGAGGCGGCCCGGTTTGGCAAAGTGACCGTCGCACCCGAGCTACGAGCGATGCGGGATGCATTTTCAGACCGTTACTTGCTCTCGTTCGAAACGGGCTGTTCGAGGCAAGCCGCCCGGCTCTTGCTTGCGGCCATGCAATCTACCCGGCATCCGGCTTCGGCTCGCCAATGAACATCGTCTTCGTGCATTCATACTGGCAGACGACGCGGTCCTATTCGCACGCCATCGCCGCACTGGCCGCGGAAGCGAGCCAGCTGGCGCCTTTAAGCGAGGTGCGGCTGGTGACGGTTCGAGACGATGACTCGGAGGCGGCGGCGCTCGAGATCGCCGCACTGCAGCCCGACATCGTATTCTTCACTTCCATGTCGAGTCAGTGGCGGTTGATCGCCGATATTGCGGGCAGGGTTCGCGCCAAGCTCGATCGGCCCTTGCTTGTGGCGGGCGGCGTACACCCTACGGCACGCCCGCAAACTCTTCTGGCCGACAATTTCGATGTCCTCGTCCTCGGCGAAGGCGAAACCGTCCTTCCCCGGATCCTCGAGGAAGCCACCGCGCTTCGCCTTTCCGCCGACAATCAAAAGCGGCCGGTTCGTCTCCGGGCGGCGGCGGTGGAAAACCTCACTGACCTTCAGCCGCCCCGCTTGGACTTGTTCGATCCGGCCGATCTGCTCGCCTATCCAAGCGTCATGTTCTCTCGTGGATGCCCTTTCAAATGCAACTACTGCATGAGCCGGCTTGGTGGAATCGCGGGGAAGGTTCGTTGGAAATCCGCCGAACAAGCCGTTTCTGAAATCGAGCAGTTGATCGAGCTGACCGACTGCCCTCAGATCCTCCTCGATGACGATACCCTCCTCAAGAACCCCAAATGGGTGAGAGCATTTTGCAGTCTCTACCAGCGTCGCATCGGCCGGCCCTTCTTGTGCAACGCTCGGCCCGAGACGATCAGTCGAGACAGGATCGAAGTGCTCGCTTCTGCTGGATGCTCGGGTATCGGGATCGGCATCGAGAGCGGAAGCCCCAAAATCAGGGCGAGCCTTGGCCGGCCGATGACCGACGAAATGATTATCGAAGCGTTCGCCACAGTCCGCCGGGCCGGGATACGGACATGGTCGTTCAATATGGTGGGGATTCCGGGCGAAACGGAAACAGACCTGCGCGCGACGATTGACCTCAACAAGCGGGCCCGCGTCGATGACGTCCGAGTCTCGATTTTCACGCCCTATCCCGGCTCGCCCATGGGTGAGGAAGTCGAGATCGGCGAGCCGGGGTATTTCCGGTCCGCGGACGGGCTCGCACCCGACTTGCGCGAGACATATCGCCAGTGGCTGGCGGAGCTCAAAGATCAGGATCGTCTTTGGGTGACGGAGTCCGAACGCAGCCTTCTAGAAGGCGCGCAGCATTGACCGTACACCCGGCCG